>ENA-OQHY01001096-OQHY01001096.1-human-gut-metagenome-genome-assembly--contig:-NODE-1096-length-12649-cov-2.898099_pt1 | contig 12649 bp, 18 predicted proteins | sample MGYA00242570_ERZ504733 | MGnify/ENA primary metagenome ERZ504733 (study PRJEB26092, sample SAMD00036219) | human gut metagenome | host: Homo sapiens | study: EMG produced TPA metagenomics assembly of...
CAAAAATACGCGGATCCGGCTTAGGTACGCCCACCTCTTCAGAGATCACCAGCGCGTCAAAATGATCGCGCAGGCCCGTACGCTCAAGGCGGATCTGCTGCAGGGCGGTAAAACCGTTGGTAATAATGCCCAGCTTCGCCTTGCCCTTCAGGCGTCCAGCAGGGAAACCGCGCCCGGCAACGGCGCGCAGATATCCGCCATGGCATTAAGGAAGGCATCGTTAAGCGCACCCGGCTGACGTTTAACCGCTCGGCCCAGACATCAAAGCGCTGGTGCTGCAGCTGTAACGCGGTGATGGCACCGTTCTGGTAATCCACCCACAGCGGTTTGTTTACCGCCTGATAGTCCTGAAAGTCTTCAGCGGTGAAGGTAACGCTATAATCAAGAAACATCCGCTGTAGGCCGCCAAACGAGTCAAACGTAAACAGCGTTTCGTCGGCATCAAAGAAAATCCAGTCCCATTTCATCGTTACAACCTTATTTTAGTTATCCAAGCGGCAGAGCCATTATGATGGCGTCTTCACGTCCCTCTGCGGTGGGGTAGTAGTTACGGCGGATAGTCGCCTCGTTAAAGCCTAAGCTTTCATAGAGTGCGATGGCGGCGACATTCGACGCGCGCACCTCCAGCCACAGGGTGAAAACGTCACGGGTTTCGAGCTCGCGAATGAGATACTCAAGCAGTTCTCTTCCCAGCCCCCGGCGCTGATACGCGGGATCAACCGCGATATTAAACAGCGTCGCTTCGTCCAGAACGACCTGCGTGATGGCAAAAGCGGCCATCGTGCCGTCGACGTCCAGACGGTAATTCAGATACCGCTCGCCTGATTGCTGGCGAGGGTTTTTTCGCTCCATGGAAAAGCATGGGCGCGCGTTTCAATCGCGTACGCCGCGGTCAGATCAGGCGTCGTGAGGGAAGAAATCGTGTTCATATTCGCAGATTTGTTGCCATAGCGCGCTGCGCGCTTTTGGGTTGGCTTTCAGTTCGTCCAGCGCTGGCGAGCAGATCTGGCTCCCTTCCAGGGAGACTCATCGATGTCTCCCATACGCCAGCTGTTGCAGCGGCTGTCGGATGGCAGCATGGTGACCCTATCTGGCGTAAGCTGTAAAACCTGTTCAGTGGTCAGCTTCAGGCTACGAAGGACATCACCAATAAGGGTTCATTCAGGGCAGGCAGTTCCTCCGCCACCATCACCAGCCGGACGTGCGCAGGGATGGAGATGGCGATTTCGCCCTGCAACGCCGTCGGGCGACGCAAGGCCCACTGATGATGCCCAGTTGCTGCAACTGCCAGTCTCGTCGGGATGTCATAGGGAAAACTCCTGTCTCTCAGGCGCGCAAATATAGCAAATGTGTCGAAACTGCGCCATCTACCTACTATAATCCCCGCCTGAGTTAATTGAGGAACAATTCATGTCTGCATTTACCCCGGCAAGTGAAGTCTTGCTGCGTCACAGTGATGATTTCGAAGAAAGCCGTATTCTGTTTGCCGGAGATATGCAGGATGACCTGCCCGCACGTTTCGACTGTGCTGAAAGCCGTGCCCACACCCAATACTACCACCACTGGCAGGTACTGAGCCGCCAGATGGACGACCGTGCGCGCTTTAGCCTGGTCGCTGAACAGAGCGACATCGCCGACTGCGACACGCTCATCTACTACTGGCCGAAGAACAAGCCAGAAGCCCAGTTCCAGCTGATGAATCTGCTTTCTCTGCTGCCCGTTGGCTGCGATATTTTCGTGGTAGGAGAGAACCGCAGCGGCGTTCGTAGCGCAGAACAGATGCTGGAAGGCTATGCGCAGTTGAATAAAATCGACAGCGCCCGTCGCTGTGGCCTGTATCACGGCCGTCTGGAAAAACAGGCGACCTTTGATGCTGAGAAATTCTGGGATGAGTATCAGCTTGGCGGTCTGACCATTAAAACTCTGCCTGGCGTCTTCAGCCGCGACGGTCTGGACGTGGGCAGCCAGCTGCTGCTCTCCACCCTGACGCCGCATACGAAAGGCAAAGTGCTGGATGTCGGCTGTGGCGCGGGTGTACTGGCGACCGTACTGGCGAGCCATTCGCCAAAAGTACGCTTAACCCTGTGCGATGTGAGCGCCCCGGCGGTTGAAGCAAGCCGCGCAACGCTTGCTGCAAACGGCCTGGAAGGCGACGTGTTTGCCAGCAACGTCTTCTCTGATGTGAATGGCCGTTTCGACATGATCATCTCCAACCCGCCGTTCCACGATGGTATGGAAACCAGCCTTGAAGCGGCGCAAACGCTGATCCGTGGTGCAGTACGTCATCTGAACAGCGGGGGTGAACTGCGTATCGTGCTAACGCCTTCTTGCCGTACCCGAAAGTGCTGGATGAAACCTTTGGCTTCCATGAAGTCATCGCCCAGACGGGTCGCTTTAAGGTTTACCGCACCGTGATGACGCGTCAGGCTAAGAAGTAATCCTCCTTATCTGGCAGGCCGATAGGCGTAACCGCTATCCGGCAAAACCTGGCGCTACCATCGGCCATTTTTGCAGCAATCAAAACAGCGTGCGCATTTTTCTGTTGACGTAAAGCTGAAAACATCTAGAATGCGCTCCGTGGTTACGATACTTTTACAGTGTCGATGGTATGCGAAGGTGGCGGAATTGGTAGACGCGCTAGCTTCAGGTGTTAGTGTCCTTACGGACGTGGGGGTTCAAGTCCCCCCCCTCGCACCAATTATCTTACATCCTTTCTGACGTTCTTCTCGCTTTCCGCTTATTTCAAACTCATCAGTATCACCAGAATTCCACTGACCAGTGCTACGCATGACGGCAGTAACACAAAGTGGCGCAGCTGTTTATGCCAGATCATCCCTGACGTCACTAACAGTCCTGACACAATGAGCGCTTTCCAGACATCAATGGAGAGATCGGCAAACATCAGACCGCCAAGAATCGCCCCCGGCAGTAACACTCCCCAACCACTTCCCAGCGCCCTGTTCAACATGGTTCGCCCTCTTACACTGATAATGATAACCAATATCATATGATATCAATTATCATTTGTCAGCACGATTAATCAAAAACTCTCCCCCTTTACCTTTCCTGTAATGACAGGAAATGCCTAAGGTGATAAATTGCTCACCTGTTAACTAGACCTAAAGATTTTCTGATAATTACTCTTTGAGTTTTTTGCATCTTTCATTGCGAAACAACACCTATTTACCTGTTTTAATTAAATATTAATAAAAACGCACTACTATGACATCACAATCCTGGCGGTCTTTGGTCCACAGTAAATATCAATTATCGTTACGTTTATTTTTATTTCTGAACGCGACCTCAGCTGTGTTCTCGGTAACAAACCCGCTCTATTCTATTCGCCTGTTATCGGTCCCTCTGATTTCTATTTTTGTTATCAGCATCGGGCTGCTCGTCTGGCACTGGAAAAAGAGAACCCGCAAGGTAAATATTCCTGCCGTTTCAGCGATCTTCGGTATTTTATGGGCGTGGCAGGTGGCCTCGAAATTTTCGTTAATTACCCACGATCAGGCGACCTATTTGATCATGGCATTATTAACGGTACTGTTTATTGGTACGCTGGCCTTCGCCAGTAATATCAAAGCATTTACGCTGCACTCCTTCCCCACCTTTATTGTCTGCCTATGGTTAAGTAACCATGATATATGGCTGAGAATGACCTATTCTTTCGCACTTCCTGTGGTAGCAATTGCGATTCATAACATTTTGCAAAGACGTAACGATCGCTTCGCGCAGGAACTGCTCTCCCGTTTGCTGGAGGAGCGTGAGACCCTCACCGATCTGAGCATGATGGACCCGCTTACCGGCCTTTATAACCGTCGCGGACTGCAAAGCCGGCTGGAGAATCTTCCGGCAGTGGAGAACGGCGAGCACTTTGTCCTGCTGATGGATATCGACCACTTTAAAGCCTACAACGACCACTACGGCCATATGATGGGCGACCAGGCGCTGATCCGGGTCTCTGCTGCCATCCGTGATGCCGTGCGTTCACGTGATATTGTGGCGCGCTTCGGCGGGGAAGAATTTATGGTTCTGCTGACCAATATTTCTCTCGAGCATGCGCGCCAGACGGCAGAGCGGATCCGCCAGAAAGTCTACGATTTAAAAATTCCGCATATGTTCAATGAAAGCGTGGCGACAAACGTCACCATCAGCATTGGAATTGCCATTTTTGAGGATGAAGATGCCGAAGGCGCACTGGAGAAAGCGGACAAAGCCCTCTACGAAGCAAAGCATATGGGGCGCAATAACATCCTGCTGAGCGAAGAGCTTCAGACCGCGTAAGCGCGGCGTCATATAACGAGGACAAAAGTCTTGCCATGGTATGAGCAATAGTTAGGATTGGCAATCATTATCATTTAGATTTGTATCTCTACTATGGCCACTCATACCGCACAAATCGTTGAACCCCTTCTCTGGAGAGCCCGCCTCCCCACCGGGAATGTTTCGCTTGCGGATGCCATCAGGGATAAGATCGCTAAAACCCGCGCCCACCTGCTGGACTTTATCAGGCTGGATGAAGCGCACCCGCACCACGCCATGACGCTGGAAGAGTGGCGACAGCCGTCGACACTGCAGTCGTTGCTGGCAACCTATTCCGACCATATCTATCGCAATCAACCGACCCTTACGCGGGAAAACAAACCCCTGCTCTCCCTCTGGGCGCAGTGTATATCGGGCTGATGGTGCCCCCACTCATGCTGGCGCTGCTCACTCAAGAGGGCATGCTGGAACTCTCCCCGGAATATTTTCATGTCGAGTTCCACGAGACCGGCCGTGCGGCCTGTTTCTGGATTGATCTCCACGAAGACCAGAACGCGGAGCACCTCTCTGCTCTGGAACGTATGGAGCTGCTCATAACTCGCGCCCTGATCCCGGTGGTGGATGCGCTGGAAGAGACGGGGGAAATCAACGGGAAGCTTATCTGGAGCAATACCGGGTATTTAATCCACTGGTATTTGACGGAAATGAAACCTCTGCTCGGTGATGAGAAGGTCGAGGCCCTGCGCCAGTCCTGTTTCTTTGCAAAACAGCTTTCCGATGGCCGCGATAACCCGTTATTCCGCACCGTGGTCCTTCGTGACGGGCTTCTGGTTCGCCGCACCTGCTGCCAGCGTTATCGCCTGCCGGACGTTCAGCAGTGTGGAGATTGTACGCTCAAGTAAGGACAGGTGTTGCCGGGCCGCATTAACGCTGACCCGGCACCCGTTTCTCACGCTATCTGCTGATTTTCCTCTTCCGCATTACGTTGCGCTTCTTCCGCTTCCTGCTCCAGCAGTTGCTTCTCGTACACTTTAAAGAACGGGAAGTAGATGATGGCCGATACGCACGCCAGGACCACCACCAGAATGGCTGCACGGAAATCCCAGCCCAGCGCCCATGCGGCACCTACCGGTGCAGGTGCCGTCCACGGCACAACGGAGATCACGCGGCCAATCAGATCGAACTTCATCGCCGACCAGGCCAGCACGGCGTTAACCATGGGTGCCAGCAGGAACGGAATAAAGAACACCGGGTTCATGACAATCGGCGTACCGAAAATAACGGGTTCGTTGATGTTAAAGAGGCTTGGCACCACGCTCAGACGGCCGATAGAACGCAGATGAGCGGAGCGGCTGCGCAGGTAGCAGAACACCAGCCCCATCGTGGCACCTGACCCCCCGATGACGATAAAGAACGTCCAGAACGCTTCCATAAAAATATGCGGCAGCGGCTGGCTGGCGGCCAGCGCGGTCTGGTTAGCGCCCAGGTTGGTCAGCCAGAACATCTGCAACATCCCGGAGACAATCGCGGCACCGTGGATCCCGGCGAACCACAGCAAATGCCCAATCAACACCGCCAGCAGGATTGCCGGCAGGGAGTCTGCGGCGGAAACCAGCGGTTTGAAGACAGACATAATCGCCTGCGGGATCAGCATGCCAAACTCAGACTGAATCACCAGACTCAGCGGGTAAAGCGTCAACACCACCACCAGCACCGGGATCAACAGGTCAAAAGAGTTTTTGATCATCGGCGGAACCTGGTCCGGCAGACGGATCCCGATGTTATGCGCTTTGAGAAAACGCATCATCTCAACGCAGTAGATAGCCACCAGAATCGCGGTAAAAATGCCTGTCCCGCCGAGGCTGTCGACCGGAAGCGTGCCTTTGGTTTTCGGCGCCGCGACCAGCAGAAACGCCATCAGCGACAGCATGGCGCACATAAACGGGTCTAACTGATGCGATTTGACATAGTGTTTGCCAAGGTTATAGGCAATGGCCGCGCAGATATACAGGGACATAACGCCCATCGTCATATCAAACGGCGTGAGGATCTGACCTTCAAATTGCTTCGCCATGTCCAGCCAGGCGCGCGCGAAACCCCAGGTGGTATCAGGCGAAAACGGTGGATACGCGAAGACGAGTAAAAATGAACCCACAATCATGAACGGCATCGCGGAGATAAAGCCATCACGAATAGCCATAACATGACGCTGGGAGGAGATCCGCCCGGCAATCGGGCTGACGTAATTTTCTACAAAACGAAATATCAGATTAAACGCAGCATGGTTGGCAGACATAGCAGATCTCCTTTCAGACGTTTATGACGGGCGCATACACGCCATACGTTGGTCCATACATCACCTTCACAACCTTGCCGGCGCGTTTACCAGCGGTACTGCTCAGACGGAATGGTTTCATATTTAGCTCTTATTATTGGATACAGGGGACGTTACACAGTCAGTATTAATCTCTCACTCACGGTCTGCAACCGGTTACTGTAACCGGTTTCTGTGAATGTGAAGGCGATCCAGAAATCGGCCGTGTGGGATATTTGTTACTGAAGAGATATTTACAGAGCATAAATTCTTATGACAGATTACGCGGGATATTTGTCAGGAGGAAACAATGAGTTTGCAGTCTGTACAGCAGTTTTTTGCCGACAACGCTCCGGATATAGAGGTCATCGAACTCAGCCAGAGTACCGCAACCGTTGCGTTGGCTGCTGCCGCCCATCGTGTTGAGCCGGGACAAATCGCCAAGACGCTGTCGTTGCAGGTTAAAAATGACGTCATTCTGGTGGTCGCGAAAGGTGATGCGCGTCTGGATAATAAAAAACTGAAAGACACGTTTGGCGCAAAAGCACGCATGCTCAGTTGTGATGAAGTGGTCACCATCACGGGTCATCCTGTTGGCGGCGTGTGCCCGTTTGGGCTGGAAAATCCGCTCGCGGTTTATTGCGATATTTCACTGAAACAGTATGCTGAAGTGCTGCCGGCCGCGGGTGCAATTCACAGTGCCGTGCGTATTTCACCAGACAGAATGGCAGAACTGACGTCCGCAAAATGGGTAGATGTTTGCATCTGAATGAGGCGCCAGAGCCTGTCTGGCGCACAGATATCAGCTTATAAAAATGTCGGCTGGCTTAATACTGATGTTCGCGGATCCCGGGCCGGGAGATGAGTCAGAATATCTGCCGCATCAAGCAGCCCCACGTCAGAATTGACCCCAAGCTTCACCATCGCATTAAACTTGTGCGCCCGGATGGTCTTAATATTGCGCTCAAGCTGCGCGGCGATTTCAGGAATAGAAAACCCGCAGGACATATACCGCAAAATCGCCCGCTCCGTTGGGCTTAACATCCTGTTTTGACTCTTGTACCAGTGGTTGAGCATATTGTCATTGATGTGCAGCGTTTCACTCAGCAACACCAGTAACTCCTCCTGCAGGCGGTCGAGCGACACCGATTTACTGACGACACCGTGAAGGCGTGAAGGGGAAAGATGGCTGATTAACCGCGCTTCCATTTCATCTGCCGCCAGGATGATGCGCTGAATATGATTATGCGTAAATGCGAGATCCCGCAGGGATGCCAGGCAGTTTCGACGCTCTTCTCGCGCATCAGAAAGTGAATAGATCAGCGAGAAAAAAGAGACATGAGGAAGCGCCTTCTTAAAGCTGTCAAATTCACTGAACATGTGCAGTTGATAATGGCTGAGCGTGGGCAGTGCAAACAGGTGCTCCAGCCCGACGGCACTCATCGCGCAATTTTCGATGACGGCAATATGTCTTGTTGAACCGGTTTTATCCATTCCTCGAACTCTCCATAGGCTGACATTAAACTCAGCTCTCTCAATCCCTGAGTACTGTTGATCCAGGCGTACAGATCGGCATTACTCCGTAATGACAACCGTCGCATCGCACTGTTTTTCTGTGCACTGATCGTTTTATTGCTCTTCTTGAGCAAAGTGGCAATTTGGTTAATCCCCCAGCCCTTGCCTAACAGACGCAATACCTTGCGTTCAGAGTGGGTGAGCGCCATGACGCGGTCGTCTTCATCATCGTTACAGGCAGGCTCGGGCGTTAATAACGTCTGGCTTATCCGCTCTGCCCGTTCACTGCCTGCACGGATGGCGTTAATTACGCCTTCTATCGGCTCCATATCAGAAAGCAACGTGCTTTCCGGACGCATCAGCAGCTCAACGGCAATAGGATAAAGCGGCCGGGAGACTAAAAAAATCCAGTGAATATCCCGATATTGATTTAATAAACCGTAATATTCTTCGAGCGTGCCCCGGGGATTCCTGTATTCACCTGAAATATCAGCGATAATGACGTCTGCACGCCGTAACTGCAGCAGGGTTAATTCCTGCAGCGAACGGCAAAACGTTAAATCAAAATCGGCAAAATGGCGTGTCATCACGCCCCCCAACCCGTTTTGCATTACGGGTATTCTGCTAATGACGACGCCATGTTTACCATTCAATGACGACATAGACCCTCCGTGTCCATTTTCATATGATGAGTAACGTTAAAACGCATCAAGGTATAAGTGTATTCGTCCCTGAGTGTAAAACTGATTAATACAAGCAGAAGATGAGATGTGTGCTTCATTTAAGAAATGCCTAAAACAGCGGTAATATCTCACAAAGCACAGATAAATTTAATTATAAAGGCCTTAAAATAATTAAAATATAAACTTAGTAAAACTAAATATAAATATCTTATATTTCCCAATTAATAATTCATCATATTTATGACCCAAAACCGCATCCCGCCGCCAGACAGCCCGCAACTGTTTGCATGAATCTTGATCTGACCCACAGCTAGAGGCACTGCAGTTTGTGCTAAAAGTAAGCATGACGGGCCATCAGGCAAGCTATTCACTTTCTCTTCAGGACATGACATGCAGGCAGATCGATCAACGCAGCGTGCCATCACGCGGCTCTGTATTCAGTGCGGTCTTTTTCTGCTCCAGCACGGGGCGGAAAGCGCGCTGGTCGAGGAACTCTCCACCGGTTGGGGCTGGCGCTGGGTATGGATAGCGTTGAGAGCGCCATTTCATCCAATGCTATCGTGTTGACCACCATAAAAGACGGTCAGTGCCTGACCTCCACCCGCAAAAACCACGACCGCGGCATCAATATGCACGTTGTAACCGAGGTTCAGCATATCGTCATTCTTGCTGAGCATAAGCTTCTCGACCTGCACGACATTGAAAAACGGTTCAAACAGATTAAGCCCTTACGTTATCCCCGCTGGCTGGTGGTGTTAATGGTCGGGCTGTCCTGCGCCTGTTTTGTAAGCTCAACAAAGGCGGCTGGGACGGCGCGGTCATCACCTTTTTCGCCAGCAGCATCGCCATGTACGTGCGCCAGCTCCTGACGCACCGCCAACTCCACCCGCAAATTAATTTCTGCATTACCGCTTTTGTCGCCACCACGGTGTCTGGCCTGCTGCTTCGTCTGCCGCAGTTTGCCAACACGCCGACGATTGCCATGGCGGCCAGCGTGCTTCTGCTGGTGCCCGGCTTCCCGTTGATTAACGCCGTAGCCGATATGTTTAAGGGTCACATCAATACCGGTCTGGCACGCTGGGCGATTGCCAGCCTGCTGACGCTTGCAACCTGCATTGGTGTGGTAATGGCCATGACACTCTGGGGGTTACGCGGATGGCGTGATCGATTTTCTGCTGGCGCTGGCGCAGGATATGCTGCTGGCCGCGATCCCTGCCGTCGGTTTTGCGATGGTCTTTAACGTTCCGCAACGCGCGCTACCGTGGTGCGCGCTGTTGGGTGCTATTGGTCATGGCTCGCGAATGGTGATGATGACGGCGGGATTCAACATTGAATGGTCAACATTTATGGCCTCAATGCTGGTCGGTAGCATCGGAATTCAGTGGTCGCGCTGGTATCTGGCGCATCCCAAGGTGTTCACCGTCGCCGCCGTTATCCCGATGTTCCCCGGCATATCTGCCTATACGGCCATGATTTCCGCGGTGAAAATCAGCCATTTCGGCTACACCGAACCGCAAATGATCCTCCTTCTGAGCAACTTTCTTAAGGCTTCGTCCATTGTCGGTGCGCTCTCTATCGGACTGTCGATCCCCGGACTGTGGCTGTACCGCAAACGTCCACGGGTTTGAGATTTGTGTTATTACGCTGCCGTGAGGATAATCACTCCAATCCGTTTGGTGACGATAAGGAAAGGATGTGGCTAACCCAGGCAGCGAACTCCCCGAGCACAATGAAGAATCCAGCCTGAAAGAGAAAATCTTTCAGAGCGCTATCACGCTGTTTGCCGAATACGGGTTGAACGGTGCCCGCATGGAACAAATTGCGGAGAAAGCCGGCACCACCAAACGCATGGTTGTTTACCACTTCAAAAACAAAGAGAACCTGTATCTTCTCGTACTGGAGTATGTTTACACCCAGATCCGCGCCAGTGAACAGGCGCTCAGCCTGGCGGGAATGCCCCCTGTCGAAGCGCTGGTTCATCTGGTTGAAGCCACCTTTGACTACCATGCCGACCACCCGGATTACATCCGCATTATCTGCATGGAAAACATGCAGCGTGGCCGTTTTATGCAGCAGTCCAGCTACCTCCGCCAGGTCAACCGCAGCCGCACTTGATCTGCTGGAAGCGATCCTCCGTCGCGGGAAAGAAAAGCAGTTGTTCAATCAGACGGTTGAAGCCCGCGATCTGCATCGTTTGATCAGCAGTTTCAGCTTCCACTACGTTGCCAACAGCTACACCTTCACCCTGCTATTTGAAGAGGGTGCGGACGAACAGGCACAGCGCCAGCACTACCGCAAAATGGCCGTTCAGGTGGCGCTCCGCTATACCTGCCCATAAAATAGCTTGCAATTAAATCGTACACTATCTATATTCATCTCATGAACGCGAAAACGAACGACACGACCGCTGCGCTCCTGCTGGATAACCAGCTCTGCTTTGCTCTCTATTCAGCAATCTGGCGCTGAACAAGTTGTACCGGCAACTGCTGGCACCGCTGAACCTGACTTACCCGCAATACCTGGTGATGCTGGTGCTGTGGGAGCAGGATGACATTACGGTGTCGGACATCGGTGAACGGTTGTTCCTTGACTCTGCCACGCTGACGCCGCTGTTGAAGCGTCTGGAAAGCGCGGGGCTGATAAACCGCCACCGCTCACGTAAAGACGAGCGTCAGGTCGCCGTCACCCTGAGCGATGCGGGACGTCATCTCCAGCAGCAGCTTCCGGGATCCCCCATGCAGTGGGATGCGCCGCCCAGTGTGATACTGAGACCATGCTGTCACTTAAGCAGCAGCTGGAACGTTTGCGACAACAGATCCAACGCGCGTAAGGCTATACTTTACGCGTATTTATTTACCCATATATATCGCACGCTATTTAATAGCACACATTAATGTAAGATGAGGAATCTGCCATGTCTTTAGAAAAAGTTGTCTACACTGCCAAAGCAAAAGCAACCGGGGGCCGTGATGGCCGTGCGACCTCTTCCGACGGCGTACTGGACGTTAAACTCGGCGTGCCAAAAGAGATGGGCGGCATGGGCGGTGACGTCACCAACCTGAGCAGCTGTTTGCTGCCGGCTACTCTGCCTGCTTCCTGGGTGCCATGAAGTTTGTAGCCGCGCGCGACAAATTTACCCTGCCGAAAGAGGCCTTTATTGAAGGCGAAGTGGGGATTGGGCCGCTGCCAACCGGTTTTGGTATCGAAGCAAAACTGAACATCCACGTTGAAGGTATGGATCCTGCAGAAGCCAAAAAACTGGTCGATGCAGCACACATTGTGTGTCCGTACTCTAACGCGACCCGCGGTAACATCGACGTAACGCTGAACATTATCGCCTGATAACTGCCTGATGGCGTTACGCTTATCAGGCCAGCCGTTGACGCCCCGGCAGGCATCGCGCCGCCGGGGAAAACCCCTCCTTCCCTTCCCGCTCTCTGTGCTACCATAAGCCATATCACGCCCGTAGTTATCAGTAGAGTAAGCGTTATGTCATCCAGAATTCTGACCACCAGCATTGCTGGTATTGATGCCTTTATGCGCGATCCCCGCGGTGTGCTGACCCACGCCGAAGGCGGCACGGTTGCGGTATTTGCTGACAACGCTCCGGCGTTTTATGCCATCACACCGGAACGTCTGGCACAGCTTCTGGAGATTGAAGCGCAGTTGTCCCGCCCGGCGAGCGACGTAACCCTCGATAACCAGTTCTTTGACGAGCCGGTTAACGTCCCCATGGCCGTTCCCATGGGAAAATTTGCCCTGTATGCGGGCTGGCAACCTGATGCTGATTTTCAACGGCAGGCGGCATTGTGGGGCATAGCGTTAACGCAACCGGCTACCCCCGAACGAGCTGGCCCGGCGTTTACCCGCA
>ENA-OQHY01001097-OQHY01001097.1-human-gut-metagenome-genome-assembly--contig:-NODE-1097-length-12637-cov-1.649560_pt1 | contig 12637 bp, 17 predicted proteins | sample MGYA00242570_ERZ504733 | MGnify/ENA primary metagenome ERZ504733 (study PRJEB26092, sample SAMD00036219) | human gut metagenome | host: Homo sapiens | study: EMG produced TPA metagenomics assembly of...
ATCGATTCCGCTATATTCTAAGATGTTAGGAAAAGAAGAAATGCATAAGAATACATTTAAACCTTTATGTAGCTGCGGCGATTACACTTGCATTTGGAATATCTACCTCCTCTGCACATGCAGCTGATACGGATCTTTCCATTACGCAAAAAATTGATAAAATTACCGGAAAAGAATCTCAGCAAAAATACACGATAAATTATACAGATGAAAATAAAAATACTGCATTAAAAAATCGAATATGACAGAGGATTTTATGCAAAAGAGCTTAAAGTAGGTGATTGGGATAATTATACAGGTAAGATTAAGATTACTGCATATTCAAAAGATACAAAATCCCCAGTTATGACTACCGAAGCTGATGAGAATGCAACGGTTTCATTGGAAAATTACAGCAACATTGATTGGATTGAGATGAATCCGGCTGATGAGGCCGGAACCCAGGAAGATACGACCGAAACACATAATATCAAGGATGTTGATTTATCCGGTATAATTTATGCAGGAAAATCTGGTAAAACAGTGCAAGTAAAGGGAAGCGTTTGGCCAGATGATACTTATTCTGGAAATGCAGTATGTGAAAAAGTGATTACGACAATCGCAAATGATTATACAGTTGCTTCTCCATATGTGCAGGTGAACCCTGATCAGGTAAATTATCTTGGCAGTACTGCTATGATGATCAAAAATTTACAGGGAAGTCTGAAAGCAGGACAGCTGAATTCTTATCATGTAACTTTCAATATTCCAGCGAGAATGTTTGTTGATTCTATCACATTGCCTAAATTTGATAATGCAAGCTATAAGCTTTATATCAATGGAAATCAGATGGATACACGTAATTCAAAAATCTATGTAAATGATAAAGCTGCAAATATCTCTATGGATATTACCCCAAGCGGTGATTTCTTCTCTCAGTCACAGGATATGGTGATTGATATGAGAAATACTGTAAATCAGTCTGGAGATAATAAGGTCAGCGTAAGTGTACTTGCAGTATGTGGAAATGGCTGCGAATTTAATACGGATAGTAATGCAGTTCCAATTAAATATCAGGAGCAGACAGTAACTCCAAGCGAGCCGGATATACCGGAAACTCCATCAGAGCCGGAACAGCCGGATACACCGGAAACTCCAACTCTTCCAAATGCGACTGGAACAGATACGAAAAAGAATAACCATCAGACTACAGTGAAAAAGAATGATACAGTTACCAGCCTGGATTTGATTAAGGAGGATTCCGATGATACAGACACCAAAAAAGAAACAGTAGTTGATTTGTCTGGTGTTAATCTACAGAGTGCAAAAGCCACAAAGAACAGTATTAATACATTTTCGAATCCAAATGCAACAAAGAAAAGTACTTCACTAGCCGGTTTAAATTCTGAACGTATTCAGATAACTGATATTCAGGATTTTGAAAATTCAGATGATGCAAACGATAATCAGGATATTAAAGATCAGGTAGCCTCAACAGATGATGGCATTACGGATGATTCATCCGGCAGTCATGAAAGTGCGGCACAAAAGGCAAAAGAAACCGTGTCGGACAATCGCGGAGTACAGTTAGGATTGATTATAGGAGGAATTCTATTTGCGGGAATTGTGATAGTAATCCTTGTATCGAGACGAATGGGGAAAGAAGAAATATCGGCTGTTACCACAAAACAGAGAGTTCCCAAACTGCAGAAGAGCAGGAAGATGGATCACTTGACCAGCCGAAAGAGCAACATACAGATGATATAAAAGAGCCCAAACCATGAAATGGGAAATAATTTCACAGTTTGACAAAAAAGGGACCTGATATGAGGTCCTTTTTTTCACTGTATTCATTTCAGTAATATTGTTTTTTGCAGAATTAGCAGCAGTTTCTGTCAAACTAATAATATAAGACAAAAAGGGGTGGTAAGATGCGTAAAAAGAAAATTCTCATAATTGTATTTATTCTGTTATGTGCACTAACTGGCATATCTGTAGGTCATTATTTCTGGAAAGAATCAAAGAAAATGACAGGTGTAGAATGGTTTGCAGAAGCAGGAATCTTATGTAAAACAGATGGAAACATATACGGATTCCATGGATGATATCATGACGCTTTATTTGAATGGTACAATCACAAAAGATGATTTCCTGAATCATTTATCGGTAAAGCAGGATGAACTGATGATTATGAAAGGGATGTACCAGAAAGAAAAAAAAAGCACATCCGGTTAGAACCGGTACACATAATTATGCTACAAAAAAGGGCTGTGAGGCTGTAGAAAAATGTTATCAGGCATTTGACGATTTGATTTTAATGGCAGAAAAGAATGCAGACGATAAAAAGGCATTGGCTTATAAATATATCGCTGCGCATGAAACCTTGATCGATCATTTATCAGACTATATGGCATCTTATGAAACAGTAAGTGAGCAGTTGGAGGAAATTAAAGATGAGTAAATACATATGCGGAGCAGTCGTGGATATTGGTGTAGAACGTGAGAGTCAGGAAGACTATGTACAATACCGGGAATTTGGTGACAATTTATTTTGTGTAGTAGCAGATGGGGCTGGATCCCAGAAAGGATTTCCGCAGCCGGCAGTTATTGCAGTATCTGATATTTTAGAAACATTGACAGAAATTTATGAAGAAAATGAAGAATTATTTTTACAGAACCCAGAATTCTTTATAAAGCGTGCAATGCTTAGTGCAAATCGTGTTCTCGGCGGCTTTAAAATGGGAAATGAGGAAAGATATTATGGCTATGCAGCCAGTGTAACATGCTGTTTGTTCTGTCGAAATGGTAATCTTTTATATGGGACATACCGGGAATACAAGATTATATATTTTAAGAAATAGTGCGTTGACACAGATAACAAGAGATCAGACAAAAGCGGCTGAACTTCTCAATGAAGGGAAAATTGACCTTGAAACATACCATGTGCATCCGGATCGTCTGGTGATTACAGATGGATTAGGGGTTCTTTTAAAACCACACATCCAGATCCTTCATGGTAAATTAAAAGAAAATGATATTGTTTTGATGTCTACGGACGGCTTACATTATGCGGTTCAGCCAGATGCAATGGCAACTATTATTTTAGAATCGAAAGACTGCATGGAAGCTGCAAAAAATCTAATAGATGCCTCTAAAAATATCATCAAATATCCGGATAACATGAGTGCCATGGTCATATATCGGGAGAAAAAATCTTAAAAGAGCCGGAGTTGGCTCTTTTATTTTGTCGGAAATACATCACTCTATTTACAGATACATTTATGCGATGAAGGGAGGAAAAGAAGAAATCGCTGTATCAAATCTAATACAGGAGAAGAATTAATTATGGAAAAAAATAATGCACAGGAAGAAATCATACATACAGTAAATGGGCAGCTTCTTGTTGTTGCCTGCCCTGGCAGCGGTAAAACAACAACTTTGCTTCGGCGAATTCATTATATGATCCATGAAGCAAAAATTCCGGCACAGCAAATTTTAATGGTTACTTTTTCTTCGGCAGCAGCAAAGGAAATGAAAACCCGGTATCAGAAGAAATTTGGAATGGATGCGGTCACTTTTTCAACGATTCATTCTATGTGTATGTCTATCTTAAAGAAATTCGGAGGATATACGAAAGAATCCATCTTCTGATCCGAGAGAATATTTTTATGAAGTGTTGCGGAAACAGAAAGGAATTAACGATATCAATGAATTCATTACTGGTTTAATTACGGAGATATCTGTGATCAATAATAACAGTATTGATCTTAATTCTTATAAGCCGAAATGTACGAAAGACAAAAAACTTTTTCTGAAACTAATTAATGGTTATCAAGAATACAAAGAGGAATTGCACTTGATTGATTTTGATGATATGTTACAGAAAGCGTATGAAATTATGGTAAATGACAAAGAGTGTTTGGATTTCCTTAGAAACAAGTATCGTTATATCCAAGTGGATGAATATCAGGATACAAATTTGATTCAGAAAGATATTATTTACCTTCTTGCTGGTCAAGATGGGAATCTTGCGGTTGTTGGAGATGATGATCAGTCAATCTATGCATTTCGGGGAGCTAAACCAGAAATCATGTTGAATTTTCAAAAGGAATACCCGAAATCGAAGATGGTTAAAATGAGTACCAATTATCGATCTGGTAAAACAATTATATCTGAAGCGGATCGAGTGATTAAATCGAATACCAACCGTTTTCAAAAAGATTTTATCGGGTTTAAGCCGGAAAATGGAGCAGTAGAGTATATTGTTACAAAAGAAAAGAAAGATGAAATTTTGAAGGTATTCAGCCGAATTAAGATATTGTTAAATGATGGTGAGAATCCAGCAGATATTGCTGTATTATTTAGAACTAACCGTCAGGCAGAAAAAATGGCTGCAATTTTATTCCGGAATCAGATACCTTTTCAATCCAATGAAAAAATTCAGAGCAAGTATGAACATTGGATGTTTCAGGATCTGCAGGCTTATTACAGACTTGCAAATAAGCATTTGGATAATAAAAGCAGTGATTCAAGAAGAGATCTGTCACGGGTTCTTAATCATCCTAACCGATATTTATTCGGATACGACTATATTGTTCATGGTTTAAATAGAAGAGCAATGAAAGCGACTGTTTACGCAAAGGAAAAGGAACAGTGGAAATTAAATGCAGCAGAAGGAAACATAGATCTGTTTTTTATTCTGCTGAAAAATCTGCGAGGGAAAAAACCATCTGATTTTTTAAGATCCTTGTATAGCATAGGTAAATATGAGAAATATCTGGAAGATTATGCGGATTTCCGAAACATGGAAGTAAGGGATTTGTCTTCAATCTGGAAAGAATACCAGCATGATGCTTCTACCTATAATGATTGGGTAGAATGGGGAAAATATATCGTAAAATACAATAAGGAACTCAAAGAAACCCTTAAGAACAAAGATGGCATTATGCTTTCCACTATGCATGGTTCAAAAGGACTGGAATGGAAACATGTATTCATCATTGATTGTGTGGAAGGGGTATGCCCTTCTCCAAAAGCTGAGACAGCGGAAGAACTGGAAGAGGAGCGCAGATTGTTTTATGTCGCAATGACACGTGCAAAAGAGCATCTTTATCTGTGTTATTATAAAGCAGAAGATGGGAAAACAGTTGTTGCTTCTCCGTACATCATGTAAGAAAAACCTGTCGGAATTAATCCGGCAGGTTTTCTTTTCTCTTTTTTTCACATGCTTCCATATATTTCTGTAAGGTTTCACTATCTATATGATCTAATGCTTCCTGGGACAAGACTTGCATTAAGATCAGTGTGGTGAAATATAAAGATGTATTTCCAGTATCTTTTGAGTTTTTATCAACTTCCTCCATAAACTTTGCAACCATACGCTTTGCAGCGGCCGTTTCTTTTCGGTCAAGAGGAATTTCAATTCCATTCACTCGGTATTTCATCGATAAATAAACGAGAGCACTCCATAAAAATAAAAGGAGATTCTTCGTTCCCGCATAAGGAAAGCGGGCCTCCTTTCTCAAATTTTGCATTATTTATTTTGCTTTCCGCTTTTTCCCTTAGTTCTCTTCTTTTTGGCATGGGTTGGTTCTTTATTTTCTACTTCGTGTTCGGAAGAGACCTCATTCCTCTTTTTTATAATATCTTTTTGTTCTTTTAACAACATTTTGAAACGCTCATAGCGGTAACATAATTCATTTTTTGATTATCTGGCAATGCTGCATGCAAAAATCGATAGGATACTCGAATATCGAATGGCATGGAGCATTTAAACGTGCGTTTCTTAGAAATCGTGTTACTTTTGGCCTGTTAACAAAAATGCATATAAATCTTTCAATATTATGTGAGGGCATCTCCTGATTAATGGCATATAATAGACAGATACAGGCATTTACTTCGCCATCTGCTTCTAAGAAGAATTTTTTAGGATATTTTATCAGTTTATCACTTAATACTTTTTGATAAACATTTAAAACAAGCTCATGCCTGGAAATATGAATTTGTTCCGGATAAACCATCCAGGCAACACTGAATAGATCCTGGTCAATATTAATCTCAGGCGGATATTCCAATTTCCTTAATGGCCTCATCAAATGTAGCTTTTGAATGATATCCATCGTAAGATAATCTCTGGCCATTTCCGGTGTCCATTCCAATAGATTTTCAAAAACATATTGAAACAACTCTTTAATATCTTTTTGTGAAGCATTCTGCCCTATATAGGTTGCAGAAGTCCTTTCTCTTTTTAAGGAGTATATCTTCATACTCCATAAGAAGTCCCATATTTTGCATCGGTTTTCTCCTTTCCTTTTAGCATCCTAAAGATAGTATGTCAGAAAATTTTCCAATCCTTTTTTTTCTGGACAAAAAATATTTCCTTTATTATCTGTCACTCTAACATTGAATAAAAATGGAAAGGAGTGGTTGCTATGAAAAAATTGGTAGTCATGAGTTTATTGACTCTATCGATGGTTGCTGGAAGTTTCAGTTACGTTTGCGCTGCATCATTGAACCATACATCTGAAATAGCTGTACAGTCTGCTGCAGACAATACAGATACACCTCAAATAGAAAATCAGACCACGAATGCAGATGAAAAGGCAACTGAAATGATGAAATCAATAGAGAATACGTTATCCTCAAGTTTGGATGATATCAGCAGTGATTCAACTACAGATAACGGTTTAGATTCTATATTTGGCAGTTTGTTTGGAGATAGTACAGATCAGATGTTTTCGGAAATGAACCAGAAATTGCAAAATGGAGAGCGGATTTCATTCTCTGAACTGTTTAAAAATTACAGCCCATTGAGTTGGATTCAAGCAGTTTATTTGATATGTCGGATATGGGATCCCTTTTTGACAGTAGTAACAATGATATGAGCATCACAAATTTAAAATATGCAGTAACGGCTTCAAACATGGAAACAACCTATGCAGAATCTGATTTAAGTGGTCAGTCAGGAAACTGTATGGATCTGTTTAACAGTACATATGGTGATATTGCAAGTCAGATGCAACTAAAAACACCAAAAATTCCAGAAAGCTTTAATGTAAACTCGATGTTATCAAGTGAGGCAGATTCCATTCAGAAGGCATACTCCAGTGCCACAAATTCAGCTGCATTCAGCAGTGTAAAAAAATAATATTAGTATCAGTGATATTTTTTCAAAAGCACGGAGCGGAGTAAGTAGTAAAAGTCTTGCTTCAACCTCTACATTAAAAAGCATGTTGTCACAGACATCCGGTTCCAACAAATCATCTGTCTTAAGTGAATACAATAAGCGGAAAGACTGGCTGAATGATAAGAACAGTTCAATTAAACAAAATACCAGAAAATATCAGTTACAGCAGAAATTAGCAGTCAGTGATGCAGATCAGAGCATTATTGAAGCTAAAAAGAAAACAGGACGAAAGCAGACAGAAAATGAAGTCAGGGAAGAAGAACGGAAGAAAGGTATTGTGAATTTCAAAAACTAATTTCGTTTATTAGCTGTTCTTGTAATATGATGTAAGAACATGATAAAATATAAATGTAAGAGTTTATTCCATTTTATATCGTCCACTCTATTATTGAACAATATCAATGAAGAATGGAGGAAAATGAAAATGAATGTTAAAAATTCTTCTCAAAACACTGTTAAAAAATATGAAGAATTAACTTTTACGGATGATTTCATGTTCTGTAAGGTAATGCAGAATAACCCGGATCTTTGTAAGCATCTAATTGAGCTTATCATTGGCAAAAAGATTACAATGATTACATATCCGGATACGCAAAAGGCAATTGAAATCACAGCAGACGGAAAAGGAATTCGCATGGATGTATATGTAGAAGGTGATGAGGGCACAATCTACGATATCGAAATGCAAACCTCGATGTTATCAAACCTCAACAAACGTGCAAGATATTATCAGGGAATGATTGACCTCAATACCATTGAACGTGGCGCGGATTATAAGGAATTGAGAAAAACATATATAATTTTTCTTTGTAAATTTGATCCGTTTGGACAGGCTCGAATTAAATACACATTTATGCAGACTTGTCAGGAGGATTATCAGATTAAACTCGGTGATGATGCATATATTATTGACATTAATCCGTTTGGTATGAAAGAAAATCCAACAGAAGATATGATTGCTCTGATGAGTTATCTTAGAGGTGAGATGATTAAGCGAAACTCATTTATTGAGGACCTGGATGCAGCGGTTAAACGCGCCAGGGAAAAAGAAGATTGGAAGGTGGAATATATGGCACTTTCGTTAAAATTTCAGGATGCTATGGAAGAAGGACGTGCGGAAGGACGTGCAGAAATGCAACAGAACATTGTAATTAAATTACTTTCCGCAAATCAGTTTTCGGACAAAGAAATTTGTTCGATTGTTGATATTTCAGAAGAAAAATTGGAAGAATACAAAAAAATGTATATGGACTAAAAGGAAGAAAAATAGCATTCATGACGCAGCCCGGAGAAAAATCTCCGGGCTTTTGCAATAGAAACAAGTGAATTGCACTTCTTCTTAACTATTAATGCAGGATATGGATAAGGAGAATGTTTATGCAGGCATCCAGTCCGTTGACCATTTTTCATAAGTAATAGACCAAAGTCGTCGTTGCTTTTTTCCTTTATATGTACGATAACGCCATTCGATTTGTTCAGCTCTTGCTGAAGAAGATATTTGCTGAGGATGTATTTGAAAAGACGGTTCAGCAAAAGTCGGTACAGCATAAATTGCAAGTAAGAGTGCTGTGCTTGATATGCAGGTAAAAAGAAATTTTTTTAGTTTCATAATTAATTGCTCCCTTCTATGATTTCATATTTTGAATATTCTTTTGAATAAGCCTCTTTTTGTGTCAGATTTTTATAGAATGTACCATCAATATATAACTCGTAGTTATTTTCACTGGTATGTAAAATTAAAGTAGGACCTTGTTCAGTAGTCGTCTTTGTGGCCGGTTGTAAGATAATAAAATAAGAACTGAAAAATAACAAAAAAGAAATACTGTAACATAGTAAAGCTTTTGCTTTGGTTAAACGATTAGTGCTTAAAATTATTTCAAAACGTTGACGGGTTAAGGAATAAGCCGAACGATTTACAAACGAAGCAGTTAGATGACCCTTGGAATTAGGAGGGTGAGTTTGGCGCTTTAATATTGATAATATTGTTTCTAAATACTTATTTTGCATTTCTATAGAATAATCTTGTGTCAATATTCCATCACAGCGCAATTCTAACATTTGATCAATATCTTTACGTAATATGTACATGATGGGATTCCACCAAAATAGAGCAGTTAAAAACAATAAAAAATTTTTATAAAAGTATCATGTAACTTTATGTGTAGAACTTCATGATCTAAAATGAACTTCCATTCATCGGAAGAAAGATCATAATTTGGAAAATATATATGACATTTAAAAAAATCCCCATACTAGAGGAACATCAATTTCATAAGAAACTTTAATGACTATTTTGATGTTTGTGTAATTAGAACATAAAGTTTCAATATCTGGAGAAGATATATAATTTAAATGATTTAATTTATATAATTTCAAGTAAGGAAGAATATAGATAATAAAATAGCAATGATAAAGTGCCGATTCCCCATACTAATAAAAGTAATTGGTAGACAAATAGCCGATTCCCAATTTTGAAAAAATAGAAAATTTTTTTACAGGTTGATATATATGATGAATGTTAATTATCTTTGCATTATGCAAATCTATAGGTAATATCAAACGAATGACAGCAAGTAAGGAGGATAATAAAAGTAAATTTATTCCATGCTTTACGATGAAATCAGTTTTTTTTCGGTATAAAATTATAACGATAGCAGCCAAGTTAAATAAAATAATGCTACTAAGAAATGAAAAAATACTGACGTTAAAAATTCTCATATATTATTTCCTCAATTTAATTAAATTTTCCAATTCGTCCAGTTCGGAATCTGAAAATACGCCTTCTTGTACTAACTGTGAAACTATTTTATAAGGTTCCACTTTTTGGGTGATATGAATTAATAAATTTGAAAAATATGAACGCCCCTTTGATGTTGGAGCAAATGTACGTCCGAACCCTTTACCAGTGCGAACGAAACCGGCTTCGTAAATCACTTCTTTTTTCAACAAACTATTTAGTAAAATATGGATTGAACCATCCTTCCAAGGTTTGTCTGCTGATGCGTGATCTAAAATTTCAGATTTAGACAAAGGTTTGTCAGCCTCTAATAATATTTCCAAGAGATTGGATTCACTTTTGGTTAATTCCATAAAAAACCTCCTTTTCGTACTTTATTATATAATAAAAAATGAATTATTGCAATAATTGAAAAGGAATGATAAAAATATCAACTAATAATATTGACATTTTTAGAATGAAAATGTATAGTTTGTATATAAAACAACGTGTAAAAAAGAAAAAATAGTGTTAATTGATGATGGATTTGACTTTTGACAAAAAAATATAGTGAATTATGACGATAAAACTGGAAATAATTATAAATCATATTAAGAAATTGTTCGAGGAAATTTAGTGTTTTCCAAATACCCATTTTGTAATTAATTTTGAAGATAAAATTATTTCAAGGATTATACTAGCTGTTAATGTTACATTATTACAAAATATCAAATCAGGAAAGATAAGAGGGGATGAGAAAAATGAGAGAAAGTGGTCCGTTTATCCATTTGTTTAAAACGTCTTTGGGGTATTACGTATATGATGTAAATACAGGACAAGTTTTGAAAATAGATAAAGGCGTTTATGACTATTTAAAGAATGCAGGAAGAGAAGTTGATGAATTATCTTTGGAAAAAGTAAATCTTCTTAAAAAAGAGGGATTTTTGAAAAGTAATAGAGTGAAAATCACAGAACATCCGTATACTCTATTGTTGCCAGACGCACTTCAAACTCGGGTATGTAATTTGATTTTACAAGTAACACAAAATTGTAATCTTAGATGCGAGTATTGTATATATTCAGGTAATTATGATACTCGTAAGCATTCAAATAATCGAATGTCATTTGAAATTGCGAAGAAATCTATAGATTTTTAATTGAACATTCAAAAAAACGCCATAAAATTTATATAGGATTTTATGGCGGAGAACCATTAATTGGAATTTTCGCTAATAAAAAAATGTATCGAATACATTGAAAAGTAGCAGTTGGAAAAGAATAGGATATGTAATGACAACAAATGCTACGCTTTTACTGACGAAATTATTGACTATATTGTGAAACATAAATTTAAGCTTACAATTAGTGTAGATGGACCTAGGGAGATTCACAATCGTAGTAGAATATTTGCAAATCGGGAAGAAGGATCATATGACATAATGATTAAGAATGTTGAGAAAATCCATTTGAAATATCCAAAATATTATCAAGAATGTGTGAAATTTAATACCGTAGTATTAACAGATGATGGATTCTCGTGCTTGGAAAATTATTTCCGTGGAGATGAATTATTTGCTGATGCATATTTTTCATCAAGTACAGTTAGTACAGCATATTCAAAAAAGGATAAGAAAGTTAATTATGAAATTGGAGATAAATTTATTCAAGAACAGCAGTATGAATTGTTTAAACTTTTTTTAGGAAAGCTTGAAAAATTAGATTTAAAGTATACTTCTGTTTTATTGAATGGTTACTTTTCATATCTTAAAAGATTGGAAACCTCAAGGGGACAGAATGGAAGGATGGCATTGCCAGAAAAATGGCATAGAGGAGGTCCGTGCATTCCAGGAGTAACGAGAATGTTTGTGACAACAGAAGGTAAAATTTTTGCCTTGTGAACGGGTATGCGAAATTGCAGATATTTCTCATATAGGAGATGTTGAGAAAGGAATAGATATAAATAAAGCTCAAAATATACTTAATATTGAAAAGTTTACAGAAGACAAATGTCATGAGTGTTGGGCATATTCAGAATGTACAACTTGTCTTCAGTGTTGTGATAGCAATGCTGATACGATTCGGCCGAATATATTAAAACGTTGTAAACAGGTTAAAAATACTCTTGAAGATGCTTTAAAAGATAATGCGGTATTAAGTGAACTAGGATATGATTTTGAGTCTGATTCTATGATTGGTAACCCAGAACGAATTTTGGATGAGGAGTTGTATGATGTATAATATAATTATTTTTCCTTATGATGACACGCTTAATAGTATATTATCTTATATAGATGAAAATGTTTATGATGTAAAGGGGCTTGTTAGTCCATGTGGGTGGGGATATTGTGCAAATGAAATTAAAATCGGGCGAAAAAATTTAAAAGTATATGGAAATATTGATCAAGTAAAAGAAAATTATAATAGTATATGTATTGTAAATAGTCGTTATGATTTGGACTTTGAAAAATATATATTGCCAGTGTTAAAAGAATGTAAAGAAAAAAATTTAGATGTAATTTTATGTAGAGATCTTTTAAAAGAAGAAATTAAATTTGTGAAGCATATATTAAAGAAAATAAACTACATATCATACATGAAAAATACGATGTATCGAAATTTCAGGATGAAATATACGATATAAATACGCCAGTAGTTTTTATTGTGGACATGTTAACAGAGATGCATTCTGAAAATGTATCTTCAGAAGTTTATATCGAATTAGAAAAAAGAGGCTATAAGACATACTTACTTTCAGC
>ENA-OQHY01001098-OQHY01001098.1-human-gut-metagenome-genome-assembly--contig:-NODE-1098-length-12634-cov-2.200927_pt1 | contig 12634 bp, 19 predicted proteins | sample MGYA00242570_ERZ504733 | MGnify/ENA primary metagenome ERZ504733 (study PRJEB26092, sample SAMD00036219) | human gut metagenome | host: Homo sapiens | study: EMG produced TPA metagenomics assembly of...
TACAGTACCGATCTGGATTGTAGGAATCAGCATCGGAATCATCAATTGCAGGGAATGGGAACCAGCCGATCTTCTGATAGAATTCCTCACTGTCAGTCTGGAATGTTCCTGCATACCATGAGCCACAGAGAAGCATCCTGCTGTCTCCTGATACATTAACTGTTTGCCTGTCCAACCGGTTCCGGAATGGAACAGCAGGACTTGTCGGACAGATTATGACCTGGCAGACCATGGCTGTTCCGGGAGTTTCAAGCGTAGTGGTATTATTTAAAATTTTAATTATGCACTTTGCTCTTCCGGCTGCACTGACCTATTTCTTCTCAAATATGATGAGAAATTTAGGATGGATTAAAGATGGGGATATGGCTCTTCCGATGTAATAATTTAAGGATTAAAAAAGCGAGGCAGCCTGGTGGTATGTATCCAGTAAAGAGGATACATATCATAGCTGTCCCGCTTTTTTACACACTTTATAAAAAAACGAATCATCGCATTAATATCTTTCTCAAACATTAATACGACAATTCGTTCTTCATTTGCTTCTTTTATTCTTTATTTACCCAGACGAATCACATTCCAGGATGCTTTTTTGATTACGCTTGTCAGCACTCCGCCGTCAAGTTTGCTTCTCTCATCGCCATTTACAGGATAAACTTTTTCTCCGGCCAGGCTGTTGCCTGCTTTCAGGTCTTCGTTTTCCATAACGATGTGTTCTAATATGCGGTAGCCTTCAAAGCTTCTTACATCTGTTGTAAGTTCTACGTCTTCTTCTAAGTTACGGTTTACTGCAAAGATTGTTACTTCATTCTTTTTCTTCATTGTAAACTGCAACAGATTCAACGTCTGTGATTTCATCATGTTTTGCAGTTGCATGTTTTGTGCTGTTCATAACCGGAAGCAGTGCAACGCCACGTCCGTATTTGGAAGCATGCATAAATGGATAGAAGATGGTCTGTTTCCATGCGCCACCTGCTGCATCGGTCATAATCGGAGCGATTACATTGACTAACTGTGCCAGACACGCCATTTTTACACGGTCTGCGTGTTTGATAAGAGTAATCAGCATTAAACCGACTAGCAGTGCATCTTCAAAGTTGTAGATATCTTCCAGCATTGGCGGTGCTACCTGCCATGGATGATTTTCTGTGATATCATCATCAGCTGCATTTGAGTGGAACCATACATTCCATTCATCAAAGCTTAAGTTCATCACTTTTTTACTACGTTTTTTTCGCTTTTACATAGTCACAGGTTGAGATAACCGTACGGATGAAATCATCCATATCATCAGACTGTGCCAGATAATCATTGCTGTCATCGTCTCTGTTTCCATAGTACTGATGCATGGAAACATAATCTACATACTCATAAGTATGGGACAGAGTCGTTGCTTCCCAGTCTGGGAAAGTCGGCATGTCACGGAAAGAACTTCCGCAGGATACCAGTTCAATGCTCGGGTCAATCAGGCGCATTGCTTTTGCGGTTTCTGCTGCAAGACGTCCATATTCTTCCATTGTTTTATGTCCAATCTGCCATGGACCATCCATTTCATTTCCAAGGCACCATACTTTAATGTTGTGTGGGTCTTTTACTCCGTGCTTAATTCGCATGTCACTATATTTTGTTCCTGATGGATGATTACAGTATTCCAGAAGATTGCAGGCATCTGAAATTCCTCTTGTACCAAGATTGACTGCCATCATAACATCAGAATTTACTTTTTCTGCCCATTTTGAGAATTCATTCAGACCAATTTCATTTTTCTCAAGACTTCTCCATGCAAGTTCCAGTCTATGTGGTCTTTCCTCAACAGGACCTACAGAATCTTCCCAGTAAAAATTAGATACAAAATTTCCGCCCGGGTAACGAATAATCGGAACATCAAGTTCTTTTACCAACTCGATAACATCTTTACGAAATCCATTTTCATCTGCTGCCGGATGACCTGGCTGATAGATTCCCTCATATACAGCTCTTCCTAAATGCTCAATAAAAGAACCATAAATTCTCTTATCAATCGGTGCAATCTGGAACTCTTTATCCAGAACCATTTTCGCTCTTCTGCTCATTTTTTAATCCTCCTGAAAATTCAAAATCATAATTATGTAAGTATTTTAAGTATTATTCTTTTACAGCTCCGGCAGTCATACCTTCGATGAAGTATCTCTGGAAGCATAAGAACAGAATAAAGATTGGGATAATGGAGAATACAGAACCTACTACTAACAGGCTGTAGTTATCTCCATAAGGGTTAATCAGTGTATTCAAACCGATTGTTAACGTATATTTGCTGGAAGAACGTATAACCAGTAATGGCCACATGTAGTTGTTCCATGCATTCATACCATTAAAATTGCCATAGCGGAAAATGCCGGTTTCAAAATCGGTACAATCAGACGGAAGAAAATTCCATATTCGGTTGCTCCATCAATACGACCTGCTTCAATCAGAGATTTTGGTGTACCAAGCAGGTACTGTCTGAAGAAGAAAATCGTTGACGCATGTGCAAGGAATGGCAGTACAACTGCTACATAGCTGTCCATCAGTCCCCATGTTGACATCTGTTTGTATAAAGGAAGCATGATAACTTCAAAAGGAATAGAAAGAATAATCAATACTAATACAAAGAAGAAATTCTTTCCTTTGAAATCATAAGCTGCAAAACCATAAGCTACGAAAGCACTTACCAGTAAGGTTAATACTACAGTAACAACAGTTAAGAATAAACTGTTTCTAAACCAAATCCAGTAGTCATGTTGACCGGTAAACAGTAACACGTAGTTTGAAAGTGTCATGCTTGCACTGTCTAAATCAAGGTTCAAACCATACTGAAGAAGATGATTACCCGGTTTAAAACTTGCCAGAATAATGGCATAAATCGGCAGGATAATCAAGATGGCAAGAATCGTAAAGAAAATTACCATAAGCACGGTTGCCACTCTGTTTTTTGTTTTCTGGCTTTTTCCAATTGCTTCTGCTGCCATATTATCTCTCCTCCTTCTTGAATGTTCCTGTTGCAACAAGCTGAATCATATTGATAATCATAACGATGATTAACAGTACAAGACCAACTGCACACGCATATCCCATTGCTCTCTTTTCAATACCCTGTCTGTACAGATATCCTACAATAGTAAGACCGATGTTTCTTGGTGAGTTATTTCCTTTCCATAACATGAAGGACTCAAGGAACATAGACAGACCTGCATAGATACTGATTGTTAACACATAAACGGTTGTTGGTTTTAATAATGGGAATGAAATTTTAATAAACTGCTGCCACTTTGTTGCACCATCGATAGATGCCGCTTCATAAATATCAGTTGAAATATTCTGGAGACCTGCAAGGAAGTAAAGAATATTTACACCCGTCCATCTCCAACATGCAACCAAGAGGAGTGCAAAGTAACTGGTCCACTCACCTTTTAACCATTTGATTGGTGAATGTCCAAAGAGACCGATAATCTGGTTTGCCAGTGCGGTGTCCATTTCACCAAACATCAGACGGAAAATAGTACCTGCAACTACAACAGATGTTAAAGCCGGAAGGAAGTAAACAGATTTGAAGAAATTTGCACCTTTCATCAGCTTACTGTTTAACAGACTTGCAAATAACATTGGAAATGGAATCAGTAAAATCAAAGTTCCAATCATGTATTTTACGCTGTTGTAAATTGCTTTGTAGAACATCTTATCTGAAATCAATCTCGAATAGTTATTAAAGCCTACCCATTTATCTTTGAGTACATCCTGAAAACTAAGAAGTACACCATTTGCAATCGGTACAATCCAGAATAAAAGAATTGTCAATACAAATGGAAGAATAAATACATAAGGAGCGGCTTTCTGTGAGTAAAAGAATTTTTTTACTTTGTTCATGATATATACTCCTCTCTCTAATAAGAGCGGGACATGGGATTTCCCCACATCCCGCTCTTCTTATATTACATTTCTTATCACTTACAAATGATTATTCTGCGAATTCGTTTTCCAGAGTATCCTGTGCTTCGTCAAGTGCTTCTTTTACATCTACGCCAGATTCAAAGATATCATTTAAAGTCTGAGTCGTAAATACATTGTTAATAGAAGGCATTTTTTCATCTGTATAACAGTCTAATAAGCCAATGCCATCCTGTACTTCTAACAGTGTATCAAATGGTTTTGTATTGAAGTATTTTACATACTGGTTGTCTGGATTTTCTGTAATATCTGTCTGTGTCCAAACTTCTGTATTTACAGGGTCAAATCCTAATACGTTCCATACTTCTACGTTGGCTTCATCAGAAAGTTTGATGAATGCAAATACGTCTGCTGCAAGGTCTGCATTTTCACCGGATGCTACAACTGCAGTACCGGTACCGCCACCACCGATTGTCTTAACGGCATCATTGTCACCGAATACTGGAGGAGCTGCGATTGCAACTTTACCGGAAAGGTCTGTCATGTAACTTAAGTAACGGCTTGTCTGCCAGAATGGCATGATTGCTGCTGCAACCTCTCCATCATTAAACAGAGGATAAGCTTCTTCATTATCAGGCTGTCCACCAGCGATTGTAGCAAGTGCACCTGCATCCTGCATATCTTTCATGCACTGTAATACTTCAACCATCTTGTCGTTGTTTACATCAAGAGAACCATCTTCTTTTAAGTAGCTTCCACCTTTCTGAGCTAACATCAGGTTCAGTGTCCACTGTGCAGTTGTTTCAGCTGCTGCAAATGTTTTTCCGGTTGCATCGTGATATTTGATACCGGCTTCTTTAAAGTCATCCCATGTTTTGATTGTTGTGTAATCAATTCCTGCTGCTTCTAAAGCTTCTGTATTATAGAATGCAACAGTGGTACCAACATGTGTTGGAAGTCCATAGCATTTACCGTCTTTAGAATATAAGTCAAGTCTGGACTGTACTACATTATCTTTGTATGGTGCAATTGCATCTGTTAAGTCTTTCAGTCCGATGTTTCCTGTCATAAATGCCGGGAATTTACCTAACTCGATATCAACAACATCCGGTGCACCTTCTCCGGATTCCAGAGCCAGAGACAGTTTGTTGTGCATATCATCATAAGCCATATTGGATAATACCAGTTTTACTTTTCTGTCAGGATTCTCTTCGTTCCACTTTTCAGCCATATCTGTGTAGAAATCCTGATGGTTTTCAATGAATGTCCATACATTAAGAGTGGTAACGTCATCTCCCTCTACATCCATTTCTTTTTTACCTGTTTGTTTCGCGGAATCATCACTTCCGGAATCACTGCCTGATGAACCACAGCCTGCCAATGTAGTTCCTACCATTGCTGCACATAATAATGCTGCTAACACTTTCTTTTTCATATTATAGTGTCCTCCTTTAATAATTTTATCAACTCAGAAGCCTCCTGCTTCTGCATGATACATGGTTGACAAATACTGACATTTTTCAATTAAACGTTTAACATTTAAATGTTCCGCTCTTTTGAACTTGATTCCTATTTCCGACCTTTTTTTATCTAATCTGCCCGAATCTTGTCTGTCATTATTGATTTTGTACAACGCTCTTGTTTGTTTTTTCTTATTTATACCACATTGTTTACACAATAAAAAGCTTATAAATTTTATTTTTTTAACGATTAATATCTCTATAATCTCTCTTTTTTTTCTTATTATCTCATTTTTTCTTTGTTTTTCATCTTTTCTACATGTTTTAATTTTTTTAAATCGTTTAAGTATGTACAAATTGCACAGCTTTTTTCCTCTCAAGCCTAATATTTCCCAATTTCAAGCCCTGTTTTCTTTGTATATTTTAACGAAAAACAGCTTTCCAAAACCTTTTAAAAAAAGTCTCAAAAAGCTGTTTTTTTCATTACTTGTATCCTATTTTCACAACTTGTACCACTATAATTTGTAGTCCTGCACAGACTTACGAATTAACATCTCACAAGGCATCTGATAAATCACTTCTTCTTCCTGCGGTACAATCCGTTTTTCCAGCAAAGCAATCATCACTTCTGCTGCACGATATCCAATATCATGCAGCGGCAGTCGGATTGTCGTGAGCGGTGGCTTATAATAACTTGACAACTCTCTGTCATCGTATCCTACAACAGAAAATTCTTCCGGTATTTTTTTCCCAAGTTCATCCAGTCGGTCATAAAGTCCGCCTGCCATAAGATCATTCATACAAAAGACTGCTGTCACATCATGTGCAAGCAGTTCATCTGCCATTCTATATCCACTTTCTCTTGTCCAGTCTCCCTGTGCAACAAGTTCCGGATCATACACAATCCCGTTGTCTCGCAGTGCTTTCTGGTATCCGACAAGACGTGCCTGTGCATGAAGACTATCCTTTTTTCCCATAACTACACCGATTCTTCTGTGTCCATGCCGAATCAGATGACAGACAACCTCATACGCTCCATGTTCATCATCCACAACAATCGACGGCACTTTTTTTGCTTTCCGTATATCCATAAGCCATGACTGCCGGTATCGGCAGGTCATCCGGAATACAATGCATCACCCTCTCATGAGCTGTCACATAAATAATCCCCTCAACCTGCTTTGCCATAAGCTTTTTATTTCCTGTTTTACCCTTTCAAAATAGTCTTCCCTGCCATAATACACATCCTGATACTTCTTATACAGCCGTAAATTCGTAAGTAAAATCTGATAATCAACTTCCTCACAGTATTCCGTAATCCCGTCAATAATATCCGGAATACTGAAAATAGTCATGTCCTCCGCTATAACACCTATGCTTCTTGTATTCTTTGTTTTAAGATTTTTCGCCACATAATTTGGCATATAGTCCATTTCCTTGGCTGTTTTGAGTACAAGTTCCTTGTCGCTTCACTTGCACCTGGCTTTTTGTTCAATATGTTGGAAACGGTAGCAACTGATACATGACATGCCTTTGCGATTTCTTTAATCGTCGCCATTTTCCTTTTTTCACCTTCTTTTTTGCTTAAACGTTTTAATATAATAATTTTATTAAACAACGTCCCCTCTCTTCTGTCAACCTTTTTCGGAAAATCTCTTTTTTATTTTCTTTCTATTCATCTGTTATCTTTTATGCTATACTATACAGAAGCGACAAAAAAGGAAGTGATACTATAAATAATTCAATTTTTGAAAGAGAATATGGAGATGTCAATGACTGGGAAACTATGATGTTTCTTTATCATGCCGCATTAAAACAGGTGGCAACTAAAATTGATATCTTAAACGACGAATTTCAGTATATTCAGCATTATAATCCGATTGAACACGTAAAATCGAGAATCAAAACTCCGGAAAGACATTGTAAAAAATTAAAAAAGATGGTTACGAATCAAATATTCCAAACATGATTCGATATGTAAACGATATTGCCGGAATCCGCATTATCTGTTCTTTTACCTCTGATATTATCTGATTGCTGATTTTATTCGTAAACAAAATGATTTGCGCATTGAGAACATAAAAGACTATATGAAACAGCCAAAAGAGAGCGGTTATCAAAGTTATCATCTACTGGTTTCTGTTCCGGTCTATCTCTATGATAAGACTCTCTATGTTCCCGTAGAAGTTCAGATTCGAACAATTGCACAGGATTTCTGGGCAAGCCTGGAACATAAAATTTATTATAAATTTGAGGGAAATGCACCGGATTACATCAGTAAAGACTTACAGGAATGTGCTACGATTGTGGCTCAATTAGATCAGCGTATGCTGTCTCTAAATGAGGCAATTCAGAAATACAGCGCAACAGAAAATGAGTAACATAACAGGGGGAAGACATTTTTGAGACGTCTTCCCCCTGTTTTTACCCATATAACTGTTCCATGGAACTATTTCTATTCGTTTTTAGCTGAATAAATTTTTGAAAAATTCGATAATTTTAGAGAAGAATCCCTGTACTTTTTCCTGATTCCAGTCTAATTTTAATCCTAAATCATCGATTTTATCATATAAATCTTTTGCCTGTTCTTTTAAGCTGTCCACATCAATATCCAGTCCCTTGATTTTATCCATCAAATCAACAATTTCCTGACGGTCCTCATCCGAAAGCTGGACATCCATCTCTTGTGCTGCCTGGTCAACTACATTTCCGATTTCTTCTTCCGTCAGTTTTTTTCCATTGTCACTGCCTTCTACAACCTGTTCTTTTACTGCTCCGACTAACTGTTCTGCTTTATCGGAATCACCTACACTTTCTGCAAGTTTTCCGGTCACAACCAATTCGTTTGTCGCAGTGTCTACATTTTCCTGACTGACCGTTTCGCCTGTCATATTCTCATAAGACTTAATTGCTCCAACCAGGGCAGCCGTACCGGAAATATTATAAGGACCAGCCACCACAATCTCTGCATCCTCAATTCCTGCTGTTGCCAAGCGTTCTGGTACATACCGGTCGTACAATAAGTAATGTTGTAGGTTGTAACTTTAATTCCACTTCCGTCAGTTTTTCCTTTTACCAGTACAGAAGAAAGGGCTCTTGTTCCGATTACGCTTTTGCTCAGATAAGAATCCAGATATTTATGTTCATCGGCATTGGTAATCGTTGTTACGGTATAATTTTTCAAGTCATCTTCTGTCACACCAAGCAGTTTTAATACGATTGCACGGTCGTTTGCACTTAAGTCTGCACCTAAAGATACATAAGCTTCTCCAGTTTTGCATCTTCTCTATCGGCCCATACACTGACCGGAGACATGACCAGCATCAGTCCTGTCATCATTAACGCTAATTTTCTTTTGTTGAATTTCATAATAAAAATCTCCTTTCAAAGTTTCACCCTCATCATAACACACTCCCTGTTTTTATGCATCTAAAGTTTTCATTAAGAAATTTCATCTGAAACTTTTTCATGCCCAATTGTTCTGCAAACTCCACGAAAAAAAGCCCCTTACCCACCCCCTTAGTGCTTTACGCAGTTGACACAGGGGAGTGCTTTATCTGCGTTCAACTGCCCCCTCATGGTTTGTTTAGCCATTATACAAATCCTCTTGCCCGCCACTTAAGAAAAGTGGTATGATAAATAATACGCACAACGTACTCTCAGAATCTTTCTGTATTTGATTTTGCGGCTGATTTTTCAAGAATACATTTCACTTAAAGGAGGGATTTTTTCATGGCTATTGCAAATCAGGAAATGATACGTGACAATAACCGCAGACAGGTGCTTGAATATCTTGTAAACCATCCACCGGTCTCAAGGGCTGCGCTTTCTCAGCAGCTTCATCTGACAAAAGCGACTATTTCCAATATCGTTCAGGAGCTGATTGAACAGCATCTGATTTTAGAAATCGGAAGCGCTCAGACTTCTCTTGGAAGAAAACCTATTTTACTTGAATTTCAGAAAAAATGCGGATATGCACTTTCTATTGACGTGCATCCGTCTCAGATTATCGCTTTAACTTCGGATTTAAAAGGAGAAAACTGCCATTTAAAAGAATATCCGTTCCAAAAGGGAGATAATTTATACAAAAATCTGTGCCGGATAATTCATGATATCCTGCCTGAATATGGAGATTGTCCCTATAAAATCGTAGGAATTACCATCGGAATCTATGGTGTCGTACAACAAAATCAGATTCTTTTTACTCCTTATTATCCGCTTCCGGATTCTAATCTGGCCAAACTGCTTGAATCAGAGTTTCACATTCCGGTTTTTGTTGAAAATGAATCGAACCTATCTGTTCTCGGTGAATCGGCATTTCATCATTATGACCAAAACATGGTATTATTAAATATTCATGATGGAATTGGTATGGGAATTATGATTAACGGTCATCTTTATCGTGGTCAGGACGCTATGCCGGAGAAATCGGACATACAATTTTATTTCCCGACGGCAAACCCTGCCCATGCGGGAATCATGGATGTCTGGAACAATATGCCTCTGAGAAAGCGATTTTAGAAGAATATGCCAGACTCACCCATCAGGAACAGGTTACGATAGATGCTTTTGTCCGTGACTATCAGAACCAGGTTCCTGAAGCACTTGAAATGATGGAATTATTTTCCAAATATATTTCAATTGCAATCAACAATATTATTAATACGTTTAATATTGAACTGGTCGTGCTCAACAGCTCGTTTTCTAATTATATTCCGCAGATTAATCTCTCAATTCAGGACTATCTGCGCCATCATCAGAATCGTAAATGCCAGATTATCCCTTCCCGGCTTCAGGATATTTCCGGTCTGATGGGGGGAATCCGCATTGGTGTCGAACGTTTTCTGGATATTCGTCACTTGATAATTGAAAATTTTTCTTCCAACAAAATACGATAAAATCTGTCATTCACAAAAGTTTTGAATTTCGTTCATGATTTCTTCACAACTTCAACATGATTTGCACACATTTATCGAATATACTAAAACCATAAAAATAATAAAGAACAAAAATTATTTTTATATTTTCTTTTTCATATGTCGGTCGCAAAACGACCGGCTCTCCTTCCTTTAATATTTATAGAAAAAAGCCATCGCCCAGTTTCGGATATTCTGGGCGATGGCTTTTCGTTTTATTTCTGTATTTATTTTTCTGTATTCATTTTATTTCTTGAGTTTTTCACTTTTCAGAAAATACATTGGCAAGTTTTGCAAAATCCTCCAAAGTCAGTGCTTCTCCTCGAATTCCCGCTTTAAATCCACATTTTTCAATAGTCTGCTGGATTTCCTCTTTGGAATAAGACAATTCCGGTGAATTATTCAATCCATTTGCAAGGGTCTTTCTTCTCTGGTTAAAAGAAGCACGAATCAGGCGGAACATCAATTTCTCGTCAGCCACCTCAACCGGTGGTTTTTCATGTCTGGTCAGACGAATCACTGCACTTCCTACCTTTGGTCTTGGCATAAAACAGTTTGGGGGTACATTTGCCACGATATACGGCTCAGCGTAATACTGAACAGCCAGTGACAGCGCACCGTAGTCTTTTGTGCCCGGACCAACTTTCATTCGGTCTGCTACTTCTTTTTGTACCATTACGGTAATTGAATCAATCGGAACCTGACTTTCAAATAATCCCATGATAATCGGCGTTGTAATATAATATGGCAGATTTGCCACAACTTTAATCGGTTTTCCGTCATTGTGCTCCTCTGCCAGTTTTTTGATATCTACTTTAAGGATATCCTGATTGATAACCTGAACATTATCAAACTCTTTTAAGGTATCTTCCAAAATTGGAATTAACGCCTTATCGATTTCCACCGCAAACACTTTTCTGGCAGAAGCTGCCAGATACTGGGTCATAGTCCAATTCCGGGACCAATCTCCAGTACAAAATCATCTTTCGTGATTCCTGCTGCGCTTACAATTTTATCAAGTACATGGGAGTCAATTAAAAAGTTCTGTCCGAATTTCTTCTGAAAAACAAAATCATATTTCTGCAATACTTCAATCGTATTCTTTGAATTTCCAAGATATGGGACTGCCATATTTTTTTCTCCCTTTTTTATCTGCTTTTTTATCTATATTTTTTATCTGCAGACTCTATTTTTATCTGCAAATTTTATCTATATTTTTATCTGCAAACTGTTCCTGTTATGATATCTTACAGGTTAAAGTCTTTTTCATACAGCATAATTCGTCCGGTTACATCCAGATGACGTTTTGCCACTTTTTTACCTGGACGTCTGCCCAGTCTGGAAGCTTTTGCAATTGCACTATCCATCATTTCCCTTACCTGTCCGACGCAGACTGGGTCATCTTCATACTGATTATCGCCAATCAAAGAATATACCGCAAGTACTGCAATATCATCTACTTATAGCCTTTTTCCTTGGCATAAGTCTTGGCGAATGACACCAGCTCGTCATTGGTAAAAACCGGAATTACAATCCTCGAATCAAATTTTTCCATAAATTCCGGATAATCCTGCTTCAATGTATAAATTCCGGCTTTTGAATCTTCCAAAATAACAGTCAGACGATTGGTCTTAAATTCCATCGCTTTGGAAAGATTCTCAACTGTTTGGGCAGTCATTGCAGATGCACGTCCGATTGCCAGAAATCCTCCTGAAAGTTTATCTACAATAAATGCAGGGTCTTTTTTATTTAACACCTCTGCGGTCAGGTAAGCCACTTTTGCGCCTTCCATCTGGCGTTCTTTGCAAAGTGCTTTAATCAGGCTTTCTGAAAATCTGGTTTTTCCTGAACCGGAACGTCCGGTTACAATCATATTTCCTGCCTTGGAAGTCTTTTCACACGCAGATTTCTGTGCGATATCCAAAGCTTCTTTTACCTGTTCTTTCATTCCCGGAATTGGTGCAAAATAAGTAAAGAGTCGTCTGTGTTCTTCATCTGTCAAATGATGACGAAGCACTTTTTCCGGTTCTGGTTCTACTGATTCTGGTTCTACTTCTGTAACCGCTTCAATTTCCTGAACTGCTTCTGACTCAGCATTTTCTTCTTCTGACTCCACTGGCTCCTCAAGCACCCACTGCGCCGGTTCACTCTCTCGTGCTTCTTCTACTTCAACCGGCTCTTGTTCTGTTTCAGCAGATTCTGGCTCTTGTTCTTCCTGTGACTCTTCTGTCTCAACGGATTCTGGTGCTTTCTCTTCCTGTGGCTCTTCTGTCTCAACGGATTCTGGTGCTTTCTCTTCCTGTGGCTCTTCTGTCTCATGCTTCAGCTACTTTTCCTCTGATGTCCTCCAGTTTCAGC
>ENA-OQHY01001099-OQHY01001099.1-human-gut-metagenome-genome-assembly--contig:-NODE-1099-length-12631-cov-7.851807_pt1 | contig 12631 bp, 15 predicted proteins | sample MGYA00242570_ERZ504733 | MGnify/ENA primary metagenome ERZ504733 (study PRJEB26092, sample SAMD00036219) | human gut metagenome | host: Homo sapiens | study: EMG produced TPA metagenomics assembly of...
CCGATCGAGAATATCGCCAAATATTGAATCGAATAGCTGCTTATGTGTTTCAATATTGGCTCTTATATTATATACTCTGTAATTCTATTTTTCATTACAACTAGCACACGAATTGTTTACTCTTAGATTCTTTTTTTTTTTTTATAATTAAAAAAATTGCTACAATAGTTCCTGTATGAAAAAAAATCAGAGTGTTGACCTTTTACATGGTCCTATATTTAAATCGTTAAGTTTACTGGCAATTCCAATCATGGCCACTTATCTTATTCAAATGGCATATAACCTAGTTGATATGCTATGGATTGGATTTTTGGGTTCTGGCGCCGTTGCCAGTGTTGGTGTCTCTGGAAATTTCATGTATTTGGCAAATGGATTAGTAAATATGCCTAAAATTGGTTCTCAAGCATTAGTTGGACAAAGCTTAGGAGCTAATAATAAAGAGGAAACAAAGAATTATATTGAAGCCGCTTTTCAAAGCTCAATATTGTTTGCGTTGATTTATGGAATCATTATTATTGTTTTTCAAAAAAATTTAATACAACTCTTCAATTTGAAAGATTCAACAATAATTCAAGACGCACAAAATTATCTATGGATTACATGTGGTTTTATTATTTTCTCATTTGTGAATCAAATCTTCACAGGTATTTTAACGGCTGCCGGTCATTCAAAAAACACTTTTATCGCAACCACAACAGGTTTAGTTTTAAATCTTATTTTAGATCCTGTTTTGATTTTTGTTTGTAACCTTAGAGTCATTGGTGCCGCTCTCGCAACCATTATTGCCCAAATTATTGTTACTTTAGTTTTTTTATATGATGCTAAAAAATTAGATTTATTTCAAAAAATAAAGTTATTATCAAAACCAGATAAAAATCACATATCTAAAATTTTAAAAATAGGCTTCCCACCTTCTATTCAGAGCATGTTATTTACATGCATCTCCATGTACATTGCTCGTTTAATTTCTAGCTTTGGAGCTATAAGTGTTGCCGTTCAAAAAGTAGGATCTCAAATCGAATCCATTTCATGGATGGCTGCCGATGGATTTAGTGCATCTATCAATGCGTTCACTTCGCAAAATTATGGAGCAAAAAACTATAATCGAGTTCAAAAAGGTTATAAAACTGGAATGCTTGTCGTTGGTTTATGGGGATTGCTTACTTCATGTATATTAATTTTCCTTCCCGGTCCTATTTTTTCTTGTTTTATCCACGAATCCGATATCCTTCCATATGGAATTGACTATCTAATTATACTTGGATTTTCTCAACTCTTCATGTGCATAGAAATCGCGACACAAGGAGCTTTTAATGGATTAGGTAAAACATTACCTCCAAGTATTGTTTCTATTGTTTTTACTTCTGCCAGAATTCCCATGGCTATTGTATTATCTCATTTTTTAGGCGTTAACGGCGTATGGTGGGCTATCTCTATTTCTAGTATTATAAAGGGTACTATTTTAGTAACATGGTTTATTTTGTATTCAAAAAGGAGGCTTATCGCATGAAAAATCACTCTTTAACCCAAGGAAGCATCGCAAAAGGATTACTTTTCTTTGTGATTCCACTTTTCTTTTCCAATCTATTTCAACAACTCTATAACACAATTGACACTATATTAGTTGGTCATTTTTTAGGGGATAATGCACTGGCTGCTATGGGAGCAACAGCTGCAATCTTTGAATTGATTGTACAGTTTTCCAATGGCTGTGGAACTGGTTTTAGTATTGTTACAGCACGCTACTTTGGTTCAAAAAATGAAAATGAATTAAAAAAAAGCGTTGCAACTTCTATAATTTTAGGACTCGTTATTTCAATCGCAATTACTATCATTTCATATTTTTCGATGCCCTACCTATTAACCATTTTAAAAACTCCACAAAGTATTTATCATGATTCATTAAACTACATCCGCTGTATTTCAGCTTTCTTGATTATTACTATGTTTTACAATTTAGGAGCCGGCATGTTACGAGCTATAGGAGATAGTCTACGTCCTTTGATTGTGCTTTTTTGTTCTTCTATCATCAATATTGCACTTGATATACTTTGTATCACAATACTTGATATGGGTGTCTTCGGAGCTGCTGTTGCGACTGTTATTGCACAAGGCATATCTACCATTATATGTTTCTTTCTAATTTGGAGAAGTGCTAAAATATTGATTCCAAAAAAAGAACACTTTCATATTGAGTCGAATATGGTTAATGATTTATTGGGACAAGGATTTTCAATGGGATTTATGTTTTCCATTGTATCCATCGGTACAATCATTCTTCAAACAGGAATCAATAGTCTTGGAACACAGATTATAGCGGCTCATACAGCTGCACGAAAGTTGATGTCTTTATTTTGTCTTCCACTTTCTACTCTTGCCGCTTCTATGGCAACCTTTGTATCTCAGAATAAAGGTGCACAAAACTATGATCGTATTATAAAAGGTGTCCATCTTGCGAATATATGTGGCATCATTTACCCAATATTCTTAAGTATTCTTATCTTTTTTTCAGCAGATAACTTAGTTCATTTTCTTTCTGGATCCAACAATCCTATAGTACTTGAAAATGGAGCTATGTATTTAAAAATCAACATTCCATTCTTCATAATTCTAAGTATCTTACTTAATTTAAGAAATGCGATTCAAGGTTTTGGATATAAAATCACGCCATTAATTTCGAGTGTAATTGAGTTCCTTGGAAAAATCGTTTTTACTCTATTTTTCGTTCCAATATTTAAATATCTAGGTGTTTGTCTATGCGAACCCATTATCTGGTGCTTAATGGCCAGCCAATTATTATATTCATATCAAAAGATTATAAAACCATTTAAAGCGCAGAATTAACTTCTGCGCCTTGTTTTGTATTATGCCTGAATAAACTGTTTTAAATAATCTTTGTCTAAAACGACTATTTTTTGATTCACCATTGTGATGACATTTTCTTCACGTAAACCTCTTAAAATACGATTTACACTATTTCTTGTTGAAATACCACAGAATCCTGCAATATCATCATTTGTAACTTGGAAATCAATCAAAATACCATTATTTACTTCCCTTCCAAATAGCGGAATCAATTGATAAATAAATGCGCAAACAGCCCCATTCTTGCCGTTCATTGTCATAAGTTGCTGTCTAAAAATAGCTTCTGCTAATTTATTACGATAATACGAGTTTACATAATCTTGTAATTTTGAATCTTGGTTTACATATTCCCAAAATAACACTCTTGGAATACGATAAAATGTCGCTGTTTCACTTTCTATACGAACATTAAATGGTGCCGATGTATATTGACTTACTTCATCTTTTAAAAGCGAGATAATATCCGGTCCTTTAATATAAGATATATTAAATTCTCGGCCATCACGCAAAATTATACTTGTCTTAATAACGCCTTCTTTTAAAACATATGTATCTTGTTGTTCCAATCCATAATACGTTAAATATGTATGTCTTTTCTTTGTGATTGTAGGCACTTCTTTTTCTTCAAGAAATTTTATTAAATAATTACTGCCCATAAAATATCCCTCTCTGTATCAGTTAAATCAGTATAACACAATCCCTAAAACAAGTAGGTAACATATGTTATTCATAATTCTTTAACACAAAAGAAAAAGGATACAATTACTGTATTCCTTCTTCGCTATTATTTATGTTTTGAACAAATTGCTACTCCTACACCAATTGTTGCCATACAAATAACTGAGAACCATCCAGTGTGAGTAAAAATTTGATTGCTAGAACCAATTCCTGCTGCATACAGAGGCATTGGAACAAACAATAATGATGCTCCTGCTAAATAACCTAACTTTTTCATATCCAATCCCTCCTTTTAGTTGGTTAAAGCTTTTCTACACCAACGTTATAACGCACCTATAGAAAAAAAGAAACCAAGATGGTAAACTTGGCCTCTTTTATGGAATAATCTGCTTTATTTACTTCTTTCATTTAAAATGAATTTTTCAATTTCTTTAAGCATCTTCTTAGCTTTCTTGCTAGATTGCTTTTCCGCCATTTTTTGTTTCCAAGCAGGAATATTTTGAGAAGATACATTTTCATATACTTCTTCATAGGTCACTTTAATTTTTGATTCATTTAATGCATCAATTTTATATGAAATCGTTGTATGATCAATGGCTGTATTAAAGGTTGCCACATATAATTCATTTGGAACCAATCTTTTAATATGTACTGTAATTTCGGATCCAACCCCTTTTCTTTGGATTGATTTTTTCTTATATTTCAAGCCTTCTTTTAATTCTAATTTTTTCTTTGAAACATGATTTAATTCTTCCTGCAATAATTTCATCATCACATCGTAAAACTCTTTATCACTCACATTTAATTCTACACTTACTTTCATGTTGCACCTCACTTAACACAATTATATACTATTTTAAGAAAGAAGGTTATTTATGTATACAGATAGTCATTGTCACATCACTTGTGATCGTTTATATAGTCGAATTGAAGAAATCATCGAGAACATTCAATCTAAGAATGTTACATCTTGCATGATTATGTGCACAAGTCCAGAAGAGTTAGAACGAGCAAAAAGAATAAAAGAAAAATATCCATTCTTTAAAGTGGCGTTTGGATGGTTTCCAAGCGATGCGAAAGAAATAAAAGAAAAAGAAATTCAATATTTAATTGATCAAACTCCATACTTAGATTGTTTAGGAGAAATTGGATTGGATTACTATTGGGATACGAGTTTTAATGATTTACAAAAAGAATTATTTATCAAACAAATTCAAATTGCAAATGAACACATGCTTCCTATTTCTATTCATATGCGTGAATCCACAAAAGACTGCATGGACATTTTAAAACAATACGCAAAAACCAAAATCATCTTCCATTGTTTTAGCGGAAGTAAAGAAACAATGATGGAATGTTTAAAAATGAATTCTATGATTTCTTTTGCGGGACCGATCACTTTTAAAAATGCTAGACAAGCACCTGAATGCATTAAAGCATGCCCAATCGATAGAATTATTACAGAAACAGATTCTCCATATCTAACACCCGTTCCATATAGAGGTAAAGAAAACGAGCCTATGTATGTAGAATATGTCGCAAAAAAGATTTGTGAAATTAAACAACTTGATGAATCCAATGCATGTAAACAAATAGAAGAAAATTTCAATTCCATTTTTAGATAATGAAAGAAAGACCTGTCATTGACAGGTCTATTTTTGTAATTTCTCGTATTCTGAAACTTTGTTTCCTATGATGATCATATCACCTTGAATCACAATAGGTCTTTTTACTAACATACCATTTGATGCAAGTAATTCAATCAATTGTTCTTGTGTATATGTTTCACGCTTTTCTTTTATATTTAATTCACGATACAACATACCACTTGTGTTAAACAATTTTTTTAATTCCACACCTCGATCGATCCAATTTTGAATTTCTTCTTTTGTCGGATTTTCCTCTTTAATATTTCTATATGTAGCTTCAATCCCTAAATCTAACAAAGCCTTATATGCTTTTTTACAAGTTGAACAAGGTGGATATCCGATAAACAACGTTTCCATATTAGTCATCAAAAGCGTGTGCTAATACTTCTGATAGTGAAGAGTTTTCTTCAACAGCGTGAATTAATCCAGCTAATAATGGTGCCATTGAAAGTACAGTCATTTCTGGATAAATCTTTTGATTTTCTGTTTGATCGATTGTATTTGTACAAACAAATCCAGCTAATTCAGCAGCTTTTAAACGATCAATAGCAGGTCCTGAAAGAATACCATGTGAACATGATGCATAAACAGCTTTTGCACCTTTGTCTTTTAACATTTTAATACCAGCCGTTAATGTTCCAGCTGTATCTACCATATCATCAATAATAATTGCAGTTTTTCCATCAACATCTCCAATTAAGTTCATAGCTTCTGCTACGTTTGGTTTTGGACGACGTTTGTCGATGATTGCGATAGGTGCACCTAATGCATTTGCTAAATTACGAGCACGTACAGCTCCACCGTGATCAGGAGATACTACAACGATTTCTCCTAATCCTTCCTTATGTTTGAAGTAATCAGCAATCAATCCATTCGCAGTAATATCATCTGCTGGAATATCAAAGAATCCTTGAATCTGAGTAGCATGCAAATCAACTGTTACAACACGATCAGCTCCAGCTCTTTCCAATAAACTAGCTACTAATTTAGAAGTAATTGGTTGACGAGGTTTTGCCTTACGATCCTGACGTGCATATCCAAAATATGGAATAATAGCTGTAATACTAGCAGCACTTGCACGTTTACAAGCATCAATACCAATTAGAATTTCCATTAAATTTGAGTTTACAGGTTTATTTGTACTTTGTACAAAATATACATGTTTTCCACGAACAGATTCTTCTAATTCTACCAAAATTTCTCCGTCAGCAAAATGTTTTACTTCACATTTTCCTAATTCCAATCCTAATTCTTTACAAATATCTTTTGCTAAACCAACGCTAGATGATAAAGCAAATACAATAGTGTTTTTCATGATTTATCCTTTCTCATACCCTATCAGGCTATTTTATAATTTTATTGTTACTTACATAAGACATAGGTCCCACAATAGTTCCTTCACTTATGCAAGAATCGACGATTTTACTTGAATCTACTACAGCACAATTTTCAATTTTTGAATTATTCAAATAAGAACCTGGCAAAATCTCAACGAAATCTCCAATCTCTGTTTTGCCTAAAATTTCAACATTTGGATGAATAATAACATCATGTCCAATTTTTACATCTTTACCAATAACTGTGCGCTTAGGATCTACAATTTGTACCCCTTCTTTTAGCCAGTTATTGTTGATTCGATTTCGCATCCATTCATACGCTTTATTTAATTCTACACAATCGTTAATTCCCATGACTTCATCACGGTCTTCAACAACTAATCCCTTAACAACTTTACCTTGGTTAGCTAAAATTTTAACTAAATCTGTTAAATAATATTCATTTTGAGCATTATTTGTTGTTAGCTTATCAAGATTATCAAATAAATCTCTATTTTTGAAACAATACATACCCGCATTGATTTCACAGATTTTCTTTTGTTCTTCTGTACAATCTTTTGCCTCTACAATCGCTTGAACATGCCCATTTTCATCACGAACAATACGACCATAATGAGCTCCATCATCTAATACAGAAGTTAATAAAGTTAATGATGCATCTTGATTTGTTTTGGAATAGTTTTTCCAAAGTTTCAGGTTGAATACAAGGACCATCACCATTGATAATTAATGTGTCTCCATCTTCATCCTTTAATTGTGTAGCCTGCATAACCGCATGACCAGTCCCTAATTGGGGTTGCTGCAAAGCAAATTCAACATCTGGAAAAGCTTCTTTGATACTCTCTGCTTGATATCCAACAATTACAACGATTCTTTGTACAGATACAGCTCTTAAAGCATCAATGATATAAGCCAACATTGAACGATCAATAATCGTATGCATTACTTTACTACGATCTGATTTCATTCGAGTTCCTTTTCCAGCCGCCAGAACAATCGCATTACGCATATTTTCACCTGACTTTCCGTATCTATTCTAACAAAAATCGTAAGACATTAAAAGCTTACAATAGAAAAAGACAATACAAAAATGTATTGTCTAGTCTAAATCGTCCAATTGACTTTGATAATCATTGATTTGTGAATTTAATGAATTTACTTTTGATTGTGCATCTTTTACATCGGAACTAGCACTATTTAATTTTGTTTGTGCTGTACTCAATTTATTTTCTAAAGAAGATACATTTGAATTCTTCTGTGCAGTACTCAAAGCCGCATTAGCTGCATCCAAATCATCTTTAGCTGAATTGACTTCATTTTCTAAATTCGGATGATTTGTTCTTATATCCGATAATTCAGAAAGTTCATCCTGTGTAATTTGATCATTTGGTATATTATCAAGTTCTGCTCTTCTTCTTAAAATATCAACCAAATTATTGTAATCCGATTGTGCACTATTTACTGCGTTTTGTGCATCCCTTAATGAAGAATTGGCAGAATTGATTTTGGAAGTTAAAGAGTCCACATCACTCTGTGCAGATTCCTGTGCTTTTTGTGCACTCTCTAAATCCGCTTTAGCCTCTGAAAGCTGATTCTTTAAATCACTGATTTTTTTCCTTAACTCTGCTTTCTTTTCTGCAATTTCTGTGTTGTTGTTCTTCTTATTCGTATTCGTTTTTTTGTTTGCTTTTGCAAGCAATTCATTAAAGTTTTTACCCGTAGCCTTTTCTAAAATTTCATCAATTTTTTCTCTTTGTTTACGAGTCAAACTGTTATATTTACTCTCAAGATCAACAATTTCTTTCTTCTCGCTAGAAGATAATGAATCGTAGTTATTCGCAAAATCTAATAATTCTTGATAATTCTTCTTTTGAACTTCTTCTGTTTTTTCATCCGAACCCGATAATCCACTAGTTACTAGTTTGATACCACCAAAAATCAATAATGAAATCAATAAAACACCTACAACACCTAATCCAATATATAATCCTGTCTTAGAGTTGTTTTTCTTAGATGCTTTTTTCTTAGAATCCTTCTTCTTATTGATGACCTCTCTTTTTAGTTGAGGCCCCTTACCTTCTTCTAATAAAGATTGAATCTCATCGTCATCGATCACAACTGTTTTGTTTGTAGCATCCGCCTCTTGTTTTAGTTCGTCCGCATTCCACATCACTGTGCGTGTTGCAGACAAATCTTCTTTAGGCTCATTCAAATCCTTTGATCCAACTACAAACGTATCTCCTAATGATGGTTCCTCTTTTTTTGACTGAAATGGAATCTCTGGTTCAGGTTTATGTTTCTTAACTCGACTGCGATTTTGAGTCTTTGTAAATCGATCCATTTTTTGTTCTAATGTATCTTCCTGATCCGCTTGAAACGAATCTAGCAATTGAGAAATCTCATCATTCTCGTTCTTTCTTTTCTTATCCATAGCTTCTATCGCCCCTTTGAAACTATTTTACCAAAACCCCTTTGATTTGACCACTATGTTTTCTTTATTTGCCTTAATCCATAAAGGATGCGCCGCTATCACAAATATACAATCTGGATGAATCAAATCCAAAGCAGCATACAATGTATTTCCCGTTGTACACACATCATCCACAAGCAATATTTTCTTTTTTTTAGGCAGTGGATACATCTCTTTTAAAGCTAACACATCTTTTATATGTGCTCTTTCAAGCCTGGATTTTGAAGATTGTTTTACATTTTCTTTTTTATAAAATGGCGAATGCACAAAGACACCTAAAGTCGCATATATATCCACCACTGGCTCAAATCCCCTTTCCATGCGCTTAGCATCACTACTACATAAACTACACACACAATAATGTTTAAAAGTCTTACTCAAGTATTTATGAGAATTTAAAAAAACATCTTTTAAAACAATATCCCTCTGTTCTTTATATTGAAAAAACAATCTTTCTAAAAATTCATCATATTCATACAATACATACATGAATGTTTCCTTGATTCTGTACGTCTGTTTATGCACTTTAAAATTTTTCATACAATCCGGACAAACAATCAAATCATTATAAAAGAAAATATCAAAATTTCGTATTTCACTCATTTTTTTGTGGCAGCATAAACAGTATCGTTCATCTTCGATATTTGATAAACACAATCTTTGATAGATTGATTTGAAAACTGACATAGACATATACCTTCTCCTTTAGGATCTTTAAAACTTCTTCCCACACGACCAAAAATCTGAATTAAACTAGCCGTTGTAAATACAGAATGATTCCCTTTAAAAACAACAACCTGAACACTTGGTATTGTGATTCCTCTTTCTAAAAGTGTTGTACAAACTAAAACATCTAATTCTTTATTACGAAAACAATCTAATATTTCATCCTTATTTTCAGTCGAAGAATGAACCAATGATGTTTTCACAAAGAGATTCAAAATCATTTTTAACCATGTTCCATCTCTTTTACGAGGCACAAACACAAGGGTTTGTTTATTATCCCTACAAAATTTTATGCATTCATAAATCACAATAAGAACTTGTAAAAACACAGAAACCTGAATCACTTTAGGCACAATCAAAGGATGCTTATGAGCCTTTCAAATAAGCATACAAGTTCTGTTTTTTTCTCTTCTACAAGCCTCATACTTCTTCATCCGGTGTTGCACTCAACATTAGCTTCTGACCAACACACGCCTGATTTGCGATAGCTTGCAACACTTCATTACCCGCAAAAGGAAATGCATCTAATTCATCTAAAATTAATAAATCAAACGCATATGGATATCGATAAAGTTGATGAGTCGTACACACAATAATGTCTGCATCTGTTATTTGTGTATATCCTTGGGCTACCTCACATATACTCAATTCTGGAAATGCCTTTCTAAGTCTTGTAGCTATTTCAAGCACCACTTGTCTACGACTAATCGCAAATCCTACCTTTTTACCTTGCGCTAAATATCCACATATACTTTCAAAACAAATCTCTGTTTTGCCTGCTCCTGTACTTGCATAAAGAATCACATCTTTTCCGTTACTTAAATACTTGTATACATCATGACTAGCTAATTTTTGCGAAGCAGTCAGTTCATAATCTAATTTAGGTTTCCCTTTCCACGTTTTATGCATTAATTTTACTGGTTTTATTTTTTCATGAACCTCCAATCTAGAAAAATCAATGCATTTACGACAATAATAAATTCCATGATCATACGCAAATAATTTTGGATCTTCATTTTGACATCGATTACACTTCATATACTCTTATACGAAAAAAAGTGCAAAATTTGCACTTTATTTAAAAATTTCTGATTTTTTATTCTTTGAGCCGCTTCTTTAATATCTTCTATATCTTGTACTAAAGCTAAACGAACATATTTTTTCCCGTGGACTCCAAAAGCTTGACCAGGCGTTACGACTATTCCTGTTTTTTCCAACAAATCTTTTGTGAAGGCATAAGAATCTTCATATGGATCTGGAATCTTTGCCCACGCAAACATTGTTGCAGGACTTGAAGCAATATGCCATCCGACTGAGTCAAATATTTCACATAATGCATCTCTTCGATCTTGATAAGCCTGACAAGTCGAGTGAATGCTAGCTCCACCATGTCTTAAAGCTTCTATACCAGCATATTGTACGGGTAAGAAAATGCCATAATCCATATTTGATTTAAGTGTGTTATAACATTCGATTACTTCTTTATTTCCTACACATACACCAAGTCTTGCACCTGCCATTCCATATGTTTTAGAGAATGAATTTAACTCAATTCCAACTTCTTTAGCACCTGCAAAAGATAAGAAACTCTTTCCTACCTTTCCATCAAATACCAATTCACTATATGCATTATCATGTAATACAACAATATCGTACTTCTTCGCAAACGCAATTAATTCTTCATAGAAAGAATCTGGAGCAATTGCGCAAGTTGGATTGTTTGGATAGGATACAATCATCATCTTTGCCTTTTTTGCGATTTCTTCATCAATTTTATCCAATTGAATAATATAATTGTATTCTTCTAACAAAGGCATATATTCTACTTTAGCACCTGCAATTTTAGGTCCATCACTAAAGATTGGATAATATGGATCTGGAACCAATACAATATCACCTGGATCACACATAGCTAAAAATAATGTACTTAAAGCTTCTTGAGAACCTTGTAAACAAATCATTTCATCATTTGTAAGTTCTACATGATAACGATCTTTATACCAATCATGAATGGCAGCCTTCATTTCAGGTAATTCATTGATCGCATATTTATAATTTTCAGGTACCATGATCGCATCTTGTAAAGCCTTCATAATTGATGGTTCTGGTGCAATATTAGGTGAACCTACAGAAAAATCAATTGTCGTATTTCCTGTACGTTTCATGTAGTCTAATTTCATATTCTTTAATTCTGTAAATATAGAAGATTGAAATAAATCCATTCTTTTTGCTCTTTTCATTTCAAAATACCTCGCTATTTTCTAATTTATTGACTTTATTATAAGCGTACAAAACAAAGTTTTCAAACACCACAGTGATTTCTATTCTACTTTGTGTACATTTGTTGATTTTAATATAACCAAACTATCAAAATAAGCCTATTTTAAAGGATTTTAAAAATTAAATTGTAATTTTTTTATAACCAAAATAAAAAAACAGTGCCATTTCTGACACTGTCATTATATTACTACTTCAAACCATATTTCTTGTTAAATTTCTCAATACGTCCCTGAGCAGCAGCGAAACGTTGACGACCTGTGAAGAATGGGTGGCAGTTACTGCAAGTATCTACACGTAATTCATCACCTTTGATTGTACTACCTGTTTCGAATTCTGCACCACAAGATGTACAGATACATTTAACTTTATGATAATTAGGATGAATTCCTTGTTTCATATCGATGTATCCTCCTTCCGCCTTAAGTCATATCGACCCAAAGTAAGTGCTATACAATTATAGCAAGCCATTTTCAAAATCGCAAGTTGTTTTTTTAAAATTTAGTGATTACGCATGAAATAATCTTCAAATTTTCGTGATTTAAGATTATTTATTTTTTATGTACTTTAATAGTGTATTGGTGTACACTAGTATTATGAAAAGATATGTTACTTATCCTGACTGGGTC
>ENA-OQHY01001103-OQHY01001103.1-human-gut-metagenome-genome-assembly--contig:-NODE-1103-length-12615-cov-2.454116_pt1 | contig 12615 bp, 13 predicted proteins | sample MGYA00242570_ERZ504733 | MGnify/ENA primary metagenome ERZ504733 (study PRJEB26092, sample SAMD00036219) | human gut metagenome | host: Homo sapiens | study: EMG produced TPA metagenomics assembly of...
CCCGAATAGCGGTACATCCTCGTCGTCAACGGGAAGGCATCGGACAGGCACTGATCCGCAACGCAAGCGGCGAGGATTACCTGTCGGTGAGCTTTGGCTATACCGATGAACTGTGGCGTTTCTGGCAGCGATGCGGCTTTGTGCTGGTGCGCATGGGCAGCCATCGCGAAGCCAGCAGCGGCTGTTATACCGCAATGGCCTTGCTGCCCCTCAGCGACGCGGGGCGACAGCTGTGTGAGCAGGCGCATCAGCGACTGCGCCCGCGATGCGCGCGTGTTATCGGCCTGAACGGTGAAAAGATCCCGGTGGACGATGGCTGGGAGGCTACCCTTAATAGTGACGACTGGCTGGAGCTGGCGGGCTTTGCCTTTGCCCACCGCGCGTTTTCTACCTCCGTCGCGGCGTTAACACGGTTGCTGCTAAGCGTGGACATGCCGCTGCCCGCCCTGCGCGGGAAAGTGGAGGCGAGAAGTGATGACGCCCGGCTCAGCGCTGAACTGCTTCTTTCGGGGCGAAAAGCGTTACTGGCCAGGCTTCGCAGTGAAACGGCGCAAGCGCTTGAAAGCCTTGAACCTGCACGCTGTCAGCAGCTGAAAGACGACATTTTGCAATGGCAATTTTTCAATGACTTCTTCAGTAAAGTGGCATGGTTATTCCTCCTGAGAGGCGTAGAATCCAGGCCATCAAATAAGGAGACCGTCATGAAACACGATCATTTTGTTGTTCAAAGCCCTGATAAACCGGCTAAACAGTTACTGCTTCTGTTTCATGGTGTTGGCGATAACGCCGTCAATATGGGCCAGATTGGCAGCTGGTTTGCCCCGATATTTCCGCAGGCGCTGATTGTCAGTATTGGCGGACTGGAGCCGTGTGGTCCGAACGGACGGCAGTGGTTCTCCGTTCAGGGCGTAACGGAAGAGAACCGTCAGGCACGTATTGACGCCGTCATGCCTGTCTTTATCGACACCGTGCGTTACTGGCAGCAGCAGAGCGGCGTTGGTGCCGATGCGACCGCGCTGATTGGCTTTTCGCAGGGGTCTATCATGTCCCTGGAGAGCGTAAAAGCGCAGCCAGGTCTGGTGTCGCGTGTGATTGCTTTTAACGGTCGCTTTGCGACGTTACCGCAACGTGCGACGACGCAGACCACGATCCATCTGATCCACGGTGGTGAAGACCGTGTGATTGAACTTTCGCATGCGGTTGCCGCGCAGGAAGCACTGATCCGCGAAGGCGGGGATGTGACGCTGGATATTGTAGACGATCTGGGGCACGCGATTGATGACCGCAGCATGCAGTTTGCGCTCGATCATCTGCGTTATACCGTACCGAAGCACTACTTTGATGAAGCGCTCAGCGGCGGCAAGCCAAATGACGATGATATCGTCGAGTTTATGTGATGTAGCCCCCTCTCCCACAGGAGAGGGGACAGAGAATCACTTTTTCTGGTCTTTCTTCGGCCAGTCGTCATCATCGTCCCACTTATCGTTAAAATCACGATGCGGTGGAAGATCCGGTTTGTTGGCGAGAAACTTTTTGTGATCAACGCGCTTAAGATCTTTAATGACGTTAAGTAACACGCCGACCAGAAACACTAACACCAGAATCCACCAGTACTTTGAAAGCCAGTCCATTCGCTATTCCTCTCAGAGCGTTCGTCAGGCGACGAGTTGCTCCATAATTCGTTGATACATACGGGCCAGCAGCTGCAAATCAGCAGCATTCACACATTCATTGATTTTATGAATGGTTGCGTTCACCGGCCCCAGTTCGACAACCTGGGCCCCCATCCGGGCAATAAAACGTCCGTCTGAGGTGCCACCTGTCGTCAGCAGTTGTGGCTTAATTTCATTATAGTGCTCGATGGCGTTCACTACCGCATCCACCAGTTTGCCACGCTGGGTCAGGAACGGCTGGCCGGAAAGCCACCAGTCCACGGTGTAACGCAGATTATATTTTTCCAGCAGCGCGATAACGCGCGCTTTGATCATCTCATCGGTCAGTTCAGTGCTGAAGCGGAGGTTAAACTGGACAAAGAAATCAACCCGGGATCACGTTGTTGCTGCCGGTACCGGCCTTCAGGTTTGCAATCTGCATGCTGGTCGGCGGGAAGAACTCATTGCCTTTGTCCCACTCAATGGTCACCAGTTCGTTCAGCATCGGTGCCGCGCGATGGACCGGGTTATCGGCCAGGTGTGGATAGGCAACGTGCCCCTGAACGCCATGAAGGGTCAAATTGCAGGTCAGCGACCCACGGCGACCATTTTTGACGACGTCTCCCACCACTTCTGTACTGGACGGCTCACCGACCAGACAGTAGTCGAGACGCTCATTGCGGGCCATCAGCGCCTCAACGACCTTCACGGTGCCGTTATGGGCGCTGGCTTCTTCGTCAGAGGTGATCAGAAACGCGAGGCGGTTTCTGTGGTTCGGATGTTGGGCAACGAAGCGCTCTGCCGCCACGACCATCGCCGCCAGCGAGCCTTTCATGTCTGCCGCACCGCGCCCGAACAACATGCCATCGCGGATGGTCGGTTCAAACGGCGGGTTGATCCAGCGATCCGCATCACCTGCGGGAACGACGTCGGTATGTCCGGCAAAGGCCAGCGTTTCGCCCTGACCGCGCCACGCCCAGAAGTTCTGGGTGTCGCCAACGTCCATGCGTTCAACGGTGAAACCGATGGCACGCAGGCGCTCAATCATTAATGCCTGACAACCTGCGTCGTCCGGGCTAAGGGAGGGACGGCGAATAAGCTGCTGAGTCAGCTCAATGACCGGGCATGACATAAACTACACCTCAACGAAAAAAGTCGGAATAAAGGGTTTCACTGAAACCCAGCAGCATAGGCTGCCCGGGCGCGCAGAGCAATGGGCGTTTGATGATTGCCGGCATTTCGAGCATCAGTTTGGCGGCACTGTCGGCGTCGTTGATGCCAGCCCGGACGGCTTCATCCAGTTTACGCCAGGTGGTACCACGGGTATTCAGCAGCGCCTCCCAACCCAGTTCCTTGATAGCGGTATGCAGAAATTCTGCATCAAGCCCGTCAACGCGATAGTCATGGAAACGGTACTCCACCTTGTTCGCTTCCAGCCAGCGGCGTGCTTTTTTGATGGTGTCGCAATTTTTAATGCCGTACATCACAACCATGGTGAATCCTTTTGTTCTTATGATGATTAAATGTTCAGTAATTTCGAAGATATATCCTTAAGTGGAATATAACACATTCAGGAATTGTCTTGATTTACACTTCTTCTTAATTCAACTCACAACTGTACGCTGAATATTCTTTCATCATTTAAGCATAGATGTCCATAAGACCGAAAATGCTAATGAACTCAGGCGGTAATTTAAATCTCACCTGCCTGTATGGTTATTTCAAAATATTGCTGAGCGTCACACAAAATTTAAGGCCCTGCGTTCATATTTATCATAAATCCCTGACAGTAGCGGGGTACAATCACAGCGATAGGTTAGACGGTCTTCACAATGATGATACGTTTTCGTAGAATGCGCATAATAATAAGAGAGGTAGTTATGATTGAACGTGAACTGGGGAACTGGAAAGATTTTATCGAAGGCATGCTTCGTAAATGACATTCAGTAAGAATTGCAAGAGCACTTAAATAAGTAAAATAACCATAGTGTGAATTAATCACACACCCTAAAAGGCGGCCCTGAGAGCCGCCTTTTTATTACGCACTGTTATTCAGGACGTTCCTTCAGCGGGAAGCGGCGACGCACCAGCACAAAGAACAGGGGCACAAAATAAATGGCCAGAACGGTTGCCGAAATCATGCCCCCCATCACCCCTGTACCTACCGCATGCTGGCTGCTGGAGCCCGCACCGGTGCTGGTTGCCATCGGTAATACCCCAAAGACAAATGCCAGCGACGTCATCAGGATCGGACGCAAGCGCTGACGGCAGGCATGCAGTGTGGCCGCCATCAGCTCGTGGCCTTTGGCATTCATCTCGTTGGCAAACTCAACAATCAGGATCGCGTTTTTCGCCGACAGGCCGATCACGGTGAGCAGCCCTACCTGGAAGTACACATCATTCTCCAGACCGCGCATCCAGGTCGCCAGCAGCGCACCGATGACGCCAAGCGGCACCACCAGCATGACCGAGAACGGAACGGACCAGCTTTCATACAGCGCTGCAAGACAGAGGAAGACCACCAGCAGGGAAAGCGCGTAAAGCGCAGGCGCCTGTGCCCGGAGAGCCGCTCCTGATAAGACATCGCCGTCCACTCCAGCCCAAACCCGGCAGGCAGCTGTTGCACCAGTTTCTCCATGGCGTCCATGGCGGTACCGGTACTGACGCCCGGCGCGGCTTCACCGACGATTTCTACCGCCGAATAGCCGTTATAGCGTTCCAGACGCGGCGAACCACTCTCCCAGTGCGACGAGGCGAACGCCGAGAATGGCACCATCCCGCCTGCGTTATTACGAACAAACCAGCGGTTAATATCATTCGGCAACATACGGAACGGTGCGGCGGACTGGACATACACTTTTTCACACGCCCACGATCCATAAAGTCATTCACATAGCTTGAGCCCCAGGCCGTCTGCAGGGTGTCGTTAATGTCGTCGATGGAAACACCCAGAGCCTGCGCCTTACGCTGATCAATATCCACCTGCAGCTGCGGGCTGTCATCCAGGCCGTTATGACGAACGCGGGTCAGGTCAGCGTCTTTGCCCGCCAGCGCTAACAGCTTATCGCGCGCCGCCATCAGCGCCGTGTGGCCTGCACCGGCGTGATCCTGCAGCTCCATGTCAAACCCGGCAGAACTGCCCAGCCCGCTAATGGCCGGTGGGCTGCTGGCAAAGACGCGCGCTTCGTTGATCTTCGTAAACGCGTGGGTGGCGCGTTCAATGATGGCCGACGCGGTCCCTGTTTTTGTGTCGCGCTCGTCCCAGTCCTTCAGGCGTACAAACATACGGGCGACGTTCTGCCCGTTACCGCCCGGGCCAGAGCCCACGGTGGAGAAGACCGACACCACATTATCTTTCTCTTGGGTAAAGAAGTACTGTTCGACTTTTTCGACCACTTTCAGCGTCTGCTGCTGCGTCGCGCCGCTCGGAAGTTGCACGGAGGTGGTGAACATTCCCCGGTCCTCCATTGGCAGGAACGAGGTAGGCAGATGCAGGAACAACCAGACCATTCCACCCAGCAGCACTACGTAAATCAGCATCCAGCGCAGGCTGCGGTGCAGCACTTTACCGACGGCGGATTCATAACGTGCGGCATTGCGGTTAAACATGCGGTTAAACCAGCCGAAGAACCCTTTCTGACCATGCTGCTCGCCTTTGTGCAAAGGCTTAAGAAGGGTAGAGCAGAGCGCAGGGGTCAGGATCAGCGCCACCAGTACCGAAAGCACCATTGCCGAGACGATGGTTATCGAGAACTGGCGGTAAATGGCACCGGTTGTGCCACCAAAGAAGGCCATCGGGATAAAGACCGCCGAAAGCACCATGCGATGCGACCTAACGACGCCTGCTATTTGTCCCCATCGATTTTACGCGTGGCCTGGCGCGGGGAAAGACCTTCCTCGCTCATGATGCGCTCGACGTTTTCAACCACCACGATGGCGTCATCCACCAGAAGGCCAATTGCCAGCACCATTGCAAACATCGTCAGCGTGTTGATGCTGTAGCCAAACGCGTAAAGCACCGCGAAGGTGCCCAGCAGGACCACGGGGACGGCTATGGTCGGGATCAGCGTCGCCCGGAAGTTTTGCAGGAACAGGTACATGACCAGGAAGACCAGCGCGATGGCTTCCAGCAGGGTCTTCACCACATCCTCAATCGACGCTTTAACGAAGGAGGTGGTTTCGTAGGCGACTTTGTATTCAAGGCCGTGAGGGAAATAGTTCGACAGCTCGTCCAGGCGGTCTAACACCAGTTTCGCCGTCGCCATTTCATTTGCGCCGGAGGCCAGTTTAATCCCCAGGCCGGAGGCGGGATTACCGTTAAAGCGGCTCAGGTAGTCGTACTTTTCCGCGCCCATTTCCACCGTGGCGACATCGCCCAGCCGCACTTCTGAACCGTCCTGATTCACGCGCAGGGTGATGTTGCGGAACTGGTCCGGAGTCTGAAGCAGCGATTGCGAGTTAATGGTGGCATTCAGGCTTGTTTTTCGACGGAAGGCGTTCCTCCCAACTGCCCTACGGCAATCTGGGCGTTCTGCGACTTGATGGCGTCCGTCACGTCAGTCGCCGTCATCTGGAAGCTGTTCAGCTTGTCAGGATCGAGCCAGATGCGCATTGAATATTGTGACCCGTAGGCGTCGATATCCTACGCCGTTAATACGGCTGAGCGGGTCCTGAATGTTACTGGCAACGTAGTCCGCAATATCCTGCTTATCCATGGAACCATCGGTGGAGACAAACGCGATGGTCAAAATATTGGTATCCCCCGTTTTACGTACGGTAACGCCCTGATTTTGCACTGCCTGCGGCAGTTTTCGCATGGCTGACTGCAGCTGATTTTGTACCTGCTGCACCGCTTCGTCCGGGTCAGTCCCGGCCGTAAAGCTCAGGGTCACCGTCGCCTGGCCCGTGGCGCTGCTTTGTGAGGACATGTACATCAGGTTATCCAGACCCGTCATGTTCTGCTCGATAACCTGCGTCACGGTATTTTCCAGCGTCTGTGCCGAGGCGCCGGGATAGTTTGCTGTGACACGCACGTTAGGAGGTGCCAGATCGGGGTATTGCTCAACGGGAAGTGAAGTAATGGCCAGGACACCTGTCAGACACAACAGAATGGCAAGTACCCAGGCAAAAATGGGGCGATCGATGAAAAAATTCGCCATGAAAAATTGACCTCGTTTTGCTGCACGTCATTATTGTTTATTGCCCGCACCACTTTAGCGGCAAGACGAAGACCAAACGTGGAGAAATAAAGGAGATAATGTAAATTATCATGCGCGTTTCTCTGCGCTGCCCCCTTTACGGTTATTTACCTGTTAACGCCAGCGACGAAGGGAATGTCACGCTCACCTGCGTTCCCCCATTTTGTGGCTGCGAAAAGTGCAGGGTACCGCCGAGCCGTTCCGCGCGTTCACGCATAATATTCAGCCCGTAATGTCCCGGCGGCTCGCTGGCTTCGCCAATCCCGATGCCATTGTCGCGAATGCTCACGCTGTGCGTGCCGTCCACGGCGGTGATACAGCTTACGGTGATCTCGCTGGCCTGCGCGTGCTTGATTGCGTTCAACACCGCTTCACGCACGATCTGCAGCAGATGCACCTGCTTTTGTGCGTCAAGGGCCAGCGAGGAGAGGCGACAGTCAAGATGCAGCTTTGCCTGCGTCTGGCTCTGCAGGCCGTCGAGTGACTCCTGAAGGGCTGCCGGCAGGTTAGCGTGGTTGAGCGTCAGGCGGAAGGTGGTGAGCAGCTCGCGAAGCTGATGCCAGGCATTGTTAAGCTCGCGGGAGAAGTCGGTGATGATGGTCTGCGCCGGGGCATTCTCTTGCGGTACGGCACGCTTAAGCAGCGCAAGCTGGATCCGCAGATACGACAACACCTGCGCGAGGGAATCATGCAGTTCGCGGGCAATCGTCGCGCGCTCTTCCATCAGCAGCAACTGCTGGTAATGCTTTTGTGCCTGGTTGAAGTAAAGCCCGCGCCCGAGCATTGTCGCCACGCTTCTCATCAGCGGAAGCGGGACGCTGTCCGTCTCGCTCTGCCAGCGCAGCTCGCCGTAGAGCGTGTCCTGCATCAGCACCGGCAGGTTTTGCAGCGGCATGTCGGCTGCCTCACTCCCTTCACACAGACGCCAGTCGTCGCTGGTCCGTAACTCCAGATAATTCATCCGGGTGTATTCATGGACGATTTGCAATATATGGCGGAAACAGTGGCTGTCTATCTGTCCGGTGTTGAGCGCCTGCGAACATTTGAACAGCATTTCGAGCTGCTGGTGCGCCTCGTTCAGGTGCCGGGTCTTTTCCGCAACCGAATCTTCAAGCGAGCGATAGAGGGTGTGTAACTCCGCCGACATATGGTTAAAGGCGCGGGACAGCTGACCGAGTTCATTCGGCAAAGCGGTATCCGGTGCCGGGGTATCAAATTGTCCCCGTTCAACGCGTTCGCTTGCGGCGACCAGATTGTTGAGCGGCAAGACCACCTGACGACGGATGCCTCGCAGGGTAAACACCGTCAGCAGCAGGATCCCCAGCGCACCGGCCAGAGAGAGCAGGGTCACCGTCTGAATTTTATGTTCGGTATAGTGCTGAAGGGCGAGCACAAAGGCATCAATGCGGCCAACAAAATCTTCGATATGGGTTTGATACCACACGAGATCGCCGTGGGCGATGTGCGTATCCATCTCCTGCCAGGCCAGATGCAGCTGCTGGTAGCGCTGTTTGACATCGTCCGGCACGTACCAGCGGTTCAGCTTTTGGAGTGCAGGTGCGCTCAGGGTGTGTTGCCAGTGTTGGCGATGCTGTGTCAGGGAAGGGCTATTGCGCTGCATCTCATAGCCCAGCCGGTAACTCTGCATACGCAGTGAACCCGCAATATTGATGGCTTCGGCGTCACGCTGGCTGCTGGCAAGCGTCAGCAGCGCGACGGTGCTGGTCAGAACGGATAACACAATCATCGAAAAGAAAGCCCAGGCCAGGCTTGCGGAAACAGGGCGTTTAACGGTCACAGAACGGCTTCCTGAATAAAATTGATCTGCCACAGGTTCACTGGAAATAGTTTGGCATTCCGGGCAATTGAACATTGCCTGACGACGCTGTGATGAGTAAATACCATATTCATACAAAGAATAAGGTTATTGAACCAAAAACGGGTGTCGTTATGAATCGTTTTATTATGGCTAACAGCCAGCAATGTATTGGGTGCCACGCCTGCGAAGTTGCCTGCGTAATGGCGCATAATGATGAGCAACATGTCCTGAGCGAGCGCCATTTCCATCCCCGTATTACGGTCCTTAACTCTGGCGCGCAGAACAGCCCCGTCACCTGTCACCACTGTGAAAATGCCCCGTGTGCACTCAGTTGCCCGAACGGCGCCATCAGCAAACGCGATGACAGCGTACAGGTGAATCAACAAAAATGCATCGGTTGTAAAGCCTGCGTGGTTGCCTGTCCCTTCGGCACGATGGAGATTATCGTTACGCCACTCGACAACGGCAGTGCAAAAGCCTCGGCGTATAAATGCGATCTCTGCCTGACCCGCCCGCAGGGCCCGGCCTGTATTGAAAATTGCCCGGCAGATGTGCTGACGCTGGCGACGCCTGACGTGCTGGATAACCTGGCAAAATCGCGCCGTCAGCGCACCGCCAGGCTGGAGGCGCAACCCTGGCACAGTGAGGCAGTCAGCGAGGAGACGGCACCCACCAAACTGCAGCAGATGCACAACACACCGCCACGCGGCGAGCCCGACAAACTGGCTGCCGAAGAGCGGGTTGGCCATTTCAATGAAATATACCTGCCGTTTCGGACCGAACAGGCAGACGCGAGGCATCGCGCTGCCTGAAATGCGGAGAGCACAGCATATGTGAATGGACCTGCCCGCTGCACAACCACATTCCGCAGTGGATTGAACGGATTAACGCCGGTGACATCCTCGGCGCGGTCGAACTTTCTCATCAGACCAACTGTTTACCTGAAATTACCGGCCGGGTCTGCCCGCAGGACAGGTTATGTGAAGGTGCCTGCACCGTGCGCGATGCGTCAGGTCGGTGACCATTGGCAACCTCGAGCGCTACATCTCTGACCAGGCGCTGGCGTTGGCTGGCGACCGGATATGTCTGGCGTTTCTTCGGTGGGAAAACGCGTCGCGATTATCGGCGCGGGGCCTGCCGGGCTGGCATGCGCGGATGTGCTGGTGCGCAGCGGGGTGAGCGTGACGGTCTATGACAGGCATCCCGAAATCGGCGGCTTGCTGACCTTCGGCATTCCGGCCTTTAAGCTGGATAAATCCCTGCTCGCACGACGCAGAGAGATTTTTACTGCGATGGGGGTTCACTTCGAGCTGAACTGCGACGTGGGCAGCGATGTGTCGTTATCTCAACTGCAAACAGATTTCGACGCCCTGTTCATTGGCGTGGGAACCTATCGTTCGATGAAAGCAGGCATCCCCCATGAGGATGCGCCGGGCGTCTACGATGCGCTGCCGTTCCTGGTGGGGAACACGCGCCACGTCATGGGGCTGGACGCGACGGCCAACGAACCGTTTATCGACACCCGTGGACTCAATGTGGTGGTGCTGGGCGGGGGCGATACCGCAATGGACTGCGTGCGCACCGCGTTACGTCACGGCGCGGCAAAAGTCACCTGCGCCTATCGCCGGGATGAAGCCAATATGCCGGGCTCGAAAAAAGAGGTGAAGAATGCGAAAAAAGAGGGAGCCGCATTTGAATTTAACGTCCAGCCCGTTGAATTGACCCTTGCTGCTGACGGCAAGGTTAACGGCATCCGGATGCTGCGCACCCGGATGGGAGAGCCGGATGCGCAGGGGCGTCGTCGGCCCGTCCCGGTGGAGGGAAGCGAGTTTGTCATGCCGGCCGATGCGGTGATTATGGCTTTTGGTTTTAACCCACATGCCATGCCCTGGCTGGAGAGTCAGGGCGTCAACACCGATGACTGGGGGCGAATCATTGCTCGGTGGAAAGCCGCTATCGTTACCAGACGTCTAACCCGCAAATTTTCGCCGGCGGTGATGCGGTGCGCGGCGCTGATCTGGTGGTGACGGCGATGGCGGAAGGGCGTCATGCGGCGCGGGGGATCCTCGACTGGCTTGAGGTCAGTGTGCCGAAAACGCACTAAACCAGGCGGGCGACAAAGCGGGTTTCACGGCGTACTATAGGAAGACTCATTGTGTCGTGGAGCCCGTATGACCCTGAAAATTGACGTTATCAAAGACAAAATCCTTTCTGAAAACTACTTTGTCCTGCGTAACATCACTTACGATTTAACCCGTAATAACGGTGAAGTGATCCGCCATAAACGCGAGGTCTATGACCGCGGCAATGGCGCCACCATTTTGCTCTATAACCGTGAAAAGCAGAGTGTGGTGCTGATCCGTCAGTTCAGGGTAGCAACATGGGTCAATGGCAACCCTGACGGCAGGTTGATTGAAACCTGTGCGGGCCTGCTTGATGACGACGAGCCGGAAGTGTGCATCCGCAAAGAGGCCGTCGAAGAGACGGGCTTTGAAGTGGGAGAGGTCAAAAAGGTCTTCGAGCTGTTTATGTCTCCTGGCGGCGTGACGGAAATCGTCCACTTCTTCATCGCGGAATACAGCGATGCGCAGCGTACTCACCGCGGCGGTGGCGTGGAAGATGAAGATATTGAAGTGCTGGAGTTGCCGTTTTCCCGGGCGCTGGAGATGATGCATGCCGGGGAAATCAGATGGTAAAGCTGTGATATTACTACAGTATCTTCAAACGACCGGCTGATGAACGCCTCTTTCGAACGGTGATAGATTGTATTTCGGATAAATCTATCCGATAAATCCGATTGAGCAACCCGGGCGGGAACACGAAGATACAGCCCAGTTAAGCGTTTTCGTTCCGGGATTGTGCCATTCATGCGCTATTGCGTCTCTCTTCTCTGCCTGTTTTGCGTGCTCACCTCCTCGCAGGTGTGGGCTGCGCCTGCCCAGCAATTGTTTTCTGACTGGCAGGTGACCTGCAATAACCAGAATTTTTGCCTCGCACGCAATACCGGTGAACACCGGGGGCTGGTCATGACGCTCAGCCGCAGTGCCGGCGCGAAAACCGACGCTACGCTGCGTATCGATCTCGGCGGCCTTGCTGACCCTGCCGTGAAAGAAGCGGATATTGCGCCACGGTTGTTGCTGGATAAGGTTCCTCTCAAGCTGGATCGGCAGCACTGGCAGTTAAACCCGTGGCATCTGAAAAGTGATGATGCCGCCACCATCACGGCGTTTCTGAAAATATCCAGGAAGGAAAAGCCCTGACTGCTGCGGCGGTGACCAGTTGATCTCCTCTGAACGGCCTGAAAGCCGCGCTGTTGTTTATTGACGCGCAGCAGAAACGTGTCGGGAGTGAAACGGCCTGGATTAAAAAGGTGACGATCCGCCGTTAAGCGTGCCGCCTGCACCCGCCTTAAAAAAGGTGGCGGTAGTCAATCCGACGCCGACGCCGCTCTCCCACGCCGAATTGAACGACCTGCTGGATTATGGCACCTGGCGGATGAACAACAGCCAGTGCTCGCTCGATCCTAACCGCCGTGAAGTGCGCGTCACCGCGTTAACCGATGAAAAAGCATTGCTGATTATTAGCTGTGAGGCGGGGGCGTATAACACGGTCGATCTGGCCTGGCTGGTATCGCGCAAAAAGCCGTTTTCTTCCCGCAGCGTAAGGCTGCGTCTGCCTTTCACCCCTGCAGACGATAGCAGTGAAATCGAATTGATGAATGCCCGCTTTGATGAGAAAACGCGCGAGCTGACTACGCTCGCGCTGGGTCGCGGTATTGGCGATTGTGGGGTCCAGACGCGCTGGCGTTTTGACGGCCAGCGTTTCCGCCTGGTGCGGATCAGTCTTTGTGAGATTGACAAAGAAAATGGCCGTCTTCATCTGGTTTACAGAGTGACCGGACAGGGAACCGGAACCGATGAATTTTCACAGATGAAAGCGGAGATAC
>ENA-OQHY01001104-OQHY01001104.1-human-gut-metagenome-genome-assembly--contig:-NODE-1104-length-12609-cov-2.168963_pt1 | contig 12609 bp, 17 predicted proteins | sample MGYA00242570_ERZ504733 | MGnify/ENA primary metagenome ERZ504733 (study PRJEB26092, sample SAMD00036219) | human gut metagenome | host: Homo sapiens | study: EMG produced TPA metagenomics assembly of...
ATCTGCTGAGATTCCGTATGCAGTACTGAATAAGGTTATGAACCGCATTATTAACGAAGTTAAAGGCGTTAACCGCGTATTCTATGACCTGACCAGCAAGCCGCCGGGTACGATTGAGTTTGAATAACGGACAGAAAACCTCGGATGCCCATTTTACAAGGGTTTCCGAGGTTTCTTTATGTCTGTTGGCTCTACTTTGGCTCTATTTCTTTGATGGAGTATTATTTTCGGAGTAATATCGAAAGGCTTTTACAATATAGTCAGAAGCGCCGTCACCATATTTTTTATCGGTTATGTTTTTGACATAATCATTGGAATAGGAGTCAATCAGTATATCTATGAGAGGTTTATCAAGAGTCACAGAAGAACTCTGCTTTTTGATAAATTCCAGTATCTCATAAACGATTTCCTGTATTTTGGGAGAGGATACATCGCAGGCCAAATTGGCTGTTAGTTTTCCGTACAGCAGATCTGATTGAGCGGCGATTTTTTCTGCATCTTCATTCCATTCTTTATCCATAATTTCTGAAAAGTGTTCCAGATTATATTTCATTTCTTCTGTATATTTTTCAATACTTCCAAAATGTTGAATGGCGAGTTTGGCTACGTTTTCCTCATCGTCTTTAATTTTTTGAATGAACATATCAAAATTTGTCGAATACTTCCCCAATGTTTAATAATTGTGTCTGTTTGATTAACCTTAAAATCTTCTAATGCGTGGATATACTCTGATAAATCAAATTCTTTGAAACTCATACATTCTTCTCCTTTCTCAAGTCGTTCAAGAAGCTGTATAAGTCTGTCTGTTCGATTACGCTTTAGAAGAAGCAGTTCCTTTTGCTTTTTGAAAGCGGAAATCCTGTCAAAGTCAGGGTTTTGCATAATTTTGATAATGTCTTTTAACGGAAAATCTAGTTCCCGAAAAAAGAGGATTTGCTGTAGGGTTTGCAATGCGTGTTCATCGTATAGACGATAGCCTGCAGGAGTAAGTTCGCTGGGCTTTAATAACCCAATCTCATCATAATATTGCAGAGTGCGTATGCTTACTCCTGTTAATTTTGCAACTTGACTTATGGTTTTCATTTTATCAGCTCCTTTAATGATAGAGAAGCAAGATGGAAAATGCCGGCATATATCTACTTTGCTTCACAAGGATAGCATACAGTATCACGTTACGTTGGAGTCAATAGGTTTTAGGGATTATTGCGGAAATAATTTTACAGTAATTCTGTCAGTGCCTTTTTTAACTACCATATTATCGTCTACAAGATGATTTTTAATATCTTCTATGTTCTGCTCAATCTCATTTATAGTTTCTGTATAATCATCTTTGGCGCTCAACTTCTCTTTAGAGGTTTCCAGATTTTCTTTTATTTGCTTTGCTTTCAGATAGGTACAAAGTTTCTGATTGATTGCAGCATTCTGAAAAGATAATTTTACAGTAGAAGGGATAAATTCTCCATTATCATCTTTTTCCACTTCAAATTTCATATCTACTTGCTCATCCAGTTTAAACAGTAAAGAAAGCACATCCGATACAGTTTCTATATCAAAGTCCATGAACAGGTTAATGCTAATACCAAGCGCATTTGTGATTTTCAGTAATTGATCTGGCTTTGGATTACGAATACCATATTCATATTTCTTGATAGTAGCCGGATTTATGCCGGAAAGATTTCCCAACATTTCCTGTGATATTCCACGGATATTCCGATAATATTTGATTTTTTCTCCGACAGTCATAGCGTTTCTCCTTTTTGTGTTTTGTGTGTATAGTGATAGTTTAGCACATTGGGACACATTTGTGTATAAAAATTTATGAAAAATACTTGACGAACACAAATGTGTACTATATAATACGAATTACAAGGAACACAAAAGTGTACCAAAATTAAAAAGGAAAGGAGAAATGAATATGGAGAATACGATGAAAATGTATATTACCGCAGATGAAGTTGCTGAATTACTCGGAGTATCCAGAGGGTATGCCTATAAAGTTATTCGAGGACTGAATGATGAGTTGAAAGCAAAGGGATTTCGAGTGATTTCGGGAAAAGTGCCAAGAAAGTATTTTTCAGGAAAAATTTTATGGAATGGTAGTTTAGAAGAAAGGGGATGATGATATGCCGGCAACAAGAGACGGGAAATTATGGCGCAGTCAGTTTTATTATAAGGATTGGCAGGGAGTACGCCGAAAAAAGAACAAAACGAGGTTTTAAAACAAAAGGAGAAGCGGATGAATGGGAAAGAAATTTTCTCCAGCAACAGCAGAAGAATCTGGATATCAGTTTTGAAAACTTCGTAGAAATTTATTTTGCAGATATGGAGAACCGATTGCGAGAAAGCACGATTATTAATAAGCGATATGTGTTTGATTTGAAAGTAACTCCGTATTTCAAACACAAGAAAATGTGTGAAATTCAAACTTCAGATATCAGAGCATGGCAAAATGAGTTGATTAAAAAAGGATATGCTCCAACTTATTTGAAAAGCATTAACAATCAGTTGGCAGCGCTTTTTAATTATGCTGTACGCTATTATGATTTGCGAGATAATCCTTGCAGAAAAGCGGGAAGTATCGGAAAGAGTAAAGCTGATGAAATGGATTTTTGGACAAAACAGGAGTTCAAAGAGTTTTTACCCTCTATGGACAGTAAGCCGGAAGCAAGAATGGCGTTTTTGCTTTTATATTGGACTGGTATGAGAATCGGAGAATTACTCGCTTTAACTTATGAAGATATAGACTTAGAGAAGCGGTGTATCACGATTAACAAGTCATACCAGCGTTTGAATGGTAAAGATATGATCACGCCACCTAAGACACCGAAAGCAATCGGAAAATATCTATTCCACCATTTTTAGTAGAGGAATTAAAAGAATATTGTAGTATGTTGTATGGAATAACGGCAAATGAAAGAATGTTTCGATTTACAAAATCATTTATGGAACATGAAATGGTTCGGGGGATAAAAGAAAACAGGTGTTAGGCGTATTTCGCCTGCATGATTTGAGGCACTCTCATGCGTCTTTGCTAGTAGAAATGGGATTTCAGCCATTGGCGATTGCAGAACGGTTGGGACATGAAAAGATTGAGACTACCTTGAATACCTATTCCCATTTGTATCCCAATAAACAAGCAGAATTGGCAGAGAAGTTGGAAATTGCCAATGGAGAGGAGTAGTTATGAGTGGAGTACACAAATACCCAACAATCAGCTTTCGTATTTCCCCAAGAGAAAGGGATGAAATAGAAGCAAAAATCAAAGCGAGTGGTATGCAGAAAAAAGATTATTTTGTTCGTTCCTGTATCTATAACAAAGTGTGTGTAGTCGGGAAAAGGGAAGTAATATATCAACTGGTTGAGGAATTACAACTTATGCAGTACAACATTGCAGAAATCCTAAAGCAATTTGAAGAGCAGGAAATCCTGTTATCAGACGAAGGATTGGAGCAGATGAAAAATGACTGTCTGGATATGCTGAAAGCCATTATATGGATGTTGGACGGAGCAAAGTATCTTTGGCAGGGAACAGAAAAAAGTCCCGACAGCGGCAACTGTTAGGACTTATGAAAATCGGATAACCTTTGTTATCAAGATATTTACAAAATCAGTATAACAGAGGTTCTCCGGAGAAACAACAGAATTTTTGAATGGAGGACTTTATGGAAGAACAGAAAATTGAATTGAAAATAATCAATATGGCTGATATTCAGTCACAGAAAATTGAATGGTTATGGTATCCGTTTATTCCTTATGGAAAATTGACAATTATTCAAGGCGATCCGGGAGATGGAAAGACAACGCTTGTATTGAATCTTGCAGCCAAATTATCAAAGGGTATCGGGCTTGATGAAGATATGCAGGTATCAGAGCCTATGAATATTATTTATCAGACCGCCGAAGATGGATTAGCATATACAGTAAAGCCGAGACTTGAAGCGGCAGACGCTGATTGCGAGAAAATTATGGTCATTGACGAAAGTGAAAAATCACTTTCTATGGTAGATGAACGATTGGAACAGGCGATTATTCAAACCAATGCACGATTACTTATTTTAGACCCGATACAAGCCTATCTGGGCGGTGGAATGGATATGAACCGGGCAAATGAAGCAAGAGATATGACTAAGAAATTAGGACTTTTAGCAGAGAAGCATAAGTGTGCGATTATCCTGATCGGTCACATGAATAAGGCTGCCGGAAACAAGGCGGCATATAGAGGAATGGGTTCGATTGACTTTTTCGCAGTCGCAAGAAGCGTTCTTTTAGTCGGCAGAATAGAGGGACAGGAAAATACAAGAGCAGTTGTGCAAATAAAAAATAACCTTGCCGCATTCGGACATTCAAAAGCATTTGAACTGACGGAAGAAGGATTTCATTGGTTGGGCGATTATGAAATTACGGCAGACGAATTGCTGGGAGGAATCACCCCGAAAGCAAATAAAAAGGAACGAGCAAAACAACTCATTTATGAACTGGCAGAAACAAACAATGTGGTAAAAAGTGAGGATATTGTTAATCTTGCCGAAGAAAAGGGAATTTCAAAACGAACATTGGAAAATGCGAAAAAAGAGTTGGGTATTAAAGGAAAACGGATTGGAGAATCATGGTATTGGAATCTTGATGAAATCGTGAAAGCGTAGATAAGAACGCAACAATGCAGAATGTATAGAAATTGCAGAGACGTAAATGTAAGGTTGCAAAAACTAAAGACATTGCATTGTTGCGGAGTTGGAAAGGAAACCGTATGAAACAAATACAGATACCGGAGCAGCTATTTATGGAACTTGTAAAATTCCATTTGCTGGATATGGAAGAAAATTTACCAAGCATAAAACAAGGATTAGAAGCAAAGTTGGATTCTTTGGTAATGAGAGATTTATATTCAAAATACAAAACTGCGCCCACAGAGGAAGAACGGGAACAGGCGAGAAAAGAATATCTGGACAGACGAGGAGTGCCGGAGAAATTCCGTTGGTAAATCTTCCTTGATGATAAAACAGGAGCGTGCCACGCACCTGTCAATAACAGATAAGGCAGGAAGGGAGTGTTGCGGATGTTAAAGCAGCCGGATAGAGAAAGCAGAAATGTGAATGATTTATTTTATGAGATGGAGGGCAGGCAGATACAAAAAATGAACAAGGTACTGGCAGGTGTGAAACTGACAAAAGTAGAGGAAAGAACTCTGATATGGCTTGCCGGATGGGAAGAAAGTACCGTAGACCACCTGCTGTCAGTCATAGAAAAAGCAGCCCGGATACGGGCAGATAAAAAGGGCGGATACGCCCATAAATCTAATCGTGAGTCCGAGAAGTAATCGGACTTTGTTAAACAAAAACAAGCCCTCGGCGATTGAGAGCGAAATACACCCATCGCACAAAACTAAAGTTTTATGCTCTGTGTATTTCGCTGCCGGGAGCTATGCTGCCGATAGGCGGATAGGTTCGTAAACAGGTGCCTATGCACCTACTCACAATAAAGTCGGCGGGAGCCGGGGAAGGAGGATGCTTATAGGCAGACATTCATTTATCAGACAAAGCAAGCTGTCCGATGTGGCAGGAAGGATTGATTATATCTCTAATCCGAAACGGCAGGAATATCTCTATGCGACCTATCAGACAGAAGGAGTAACACCGGAGTTTTGGAAAAATCTTGCAAGAGAAAATCAGTTGGATTTTAAGACAAGCGGAACAGCTGGGAAGTGTATTGAAGGACGGGAGTTTATCATTGCACTTCCGGAAGTTTTGTTGAGTACAAGGCAGATGATGTGGTAAGGCTTTTCACGGACAGTTTTCATAAAAGGTACGATGTGGAATGCAGTGCGGCACTTCACCATAACAAGAAAATGACCAATTACCATATTCATCTCGTATTCAGCGAACGGAAAATGCTGGAACATCCGGAAGTGAAAATTGCTACCAGAAATATGTTTTATGATGAACATGGTAAGCACAGACGCACGAAGAAAGAGATTTTAGAGGAGCAGGGAAATCTTCGGGCAGGATGCAGCATTATTCCCAAAGGGGAAGTTTATGAGAGCCATATTTTTACAAAGAAAGATGAATGGTTTAAGAACGATGCTTTTACCAGAGAAGTCAAAGAGATGTTTACGGAAATCATCAACAGCCATGTGAAAGAAGAATCCGAAAAGCTGTCTGTATTTCAGCAGGGCGGTGTGTATTTGGCAACGAAGAAAATCGGGAAGAACAATCCAAAAGAAGCAGAGATACGGGCAGACAATGCGGTAAGACAGGAATGGAATCGGACGGTTGATGTGGCATTAGTCGAGGGTGTTCCAGAAGAAGATATTTTAACTGTCAAGCGGGAGAAAATTACAGACAAAACACTGCAATCAATAAGGACACATGGTTGGCTGCCGGATATGTTTCAGCAGATTATCCGAGGTGCGAAAGACTTTTTAAAGGAAATGATTTTCAAATTTAAGCTGCCGCCGAAGCCCGTACCAAAGATTGATTTGCAGGAATGGAATGATATGCGGAAGCTGATGGAGAAACTTCAGAAGCAGTCACAGGCGATGAAATCCACGCAACAGGAGATTTCCTCGTTGCAGAAACAGCTTTCCGAGACAACTGGATTTTTCAAAGGAAAAGCACGGAAATCCTTAGAGGGCAAAATTGAACAGGCAGAGAAACAGGAAAAACGTATCCACACGGATATGGAGCAGACTGTAAAACAGGCAGGATATCCAGATGTCCAGTCTTTTGCAAAGACATATCAGAAATCGGAAAAACTGGTCAGGGAATATAATGAGGAGCTGCGGGCATGGGCAAATCAGACAGAACCGAAAAAAGAGAAGCCATCAGAACCGCCGAAAAAGGCAAGCATACGGGAGAAATTGTACCGCTATCAGCAGGAAAGCAGACAGCAGCCAAAACAGTCAGCAAAGAAGAAATATACGGACAGAGAACGATGAGAAAGGTGGAACAGAAAATGAAGAAAACAATTTTTGAAGAAATGGGCGGCACTTATGTAAGATGTGGGGATTACTTTATCCCCAACCTTACCTTGCCGGAGGAAGAAGAACCGAGATTTGTCGGAGTATGGGGACAAAGACATTTGCAGTATTTGAAGGAATACCGCAGGAATATATATCTGGATCTGATGATGAGTGGCAGACTGAACAGTTATCTGGCAGATATAGAGGAACAGGCACAGGAACGCTTTGAAAGAATTGTAGAGCAGATGAAACAGGCACAAGGAATTACAGAACAGTTAAAGGCAGACAATGCGTGGGAGTGGGTAGGCAGGATGAATAATATACAGGCGTGTGCAAGGGAGATTGTGAATGTTGAATTGATTTTTAGATGAAGTTGATATAATCTAACGCGGAGAATGACGAATATTATCCGATTGAGTTTTGCAATTATTTATTGAAATATGAGATAGATAATGTTATGCTTTATAAGAAAATTGTTTAAGTGAGATACGGTAAAAAACAATGTGAGGTAATTAAGATGGCGGTATGTTACAATAAACTATGGAAAAAATTAATTGACAAAAATATGAGCAAAACACAGCTTATTAAAAAGGCTCAAATAAGATACAAATGCAATAGCAAACTTGAAGAATGAAGATGTCAGAGTAGAAGTTTTAGTAAAAATATGTGGAGTTTTAAACTGTTCCTTGGACGATATTATGGAGATCGTTCAAAACAAAAAAATGGGAGAAATGTAATTATGGGAATTAATAGGGATAAACCAGATTTATGGAAAGAAGATATTGCGCAATCAGTTGATTTATATAATACGTGGTTTATGGAGTTTGCTCCTAAAGCTTTTCGAGAAACAAGAGTACATACGGCAAGTCAAGTTGAATCGGCTTTAGAAATTACTCACTATTTATCAGACATATCAGTAGAAGTATTAAAAACGCATCCAGAAGTATTGCCTATTTTACGAATGTCTACTTGCCCTCCAATTGCACGAGATAGATTGGTAGGATTATCCGGGACTTCAAAAGGACTTGTTTCTAACATGGAAGATATTGAGAATCCCCGTGTTTCTCCGAGAATGAAATCAGATGTGTTAGTTAGAGAACTTGAGAAAATATCGCATACAATTAGGAAAATGGCAGATCCAGATATTTTTGTTTGGCTTGATGCAAATAGAGAACCAACCGAGGTTGAACTTCAACGTTCAGCTACTATTGTTGCGGATAGATTGTGCGGTGCTGTTTCAGATCCAATAATTCGAAACGCACAAGAAAAGCGTCAACTTGCAGCTATTACAAATTATTTGAAATCGAAAGGTTATCGTGAAGCAGCCGGTGGCGTAAAATATAATTGTATGGAGCCAGGAACATATTCTTTCCACACAAACGTTCCTGTTAATGTATCAATTGAGTCTGATGAGAAGATAAACATTCCTGTGGATGTTTTAATTATGCCTATATTGACAGAGGCTGGAAGGCTCCCGTTGATGATTGAGGCAAAGTCGGCTGGAGATTTTACAAATGTCAATAAAAGAAGAAAAGAAGAAGCTGTAAAAATGCAGCAGCTTCGCAATACTTATGGACACTCGGTAAGCTATTCGTTATTTTTGTGTGGATATTTTGATTCTGGTTATTTAGGATATGAAGCAGCGGAAGGGATTGATTGGATATGGGAACACAGAATCTCAGACTTGAATTATCTCGGGATTTAATAGATGTTGAAAGCATCCGTATGAATGAACAGCAAAAAATAGATAGTAAAAAGGAAATAGAAGAACGCCGGAGAAGGGGACAATTTGCTACGCCTATTGATTTGGCCGATGAAATTACTGCATATGGATTGAGCGTTCTTTCTACTGATGATATTTCATTCCTTGAGCCTGCAGTTGGAACAGGAGCTTTTATTTCTGCACTATTAAGAAATTGTAAAGATAAATATATAAGCAAATGTATAGGTTATGAGATTGATAAGGAATACTTTGATGTAGCATCTTCGTTATGGTCATATCATGGATTTGAAATGAAAAATTTAGACTTCACTAGGCAAAATCCAAGTGGTAAGCAGGTTAATTTACTTATTAGTAATCCTCCTTATGTGAGGCATCATTATATTACTGTAGAAGAAAAAACGCGACTTAATAAATTGGTCTACAATGAAGTGGGGATTAATATATCTGGTCTTGCAGGTTTATATAGCTATTTTATGCTATTATCGCATAAATGGCTTGCACCAGGAGCAGTAAGCGGATGGTTGATACCAAGTGAGTTTATGGATGTGAATTATGGAGAAGCTTTAAAGGAATATCTTTTAAATCATGTACGCCTTCTGCGCATACACCGATATGACCCTCAAAATAGCCAGTTTAATGATGCATTGGTTTCATCTGCAGTAGTATGGTTTATAAATGAAAAATGTGAAGATGATTATGAAGTTGAGTTTACTTTCGGAGGTACACATACGTTGCCTCAAAAGAGAAAATTAGTAAGAAAATCTGTCTTAAGTTCGGAACGAAAGTGGACGAGATTTCCAGAACAAGATGTTCGTTCCACTGATATGCAGAGGATAACGCAACTCGGTGATTATTTTGATATAAAGAGGGGATTAGCTACAGGCGATAATAATTTCTTTATTTTAACAAAAGAACAGATTGAAGAACGAGGATTGGATATGTCGTTCTTTATTCCGATTCTACCAAGTCCGAGAAAACTAAAAACAGATGAAGTTTTGTCTGATAAAATGGGAATACCGCAAATAGATACTCCGTATTTTTTATTGCGTTGTTCTTTGCCAGAAGATAAAATTAAAGAAAAAAGTCCAGCGTTGTGGAGCTATCTTCAAACCGGCAAAGACACTACTGCTAAAAAATATTTATGCAAGAGCAGAAGATTATGGTATATGCAAGAAAATCGAACAGCAACTCCATTTTTGTGTTCTTACATGGGGCGAAGTTCAGAAAGTCGTAGTCCATTTAGATTTATACTTAATCATTCAGATGCAGTAGCGACTAATTCATATTTGATGCTTTATCCTAAACCTGGTTTGGAACGGCTAATCGCAGAAAATACAGCATTGTTAAATAAGGTATGGGATATATTGTGTTCTATAGGAAATAAGAGTATAGAAAATGAAGGTAGAGTATATGGAGGGGGATTAAAGAAAATAGAACCGAAAGAGCTGGCTAAAGTCCCTTGTCAGGAGTTAGATTTTCTATGTTGATTGATATACTTTTGAGATAAGGTGGTAAATTAATGTTAAAGGATACTATTAACAAAATTATATATTTTGACAAAGAAACTATTCGCAATATATTGCAAGAACGAGATCGAGGCGAGCTTTTGCGTACAACAGATATATCTTCTAATCTACAAACTCGAGGAACAATAGCAACGGAGGCTTCAGCAAAATTGAACTTGATGTTCCGTTGATTTCAAGGATTTCATTCCTATTTACAGGAAAAATAGAGGCATCATATGTTGTGAAGAGAGATAGTACAACTACAATTTCTTCAACAGAAATTTCGGAGTTTGAACAATTAAAATCGCTATTGACCGTTATTATAGATGTTCAGTTATCAGATATTGAAAATTCTTCTACATCTCTTCGTGTAGCAGGTGGATACCTTAAAATAGTTAAGGGCGATATTGACGGAGTAGATACAAAAGAGTTTAAAACTGTTATGGATAGCTATGATGGATATGATACATATAAAGTAGATGAGAAAAGATATGTTCGTTTTAATAATGCCGCATTTGTAAGTAATTACAAGAGAAATGATTTGCTTACTACTACAATGACACTGTATTGTATCCCTGTAGGGGAGTTTAATAAAAAACGTTTTGATTTTATAGAGGAAATAGGAAAAATGGAACGCTTGGTTGTTTCAGCAGAAAAACCTAAATCATTGGCAGATATATATCCTTCAGAAGTACAACTTGCGAGTGTAAATGTTAAAAATCAAGATGTTGAAAAAAAGAATGATACAGTGGTACTTTATGATGTACTCTATGCTTGTATCACGACGGAGACAGTAAATGGAAGATAAAAGAAAATATCATATTATTATTGGTTCAAAGGGATATTTTGATATGAACCTACCTGAGTTTACCGAAGATGATGTCGTGGATGATTTTTTAGAGTTGGTAAAGATTTCTGATACTGCTAAACAAAATCGATTAATGCTTGATCAACATGCCGATATACTTATCATAAAAAATAATAGTTATCATGGAATTGTCGAAGCAGCGCATGATCGTTTAGGACCATTAATAGAAGAACTGACGACAGATGATGCGGAAATATATATTCATAATCCACCTTCTGTTTTAAAGGAGTATTTAGAAAATCAGAAAGAACGTTCATTAATTGAGCTTGACATTGTAAGTGAAAAATATGAAATAAAAAGAGATTCAGATGTGTTTGTGAATAAGATTAAAGAGATATCATTACATATATTCGGTCAACAAACAGCTATTGAGGAAATTAGTAAAAGTTTATGGTATCTTACAACTGTCAAAAGAAGTAAACCTTATGTGATAATGCTGTATGGCAATAGTAGTCTTGGAAAAACGGAATTGGTACGTGAAATTGCAGAAAAATTTTTTGGTGGTAAATATTTGGAAAAGCATTTATCTATGTTCAAGAATAATAATTATTCAGAATATTTTTTTGGCGATGCACCTAATCGACGTAGTCTGGGATATGATTTGTTGGAACGTGAGTCTAATTTGATTTTTTGATGAATTGGATAAATGCCCTGAGCATTTCTTTTCTGCGTTCTATACACTATTTGATAATGTTCAATTTAGAGATGCTACTTATGATGTAGACGTATCCGGTACTGTAATTATACTTACATCTAATTATCATACAAAGAAGAAATGCAAAAGCAGTTAGGACTTCCTATTTTTTATCGTATTGACAAGGCCATCCATTTTGATGATTTTAGCTGTGAGACAATATATAAAATTGTTCAAAATGAAATTTTAGAAAGAAAAGATGAATACATTGATAAACTTACTCCAGATATGGTATACGCAGCTGTGAGCCCTCTTATCTTAACATCAGGAGAAAATGCCCGGACAATAAAATATAAAGTTCAGCAGGTTATTGAGGAGCTTTTATTTCAAGAGATACACGAGAAAATGAAATGTAAGTAACTATTTTGGAGAGAATAGAGTATTTGGTAATTTATGTGTAAAATTAAGCAAGCAACTTTAAGGTTATAGCAGGCAAAAGGTAGTTATAATGAATTATTTTAGTAAAAAAAGCTGAAAAAATTTTATGATGGTGTTGTTTTTACAAGCAAAAATGTTTATAATTTGAACCGGAATATATTGCTATTATCCACAGTTACAGAGCGAGTGTTATCAATACCGATAACAAAATGATAACATTAGCCCATGTAGGCAGAATAATATGGATAAATCAAAGAATTGAAAGAAAAGCAAACACGGCAACGAATAATCTCTAAACAAAATTGATTAGTGATTGTCGAGTTTGAATAACGGATTAAAATGCCGAAAGCCTGTATTTTGGTGTGCTACCCGTCAAGTAGACAAATTAAATAACGAAAATTTTTTTCTTCCCCGGTACAGTTTATGTACCGGGTTGTTTATGCAACGTTTTCTAGTTTTTGTTCATGGAATTCCAGTGGTGTA
>ENA-OQHY01001105-OQHY01001105.1-human-gut-metagenome-genome-assembly--contig:-NODE-1105-length-12599-cov-1.360006_pt1 | contig 12599 bp, 21 predicted proteins | sample MGYA00242570_ERZ504733 | MGnify/ENA primary metagenome ERZ504733 (study PRJEB26092, sample SAMD00036219) | human gut metagenome | host: Homo sapiens | study: EMG produced TPA metagenomics assembly of...
CTTTATATTATACCAAAGCGTTTCATGTTTGTCAACAACTTTTTTATTTTTGTTCTGCATTTAAAACTTTCATTTCTCATGCATCAGCTTGTTTATAATAACATCCGTTTTCCTGAATGTCAAGCACTTTTTTCGACTTTTTTCACATTTTCTTGATCTGTATTTTACATTCAATATTATGTTTTATCGATTACTGCTTTTTAGCTTTGAACAAAACGGAGAAAGAGGGATTTGAACCCTCGCGCCGCTATTAACGACCTACTCCCTTTCCAGGGGAGCCCCTTCGGCCAGCTTGGGTATTTCTCCAAACGTCCGTTATTTAATATACACGATTCTTTCTTTTTTGTCCAGTACTATTTTCAAGTTTTATATATTACTCACTTACAAGATTAAATTCCACTCTCATGTGGAATTTAATCTTGTAAAATGATGTAACTTCAAAGGTAGATCTTACCTTTTTTCATTTCACCTTTTTACTCCCCAAAAACCAAGCCGAACAATAAAAAAGCAGAACATATTGTTCTGCTTCAACCGGAGAGGGTGGATTCGAACCCACGCGCCCTTTCGGACAAACGGTTTTCAAGAACCGTCCATCGCTTATGACCACTTCGATACCTCTCCGCATTTATTAAGTTGTTGCTGTGTATCAGCGACAAGATAGATAATATCATAGTGATACATTATTGTTCAACACTTTTTTTTAATCTTTTTCAATTTCTTTTTTTGATCAGACTTTCTGCTAATATCAGATCTTCTGGCGTTGTAATCTTTATATTCTCATACGAACCTTCTACCAACTTTACTGCACAGTTTTCCATACGCTCTACAACCATCGCATCGTCTGTTATCCCTGTTTCATTTTCTTCATTTTCCATCAATTTAAAATATGCATGACGAATCAATGCAGTCTCAAATACCTGCGGAGTCTGAATACACCACACAAATCTTCGTTCCGGTGTATTTACTGCGAAATCATTCTCATCTACAATCTTTACCGTATCTTTCGATGGCATTCCTGCCACACATGCCCGGTATTCTTTTACTGCCTGGTAAGTTCGTTCTATGATCGATTCATCAACAAACGGACGTGCTCCATCATGAATAAAGACATAACCTTCCGGTTCTATTTCTCTTAGTGCTTTATATACAGATTCATACCGTTCTTTTCCACCAACCATCAATTTTGTTAACTTTTGTGATTCCATAAGCTTCTATAATATTTTTCCGGCAATAATCAGTCTTACCTTCTCCTGTCACAAGAACAATTTCATCAATAATCGGAGATGCTGCAAATGCAGCAAGAGAATAGTAAAGTACAGGCTTTCCGCATATTTCCAGATACTGCTTCTGTATTTTTGTACCCATCCGGCTTCCTTTTCCTGCTGCCAGGACTACTGCTGTACATTTTTCCCTGTTCATATTATTCTCTCCTTTTTACCTGCATTTCGTGGATCGCCCACTCTATCTTTCGCCAAGTTTCAGATTCGGAACTGCATTCAGATCCCATCCATGTCTGGTTCCATTTATGTATTCATAATAAGCCGCCACACCGATCATTGCTGCATTATCTGTACAGAAAATCGGTGACGGATAGTAAAATTCTATTTCATTCTTTTCACATGCCTGTTTCATTGCTGCACGAAGACTACTGTTTGACGCCACGCCTCCCGCAATTGCAAACTTATTAAGTCCATATTCTTTTACTGCATGCATTGCATTGTCTACCAGCACATCAGTAACTGCTTTCTGGAAGGATGCAGCAATATCAGCACGGTTGTATTCAATCCCTTTCATCTTGCAGCCGTTAATATAGTTTAAAACTGCTGACTTCACGCCACTGAAGCTGAAATCATATGGGGAATCTTCGATATGCGCACGTGGAAATGGGATTGCATCTGGATCCCCCTCTTTTGAAAGCTTATCAATCTTCGGTCCTCCCGGATATCCCAGGCCAATTGCTCTAGCCACTTTATCAAAAGCCTCTCCTGCCGCATCATCTCTGGTTCTTCCAAGAATCTCATAAGTTCCATAATCCTTGACGCATACGAGATGCGTATGTCCCCCAGACACAACAAGACACAAGAACGGTGGTTCCAGTTCCAGATTCTCAATATAATTTGCAGAAATATGCCCTTCAATATGATGAACTCCAACAAGTGGTAACTTTTTCGCATATGCGATTGCTTTTGCTTCTGCCACACCGACAAGAAGCGCACCAACAAGCCCCGGACCGTAAGTTACACCGATTGCATCAATATCATCCAGTGTAACCTCTGCATTTTCCAGAGCCTCTTCTATTACCTGATTAATCTTTTCAATATGCTTTCTCGATGCGATTTCCGGAACCACACCACCATATAATTTATGTAGATCTATCTGTGATGAGATCACATTTGACAACACCTGTCGTCCGTTCTTTACAACGCTGCTGCCGTTTCATCACAGGAACTTTCAATTGCCAGTATTAATATATCCTTTTTCTCTGTATCCATATTTTTCCTTCTCTCTACTGCTTTGCTTATTCCGGGAAATCCAGTTCTGTTGTCATACGGTCTTTTCCTGCGATCGCATGTGGAAAGATTGCCCGCACTTCATCCATATATTCTTCCGGATGGCGCAGGGACGGACTGTAATGCGTAAGCCACATTTCTCCTACCTCCGCCTCTTTTGCCAGGTTTGCTGCCTCATAAAAGGTCATATGCTTATATTCTACTGCCTTTGCCGTCTTTTTCTTTTTCTCCGTACATTCCTTCGCAGATAAACAGGTCTGACCCTTTTGCATTCTTCCGGATAGAATCCGTCGGTCTTGTATCTGTACAATAGGTAAGCTTAATTCCTCTTCGAGGTGGTCCAAGGACCATCTCCGGCGTCAGTATTCTTCCGTCAAGCTCTACTGTCTCACCCTTTTGAAGATGTTTCCAGTATTCCTTCGGAATTTCCTGTTCTGTTGCCCTCTGCACATCAAATTTGCCTGCACGGTCGATCTCAATCGTATAGCCGTAACAGATCACATTATGTTTTACACGAAATGCTTTCAAACGATATCCGTCCATCTCAAAGGTCTGCTCTGGCTCTGTAATTTCTTTATAGTGGATTTCAAATGGCAGTTCCGGCGCGATCACTCGCAGAGAACTCACCACTCTCTCCAGACCTTTCGGTCCAATCAGAGTAAGCGGTTCCTTTCTGTCCGCATTTCCCATTGTAAGAAGAAGTCCCGGAAGTCCGCTGATATGATCTCCATGATAATGTGTAAAACAAATTACATCGATCGGTTTAAAACTCCATCCCTTCTCTTTTAACGCAATCTGTGTGCCTTCACCACAGTCAATCAGCAGCTGGCTGCCGTTATATCTTGTCATAAGTGCGGTCAGCCATCGATAAGGAAGCGGCATCATTCCACCGCTTCCAAGCAAACATACATCTAACATTCTAACTCCTGTTCTCCATATACCGGAATCTGAAAAGATGCTATCCAAGTATCATAACATTCCTCACAGATATCAAATCGATGGAGTTCTCCGTCTTTGTGCGAAAAATATCCCCATCTTTTTTCAACTGTAAGCATCTCTTCCTCCGGTATTCCATTTTTTATTGTGATTTCTTTTTTACATTTATTGCACACAATCTTTGTGACTGTATTTTTTTCTGTCTGAATTTTTTATAATTACGCATCTTACTTCCTCCTGAGTATCTTTGCAAAAAAGACTGCCATTTCATTTTTCATCTCTTTCTATGTTCAGGTACATTATAACGTCACAGACTGACGCCTTCCAGTGGGAAGTCTTGTATATTCTTGCGATTTCTTCCATTTTCTAAACCATACGGCTCATCAGGATTGCATCTTCCGGATTTTTCCCTCCGTAATAGAGCTTTCGCTCTCCATCGATTCCAAATTTGTTTTTTTCATAAAAAAGCAATCGCTGTCTGATTACTCTTACGGACATCAAGAAGCATTCTTTTCAGTTGCTTTTCATGGCAGATCTGTTCCATAAATCCAAACAGCATCTGTCCAATTCCTCTGCGTCTTTCAGATTCAGCAACTGCAATTCTTGCAATCTCGCATTCATCCAGAACATAATAACACAGAAAATATCCCAGCAGGGTATCCCCTTCCATTGCTGCCGCACAAAAAGTATGCTTCTGTCTGACAGTTGATCTCACTTCATGATAACTCCACGGATCCGGAAATACGTCTGTTTCCATCTGTGCCACCTGTTCCATTCGTTCTTTGTCATTTTCTGTTATCAAAGTAATTTCTATGTTATCTCTATTACTCATGTGTTTTTTCTGCTTTCAGACGTTCTTCTCTTTCCCGTTCTGCCTGTGATACACGCAGATAATCCGGTTTGTGTTCCATTGCGGTTTCTGTTTTTCCTTCTTTATAATACTGAATTCCAAGCATACCGACTGCTGCAGCTCTCTGCTGGTTCATATGTGCCGGTGCAAATGCAATATCATAATTCGTCATCAATTCCTTCTCCAGCCTGTCTTTATGCACCGGTACACCGTCTCCAAGAAAGATCACTGGTTTTCCATAAGTACAAAGTTTTTTGGCAAGTTCATCGATTTCGACTGCCATCTGTGCTTCCAAAACCTGCAGTTTATCACCGTCCATCTGATAAATACCAGTATATACCTGATTTCTTCTTGCATCCATGATCGGACAAATGATCCTGTCTGTATAACACAGATTATAAGCAAGTCCGTCTACTGTCGGAATGTGAATCAAAGGCTTCTTCAGTGCCAGCCCAGTCCCTTTGCAGTTGCTGAACCAATTCTGAGTCCGGTAAATGATCCCGGTCCTCCTGCTACCGCAATCGCATCAATCGTATCCAGATTCATATCCGTCATCTTCACGATTTCATCCAACATCGGTAATAAGGTCTGTGAATGTGTCTTTTTATAATTGATCGTATACTCTGCAATCGTTTTGGAAATTTCGTTTTCTTCTTCAACTACTGCGACAGTTGCAACAAGTCCCGAACTGTCTATTGCTAAAATGCGCATATTATTCTCCTCTTTTCTCTACCGTAATCCGGCGGAAATCAAATCCCTGTTCCAGATCTTTTTCTATCGTGATCTCTGTCCGGTTCGCCGGAAGAATCTCATCGATCAGGTTCGCCCATTCGATCAGGCTTACACCGTCTCCATATACATAGTCTTCAAAACCAATCTCGTCCATCTCTTCAATGTCACCAATCCGATACACATCAAAATGATAGAACGGAAGTCTTCCGTCATCATATACCTGGACTATTGTAAAGGTTGGACTGCTGATCGGTTCTTCAATCCCCAGTCCTTTTGCCAGTCCCTGGGTAAATACGGTCTTTCCGACGCCGAGATCTCCTACCAGTGTATAGACTTCTCCTGCTTTTGCATGACTCCCGATCTTCTTACCGAGATCATAGGTTTCTTTGGCACTTTTTGTTTCAATTATCATCTTCTGTCTGCCTCCTAATTTGCACTGACGTGTCTGATATTGACTTTCTTGGCTGGCATATGTGTAGAATCATCTGCACTGCTGCCGCATACTGTTCTCCCAGGGATTCTCTTGGAAAAATCAGTGCTCTTACCTTTGTTACATATATAATTACAGACTGACCGGTTGAAACTGCCTTCCGGAAATCTCCCCATTCATTAAGCACACTTTGTTCATCCTGTGAAATGCGGATTCCTTCTTCGTTAAGTTCATAACTAATCGGTTTCTGAAACATCGGGGAGCGCATTACCTGTTCTGCCGCACGTGCTTTTAAATGAAGTGGGTTTCCGATCAGAAAAATTGCGGCAAACAAAAAGAACGTTGCAGCTGTACTGTAGCTTCCAAACATGCATTGTCTGATTCCCAGCACCAGTGTTACACCACCGAAAATCACACCAACGATTCCACTAAGGCTTGTATAGGAAGTATAGAGCATAAAATCAAACATGGCTTTTTTTGTCATTTTTACTTCAAACTTTATATTCATTCATTTTCCTCCATATCAGATTAAGTCACACCGATTATATCATACCGAATCTTTGGAAACAAGTCGTTACTGCTCACTCCGTGTTTAGAAAAACACTGTCTTTTCTTAACTTGTACTTGTATTTTATATATGCCTGCGCTATAATGTGTTCAAATGAACAAGGAAATTCTTCGGGGTAGGGTGACTTCTTATCGCTATAGTATAAGCAGAATTCCCAACCGGCGGTTACAGTCCGCGACCTGTCAGATTTCTGACACTGATTTGGTGCAATTCCAAAACCGACAGTAAAGTCTGGATGAGAGAAGAAAAAGTGATTTTGCAAATAATCCCCCCGACGTATTACGTCGGGAATTTTTTTGCATAGGCTTTCGAAGATTTTCCTCCTCAATTCATCTGATTATGTCAAGAGAAAAGGAGAGAAAAAATGAGTACAGATGTAATGAACAAACCCAAAAACAACAACGAAAGAAAAAAAACGTATCAGCACAAAGGCAATCGCACAGATTGGTGTGCTCGGAGCAATCGCTATGGTTCTGATGTTATTTGATATTCCACTTCCATTTGCACCAACCTTTTACAAAATTGATTTCAGTGAAGTTCCGGTCCTTGTCGGAGCATTTACCATGGGACCTGTAGCCGGCGCTTTGATCGAACTGGTCAAAATCCTGTTGAACCTCCTGATCAGAGGTACATCAACAGCTGGTGTTGGAGACCTCGGAAACTTCCTGATCGGATGTGCAATGTGTATTCCGGCTTCCCTGATTTATCAGAAGTTACATTCTCGCAAGGGTGCGATCATCGGTATGGTAACAGGAACTGTTTTTATGACAATTGTCGGATGTTTTATCAATGCATACCTTCTGCTTCCGGCATACGCTGCTGCATTCCATATGCCGATCGACGCACTGGTTGCCATGGGAACCGCAGTCAACAGTCATATCAACAGTCTTCTGACTTTTGTTTTACTTTCTGTTGCACCTTTCAATCTGCTGAAAGGTTTCCTGGTATCATTGATCGTACTCCTGATCTACAAAAAGATCAGCCCGATTTTACAAATGGGACGCGAATAGATTATAATTTTACAAAGCAGCAAAAGGAGTTCGTTATGAGCCTCTTTTTTTATGAAACCAAAAAACAGAGAGAAGTCTGCCCAAGCCGGCATTCTTCTCTCTGTTGAATTCCTTTTGATTATAAAGTATCGTTTCTTCTTACATATCCTGGTTTTTCCGGATCTGCAATCAGTTCCTTTGCATGGACAATCCTTGCACTCTTGTCCACTACCTGTGCTTCGATCCGTGCATCCGCTCCAATTACAACTCCCGGAAGGATAACACTGTCTTTGACAACTGCACCTTTCTTAATTACACAGCCACGTCCGATTACCGAATTCTCAACAGTACCCTCGATTAGACATCCATTGGAAATTACTGACTTCTTGACACTTGCTCCTTCGTAATACTTTGTTGGGCAGGAATCATTTGTTCTTGTGTAAATTGGCCAGCTCTTATCAACAAAGTCACTGCATTCTTCATATCGATCAGTGATAAGTTTGCATTATAGTAGCTCTTGAAATCTGTGATAGATGCAAAGAATCCTCGATGTGACACTCCACGTATATCCAGTTCACTGCAAGCCATATTCACAATATCATTAAGTGTGAACATGGAAGAAATCTTTCTTCCCTTTTTGACCAGTTCCATGAACAGATCTTTGCGCATTACATATGTATCCATGAAAATATTACGGTTTTTCGCGTTGCCATGGTTCGGTTCTAATGAAAGAACACCTTTCTGCTTGTTCAGATTAAGTGTTGAACAGTTCAGATAGTATTCTTTTTGCATTATCCACACTGTGATATAACAGGGTAATATCTGCACCGGATTCAATATGTGTCTTAAGTAATTCATCATAATTCTGTGTATAAATCATATAACTTGGCGCAATAACTACATATGGATATTTTACAGCTTCAATGCACTCCATATTTTCTTCATATGCCGCCAGGTCATTATTGTATACACTCCATTCTGCATTTTCAAAATCAGAATAAAGAATATGAAGACGTCCACTCTTTGAGTTGATATTGTAATGACGTCCTGTTCCAAGATGTTCTGTAAGAGAACGTGGTTTTCTTCTTACATAAACCTGAATATGTTCGATTTCACTGTTGCTCATATTAGAGATTTGGAAATCAATAACTCTGTATCTTCCAAGGAATGAAACAGCACCAACCGGACGGTAATTCTGCATCTCTCCTACCCGGATATTGTTGCCGGCAAAACTTACGATTCCAAATGCCTGTGCCATATTACTCATCCCCCTTAACACGTTTTGATACTAATTCAATATGTTCGCTGTCTGCTGATCCGACAACTGCATTTTTGCCAATCTTTACGCCATCAGCCACAAGCGCTCTTGTTACAACTGCACCTTCTTCTACTTCAACGCCCGGCATCAGTACACTGTCAATAATCTGTGCGCCTTCGCCGACTTTTGCACCTGTAAACAATACAGAATTCTTGACTTTTCCATTGATCACACAGCCCTGGTTGATAAATGCTCTTTCAATCTCTGCTGTCGGACCAACATACTGCGGAAGCGCAGTTGTATCCTCTGTGTAAATCTTCCATGAATCATCATTCAGATCAAGTTCATTTTTATTGTTGATCAGATCCATATTTGCTTCCCACAGGGAATCGATTGTTCCGACATCTTTCCAATATCCTTTGAACTTGTATGCGTAGAGCTTTCTTCCATCATTCAGCATAGTCGGAATAATATCTTTTCCGAAATCATGATTGGAATCCTGATTTTTCATATCTGCAAGGAGCATCTTTCTTAAAAGCTTCCAGTTGAATATGTAAATACCCATGGATGCCAGATTGCTCTTTGGATTCTCCGGTTTCTCTTCAAACTCTACAATTCTTCCTTCATCGTCCGTATTCATAATGCCAAAACGGCTTGCTTCCTTCATCGGAACCTCAATGACCGCGATTGTTGCATCTGCTCCAGTCTCTTTATGATAATCAAGCATCTTATCATAATTCATCTTATAAATATGGTCACCGGAAAGAATCAGTACATATTCTGGTGCAAACATGTCCACAAAATCAATGTTCTGTGAAATTGCATCTGCTGTTCCTCTGTATACATCCAGATCCGCATCCGCTTTTTCACGCGGTGGAAGTACATAGACTCCGCTGTTCTGGCATCTAACCCCATCTGCGGCCTGCCGCTACATAACTGTTAAGTAAAATAGACTCATACTGTGTCAGGACTCCTACATTATCAATTCCGCTGTTGGCACAGTTACTAAGTGGGAAATCAATGATTCTGTATTTCCCACCATATGAACCGCAGGTTTGGCTACTTTATTTGTAAGCTCGTGAAGACGACTTCCTCGTCCGCCTGCCAAGATCATAGCAAGCATATTATTCTGCTTCATAAGTGAATCCTCTCTTTCCTATTTGTCCTGTCTTATATTATACAATTTTTCTGTTAAATTTTCCACTTTTTTGTGCAAAAAATACATAAAAATTTATTTTTTATTATCATTATGATGTGTTCGAGAATTGTGGGAATTGCGTAGCAATGGAGCGATCCGGTTACATCAGTGAGTGGCAAAATTTACTTTCGACACTCACATCATCATTATTGTACTATATATGCTTTAAAACCCGAATTTATGTCTATTTTCTTTCCAGATTTTCCCCATTGCATATTCATATGTCTTATCAAAGACAAAAAGTACAAATTGTCCGAATACAACAGCCATAAGCATTATTCCTTTTGCGGTCTTTTTTTCAGATAACATACTCCAGAAATATATTAAACCCGGAATATAAAGTACATTAAATACCAGATATTTCATGAGCCAGAAAAAGTTACGGCTTCTGATCCATCCGGAAGCTCTTCCAGAGAAATGCCATATTGTTTCTATAATTAGAATATAAAATCCCATAATGCATAGGAAACCACATATAATTTATTCGGAGACAGAAGGATTGCCAGCAAAATTCCTGCCAGTAAAAAGCCTGCCCCGCTTTTCAATCCAAATTCCTGAATCACAATCCCGACAAAGAAGACGCCGCCGCCAGTAAAAAAAGGGTATTCGTTTCGATCACACTGCCAAGCGCAATCCCCACTTCTGTCAGTGCAAGCATAACGCCTGCAAATGCAATCTTTTTTGTATTTAGATGCATGGACACAGATCTCCTCCCATACATTCACATAATGAATCTGCGATCCACAGATCACAGCACATATTTCCAGTTCCACACGGAGAGGAATTACGATTGCCATATCCCTGACCAAACGGATTACTATTATATCTCTGTGCTCCCCAGTTCAGCTGGTTCATCAGCTCTCTGTACTGCGGGTTATTCGGGTCCATATTCACTGCCTGCGCAGCATAATCCCTTGCCAGCACATTGTTGCCTACGCCGCGTTGGCCATGGAACTTGCATAATACCATTGTGCAGTCCGGTCATTCATACGGTTCAACACATTGATCGCGTCCTGATATCTACGGTTATTGATAAAATTTGAATGCCGCCTGCATCTCCGGATTCATATTATTGTACTGCTGATATCTGCCATTGCCATAAGATTGATTCCCATAGGAATTATTACCATAAGAATAGTTCCCTGAACCCGCGCCGTATCCGTAATTATATCCTCCATTCGCCCGCTCTTTCATAATTTCATCATAAGCTTCCTGTACTTCTTTGAACTTTTCTTCAGCAAGATCCCGAAGCGGATTATCCACATTGGCATCCGGATGATATTTCCGGCTCAGTTCTCTGTACGCCTTTTTTTATCTCCTCTTCCGACGCATTTGGTGATACGCCAAGCACCTCATAAGGATTCTTTGTCATCTTCCTTTTCCTCGCTTTTCTTTTCTTGTATCTTTCTATAATGTTTCCATACGCCATCATACAGGATATTCCGCAGGATATCCACGTCCAGTACACATGGCAGAATTTCAAAATTTCTTGCGCATTCGCCGATCATCATGCACAGAATGTCTCTGCATCTTTCTTCATATCCGGCTTCTTCATGCATCTTTTTTAATGGATTATAAGTTCCTTTTTCCAGATCCTTATCCAGATCTTCGTAAGCATCCATAATATAAATATATTTGCCCAGATAGAAACCGATCCCTCGAAGCTGCTGTTCCCAGCAGTCTTCTTTATATACCATCATCTCTTCCATCAGCCGGCCAAAACAGCCTGCCGGATAGTCAACTTCCTGTATACCCTGACTTCATATTCCGAAAGCTTTGCCATTTCTTCTCTGATCACACGACTCTGCCTTGGATATTTCCGAATTGCTTTTTCTACTTTTCGCTTCAAGGCCATACTCCCGAGAAGCCCTGCTACTTCTTCTCATCCTTCCAATCATCTTCCAGATGATAATACGCCATGATCAGATTCATATCGGCCGACATACTCTGTGATCTCATTTTCCAGCATTGGCTGTGGCTTTAACGGATGCATCTTACAGCGATGGCTTTCTGCCTTTGTTTCACTTTCATATAAAGAAGTAAGTAAAATGATCACAAATGTCATATCATAAGCAAGCGTAAGCTGACCTGCGCTGCCATACTGTCTCTTCAGCGACTGACAAAGACCACAGTAATACGCTTTATATTTATGATAATCTTTTACTTTTAATTCCGGCTCATTCGCCGTCACATATCCGAACATGTATTACTGAATTCCTCTCATTGTAAGCTGGATCCGCTTCTTCTGTAAATCAACGCTCATCACCTTTACATCTACAACATCTCCTACGCTGACTGCTTCCAGTGGATGCTTGATAAAACGATCCGTGATCTGGGAAATGTGCACCAATCCGTCCTGATGCACTCCAACATCGACAAATACACCAAAGTCAATGACATTTCGCACGGTTCCTTTCAGAATCATTCCTTCCTTCAGATCCTTCATATCAAGGACATCCGTTCTGAGAATTGGTTTCGGCATCTCATCTCGTGGATCACGCGCCGGTTTTTCCAGCTCTTTGACAATATCCCGAAGGGTGATCTCTCCTATTCCAAGTTCTTCAGCGAGCTTTTTGTAATCTTTGATGGTAAGAGACAGACCTGCAAGTTTGCCGCCTGCAATATCTTCCGGCTTGAAGCCTTGCTTTTCAAGAAGCTTTCCTGCCGCCTCGTAAGACTCCGGATGTACACTGGTTCCGTCAAGTGGATTGGTTCCGCCCTGGATCCTCATAAACCCGGCACACTGCTCAAATGCTTTTGGTCCAAGTTTTGGTACTTTGAGAAGTTCTTTTCTATTCTCAAATTTTCCATTTTCTTCCCTGTAGGCAACAATATTTTTCGCAAGGGTTCCGGAAATACCGGAAATATAAGAAAGCAGCGGAGCCGATGCAGTATTTAGATCCACACCGACTTTATTTACACAGTCTTCTACCACACCGCCAAGTGCTTCTCCTAATTTTTTCTGGTTCATATTCATGCTGATACTGCCCGACACCGAATCGAACTGCGGATCAATCTTTACCAGTTCGGCAAGCGGATCCTGAAGACGTCTTGCGATGGATGTCGCGCTTCTCTGCCCGACATCGAATTTTGGGAATTCTTCTGTAGCAAGTTTTACTTGCTGAGTA
>ENA-OQHY01001109-OQHY01001109.1-human-gut-metagenome-genome-assembly--contig:-NODE-1109-length-12557-cov-3.044489_pt1 | contig 12557 bp, 12 predicted proteins | sample MGYA00242570_ERZ504733 | MGnify/ENA primary metagenome ERZ504733 (study PRJEB26092, sample SAMD00036219) | human gut metagenome | host: Homo sapiens | study: EMG produced TPA metagenomics assembly of...
CCTTCGCGCGCGTGCTGCTCGCCGACCCGCGTATCCTGATCCTGGACGAGGCGACAAGCAACATCGACACGCGCACCGAGGAGGCGCTGCAGGCCGGCCTGCAGCATCTGCTCAAGGGGCGCACGAGCTTCATCATCGCGCACCGCCTGTCGACGATCGAGAACGCGGACGAGATCTTCTACATCGATCACGGCCAGATCGTCGAGCACGCTCGCACGCGCAGCTGCTCGCCGCCAAGGGCGCGTACTACCGCCTCTACGAGTCCCAGTACGCGATGATTCGCGTGGCCAGTGGAGCGCCGGAAGAGTGACGAGATGTTGCGCACAAGGATGCGTTTAGCGGCGTTTCACGTAGCGGGTGCTGCGGCCAGCACCGATTTTGATGATCGTACCGGAGTCCAACAGTGATTTCAGCGTGCGCTCAATGGTGGTGGTGCTGGTATCGGGCATGCGAGCGAGAATATCGGCCTTGGAGAGTGGAACTAGGGATTGATCAAGCAGTGCTTCAATCCGCGTTCCCTTGGTGGCTACTCGCGGTGCTCCCTGCGCTCTGCCGCCTGCCGTGAGATTGATGCGTTCGTCGAATTCCTTGCACGCGGACAGTATGATGCCAAGCAGGTAGTTCGTGAATGGCGCATAATCATTGGCGTTGTCGTCCCAGCCTTGGGTGCTTGCGGCCAGCGCCTCATAATAAGTGCTTTTACTTTGCTCGATAAGGTGTTCGATACTGATGTATTTGCCGACCATATAGCCATTGCGGCACAGCATCAGGAGCGTGAGTAGCCGACTCATACGGCCATTGCCGTCATTGAACGGATGTATGCAGGTGAAATCGAGAATGAACATGGCGATGGCAAGCAATGGATCGGTATGTCCATCTCGGATTGCTTGCGTGTAGGCGGAACACGCGCGTTCGATTAGTTCCGGTGTGACAAGTGCGGACGGTGGGGCGAATCGCACGGTACTGGTCCCGTGTGCATCTCGTTCGATGATGACGTTGTCACTGTCCTTGAAATGCCCCGCAAAGGTCAGTGGTGTGTGTCGGAAGAGGTCGCGGTGCAGTTGAAGAATGACGTTCGGGGTAATCGGAATATAGTCGTGGCTTTCGTGAATAACCGATAGCGCGTCACGGTAACCGGCAATTTCTTCTTCATTGCGATTGCGCGGTGTGACTTTCTCCGAGACGAGATCGTGGAGCCTGCTATCGCTGGTAGAAATACCTTCGATGCGGTTTGAGGCATCTGTGCTTTGGATGCGCGCGACGGCAACCAGCGTCCCCAATATATCCGGTCTGATCGTTGTCTGTATGCTTTGACGCCCTTTTGCCTCGTGAATAGCGGCAAGCAAACTCGTGGTGTGCGGGGTGAGCAACGTCTTACCTGATTCGATGTAGTCAAATGATCTCATACTGCCTCATTTTCTGCATCATACGAACTTTTCTGCATCATATTTTATCAAAATGAGGCAGAAAATGAGCTGATGATGCAGAAAAAGGCGGCAGGATGGCGACCGTCTCGCTTGCCGGTTGCGCTACTCTCCCGGGAATGTTGCGCTCGTGGCAAGAAACGGCAAGTTCAGGCGGGCGTGACCGACGATACCCGTCGTGTAGTCGAACGTCTTACCGGACTGCCTTACGAGCGTTGCTGGCGGTAGCCTACACTGAGAAACAGCCTACACTGAGAAACCATGAGCAAGCACCACCATCGCGACCGTAGCTGGGCCCCGGCACCTGAAGCATTGCCGGACGATGCCCAGACCATCGACAACCACACTCACGTGGCCTCCGTAATCCCTTTCGCGCGCGCTATGAGCCATGAGGCGCAGGAGAAGGGACAGCCCGAAGTCCCGGTGTACGACGTCGACCAATTGCTGGCGCAGGCGCAATCTGTCGGCATTGGGGGTATTATCGACTGCGGTTGCGAGCTGCCGCACCTGATGACCGCCGTCCAGATGGCCCTCGATCATCCGGGTAATGTGCACGCGGCGCTCGCAATACACCCCAATGAGTCCGTGCTCCACGGGCATCGCGGTGTGCCGGGGCCGGATGGTCTGCCCCTCAAATACAAGCCTTACCATGACACGTCTTTCGAGGACGCGCTCGCCGAAGTACATCGCCTCGCCACCACATACCCCGAGCAAGTGGTGGCTATCGGCGAGACCGGCATGGACCTCTTCCGCACCGGCGAAGGTGCCAAGGAACTGCAGCGCGAGGCTTTCCGCGCGCATATTGCCCTGGCCAAGGAACTGGGCCTGCCCATGCAGATTCACGACCGCGACTCCCATCGCGAGGTCATCGAAACCCTGCTGGCCGACGGCGCGCCCGAACGCACCGTATTCCACTCGTATTCCGGCGACCGTGAGATGGCCGAGATCGCGCGCGAACATGGCTGGTATCTGAGCTTCTCCGGCACCGTGAGCTACAAAGGCAATGACGGTATCCGCGAATCGCTACGGATTGTGGGGCTGGACCATGCGATGGTCGAAACCGACGCGCCGTATCTGACGCCCATGCCGTATCGTGGCCGCACCAACGCGCCGTACATGATTCCCTACACCTTGCGGGCCATGGCCGATACGCTCGACTTGCCCATCGCGGATGTGGCGCGCGGCACCCGCGATACCGCCCGCGCCGTATACGGACTGTGAGGGCCGGGTGTGCGGCCGTCGCGGCGCGTGTAGAGACGATGTGTTGACTTGTAAAATTTGTCAGAATTGTGAACGAGGTCTATCATGATGTGTTTGACATAAGCGAGGGGGATGATCTCCACCTCAATGGAGGACTGAACGTATGGCTGAGTCGAACCAAAGGACCGCACGTGCCCAAAAAGCCTCAAAGGCCCAGAAAGCCCAGTCTGGTGCCGCCAAAGCCAAGCCCGACAGGAAGAAGAAGCACTGCTGAGGGCCGACACCTTTACCAACGCTCCCAAGGTGTCCCGCCGCACTCTCACCAAGGAGGAGCGCGAGGCACTCGCCAAGCAGAGGGAAGCTGAAACCAAAGAAGCCGAGAAAATCGCCAGCGCATGGTCGAAAGGCGGCCTCGGTCGATGGTGGGCCCGCCTGCAATCCAGCCCAGACAAGGTCACCTGGGGCATGGCAATCGTGGCGCTCGGCGTGGTGTACGGCGACATCGGCACCTCGCCCTTGTACACCGCGCAGACCTTCCTTGCCGGTCAGGGAGGGCTTGGCAGCGTAGACCGAGAGGCCGTGCTCGGCATGCTGTCGCTGGTCTTCTGGTCGATTACGCTGATCACTACCGTCAAATATGTGCTCATCGCCATGCGCATCGACAACAATGGCGAAGGCGGCATCTTCGCACTGTACTCGTTGATTCGCAAGTACGGCGCATGGCTCGCGATTCCCGCCATGCTCGGCGGCGCGGCATTCCTCGCGGATTCGGTACTTACCCCAGCGGTTTCCATCAGTTCCGCAGTCGAAGCTTGCAGACCCTGCCGCCATTGGAAGGTTGTTCGACGAAAACCCAAGCCTGACCCTGATGATCACCGTCGTGATCATCGTGATTCTCTTCTCCGTGCAGTCGCGCGGCACCGAAAGCATCGGCAAAGTATTCGGCTCGATGGTGCTGGTCTGGTTCGGCTTCCTCCGCATCGTGGGCGTCACGAATCTCTCTAACGACTGGTCTGTGTTCGAGGCCCTGAACCCGGTGTACGGCATCAAATTCCTGTTCAGCCCGAACAATGCTGCCGGCATCGCCTTATGGGCACCGTGTTCCTCTCGACCACCGGTGCGAGGCGCTGTACTCCGACATGGCCACGTGGGGCGCGGCAACATCTACTTCACCTGGCCATTCATCAAGGTTGCGCTGGTGCTCAACTACTTCGGCCAAGCGCGTGGATGCTGGCCAATAGCGATAACCCGCAATACACTGCGACGGAGTCACTCAACCCGTTCTTCCAGATGATGTCTCCGAACGTACGTTATCTGGCCGTGATTCTGTCTGTTTCGGCCGGCGTGATCGCTTCCCAGGCCTGATTACCGGCGCGTTCACCATGGTCTCCGAAGCCACCCGCCTCAATTGGATGCCTCATCTGCAGGTGCGGTACCCGGCCCGCACGCGTGGCCAGCTGTACATTCCGGTGGTCAACGGCGTGCTGTGCGTCTCCACGCTGGCCGTACTCGCCATCTTCAAGGATTCGGAACACATCTCTGCCGCATATGGACTGGCGTTGACCATTACGATGATCACCACCACCGTGTTGCTCGGCGTCTACCTATGGCATTCCGGCAAGCGGGTCGGTGCCATCGTGTTCACCGTGCTGTTCTTGGCGATTCAGGCCATGTTCTTCATCGCGTCTATGGCCAAATTCCTGCATGGTGGTTGGTTCACCATGCTGCTGACCGCCGCGATTCTGTTCGTCATGTACACGTGGAATGAGGGCACCAAGCTCGAACGTGCGCAACGCCGTCACATGCGGCCCAACGACTTCCTACCCGCGCTCGACAAGCTGCACAGTGATTTCCGCATCCCGTATTTTGCGGACAACATCGTGTACCTGACCTCCGACTCGGAGACCAAGCGACTCGACACGGACATCTTCTTCTCCATCTTCGCCGACCACCCCAAGCGCGCCCGTGCTTGGTGGGCAGTCAGCGTGGAAACCACCGACGAGCCGTTCACCCGTGAATACTCGGTGGAGGACTTCGGCACGAACTACATCTACCGCGTGCGCTTCCGTCTGGGATTCAAGGTTTCGCAGTCCATCCCGGCGTACATCCACCAGATCATGCACGACCTGTCCAAAACCGGCGAACTGCCTAAGCAGAAGTCGATTTACCCCAAGGTCGACGCCGATCCGGACATCGGCACCATCCGTTACGTGCTGATTCACAAGGCCCTGATGCCGGAATCCAAGGTTTCCGCACGCGGTGCCCTGTCGTTGCAAGCCAAGTACGCAATCCGCCACATGGCCGGCTCGCCGGTTAAGTGGTTCGGTCTGGCACCTTACAACCCGTTGGTCGAGGTGCAGCCGCTGTTCGTCTCCACCCGCCGCCCACCGCGTCTGAAGCGCACCGATACGGCCAAGACCATCCCGACGCCCACGCCGACTCGTGCAGTGGCCGACCCGGCCGCCGTCCCTGACCCGATGGACACCACGTCCGGGCTTGGGCGATTGGTACAGGAGCTCGATGCCGCCGTATCGGCCGAGGCGCGGAAGACCGCTGAGGCCGCTGCCGCCGATGCGCCCGCTGAGCAGGGCGATAAGGCGATAAGGCAAGGCCGAGAACGGCAAACCCGCCGCCAAGCCTCAGCGCTCCGCCAAACAGAAGCGATAACATACCAGTTTGCAGCGGCGCTGATGCGCTCTATAAAGAATGCCTATAACGATCGCCGCACGTCGCCACACGGTTTCGGTAAGTTGAAATACCATGTGCAGATTACTGGGATACGCGACGGCAGGCTTCAACCTGAGTCTCAACGCTGTGTTGGGGCAAGACAATGTCGAGGATTTCCGTGAACTGTCTGAAATCCACAATGATGGCTGGGGTGTAGCCCAGCTTTCCGATCCTGCCGAAGCACCGCACGTGCGCGACGGTGGCGCACCCACCCCGGAAACCGGCACCCGAATCTACAAGTCGACCATCGCGGCCCGTCATGACAGCACGTTTGAGGCGCTGGCCGACGAACCGTCTCGCGGTGCCATCTGGCACCTGCGCTTGGCAAGTTCCAATCTGCCGCTCATCATGGAGAACCAGCACCCGTTCTATGCGAACGGCCTGAGCTTCATCCACAACGGCGATATCTCGGACGCCAATGGCCGCAACATCGTCACCAACCGCTCATACCCGGTGAACCACAGCGTGTTCCTCTCCACCGGCGGCCGTTCCGACTCCGCCATCTTCTTCGCGGTGATTCTGGAATACATCGGCTTCGGCTTCTCGCTCGACGAGGCCGTGGCCCAGGCCGTGCGCGAACTGCGCCAAGCCTACCCGAAGTCCAGCTACAACTGCATGATTCAGTCCGAGGACCAGCTCATCGCCCTGTGCGCCGCCGGTCGTGAGAAGACCAGCCCGCGCATCGTGGAAATCTACGATGAGTACGGCCGTGGCGAGCAGGCCGCCGACTACCGTGTGATGCGCTACCGTGAGCTGCGCGACGACAACGGCGACTCCGCCGGTGTGGTGGTCTCCTCTTCCGGCTACAAGCAGGAAGGCTGGAACGTGCTGGAGAACGACCAGATGATCATCGTCTCCAACCGCAACGGCACCTACCGTCTCCGTTCCATCTGAAATAGCTTCATAAGCCGTCTCTGACGAGGGGGGCTTGAGCCTCAAATCATCCGCATCCCATACTTCTCCGCCAACGCCGGAATATCCGGCACGCCATACTTGGCTACCAGATCCAGCCATCGCTGTTTGTTCTCTCCGCCAAATCGCTCGGCTCGGGCCGTATACGCCTCGACCTGCAGGAACTTCGGCGGCACTGACTTGCTATGGAACTTGTCGGCGTACATCACCACTTCCTGCTCGAGATTCATCGGCACATAGTCGGCTGGTGGCAACGGCAGCTCCTGGCTCACCACATCCTCGCGCGTAAGTCCCACGCCGGTATGGTTGCGGCAGAACTGGGCGATGGACTCGTCCACGCCCTCGTCGAGCAGATACTCGTAGCCCTTAAGACCGTGCAGAATGTAGCGTTTCTTGCTGAATTTGAGCGGTTCGCCGTCAGAGCCGTCATGCTTGAACACGCGGTAGGTGCCGATGTCATGCAGCAGTCCGCCGATGAGTACCAAATGCTCGTCGAGCAGACGCGGTGGCACATGGCCGCCGGTGACGCCTGCGGTGGGCGGTACCTCCGCGTCCTTCGGTAATGTGCAGCGGCGCGTGAACAGCGCGTTCTGCCGGCGCACGATCTGGCAGCCGATGGTCGCTACAATCACGCAATGCGTGTGCACCAGCTCGTACGCCGCCTTGGACGGCGCGATTTTGCGGTGCAATTCGTCGATCTGCTCCAGTGTGGGAATATATCCGGTCATAATTATCAGGTTTCGCCTCGTACGGTCAGATTTATCCTCAGATTAGCGCGGCAATGAGCCGCAGCATTGAAAAACCCCTGTGATTCGGCAATACGAATCACAGGGGGCTCTATGGTCTGAACATCAGATTTCGAAGAGTGTGTCGGCTGCTTCGGCGATTTCGCGCGACGCAGTGAGCACGATAACGCAGTGCTTCGGGTCACCGGTGTGCGCCAGCTTGGCCAGCGCGGCGAACACGGTCACCTCGTCATCCGCGTTCAGCCCTCGTGTCGGCTCGTCGAGGATCAGCACTTCGGCTTCGGTGCTGATTGCACGGGCGATGGCCACCAAACGCTGCTGTACCAAAGGCAATGTGCCGACGGCCACGCCGCTGGTGGCCTCAGAGAAGCCGACCTTGGCCAGCAGTTCGCGGGCGATTACCGGCTTGGGCTTCAGGAAGTTGCGGTTGGACGCATTCATGGCGTACAGCACGTTTTGTTCGGCGTCGATCTTCGGCTGCACGGCGTGCAGCTGCGGTACGATGCCCAGACGGTGGCCGCGCAGTTCCACGGGCTCGAGCTCAACAATGTTGGCGCTCTTGTTCATCACCGTGCCAGACGCCGGCGTGGCCAAACCGCTCATCACGCCCATCAGCGCGCGACGTTTGGCGTCGGCGGTGATGCCCGAATCGGGGTCGTCGCTGATCAGCAGCGCGTATGCGTGTCCGGAGTAGCAGAAGAAATTCGCGCCATCGAGGATGTTGACCTTGCCCTTGGGTCCGGCGACCGTCACCTTGTTCAGGGCAAAGGTCGGGTAGGTCTTGAGCAGAATGTCGTCGGAACCGCCGCCCACCAACACGCGATCGATACGTGAGGCCAGCGTCATGGTGGGTTCGGACGCTTTGCCCTGAGGCTCCGCATGCTCGGCCAATGCGTCTTTGTGATCGGTTTTGGCCAGTCGGAGTGTTTCGTTGACGCGGGCGGCATTGCGCTCGGTCACTTCGGCGGATGCGTTGGCCGAAGCGATGGCGTCTGCTTCGGCCTCGCTGGTCTCGTCGGTTTCTCCGGTTTCGGCAGATGCCAGTGCGCTGTAAATACCATCGTCAACAGTGCCTTCGTCATCAACGTCATCGAAGGTCACGCTGAACTGCATGGAGTCAGCTGGAACGGATTCAATGGCGTCGTTCGTCTCAGTCTCAGAAGTCGCTTCGTCAGCCGTTGCGTCAGTGGTCTTCTCGAGTTCCTGATCGTTGTTCCTGTCGCTCATGCCTGTGCCTCCGCATCGTCGGTTGTGGTGGTCGTCTTGTTGGTCTCGCTCACGGTGCCCCAGTCGCCATCGGCGGCAAACAGCTTGTTCGCGCTGAAGAACGCAAGGCGCAGGGCGGCAAGAATCGCCAGGATCAGGATTGAACCCAGTCCATACCAGACCATGGTCCAAATCAGGCCCGATGTCACCGGGGTGGCATGGCCGGATGCCAGGGCAGATCCGATCGGATTGGCGGCGAACGCGCCTCCGACCAGACCAATCACGTAGAAGGGCAGGGTGACGATGAACACTTCCAGCATGAACTGCCATCCCAAACGCCCGCGAGTGACGCCGGACACCAGTGCCATGCCGATCTCGTCGTCACGCTTGGACGCCCACACGCCCGACAGCACGAGGATGAGCAACAGCACGCCGCCCACGGCAACCAACACAATGGTGCCGGTCTTCGCGCGCGAGGATAGCGTATCCAGCGGCTCCAGAGAAGCGTTGTAGGATTCCAGCGAGGGGGAAGAGAACTCGTAACCCTTGGCGGGCAGCTTGGACTTCTTGAGGGTGGATACCAAGGACTTGTATGTAGCGGAATCACCGGCGTCGAACACCACGTCCAGATCCGGGACTGCCCAGCCGGAGACGGTCTTGTCGGTGGACTGTGGGTCGAGTCCGGCCTTGGCGAAGGTCTGATAGTTGGTGAAGATCGCGTTCTCGCGGTTGCGGGCGCCGTCACCGGATTGGCGACGGCGGATTCGGATGTGTACTTGTAGATGCCGCGCACCTTGAGCTCGGCCGTGGTCTGGGCGTCCGAGGCGGCCGCCACCTTGAGCGTATCGCCCACCTTCAGGTTGTTGGCGGAGGCAAACGCTTCAGAGACCAGTGCGCCGGTGGTGTTCGGGTTGGAGGACTTGTTGTCGTAGCTCAGGTCCTTGCCGTCCACGATTTCGAAGGTACCGAGGTCGCTGGCCTTGGCGGCATCCTCGGTCCAGAAGGCTCGCCAAATGAGCTGGCCGCCGGTCTCATCATCGGAGGCCGAGCCCAGCGATCCGCCGTCCAGGGCCTTCAAATCACCGCTCACGCGGGCCGGCACGGTTTCGGTAACCGTGAAGTTCAACGAGTTGGTGGCCGACTGGACGAGCGTGGCGTATTCGGTGTATGAGGTCCACGTCATGTAATGCTTGGTGGAAGCCGAGTCCGTAGCGGAGACCTTCTTCCACGTAGCCGCAGTCGGGCGAATGGCCAACGTGGCCTTCTGCTGATCGTACGTGGTGGTGTGTGCGTTGGTATCTTCTTGAATGATGGCCAGTCCGGCGACTGTGCCGAAGGTGACCGCCAAGGTGATGAACGCGGTCAGGGCCGTACGTCCTTTAGAACGTGTCAGGGCCCGCCAGGCGTTGCTGAGGACGAACATGTAATTACCTCTCCCGTTCTCCTAAGCCGAACAGATCAATACGGCTTTAACTATTGTTGCGTTTAGTGACCGTTTTCTTGCGCAATACTGTTATACCCCTCAATGAAGTCTGAGAACATTCTGACAGCGATGTGGTGGTCATGAGGGATTTGCACCCGGTATGGGATAAACCCTCGGTCTATTTCGGTGGCATCGGTACACTGGCATGAGATATGCGTGGCGTCACGTGTGCTCCGGCATGTCTGCGATTCCGGATTCGCCCGGAGTCCGGCATCCGGAAGCGTGGCCTTGCGCCGTTGGATAAGAGTATGAGCTGAGCAGATTTTCGGGTAGGATAAGTATGCGATTCACTTCAGGGCATTCGAGCCATAAGGCTGTGGGGCGTAGGAGAAGCCGCCATGCCGGTAACGGGAAATCCAATCGCTCCGCATCTACGAATAGCGCTGCAAATCAGCAGACGGGTCCCGTAAACCTGAAGACTCCCCAGCACGTGGGTGGCAACGGCCGTTCGCTGGTCAGCCGTACACCGATATGGGCGCGAGTGGTGGTTGTACTGCTGCTGACGTTGCTGGCCAGCGTCACCTGTGTGGGCACGCTCTACGCGGCATCCGTCTCGAGAATGGCCGCGGATGCGCAGCGTGTGCTGACATCCGCCGAAAGTCTGGCCAATTCGGCACTTGGCTGTGGCAGCGATAAGAGTCTGTCGGACATCTCCCAAGAGCTGGTCAATGCCACCAATGATCTCAATGCGGAGCTGAACGGCCCACAGTGGGACTTCTTCCGCGACCATTCGCGATTCGGAAGCGACATCACCGCCGCCCGCGAAATGCTGGCTTCCGTGGATACGCTGGTCAACGGTCCGTTCACTGATCTGCTGAACCTGTCCAAACGATTGCAGGGCTTCTCCCTGAAGAATGGCTCGGTGGACGTCAGCGCCCTGATGGATATGCCGGATATCGTCAAGCAGGCGCATAAGGATATCTCGCAGCAGCTCACCAAGCTCAACAAGGTGCCGACTCCGAGCGTCGCCAAGGTGGCCACCGTGCTCGAAACCGAAAAGGCTGCGCTCAAGACCGTGGATTCGATGCTCGGCGAATACGATGGCCTCATTAACTTGCTACCGCAACTGCTTGGCGAGGACGGCAAGCGCACGTATTTGGTGATGGTGCAGAACCCGGCCGAGCTACGTTCGGCGGGCGGCATGGTAGGCACCATCGCCGCAATCACGGCAGATAAGGGCACGATTACCATCGGTGATTTCGCCACCACTTCTGGTTGGGACATTCCTGAGGAGCCAATGGATGATACGGTGCTGAAGGAGCGCCAGGTATTTGGTGGCACTTTTGACCAGTACCCGGCCACCACGACCATCGACCCCGAATTCCAGCGTGTGGCACAGATGAACAAATACATGTGGCTGTATCAGAAAGGCAACGAAGACGAGAACGTAGCGGGTGTATTGTCACTCGATCCCGTATTTCTCCAGGCATTGCTGGGAGCCACAGGCGAGGTCAAGCTTTCGGACGGCCGAGTGCTGGATAGCACCACCACGGTGCCGTTCTTCGCTTCAGACCTGTACACGGATTACCCGGACTTCGAGCAGCAGAACAACTTCGTTTCCGAAGCGGCTCAAGCAATTATGAACCATGTGCTTGGCAACGCGAATGCCTCTACCGCATCCCCGCTGTTGAAGGCAATTAGAGATACCAGCGCTAGCGGTCATTTCAAGCTATGGATGGCTGATCCGGATGAGCAGGAGGCGCTGATTGCCACCGGACTTATCGACGATAAGCCAGTGGTGAGCTGTCTGCTGACAGTCAGGTGCCTGAAACCGGCATCTATCTTTCGGAGCTGCAGCAAGGCAAGCAGGATTGGTATCTGAAGACCTCCACCACGGTCACAAAAACCTGCGGCGACGCCTCAGCCAGCCAGAACGCCTGTATTCTGGCGTGCTGGATAAGCGCATCACGACAGCCGTGCGTAACACGCAGCTGGGTCAGTTTACGGAAGATCAGCTCGGTGACGAATACACGGTCACCTTCACCATGAAGAACACGCTGACTAAGGCTAAGGCCGAATCGTTGCCTGATTTCGTTAATGGCGGCTCGGAGAATCCAGTGCTCGGCGGCATGTTGTACCGCGTGGTGCTTACCGCTCCGTACGGTGGCGAGATCACCGCTGTGCAGGCTGATATAGATTCATGGGGTACCAACACCGCGAGCCTGTATGACCGTCAGTACATTATGTTCAACCAGCAGTGGATCGAGCCCGGAAAAGAATTGACGATTGCTTATACCGTTCGGGTCAGCAGCGATGCCACACATCCACTGAACGTGGTAACCACGCCGGTGGTGAATGCGGATGGCGTCGAGACGGGCTCCAACGGTAATGTGACCGATGAGTGCACGGCGGATACGAACGGCGCCGATGGTGCGAACGGTGCCGATGGTGCGAACGGCGGCGCGGACGGCGGCAAGAACGACGCGCATAAGGCGCGTCCTCCGATCCCGTCGGCCGGCCTGGACGCCTTGGACAAGTTGAAGAGCCAGATCAGCTGCCCGGTCGATCTGAAGTCCTGGCGGGATCCATGTGATGACCATGCCCGATTCCGTTTCCGGCGTCGCCGGCAAGCCGCGCGACGTGAACTACGATCTGCTGCGCGTGGTGGCGATGTGTCTGGTCATCGGCGTCCACGTGATCAACAACTACATGCCCGTCAAGATGACCCTCGCCGGCAGCGCGGAAACGGTGCGATCCGTGCTGTTCGCGTTGTTCATGGTCTGCAATCCGCTGTTCATTATGGTGTCCGGCCGTTCAACCTGACATTCGATGCCGACCGGCCGGTGAGCACCCGCTCGTCGGCAACCTGCCGGGCTCTGGCTCTGATGCTGGGCAGGCGGCGGTGCGGGCCAAGCCGAT
>ENA-OQHY01001110-OQHY01001110.1-human-gut-metagenome-genome-assembly--contig:-NODE-1110-length-12554-cov-2.555645_pt1 | contig 12554 bp, 9 predicted proteins | sample MGYA00242570_ERZ504733 | MGnify/ENA primary metagenome ERZ504733 (study PRJEB26092, sample SAMD00036219) | human gut metagenome | host: Homo sapiens | study: EMG produced TPA metagenomics assembly of...
TCTGGAAAAGTTCTCGCCTACGGATTTTGACTACCTGATTGTGGACGAATGTCACCATGCGGCAGCCAACACCTACCAGAAGATCTTCACCCTCTTCCATCCGAAGTTTATTTTGGGTTTGACCGCTACCCCGGAACGCAGCGATGGCGAAGATATGCTGGAACTGTTCCAGAATGTTGCCCACAAAATGGATCTCAAGACTGCTGTGGAGCGTGGCGTACTGGTGCCGATTCGATGTGTCCGACTATGAGATCATCGACCTTTTCAACTGACAGAACAGCGTCAAGGATATGATCTCGCAGATCGAGTTCGTCCGGATGGTGGATGTGCAGTCCGAGACGGTGGAGCGTTACATCAAGGATGGAAAAGTCAAGCCTGACCTTTCGATTCCCTTTGGTGATAAGCGGATGTTCCACTATTTCCGAGAGGAAAGCATCCGCAACATTGCCAAACAGTATGGCTGGGATCTTATCACGCCGCAGAATATGGCGGACAAGTTCATGAAATTTATCGAAACGATGGACATGAGCTTTTCCTATAAGCCGGTCCTGCTCAAGGCAATTTATGAGTACATGGACAGCAATGGCAGAGTTGCCCTGCCGGATGTGGTGGATTACTTCATTGACTTTTATGAAGACCGCAAGGCGCATGGAATGATTGCTGAGAAATCTACCAGCATTTACCAGAAGGACGGTTATACCCGAAAGGATGTGGAGAAGAACATCCTCTCCAACCCCTTCAAGCGCTTTGAGGATATGCGATTCCTGATGCGCTGCAAGGACGTGGAGACTATCGAGGTGAACCCGATCATCTTCCGCAAGCTCACACGGAAGATTGGCTGCATATTGTGAATGTCTGCGATAAGAGCCTTGAAAATATTATTTGCGACTCAAAAATGATATGAACGCCGATGATTGACTGCGGGTAACGTGCATGATGAAATAGTGAGAAATATGATCCGGTGTAAAAAGTGCAGGGAGTTATTGAAAGCTGCACTGTACATGATTTCAAATTTTGTTCTTGCGGATCGTGTGCAGTCGATGGCGGGCATGAGTATCTCCGTAGATGCGGAAATCCAGAAGGCTGGGAAGAATTATCTGAAACGCAAAGTGTAGATGATTGAATAATTAAGTTGAACACGATCTTTGAAGCAGAAGCTCAGCGGCAAGCAAAAAGCTCTTGACCTTTTAATAAAGAGGCCAAGAGCTTTTTACATCTTGTTTTGGAACATAAAAGAAGGTACAATGGTAGAAAAGAAAACGTGCATCAATCAAATAAGGTGGTGGAGGCGATGGGCAAGGCAACAGTCTACTGCATTATGCACACGGAAAGATGTGTGGCACAGGTGAGCACGGCTGGTGAGTGTAAAATTTATTTTGAAGATTTCATGCCCTATGGTCTGGTGCTGAAAGAATCGAATGACTTTGATAACTCGAATCAATAATGTGATTAGCTTCCATTCATGGTGTGCATCTCGGCTGATACCACGTGACCGTACTTATGCAAAGGAAATCCTGAACAGCATTGGCGCATCCCAGAGTGTTACGGATCGGGAACGTGCACAGATTGCGCTTTCGTACCATTGCCTGTCACTGCTGGATGTGTTCTGGGTAAAAGAAGAAAAAGAGACTGTCCGATTTGAGGATATCAATCTCTACACACACTCTTTAAGCAATGCTCTTGTGGATATTGCACTGCGTGGGCATCAGATGACTGTGACAAATGCACATCTTTTGGCAAATGATTTGTCCACTGGTGGATGCTATCCTAAAGCGTGGGTGCGCAGAGAGGATGGCTTCTATCTTTATAAAGATGGTGGACAGGATGCAGTCGAGCGCGAAGTGCTGGCAAGTGAGATCTGCCGATGCTTTGATTGTCATCAGGTTCTGTATGAGCAGGGAATGTTTGAGAACGAGCCGGTTTCCATCAGTAAAATCATGACCTCGCAGCGATATAGCCTTGTGACGTATGCAGCCTATGATGTCTACTGCACAAACCATGATTGGAATACACTAGATAAAATTCTGGAACTGGATGCCCACGGATACTATATGATGAACATTCTGGATTATCTGGTGGGCAACACCGACCGCCATTGGGAAAACTGGGGTCTGTTGGTGGACAATGAGACGAATCGACTATCCGTCTGCATGACTTGATGGACTTCAACCGAGCATTCCAACAGTATGACACGCTGGACGGAGCAAACTGCTTAACCGTTGGAAAGCGGCATTTGAGCCAGAGAGAAGCAGCGATGGAGGCTGTGAGTAATACGGGGTTGAATCAACTGCATAGTGTAGAAAAAGTCAAATTAGCAGAGCACAAGCAGTGGAAAGATATGCTTGAACAAAGAATACAAATCCTGAAAAAATTGTAAAGGTGGCAGCGATATGGAGTTCTTGCTAAATATCAAGGGCCAACTGAATAACATCCATTTGGCGGAAGCAAAAGCCTTGTGGCCATTGTTTGAGGCGGTGGTTAATTCTATTCAGGCGATTGAAGACTCGGAGAATAAGACTTGTGGTAAAATTGAAGTTTATGCTCATAGAGAAGAAACAAGTGAAATTCGATTTGATGAAGACCCGAAGAAAAAGGAAGAGACTTTAGAAAAATTTGAGTCTTTCACAATCACAGATAACGGAGTTGGATTTAACACTCAAAATTATGAGTCTTTTCAAACTGCGTATTCAACCCATAAATTTACAAAAGGATGCAAGGGAATCGGAAGATTCCTCTGGTTAAAAGCGTTTGACTCGGTAGAGATCAAGAGCACATTTAAGGAAAACACAAAACAATATATCCGTGAGTTTGCATTTACAAGGGATGGAGTTCAACCAGAGGATAATTTGAAAGAAGCAGAGTTACAGGAAAATTGCACACAAGTGACTCTGAAAAATTTTGTGCAGCGTTATCGCAACGCTGCCCCTTTGGAACTTGATGTAGTGGCGAGAAAAATAATTGAGCACTGCCTGCTGTTCTTTATAACGGGAAATTGTCCGGAGATTGTGCTAAGAGACGCTCATCAGACAATAAATTTGAATGAATATTATGATGACAAAATTAAAGATTCGATTTGTCAGGACGAGTTTTCTTTACACAATGAGAGATTCAGAATTTATCATTTGCACTTTCCGGTCGGTGTTGTAAATCATGAACTTCATCTGGCCGCAAACATGCAAGAAGTTTGTTCTGTGGATTTGAAAAAGTATATCCCTAATTTGCAAAGGAAAATTTCTCCGCCCGATGGAGACTCGCCGTTTTATTATGTTGGCTATATTACAAGCCTTATCTGGATTCCATTGTAAATACAACCAGAACGGACTTTAATTTTGACGAGCGCTATGGTCAGACGGCGCTTCAAGGAACAAGTGAAGAAGACATTCTCTCTGCGGCAATAGAATATGTAAAGGCTTATCTGAAGGATTATCTGGAAGATATCAATGCAAAAAAACGACAGGAAATAGATCGTTTCGTTGCAGAAGAACGTCCGACATATCGCTATATGCTTCATAAACGTCCCAGCGTGTATGATGAAATTCCGGCGGGGTTGAAGCCTGATGCTTTGGAATTGGAACTACACAAACAGGTTCAAAAATGGGAAAGAGAAATCAAAAAACAGAGTATTAAACTAGAAGAGGCAGCAAAAGAAGCAACCCAAAAGGAAAGCGTGTCGTACAAGGAGGTTTTTGAAACCTATTGGGAATCGGTCACAGAACTTAGTAAGACGAGTCTGGCGGAGTATGTGACCCGTAGGAAAACACTGCTGAAGCTACTGGAAGACGCACTGACCGTGCAGAAAAATGGCCTTTTCAAAAAAGAAGAAGTGATTCATTCATTGATTTGCCCGATGCAGCATACATCGAATGACGTTCAGTTTGAAGAGATGAATCTGTGGGTCATTGATGAACGACTGGCCTATCATAAATTTTTGGCATCAGATAAAACACTGAAATCCATGCCGCTTATTTCCAGCGAAAGCTGTAAAGAACCGGATATTGCAGTTTTTGACCATGCGTTTGCTTATTCGGATAGTGATGAACCGTTTAATTCGGTGACGATCATAGAGTTTAAGAAACCGGATAACGATAATAAGAATCCCATCAATCAGGTTGGCGAATACGTTGATAAAATCCGGCAAGGACTAAAGAAAAAACTGAACGGCCAATCGTTTAATGTTACAGAGGGGACAGTTTTCCGCTGCTATATTATCTGTGATCTGACGGATAAAATGCGGACGCACTGCATGAATAGTTCCCTGCTGGTGACACCGGATAACTTGGGATATTCTGGTTATAACCAATCGCGTCATAGCTATATAGAAGTGATTTCTTACGAAAAACTTTTGGGTGATGCGAAAAAGCGTAATGAGATTTTCTTTGAAAAGCTATTTGGACCGATGCCGGGTAAAATGAGCCACATGCCCGAAAAATAAAAAGGGGGAACTATAAAATGCCCAGAAAAGCAGCTGTTACAGATGCAGATAAGATGCGCGATATCGAGACCTACATTCACGATGACAAAAAGCGCACCAATAATCCGCCTGTTGGAATGGCACAGCATGACCGCAGCGAAGAAAAGATGAAAACGTATCAGTATGATCCGCATCTTGACCCTACCTTGCAATGGGCTGGCAAGGCCGAGGGTATGAGCTTTGATGTGCCGACATCTTCGATTCATATCCACGAATCCATTAAGCCGCTGAATATCATCGCCCGTGTGACGAAGGAATACAGCAAGGCATTGGAAGGTCAATTGGAAGGCCAGACAAGTATGTTTGAAGCCGAAACGCCGGCAGAACGTATGCGCCGCCGCCGTGAAAGCATTGAATTTTATCAGCATGGTGTAGACTGGACAAACCGCATGATTGCAGGCGATAGTCTTGTCATCATGAACTCCCTGTTGGAAAAAGAAGGTATGGCTGGACAGGTGCAGATGGTCTATATGGACCCTCCCTACGGTATCAAGTATGGGTCAAACTTCCAGCCTTTTGTTGATAAACGCGATGTGAAAGATAAGAAGGACGAGGATTTAAGCCAAGAGCCGGAAATGATTAAGGCGTTCCGTGATACATGGGAACTCGGCATCCATTCTTATCTAAGTTATCTGCGGGACCGCCTACTGTTGTCGCGGGAATTGCTGGCCGACACGGGTAGTGTGTTTGTACAGATTAGTGATGAAAATGTACATTTGATACGAAACATTTGTGATGAAATTTATGGTGCACAGAATTTTGTTGCGCAAATAAACTTTAGAAAGAAAACTATGCCATTGGGGGCAAAATATCTTGAGCAAATGGGTGATTATATAATCTTCTATGCAAAAGATAAAGAAAAGTTAAAATATCATAATTTGTATAAAAAGATGAATACCGAAGGTGATCCTCATTGGAATGTTGGAGAATTCAAAAATGGTACAAGAAGAAAGCTTACGACCGAAGAAGTAAATAATTATGCACTTGTATCTGAAGATTTCGATCCTTGCAGACTGGTAAACATGTCCCCAATTGGATATTCTGTCGATAGGGACTATGAAATTGAGCTTAATGGAAAAAAATTACGTCCCGCTAGTGGAAAAAGCTGGAAAACAGATGAAGCTGGTATGGAACGACTAAAAAATGCAAATCGATTAGTTACTTTTGAGGGAGAGATAAGTTAAATTATCTCTTGAAGTTGTCAGATTATCCTATTACAGCAATCACGGCTAATTGGAAGATACCTCTGCCCCTAATAATATGCACTATGTGGTCGAAACAGCGTTAAAACCAATCCAACGGTGTATGCTAATGACCACAGATCCCGGCGACCTTGTGCTGGATATTACTTGTGGCAGTGGTACGACTGCGTATGTTGCAGAACAGTGGGGCCGTCGCTGGATTACCTGCGATACATCCCGTGTTGCCATTACGCTGGCCAAGCAACGTCTTATGACGGCAACGTTCGATTATTACAAACTGGCGCACGAGAAACAGGGCGTTGGAAGTGGTTTTGTATATAAGACCGTTCCTCATATCACACTGAAATCCATTGCCAACAATGAACCACCGGCACAGGAAATCTTGTATGACCAGCCGGAAATCGATAAGACAAAAATGCGTGTCACTGGCCCCTTTACAGTGGAAGCATTGCCTGCGCCTGTCGTGAAGCCTCTGGATGATGTCGTGCAGAATGATGATGACATCAGCGCAAAGCAGGCCGACTGGCGTGACCAGTTGCTTGCAACAGGCATTTTGGGGCGTGGCGGTGCTCGTTTGGAGTTCAGCCGCGTGGAGCCGCTGTCCGGTACACGGTATTTGCAAGCTGAAGCCGAAACCAAAGAAGAGAAGCCCCGCCGTGCGGTCATCTGCTTTGCAGGTGAAACGAAACCGTTGGATGCTCGCATGGTATCGCAGGCATTAGATGAAGCACAAATGCAGCGACCCACGCCCCAACTAGTTATTTTCGCTGCTTTCCAGTTTGATCCGGAGGCCGCCAAGGATATTGACGAGACAAATTGGCCCGGCCTGACTTTGTTGAAAGCTCAGATGAACACTGACCTGATGACCGAAGACCTGAAAAAGAAGCGCTCTTCTGACCAGTCTTTCTGGCTGGTGGGCCAGCCTGATGTGGAGCTGATCCACGATAAGCGCACGAAGGATAAGTATAAGGTTAAGGTCAACGGTTTTGATTATTATGATATCAAGAAAGGCACCGTTGAATCTGGCAGCACCAGCCGCATTGCTATGTGGATGCTCGATACGGACTACGATAACATGTGCATTGAGCCGGATATGATTTTCTTCCCGATGGGTGGCAAAAAGGACGGCTGGAATAAACTGGCGAAGACGTTGAAAACCGAGATCAATATGGATATGATTGATAAGTATGCTGGGAATGAATCGCTTTGGTTTACGGCCCAGCCCAATACGGCTATTGCAGTTAAAATCGTTGATGACCGTGGTATTGAAAGCCTGAAAGTGATAAGGATTGGTGATGAATAATGGCCGGAATCGATAAACTTATTATCAACTCGGCCTATCGTGAACCGGAACATCACTGGAAATACGATATGAACGGCCAGACCTTTGTGCAGGAGCCAGGTCGCAGGCCGGCAGGATATTTTATCGCTGGCCAAGGCACAAACCAGTACAATGATATTGGCAAATTTATTGAACTGGATCTTGTAAATAGAATTCGTCCCCGTGTAAAGGCGTGGCGAGAAAATGGATATCCCGGTGTTACCGGCGTGACCAAAAAGCTGCTTGAACATTGGAATGATAAAGATGCCCGCCAGTACCAGTTCTTCTTCTGTCAGCTGGACGCAATGGAAACGCTGATTTGGCTGGTAGAGGCACCTGCTGCAGAAAAGGTTGGTATCGATATCCCTAGCGATGGTGGTGCGTTCCGCCGTATCTGTACCAAGCTGTGTACAGGCGGTGGCAAAACTACCGTCATGGCTATGCTGATTGCATGGATGGTTTGCAATAAGGCAACCTATCCGCAGGATAAGCGATTTTCCAAGTACATTTTTATTGTTGCACCTGGTTTGACCGTCCGCAGTCGCTTGCAGGTTTTGCAAACAGGTGGTGCGGATAACTACTATGCACAATTTGGTGTTGTGCCTATTGGTTTGATGGATAAACTGCGTCAAGGCAAGGTTATGATTACAAACTGGCAAGCCCTCGCATGGGAGACAGATGAAGCTATTGCAAAGCGAAAAAAGTGTTGACAAGCGCGGTGCAAAAAGTGATGAAGCTATGTACGTGAAGTACTGGGCGAGATGGCCAATGCGCAGAATATTGTTGTGATCAACGATGAGGCACACCATGCGTGGCGTAAAAATCCGGAGAAACAAAGGCAAGACAAAAGAGGAGAAAGAGGCTGAAAAACAGGCGACCATCTGGGTTAGTGGCCTTGATCGTATTAACAGGGTAAGAAATATCTTGTGCTGCTATGATTTCTCAGCTACTCCATTTGCGCCATCGGGCAAAAAGAACGATGAAGAGGCCCTGTTTAGCTGGATCGTCAGCGATTTTGGTCTGAACGATGGTATTGAAGCTGGTCTGGTAAAGACACCGCGTGTGGTAGTCCGCGATGACAGCATGCCCAATACGAGTGATTTTAAGTCTAAGCTGTATCATATCTATGCGGATGAAACTGTGAAAGACGATATTAACCGGGCAGCAAAAGAAGAAGAACCGTTGCCTGACTTGATAACGCAAGCCTATTATTTGCTTGGCAAGGATTGGCAGGCATTGTATGAAGCATGGAACGACGCAGGCTGCCCTGTTCCGCCAGTAATGATTACGGTTGCCAACCGAACTGAAACCGCAGCACGTATCAAGTATGCCTTTGACCACCAGCGGATTCCTGTACCGGAACTTTGCAACCCGGATTTGACCCTGCGCATTGATTCCAAAACACTGGACGAGGCAGAATCTGCAACCGGTAGCAAAGCTGAGGCCGCTGCGGCTCTGCGTGAAATGGTAGATACTGTAGGTCAAAAAGGAAAAACCGGTGAGCAGATTCGCAATGTGATTTCGGTTGGTATGCTGTCCGAGGGCTGGGATGCGAAGACCGTTACGCATATTCTGGGCTTGCGGGCCTTTTCCAGTCAGTTGCTTTGCGAACAGGTTATTGGTCGTGGCCTGCGCCGTACCAGCTATGATTTGGCCGAAGGCTCAGAACTGTTCACACCTGAGTATGTTAATATTTTTGGTATTCCCTTTACTTTTCTGCCCCATGAATCGGACGAGCAGAGCACATCACCGGTTACGCCGCCCAAAACGCAGGTGGAAGCGCTGAAAGAGCGCAGTGAATATCAAATTAGCTGGCCTAATATTATCCGTATCGACCGGCTTTTCAAGCCGCGGTTGAAAGTTGATATCGATAAAATTGATACACTGACGCTGCAAGCAGCTGAAACCCGCTTACGGGCTGACCTTGCACCTATTATTGATGGAAAAACGGATTTGACAAAATGCACGGAAACTGACCTGCAAAAGCTGGACGCCGAACTGCGGATGCAGCGCATTGTTTTTGAGGCAGCCGCACAGGTATACGAGCAGATGAACGCCTCGTGGCAGAATCAGGGCACAAAGTTTGCGTTGCTGGGACAGGTCATCCAGTTGACGCAAAAGTACATTGAATCCGGAGCAATTCAGATTGATCCTCCACTGTATGGCACAGATCCAGTACGCAGACGGATTATTTACATGATGAACATGAACCGTATTGTGCAGCACTTGTGGGATTTCATTCGGCTGGAAATGACCTCTAAGACAGTCCCGGTTTTTGATGCGAATCGACGCGTCAGAAGCACAGCAGATATGCCGACATGGTATACCAGCAAACCCTGCAATATTACACAGCATAGCCAAATCAGCCATTGTGTGTATGATAGCGGTTGGGAGGCGACAGAAGCATATTTGCTAGAAAAGAACGAACATGTCAAAGCATGGGCTAAAAATGACCACTTGGGATTTGAAATCGTGTATGTGTATGAAGGCGTTGTGCGCAAATACATCCCGGATTATCTTGTAAAACTCGATAATGGTAAAACACTGGTTTTGGAAACTAAAGGTCGTATGACTGAAAAAGACATTGCGAAAAGAAAAGCACTCAGCACATGGATTGAAGCAGTCAATGGAACCGGTGAATTTGGCATGTGGTGCAATGAAGTGTCTTTGAACGTCGCAGATGTTGATGCGATTATTGCGAAACAGCTTTGATTGTGAAAAAGATATAACAGCCTAGCAAAGGAACATATCCACAAAGACAAGAGGCATCCGACGTTAAAATCGGATGCCTCTTATTCTTGTGTGCTTATGTTATTTTATGTTCTGGTCAAACCATTCAATATATCGATTATATGCAAAGGCCAGATTAGAGCAATTTTGCTGGATATAAGCGGTGCGGTTAATGCCGTATTCGTCCATAAGACGTAGACTGCATTTATAAACATAGTCGTCTTCATAGACAATGTTGCGATTTTTTAAAAAGCTTAGCACGCGGGATTTTACACCTGTATGACAACGTGCATCAATCTTTTCTTTGAATTTTGCGGGATCATCGCCATATTTATCGACTTTGAATTGTTCAAGAACTTTTTTTAGGCCATAAACGAATTGTTCAATTGCATCATGCTCGGAAGTTGAAATGTTAGTAGAATCAAAAGAATACCAGTAAGCAGAAAATTCATATAGTAACTGTTTGAGCTCTTTTTGGGGAGGAATGTCTATTTTTACATTTTTTGTTCCCCTTACGATGATTTTGCACCCTGGAGCACGAGTAACATTAGAATGAATAATAATACGGTTCTCTTCTGCATTGTAAGTTTCGCAGACGATTTCAGAACCGGCCAATTCAAGCGTGTCACATTCAATGGTTGAATTACGGATTGACACATGATCGGAAAATAGGCCGCATTTTAAAATTAATCGCCCATCAAAGTTGACACTCATATTTTCGAGCCGGTTGAGATAAATCGGTTTATTAGAATCTTGACAAATACGAACTTGTAATGCGGGCTTATTGGGCGTTAGAGAATCAGTAAAGGTTAAATACAGATTCGAATCAGCATCAGCATCGTCAATGTCGTCAGATTCTAGAGGGCCGATGTCACATAAAGTTTTTTGGTTGACAGTGGTTTGAGAAAGATATGCAACATCGATGTAGAAAATATGATCACCTTGAACCTATTTTTACTAATTGCAAGGTAGCAATCCAAAAATACTCGAGAAGGAAGTTTGATTTGGCTACGAATAGAACTATCGTTTACATCAGAAAAAATCTCTAGAGAAGGATTGAGCAATGTCTCTGCGAGAAGATACTCTTTAAAAATGGGCATAACAGTACGTTCTTGCAAGAAAAACATGTTGTGGTAGCCAGCTGTTTAGGCTTCTTGATACAGTTTTTGATCCTCTTGGAGAAGCTTTGAACAGGCATCATAGTCAGATACACTTATTGCGCCATTGAAAGTGATAAAAGACATCAGCCGCAATAGCTGTTCGTCTTTAGAATAAAGATTTTTGACGACTTGAATGGATTCGGGGTCCTTATAGTGAGGAAGAATGCGGTCTTTTAAATAGTCTAATTTCTTTTGCTCACGTAAAAGCAATTCCTGAATAATGCTATAAATTAAATGACTCGAACTGTTCACTTTCATTGAAAGACGAAGAGAATCGAGGTCGTCACTAGAATTGAGGACATCTTCGACTTGTCGTGCTAAGATTCGCAGCACTTGAGCATAACCAATAAATGTACGAGGCTGATTATTTCCAATTATGGAAGCTATGTGATCAATATATTTTTGAATTTCAGTCTTTTGGGCAGCAGTAATATTGCGTTTTTGGTAAGAGAGATACTGGTATATGAATTCGGAAGCGGATGCTTCGTGAAAATATTCAATGCTGTAATGCGTAATACCAAAACCGTATTTTTGACAGGTCTTTAGTAAAAATTCGGCCATTTCAGTTCGAGCTGTCAAATGATCGATGGGCCCGAACTATCTCTTAAAATGCTACCAATCTCTTCGAGAAAACTTTCGATTCCTTCATGTTGAGAAATTAAAGCAGCCTCATCAAAAGCGTCGAGAACAACAAAGCTCTTTCCGGATTTGAGATTTTCATAAAACAAATCCTGTTGTTGTACCTTTTCCAATGCCTACTGCGTGAGCAACCTCACCAGCAAAGGCCGTTCCACTGACACGTTTAGCGGCAGTATTCCAGTATAACCCATGGTATTTGTAGGCAATGTGCTTTGCGAGTGTTGTTTTGCCAACTGCACCGGGTGAAGAAATTAGAATGAAGGGACCGCTTTGCAAATGTTCATGGAGTTTTAGAGGGGGGTCAAAGAAAAATTCTTCAGAGTCTACTTTGTTAAGAACTGAGTAATCTGTTAGGTTTGGTAGTTCGCAATGGCTAAATGATGAGAGTACAGTTGATACAGAGTATTCTTGAGTATCCATAAGACACACCTCGGCATAATCGACAAACTGTGTTTCGAAAGCGAATTCTAATATAGTAATATAATACACGTTTGGCGGCAGGAGGTCAATAAGTGTTTAATTACAAACTTGTAAAGTGAGTTTTGTCGAGATAGACAGGGCCATATAGATGTTCTGGCGTCTGCGAATAAGTGCGATTTGAATTATTGGGAGACATTATTTGAAAATATATATTGAGAAGCGGGAGAGATCATTACCGCCTCAAAAGTTGCGTTTGTAGCAGATCTGTAGCAAATTGCGTTGATTTGACGAATTATCGTCCTAAAAATCAAAAAGTCATCATGCATCACACGCAGGGGGTCTGGGGTTCGGGTGCCTTTTTGCTCCCGGGATGTTTGCCTTTGCGCAACAGTCCGGGAAACAGGCAAAGACAGGAAAACCGCGCAGATCACGTTCAATAAACAAAGAAATGGCTGCTGCACCGGGAAGAAACCCTGTGTAGCAGCATTTTTATTATGGTATAAGATCAGTCCTTCTTCTCGGCGGTGCGGGCAAAGAAGTTGGCGAGGACGGCGCCGGAAATGTTATGCCACACCGAGAACACAGCGCCGGGGATGGTTGCCAGCGGATAC
>ENA-OQHY01001111-OQHY01001111.1-human-gut-metagenome-genome-assembly--contig:-NODE-1111-length-12527-cov-3.126048_pt1 | contig 12527 bp, 19 predicted proteins | sample MGYA00242570_ERZ504733 | MGnify/ENA primary metagenome ERZ504733 (study PRJEB26092, sample SAMD00036219) | human gut metagenome | host: Homo sapiens | study: EMG produced TPA metagenomics assembly of...
AAATATTTTCTCATTCGTTATCAATCTTCCTTATCGTAAATGAATTCATTTGTTAAAAATCAAGAATGAATTCGATTCAGTTCATCATGTTCATTTCATTTGTGTTATTAATATGTTATCAGATTTTTGCCTTGTATTTCCTTATCAGTTAGTAAACACTGGTGGGACGATATAACACAAGGGAAACAATAAGGGAAAGCTCACCTGCGACAAATCCAGTGCTTTCAAGGGTTTACAGTGAATTTAATAACAAAATATAACAGTTATTATAACATAACGATAAGGCGAAATTTGAGGTGGTAAAAATGGAAACAAAAATGGCGTATGGTAACCCAAAATTAAACAGAGATGTTATTAAATATATAGCCATGTTGACTATGCTGTTGAATCATATTTCACAAGTCTTTATGAAATCAGGATATTTTCTGTCGGAGCTATTTCTGGACATAGGATACTTTACAGCAATTACAATGTGTTACTTTCTTGTAGAGGGCTTTCAATATACTCATTCAAAAAAGAATTATGCTATTAGACTGCTAATATTTGCCTTGATTTCTGAAATCCCATATTGTATGGCGTTTACAACAAATGGAGTGTTAGAATTTCAAGGTTTGAATATGTTATTTACATTGCTGATATGTTTTATGATTCTGATTGTGAATGATAAAGTATCAAATAAATTTTTAAAAGATATATGTATCTTGGGATTGATAGTATTTTCTTTATTCTGCGACTGGGCATTATTGGCACCAATATTTACACTGTTGTTTATATGGAGTAGAGGATTAAGAAATAAGATAAAATATACATTCATTATTTCAATGTTGTTATTTGGACTTTTTAATTTCGCAGGTGGTATAGGAAGATTTTCGCTTGGTACAAATATTGCTTATGCGTTAGGAAGTATGTCAGGAATTGCTCTTGCAGGAATTGTAATTTTATATTTCTATAATGGCAAGCGAATGGAAAAGGGGAAAGTATTCTCCAAGTGGTTTTTCTATTTATTTTATCCTGTGCATCTTCTAATATTAGGTTTGATTAGAATTTATTGTTTATAAATTAACTTCCAAATTGACGGAGTGATGGATATGAAAATCAGAGAAGTGGATGAGAATAAAAAGCAATTTATAGCATTATTGTTATTAGCTGATGAGCAGGAGAGCATGGTTGATCGTTATCTTGAAAAAGGTACTATGTATGTGCTTGAAGACGATAATGTAAAAGCTGAATGTGTTGTCACTGATGAATATTCTGTTTTGCAGGTTGGAACAGGTGATAGTCCATTGACGATACCATTTTATGAAAAATGTGGATTTGTTCGTTCTCACAAGATTCCGAATTTCTTTACGGACAATTATGACCACCCAATTTATGAGGGCGGTGTACAACTAATAGATATGGTATATTTGCAAAGACATATATAACTTCCCGTTTGCTGTACTCGTTCCCAGCAGGTCTGGGGCAGGCACGCCCCAACAAGAAGCTGTCCCAAAGGGGCACAACATTTTCAAGAATTGAATTTGTGGCCACGGGACGGTTCTTGCCCTCTGCAGTTTCCATCGGTGTTATAATCGCCGTCCTTGAAAATTCGCCGTATTTCCGTTATACTATAAGAAAAAGAGGTGATAGGATGTTTCTGCAATACTATGTGACCGAATCAACCACCGGAAACCTGGTCAACATTGAAATCAATGCAGCCACCAAAGCTGATTTGGATGCAACGCGGAACGGCTGGCAGACAGTCTGGAACACAGATTTCATCCTTGACCCTCAAAAGGAAAAGTATGCAGCCAAAACCGAAGATGGTGAGATCATCGCGCTGGGAGCCTATCGTGTCTGGAAAGGAAGCGTTGCCGTTTACATTGCCTATATTGAGAGCCAGCCAGAAAGCAACCCAACTTTAGTGGAACACAAAAAATATTCCGGCATCGGCAAAGCTATGATTGCGTTCGGCATACAGCTTTCTATTGATGCAAGCTGCAATGGCGTCGTAGTGTTTGAAGCAAAGACCGATGATCTGGAACAGCACTATATCCGTGATTTTGGTGCAAGGCCAGTCGCATCTCTGTATCCGGATGGCCCGAAAACCTTTATGATTGCAGATGAAGCCGCGAAAAACATCTTTTCTTCTTACCTTTTCTGAAATTGAAGGAGGAAACCGTATGAAAGAGTATAACAAAGATTTGGATATCGTCTTTTCTCCAATGTCCGATGAAACGATGTCGTGGCTGGACGAATTGTTTTCAACCTGCAAACGCTTCGGTGTGGATTATTACAACGCTTCCGAAAAAGACCGTGTCTTTGTGGAAGCTGTTGCTCGAAAGAACTATGGTTTGAAACAGGCATCTGCCAACGGAAAAGCCGCTTCTACCGTGGAGCCGTTCTTTGGGATTCACCGAGCGGTATAAGGTTTTCGGGTTCGAGTGCTGTGGAGAATGCTCCACCATGATCCCCAGGCCATTTCGGTCTGGGGATTTTTTTGTGGTGGGCGGTGCAGGACTTGCACACGGTCCGGCCTGCCGTTCCGGTCTCGTGCCTCCCAGTTCAGCAGGAAAAAGAGCAATAAAAAGCAGTTCTGCCGAAGCAGAACTGCCAGGTTTGCGATACGGGGTAAATCAGCGCTTGCTGAACTGAGGTGCACGACGTGCAGCCTTCAGACCGTACTTCTTACGCTCCTTCATACGAGGATCGCGGGTCAGGAAGCCAGCCTTCTTCAGCACAGGACGGTTCTCGTCGCTCTGCTGCAGCAGGGCGCGGCTCAGGCCGTGACGGATAGCGCCAGCCTGACCGGAAACACCGCCGCCGGAAACGCGGACGACGACGTCATACTTGCCCTCCAGGCCCAGCAGGACCAGCGGAGAACGGACGATCAGCTTCAGGGTCTCCAGACCGAAGTAGTTGTCGATATCACGATCGTTGATGGTGATCTTACCGGTGCCGGTGTAAACGCGAACGCGGGCAACGGAATCCTTACGACGACCAGTGCCGTAGAAATAAGGTTTGGTTTCGTACATATTCGATTGCCTCCTTCTTAGAACTCGATCTTCTCGGGCTTCTGAGCAGCGTGAGCGTGCTCGGCACCCTGGTAGCAGTGCAGGCGGGTCAGAGCCTTATCACCGATGGTGTTGGAAGGGATCATGCCCTTGATAGCGTAGGTCATAGCCAGATCGCTGTTCTCAGCCATCAGCTTGCTGTACTGGACCTTCTTCAGGCCGCCGATGTACTTGCTGTGGGTGATGTGGAACTTCTGCTCGGCCTTCTTGCCGGTCAGAACAGCCTTGTCGCAGTTGATGACAACCACGAAATCGCCGCAGTCCACGTTGGGGGTGTAATCGACCTTCTGCTTGCCGCGCAGCAGAACAGCGGCCTCAGCAGCGACGTGGCCCAGGCTCTTGCCGGTAGCGTCGAGCAGGTACCACTTACGCTCGACTTCAGCGGGCTTTACGAGAGTAGTGCTCATATCTATTTCCTCCTGATAAGCTTTTTGTACGTTTCAGGCACCCTTTTGGGGCGCGAGTGTCAGTATACAACACAAAACGCGCCTGTCAACATGATTTTTGGATTTTTTCGGCGGAATTTTTGAACCTCTCAAAATCGCTTGTTTTCTCTCAAATCCTCCCGATTTCTAAATTCCGATTTTTGCAAAAGTTTTTTGCCCGCCCCGGCATATTTTTGCCATTTGCCCGCTACAAATCCCGCTGCGGTTGTGGTATACTATAAAGGATATGGCGGTGTACCGCCGCCTTGCCAACACAAGGAGAACACATCCATGCCAAATGAGATCGACCGCACTTCTTCGGCGCAGCGCCGCAGCTCCAAGCTGCTGACGGCGATGGCCATTTTCATCTGTCTGGGCATCGCAGCCTACATGGTGCTCACCCTGCTGGTGAACCGGCAGACCCCCGCGACACCTGACACCCACTATACCGGCACGAACGGCGTCTCTGTCTACTACGACAGCAGCGTGTGGAGCGTGTGCCGCATGACCGAGGACGCAACCCTCGGCACCGTGCTGGAGCTTGCCACCGCCGACACGGCAGACAGCGAGGACTATCAGGCCGTTTTGTTACAGCGGGGCACCGCCGACAGCTACGAAAGCTTTATCGAGGACTCGGAAGCCGACCTCAAGCAGGCCTACGGCGTCATCAAGCCCCGCAAGGTCAACCTGACCGTGGAGGGTGCAGCGGTAGAGGCGGTGCGCTGCGATATCCGCACCTACTACGCCGTGCTGGCCACCATCACCTACGACAGCGGCGATGTGGTCTATGTCTCGGCGCTGACAAAGCTGGCGTCCATCAGCGATGTGGTCAATCTGGTAGAAAGCGTGAGCCTGTCATGAGTGATCTTCGTGCAATGCAGCGGCTCTGCGGTTTAATGCGCAAGGCCGTACAGGACTATGAAATGATTGCCCCCGGCGACCGGGTGATGGTGGGCGTTTCCGGCGGCAAGGACAGCGTGGCGCTGACCATCGGTCTTTCCATGCTGCGCAAGTACATCGGCTTTGATTACGAGGTGGTGGCGGTCACGCTGGACCCGCAGTTCGACCATCAGCCCATGGACTACTCCGCGCTGGCAGAGCTGTTCCGGCAGCACGGCATCCCCTACGAGGTGCGCCGCACCGAGATCGGCCCTGTGGTGTTCGAGTACCGCAAGGAGAAGAACCCCTGCGCTGTGTGCCAAGCTGCGGCGGGGTGCGCTGCACACCGCCGCGCAGGAGCTGGGCTGCAACAAGGTGGCGCTGGGGCATCATCTGGACGATGCCGTGGAGACCTTTTTATATGAACCTCTGGCGGGAGGGACGCATCGGCTGCTTCTCGCCGGTGACCTACCTCTCCCAGCGGGATCTCACCCTCATCCGTCCCATGCTGCTTGCCACCGAGTACGAGTGCAGTGCGCCGTGCGGGAGGCGGACTTGCCCATCGTGAAGAGCCGCTGCCCCGCCGACGGCGTTACCGTGCGGGAACAGACCAAGGAATTTGTGCAGGAGCGCTGCCGCACCGACCACGCCTTCCGCCAAAAGACTCTCCATGCCTTGCAGGAGAGCGGCATTGACGGCTGGCGTCCCGTCCACACGGGCCGGGGCAGCTTTATCGTACCAAAAAAGGAAACAGATCATGCAGAAACAACCGTTTGAAAAACACGTCTGGGCTGAGATCGACCTCGAGGCCCTTCGGTATAATTTCCGGGCAGTCAAGGCCCGGGCAGGGGCGCTGCCCCTGTGCGCAGTGGTCAAGGCCGACAGCTACGGCCACGGCGCGGTACAGTGCGCCCGGGTGTTTGCCGAGGAGGGCGCCGCATGCTGGCGTCAGCTGCCTGACCGAGCTGTGCAGCTGCGCAAGGCGGGGCAGACTTTGCCCATCCTCATTCTGGGGCATGTGCAGCCCGCCTACGCCGCCGCCCTGATCCAGAACGACATCACCGTGGCCTGCTACTCCCTTGCGCAGGCACGCGCCCTGAGCGAAGCCGCCGTGGCGGCAGGGGGCAAAGTACACATCCACCTCAAGGCCGACACTGGCATGGGACGCATCGGCTTTGCCCTGCGCACCGATTTTGACGCCGCCATCCGGGAGATGCTGGAGGCTTGTGCGCTGCCCGGGCTGGAAATGACCGGCCTGTTCCAGCATTTTTCCGTGGCCGATGATACCGCCCCCGGAGAATGTGGCCTACACCGCCGAGCAGCACGCACTGTTCGTGAAAGCCTTCCACGCACTGAAGCCGCCGGGCGGGAGCCTGCCCTTTGTGGCACTGCGATAACTCTGCCGGGGTCATGCTGCACCCGGACTGGCCGGAGGGACTGCCCCGGGAGCGCTGCATGGCGCGCCCCGGCATCATCCTGTACGGCTACGACCCCAGCGACGAGGTACGCTTTGGGCGCTTTAAGCCGGTAATGACCCTTAAGACCGTGGTGAGCATGATCAAGGAGATGCAGCCCGGCCAGTGCGCCAGCTACGGCCGCCGCTTTACCGCCGAAAAGCCCACCAAGGTAGCCACCCTTTGCACCGGCTATGCCGACGGCTACCCCCGGCTTTTGAGCTGCGGCAAGGGCGTGGTGGAGATCCACGGCAAGGCCTGCCCGGTACTGGGCCGGGTGTGCATGGATCAGATGATGGTGGACGTGACCGATGTACCGGAAGTGCGCGAGGACGATGAAGCCATCCTGTGGGGCGGCACCGTGAGCGACACCGCAGAGACCATTGCCCGCAAGACCGACACCATCCCCTATGAAGTGCTGTGCGGCGTTTCCCGCCGCGTGCCCCGCGTCTACCGCGACCACGGACAGATCGTGGCCGTGGAGGACTGGATCTTAGAAGCATAAAGCTGCCCGGAGGAACTACATGGCAAGAGACAACATCCGCAACTTCTGCATCATTGCACATATCGACCACGGCAAATCCACCCTGTCCGACCGCATTCTGGAACTGACCAAGAGCGTGGACGAGCGCACCATGGAAGACCAGATCTTGGACAACATGGATATCGAGCGCGAGCGCGGCATCACCATCAAGGCGCGTGCCGTGACCATGAACTATACTGCAAAGGACGGCAAGACCTACGAGTTCAACCTGATCGACACCCCGGGTCATGTGGACTTTGCCTACGAGGTCAGCCGCAGTCTGGCCGCCTGCGAGGGCGCCATTCTGGTGGTTGACGCCACGCAGGGCGTGGAAGCGCAGACGCTGGCCAACACCTATATGGCACTGGAGCACGATCTGGAGCTGGTGCCCATCCTGAACAAGATCGACCTGCCCAGCGCCCACCCGGACGAGGTGGCGCAGGAGGTGGAGGACGTGATCGGCCTGCCCTGCATGGACGCGCCCCGCGTCTCCGCCAAGACTGGCCTGAACGTCGATCAGGTGCTGGAGCGTGTGGTCAGCGATATCCCCGCCCCCACCGGTGACCCGGACGCACCTTTAAAGGCGCTGATCTTCGACAGCATCTACGACAGCTACAAGGGCGTCATCGTCTACATCCGCGTGTTCGAGGGCTCGGTGAAGCCCGGCGACACCATCCGCATGATGGCTACCGGCGCAGAGTTCACGCTGGTGGAGGTGGGTCACATGGGTGCCACCTCCCTGACCCCCTGCGCCCAGCTGCAGGCCGGTGAGGTAGGCTACCTGACCGCCAGCATCAAGACGGTGCAGGACACCCGCGTAGGCGATACTGTCACGCTGGCAGAGCGCCCCACCGCAGAAGCGCTGCCCGGCTACCGTCAGGTCAAGCCCATGGTGTTCTGCGGCATCTACCCTGCCGACGGTGCCAAGTACCCCGACCTGAAGGACGCGCTGGAAAAATTGCAGCTGAACGACGCCTCCCTGACCTTTGAGCTGGAGACCAGCGCCGCGCTGGGCTTCGGCTTCCGCTGCGGCTTCCTGGGTCTGCTGCACATGGAGATCATCACCGAGCGATTGGAGCGGGAGTTCGATCTGGACATCATCACCACCACCCCCAGCGTGCGCTACCGCCTGACCTTGACCGACGGCACTGTGGAGATGATCGACAACCCCTCCAGCTACCCGGACCCCAGCAACATCGTCAAGCAGGAGGAGCCCTTTGTGGATGTGCATCTGTACACCCCCAACGACTATGTGGGCGGCCTGATGGATCTGTGCCAGAGCAAGCGCGGCGTGCTGATCGATATGAAGTATCTGGACGATGTGCGGGTGGACCTGCACTATGCTTTGCCGCTGGGCGAGATCGTGTACGATTTCTTTGATGCCATCAAGAGCCGCAGCCGGGGCTACGCCAGCTACGACTACGAGTTCAAGGAGTACCGCGAGAGCGATCTGGTCAAGCTGGACTTCCTGCTGAACGGCGACCCCGTGGACGCACTGTCCATGATCGTGTTCCGGGACAACGCCTACGCCAAGGGACGCCGCATCTGCGAAAAGCTGCGGGATAACATCCCGCGTAACCTGTTCGAGATCCCGGTGCAGGCAGCCATCGGCGGCAAGATCATTGCCCGCGAGACGGTCAAGGCCATGCGCAAGGACGTGCTGGCCAAGTGCTACGGCGGCGATATCTCCCGTAAAAAGAAGCTGCTGGAAAAGCAGAAGGAAGGCAAAAAGAAGATGCGTCAGCTGGGCAGCGTTTCCCTGCCGAGCGAAGCTTTTACCGCCGTGCTCAAGCTGGACAGCGACGACGATTGATCCGCAAATATGCAAAAAAGGGATGCTGCGCTGCGGCATCCCTTTTTATGGGAAACTCCCAAATGTGAAATCCGCTCATGGCAGAGATGCACTCTTTGCTTTTTACTCTAAATATGTTATAATTTATTCATATATCAGTTTTTGTATCCGCTCAATTCCATTCCCGGCAGAAGGATGTGGCCTTTATCAAAGCAAAGCACGGAAAAGGCGCAGCGCAAAACGGCAGACACAGCGGCAGCTGCGCACAGGCACCGGCTTCCCGGGGGAAGCCGGTGCTGCTGACGCTGCTGGTTCTTGTTGCCCTGCTCACCCTGCTGGGCGGGGCGCTGTGGCAGAATATCTGCTATAACCGCACCCACTATACGGCAGAGTTCTATCAGATCCATTCCCGCAAGCTGACCCAGAGCTGCCGGGTCGTTTTTCTGACCGACCTGCATCTGCGGGAATACGGAGCAGATAACTGTGAGCTGGTGCAGGATGTCCGCAGCCTTGCCCCGGATCTGATCCTGCTGGGCGGCGACTTTGTGACCTACGGCGAAGGCACCGATTATGATAATATGCTCTCCCTGTTCCGTCAGCTGAGCGAGATTGCCCCGGTATGCGGAGTGCTGGGCAACCACGAGGACGAGCTGTATTTTCTGGACAACGACCGGGAACTGGTGGAAAAGTTCACCGCCGCCGGGGTGACCGTCCTGCGCAATCAGGAGGCGCGCTATACCATCCACGACAACGTTATCAGCATTCTGGGCGTGGAGGGCAGCCCGGCGGATTTTTCCAACTACGGTGCCAGCACCTTTATGGACAGCGTGGAGCCGCAGACAGACTACGACCTGCGCATCTGTCTGGCACACGTTCCCACCTACTTTCCCGAGCATCTGGAAAATTATTCCTTTGAGCTGGGACTGGCCGGGCACACCCACGGCGGCATCGTGCGTCTGCCGAAGATCGGTCCGCTTTATACCGCCGAGGAGGGCTTTCTGCCCGACTATGCCGGGGGCAGTTATACACTTGCCAACAACGCCACCCTCATTGTAAGCCGGGGACTGGGCGATTCCAGCCGGGCGCCCCGCATCAACAATGTGCCGGAGCTTTCGGTCATTGACATCGACTAAGCAACCTGCGCTGCGCGTGCAGGCCGCTGCAAAAGGTAGAATGCCATGGATGACATCAAAGAAAAAATCAAACAGGCGCTGCGTCATATCTGGACAAATAAATACCGCCTGTTTCTCTGCCTGCTGACCTTGTGCTGTCTGTTCGGGCTGGTTCACTATTTCAAAAGTGCGGACAGCGCCACTGCCAGCATCTCCTTCAATTACTCCGAGGCGGCGCTTGGCATGAACCCCAACAAGACCCGCTTCAACGCCTACGAGATCGTGTCGGACGAGGTGATGGAACGCGCCATCCGGCGGGTGGGCTTGCAGGACAGCCTGACTGCCTCCCAGCTGGCAGAGTGCCTTTACCTGAGCCCGGACGGCACCGGCAGCGCCAACGGCAGCGAGTATATCAGCACCAACTACTATCTCTCCATCAACACCCGCAAGCTGGAGCTTGGCAGCCGCAAGGTACGGATCTTTTGCAGAGCGTGTGCGAATCCTACCGGGAGATCTTTCTGAGCAACTACTGCGATAACCAGAGCATCCTCAAGGAAAAGCTGGACGTGACCTCTGCGTGTGAGCCTTATCTGCGGCTGAACGAGCTGGAGGTGCGCGCTGAGGGGCTGAACCGCTACCTGAACACCCGCCTGCAGGAGAACAAAAGCTTTACGGACGAGGCAAACCCTGACTCTGCCACCAACAACTTTACCACACTGGGCAAAATGATCAACAATCTGGTGGATTACGACCTGCCCAACGCCATGGCCTTTGTCATCGAGGGCGGCGTTGCCCGGGATCCGTCCATGCTGACCAGTATTCTGGAATACAAGAACAAGATCGACGATATTGCCATGCGCAAGAAACAAACCTATTATGATGCAGACAAAAAGGGAATTTCCATCTACGAAAAATCCATGACTTCCATCATGATGATCCCCACCGTGGATGAGGACAGCGAATACTATATGTCCCGTACCAAGACCGCCATGGACGCGCTGGCGCGGGCGGCAGATAGTGCCCTGTCCGATGCCACCGGTTACCAGACCGAGATCGTGAGCACGAATTATGTGAACCAGAAGATCCGGGAGCTGGATGCCGGACAGCCGCGTCTGGCCGAAGCACAGGCCATGGTGAACAAGCTGGAGACCGCCATCAACGAGATCTCGGAGCAGCTGTTTGTACTGGACAAGGCGTATATCAAGTACAAATCCCAGAACTATATTACCTTTACCTACGGCTCGGCCTCCTTCCTGCAGCGCCTGAGCCTGAAAAAGACCCTGATGGAGTCCGTTGCCGTGATGCTGGGCAGCGCATGGCTGCTCCACGAACGTAAACGCAGAAAGGCAAGGCACCGCAGATGAAAAAGTTTGAGATCCTGCGCTATCTGAAGCGTTTCAGCCTGCTGATCTTTCTGGTGTCGCTGGCAGGTGCGGCCGCCATCTACCTGTATGCAGACGGTCGGCAGAAGTACACTGCATCGGTCATTATCCGCTATACCAACGACGGCATCTCGGACGGCTACACCCCGGACGGCAGTGAGCTGGACGTCAACGAGATCTACTCCTCCACCGTCATCTCGCAGGCCATGGATGCACTGGGTGCTTCCGGGCGGCTGAGCACCATCCGTTCCAACATCTCGGTGACCCCGGTGATCTCGGAAGATCAGCAGACCATCAACGACGCCCTGCTGCAAAAGGGCGAAGAGGTGACCTATTTCCCGGATACCTACAAGGTGAGCCTTGTGGTGGATGGAGAGCAGGGCGCGGGTTATGCCCGCAATATGCTGGATGCCATCATCCAGAGCTACTGCACCTATTATACGGAAAAATATGTGGAGCAGAAACTCTCGCTCAACCCCTCGTCCGGCCTGCTGGATAACGGCTATGACTACTACGAGTGCATCCGCATTCTGGAAAACGATACCAACGAGATGCAGGACTATCTGCTGAGCAAGCGGGAGCACTACCCGAATTTTCGCTCCTCCCGCACCGGCTACACCTATGCAGACCTGTGCGATATCTATTCCGACTTCAAAAAATACACCATCCCGGCGTTGTACGCTATGTGCTCAACGGCCCGCAGGTGCGGGACGGCACGGTGCTGCAGGAATATCTGGCCAACACCATCGAAACTGCAAAGCAGAACGAACAGATCACCACCGAGCAGCGGGACAGTCTGTGGAGCCTGACCGACCAGTATGTGTACAAGAACGCCGATCTGCTGCAAAACTACTTTACTGACCGGGGCGAGGTGGTGTCCTCGGACTATATCCTGAATAACATCGAGCTGGAAGGTGCTGGCGATAAGGCACAGACCACCTACGACGGTCTGGTGCTGAAACTGGTATCGCTGGAACAGCAGGTCGCATCCAGCCAGATCGACCGGCAGTTTCAGGAGGAGATCCTGCAAAGTTTCCGCAACGTGGATTTTGGCGGTACAGGCGAGCAGCACGCAAGATGGAAAGCATGATCAACGACTACGAGGCGCAGCTGAAAAGCTACTACGAGATCATCAATACCAGCAGCAAGGAGCTGAACCTGTACATCAGCGCGGATTATCTGAAGATGATCAGCTCGGTGCAGGTGGCTGCCGCCATCAATGTCAAGCTGTATCTGATGCTGGCGCTGGTGCTGTTCTTTGTCATCGGCTGCTGCGGTGCAATTCTGCTGGGCCGCATCTCGGATGCGGTGGATTATCTGCTGTATGTGGACAAAAAGACCGGTCTGCCCAACCGCGAAAAGCTCAACGTGTATATCACCGGCATGGCCGACCGCATCCTGCCGGAGGACTATACCTGCTTTGCTTTGCAGCTGGACAACCTGACCGAGATGAGCCGCCGCTTCGGCTACCATGTGGGTGACGGCATCCTGAAGGATTTTTCCGGTCTTTTGCAGCTGATGGGCGATACCGACGGCACGGTGGGCTACAACGGCGCGGGCAAGTTCCTTGCCTTCTTTGATGAATGCAGCACCCGGAAGGCAGAGGTCATGATCCGCATCCTGCAAAGTCAGGTGGACGAGTACAATAAGCTCAACCCGGAGTACCCCATCCTGTTCACCGCCGCATGGGCCACCACCTCGGAGGAGGAGCTCTACCATGTGCGCGACCTTGTGCGCTGCGCACAGAAAAAGATGTCCCTGATCGCAGGAGAGGGCGGCGCTGTCCTTGCCGGAACGGAGCGTGGTGAAGCATGATCCAGAACCGACGCGCTTACCAGCTGATCCACTGCCGCACCCGCAGCCGTCTGCTGGCGGGCGCTGCCGCCGTGTGCGGCGCAGCCTGCGGC
>ENA-OQHY01001112-OQHY01001112.1-human-gut-metagenome-genome-assembly--contig:-NODE-1112-length-12526-cov-2.805226_pt1 | contig 12526 bp, 17 predicted proteins | sample MGYA00242570_ERZ504733 | MGnify/ENA primary metagenome ERZ504733 (study PRJEB26092, sample SAMD00036219) | human gut metagenome | host: Homo sapiens | study: EMG produced TPA metagenomics assembly of...
CGGTGCTGAACGATCCGAGCTGAGCCACCGTGGCGGCGCACGATACGCTGCCGCTGCGCGACGCCTTCGCCGTCCTGTTCTTTGTCTCCGTCGGGATGCTGTTTGATCCGATGGTTCTGGTTCAGCAACCGCTGGCCGTGATGGGCACCCTGGCGATTATTATCTTTGGTAAGTCGGTTGCCGCCTTCTTCCTGGTACGGATGTTTGGCCACTCGCCGCGTACCGCTCTTACCATCGCCGCCAGCCTGGCGCAGATTGGTGAGTTCGCCTTTATTCTGGCAGGCCTGGGTATGGCGCTGAATCTGCTGCCGCAGGCCGGGCAAAACCTGGTCCTCGCCGGAGCGATCCTCTCCATCATGCTGAACCCGGTCCTGTTTGCATTGCTGGAAAAATACCTCGATAAAACCGAAACGCTGGAAGAGCAGACGCTGGAAGAAGCTATCGAAGAAGAGAAGCAGATCCCGGTGGATATTTGCAATCATGCCCTGCTGGTCGGCTTTGGCCGCGTAGGAAGCCTGCTCGGTGAGAAGCTGATGGCGCAGGGGATCCCGCTGGTGGTGATTGAAACATCACGTACCCGCGTCGACGAGCTGCGCGAGCGCGGCGTTCGCGCGGTGTTGGGCAATGCAGCAAACGAAGAGATCATGAATCTCGCGCATCTGGACTGCGCGCGCTGGTTGCTGCTGACCATTCCAAACGGCTATGAAGCGGGTGAAATTGTGGCGTCCGCACGTGAGAAGTGCCCGAATATTGAGATCATTGCCCGCGCCCATTATGACGATGAGGTGGAGTACATTACCGAACGTGGTGCAGATCAGGTGGTGATGGGTGAACGCGAAATTGCAAAAGCGATGCTGACGCTGTTAACGAAACCGCCGGTTGACGAGGTGGTGACGGGGTAAGCGTGCCTCCTGCAGCCCTTGACTGCCCCTCTCCTACCGGGAGAGGGTACAAACACGAATACGGCAACCGCAAGGTTGCGTTTTGCCTTTATCGATCCCAGTAGGCTTCTTCGAGGCTATCTTCCCTTTCCGGCAGACCGCGGGTTAAGCGCGGCGAGTGCTGGTTCAGCACCTGATAACTCACGCGGTTCGCGTACTTACACACCTGCGCCAGCGACGAATAGGTCAGCCAGTTGAATTTGTGCTTGCTGGAATTCGGGACGTTGGTTTTATGGTAGGCATTCGCAGTGATGTCATGCAGCAGCGCCGCCAGTGCGCCATCTCCCGCGCCATTGGTATTCATGATCTTTTCTGGCCCGCCCATATACGGCGCGATGTGGGAGTAAATACGCAGCGGGTTTTCGCAATCTTTATGGCGAATCGCGCGGCTGAACTCGTACTGGTTAAACTCGGCAATGGCGCCTGGCAGCAGTGGATGCTGCGTTTTGCGTTTGCTCTCTTCTTCCGTGAAGCCTGCCATATACAGCCCTACCGGTCCGGCAGTGCAGAGCACCAGATCGACCCAGTCGAGCGCTTTATCGGAGGCCAGCAGCGGATCGCTCTCGCCGGTCAACGCTTCAGCCTCTTCTTCGTTCATCGCCAGAATCGAGACGTGTTCCTTCAGGAAGGCCTGCCACCACTCGGGGTTGTCGGCTATCACGAATTTGGTACCCAGCGTCAGAACGACCGGCACATTGTATTTCTTCGCGTACTCAATCGCTTTCATGGTGGCTTCCGGCATCGGCTCGCCGGGCTTGCAGCGCACCAGATACGACGTCAGCACCAGTGCAGACGCGCCCGCTATCACCGCTTCCGGAATGCTCTCTGCACGCAGCTTATTCATGTGGCCGGGGCTGATGGCAAAGGTACGTTCGCCGGAATCGCTGATCAGCGTGAAGCAGCGGCCAATCGGCCCGTCAACGCCCTGAAGGTAGTTCAGATCGGTGCGGCTGGAGGTATTGCACAAATAACGGTAGGCGTAGCACCAATTTCGATGTTGCTGCACATGACGCCCAATAACACAGAGCGGTCGTCGGCAAGCACCGAGTAGTTGTGCATGGTGTTGCCGATAGTGCCACCGGCAAACTGATGGGTGATCAGGTTTTCACGCGTCAGCTCCTGATACAGGGCTTCGGCAACATCGTCCTCAATCACCAGCGAGTGACCGGCGCTCAGACCGTAACGAGCGACAAACGCATCATCCACTTTAGCTTCAATGTCCACCAGCGTCTGATCGATACCGACGACCCATGCGGCGCTGGTTTCATTTTCCGGCTGGATTTGCTGCAGGAGCGGATCGCGGGCATCAACGGGGAAGTAGTGTTTAGATTTGCGTTTACCGGGAAATTTCATGGGTCTGAACTGTGCAAGGATTATGGGCCGGGAATGGTAGCACAAACCCGGACCATAGTGCGATCAGCGGCTGTTTGTCACCAGTGACACCATCATCTCGATATGCTCAGGCGAGTCGTTAAGGGCCGGAATGTATTCGTATTTCGTTCCGCCCGCCTCGAGGAAGAACTCTCTGTTCTGCACGGCAATCTCTTCCAGCGTTTCCAGACAGTCGGCGGAGAAACCGGGTGACATCACCTGAATATGTTTCACGCCCTTCTCACCGAGCATTTTGAGGGTTTCGTCGGTATAAGGCGTTAACCATGGCTCGCGGCCAAAACGCGACTGGAAGGTCATCATCACTTTCTCTGGCGGCAGGCCGAGGGCTGAGACCAGCTCACGGGTTGTATCGCGGCAGCGCTGGGGGTAATCATCCCCTTCATTGGCGAAGCGCTGCGGGATCCCGTGATAGGAGAGCAACAGCAGATCCGGCTCGCCATGTTTTTCAAACGACGCGCGCGCGCTACTGGCAAGCGCTTTAATATAGCGTTCGTTATCGGCGTAATCGCGAATAAAGGTCACGCCAGGAATACGGCGGCGGGTCGCCAGAATACGAGCCAGCTCATCCCAGACGGCGGCAACCGTCGAGCAGGAATACTGCGGATAAAGGGCGAGTACCACAATGTGGTCGACGCCCTGCGCCAGCAGCGAGTCGACCGCGCTTTCCAGTGACGGTTTACCGTAGCTCATGCCCAGCGCGACGGGCATATCCGGCAGGCGGGCGGCCAGCGCTTTTTCCTGCCGACGGCTATACACCATCAGCGGTGAGCCCTCTTCCATCCAGACGGACTGATAAAGCTTTGCTACACGTGGGGCACGAATCGGCAGAATGACGCCACGCAGCAGCGGCCACCACAACAGTCTTGGGGTATCCACGACGCGCGTGTCGCTTAAAAATTGTCGCAGGTAGCGTTTTACCGCTTCTGATGTCGGTGCATCTGGTGTACCCAGATTGGCAAGCAGGATGCCGGTTTTCGCCTGACTCATTCACGCCTCTTAACCATTTGAATGGTTTTCAATTGTAGCGGAAAAGCGTTTAAACGAAACCCATTGCTGCAATAGGTAAGATGAGAATTTTTCTCACCCGGAGAGCCCGGGTGAGAGAGGTGCAATTAGCCGAGGATTTTTTCCAGCTCTGCACGAACGTCAGCAACGGCTTTGGTGCCATCAACTTTCGCGTATTTGGTGTTACCCGCCTGCGCTTCTTTGGTGTAATAACCGATCAGCGGAGCGGTCATCTGATGGTATTCCACCAGACGTTTACGCACGGTCTCTTCCTGATCGTCTTTACGGGTGGTCAGCTCTTCACCGGTAACGTCATCTTTACCTTCAACCTTAGGCGGGTTGAATTTGATGTGGTAAACGCGGCCAGAGGCAGCGTGTACGCGACGACCAACAATACGGTCAACGATCAGCTCGTCCGGCACGTCGAACTCGAGCACGTAGTCCACGTTGATGCCCGCTTCTTTCATGGCATCAGCCTGAGGAATGGTGCGTGGGAAGCCGTCCAGCAGGAAACCGTTACGGCAGTCTTCCTGAGCAATGCGCTCTTTGACCAGAGCGATAACCAGCTCGTCGGTCACCAGCTTGCCTGCGTCCATGATATCTTTCGCTTGTTTACCCAGCTCGGAGCCAGATTTAACAGCGGCGCGCAGCATATCACCGGTGGAGATTTGCGGAATACCGTATTTCTCCATGATGAACTGAGCCTGAGTTCCTTTACCCGCGCCCGGAGCGCCAAGCAGAATAATACGCATTGCGAAAATCCCCTCAAAAGTCGATTCAATTTTTCAAAAGCGCTAAACAATACCACCAGAACGGATATGGCTCAAGGAAGGCAGGCGGGCTGAAACGGTTAATGAAGGGAGATTAACGGGAAGGAGCGGTCTGGTGCCCTCCCCCGGTCCTCTCCCACAGGAGAGGGAGAAGACCAGGGGGAGGCGAGTCAATTACGCCAGCAGCAGCGCATTCACACGTTTAATGAACAGGTTAGGATCTTCCAGCGTGCCGCGCTCGGCCAGCAGAGACTGATCCAGCAGAAGCTCAACCCACTCGGCAAAGCGTGCTTCGTCCTGCGTATCCGCCGCGCGTTTCACCAGCGGATGATCCGGGTTCAGCTCGAAGATATATTTCACTTCTGGCATCGCCTGGCCCGCCGCGGCGAACAGTTTCGCCATCTGGGTGCTCATTTCATCCGCATCCGTGGTGACAATGGCCGGGGTATCGGTCAGACGGTGAGTGAAACGCACCTCTTTCACGCGATCGCCCAGCAGCGTTTTCACGCGCTCAACGAAAGGCTCCAGCGCCTTCTCCGCTTCTTTCGCGCTTTCGTCCACTTCATCGGCCAGCTTATCGATCGACTCATCGGCTTTGGCGACGGACTGGAACGCCTTACCGTCGAACTCGGTCAGGTAGTTCATCATCCACTCGTCGATGCGGTCAGACAGCAGCAGTACTTCGATGCCTTTCTTACGCAGCAGCTCGAGGTGTGGGCTGCTCTTCGCCGCGGCGTAGCTGTCGGCGGTGATGTAGTAGATCTTCTCCTGCCCTTCTTTCATGCGGGAGACATACTCTTCAAGCGACACGGTCTGCGCAGAGGAGTCGGTGTGAGTGGAAGCGAAACGCAGCAGCTTAGCAATGGCTTCTACGTTGGATGTATCTTCCGCAGGGCCCTCTTTCAGCACCAGACCGAACTGTTTCCAGAAGGTCTGGTATTTTTCTGCATCGTCTTTCGCCAGTTTTTCCAGCATCTGCAGCGCACGTTTGGTCAGTGCATTACGCAGGTTGCGGGTGACGGTGCTGTCCTGCAGAATTTCACGGGAGACGTTCAGCGGCAGATCGTTGGAGTCAATGAGACCACGCACAAAGCGCAGGTAGTTCGGCATGAACTGCTCGGCGTCATCCATGATAAACACGCGCTGGACGTACAGCTTCAGACCGTGCTTGTGATCGCGGTTCCACATATCCCACGGCGCCTGAGACGGGATATACAGCAGGCTGGTGTACTCCTGCTTACCTTCCACACGGTTGTGGCTCCAGGTGAGCGGATCGGTAAAGTCGTGGGCGATGTGTTTGTAGAATTCGTTGTATTCGTCGTCTTTAATTTCAGACTTATTGCGCGTCCACAGCGCCTGCGCCTTGTTGATTTTCTCCCAGGACACCACGGTTTCACCGTCTTTCTCTTCCTGTTTTTCAATCTCAACCGGCAGGGCAATATGGTCGGAGTATTTGCTGATGATGGAGCGCACGCGCCAGTCATTCAGGAAATCATCTTCGCCTTCACGCAGGTGAAGGGTGATTTCGGTACCGCGGTCCGCTTTGGTGATGTCATCAACGGTGTATTCGCCTTCGCCTTTAGATTCCCAGAAGACGCCGTGATCCGCACTGTCGCCTGCTGCGCGGGTACGTACGGTGACTTTGTCCGCAACGATGAACGCCGAGTAGAAGCCCACACCGAACTGGCCGATCAGCTGGCTGTCTTTCGCCTGATCGGAGCCCATTGATTCGAGGAACGCTTTGGTACCGGATTTAGCAATGGTCCCGAGATGGTCGATGACCTCGTCGCGGTTCATACCAATGCCGTTATCGGCGATAGTCAGGGTACGGTTCTCTTTATCGAAAGAGACGCGCACGCGCAGCTCTCCGTCGCCTTCGTACAGATCCGGGTTAGACAGGGCGCGGAAGCGCAGCTTGTCCGCCGCATCGGAGGCGTTGGAAATCAGCTCACGCAGGAAGATTTCTTTGTTGGAATACAGGGAATGGATCATCAGGTGCAGAAGCTGTTTTACTTCTGACTGGAAACCACGGGTTTCTTGTCCTTTCATCTATGTCGACCTCAACAATGCCATTTAATGGGGTTTTAAAACGTTGAGGGAGAGATGGGGATACGAGGGGAGAATTTCAAGCGGAGGCCGCGATTGCAGCCTCCGTTTGGTCAGAAAATAATCTTGTGACGTCCAGCCAGAGAGTGGGACAGCGTGGTGCCGTCCACCATCTCCAGCTCACCGCCCACTGGCACGCCGTGAGCGATGCGGCTGGCGTCAACGCCATACTGTGCGCACAATTCGGCGATGTAGTTGGCCGTAGCTTCCCCTTCCACCGTTGGTTGGTGGCGAGGATCACCTCTTTGATCGTTTCGGACTCAAGACGCTGTTCAAGGCGATCGAGACCGATATCGTCCGGGCCAATACCGTCCAGCGGGGAGAGATGCCCCATCAGCACAAAATAGCGGCCAGAAAACTGCCCGGTCTGTTCGATGGCGTAGATGTCCGCCGGACTCTCCACCACGCAAATCTGACCATTTTCCTGACGACGCGGATTAGTGCAGATGTTACACACGTCCTGCTCGGTAAAGGTACGGCAATCCGCACAGTGACCAATTTCTGACATGGCACGGGTCAAAGCCTGCGCCAGGCGCATCCCGCCGCTGCGGTCGCGCTGCAATAGCGTAAACGCCATGCGCTGCGCCGACTTCGGGCCGACACCCGGCAGACAGCGCAGTGCTTCCATTAACTGCGTGAGCAGCGGACTGGTTTGCATCAGAATGGCATCTTGAAGCCAGGCGGCAGTTGCATACCGCTGGAAACAGAGGCCATTTTCTCTTTCTGAGTTTCATCGATACGGCGCGCAGCATCGTTAAACGCGGCTGCAACCAGATCTTCCAGCATGTCTTTGTCGTCTTCGAGCAGGCTTGGGTCGATTTCAACGCGACGGCAGTTATGCGCACCGTTGATGGTCACCTTGACCAGACCGGCACCGGATTCACCCGTGACTTCCAGCTGAGCGATCTCTTCCTGCATCTTCTGCATTTTTTCCTGCATCTGCTGAGCCTGCTTCATCAGGCCACCCAGACCGCCTTTTCCACCAAACATAGGCTTCTCTCTTCTTTCACGTTTAAGGATTACAACCGTAAGTCAGACTCACGATCAAATGGGGCGAATACTCTCTTCATCCAGATCGGCGTCGAAGAACCGGCGCAGAGTCTGGATATTGTTATCCGCGATAATCGACTCGCGCGCTTGCGCGAGCTTCTCTTCATAAATCGCCTGACGCCATTCCAGTGGCGTTCGCACCGCCGGATTATCATCTTCAATGATAGTCAATTCAACCGGTGCACCGTGTAATGCGGTGAGCGCCTCGGCCAGCGCTTTTTGCGCGCAGGGGAATTCAGGTGCCGCTGACCCGGTCGCAGGTGTAAACGTACCTGATGACCGTCCTGCTCTTTCCAGGCATTCAGCGCGACCTGCTCAACCAGTTTCGGCAACTGCAGTTTACTGACCTCTGCGGCCCACGCGTCACGCTCAATAGACTCTTCGGCAAGTTTCGCGGAAAGCTCAGGTGTTTTTTCATGCTCCAGCGCTTTTTTTAGCGCTTTCGGTGTGGCAACTTCTTCTTTCACCTCTTCAACGAGGGTCGTTGCCTTCCAGCGGTAAGCCTCTTCTTTCACCGGGGCTTTTTGCTCGAGCGCGGACGGTGCAGGGCGCGACTGAACGCGCTCCGTAACCGAAGCCAGTCGTTCAAGCGCGGCGTTGTTCACCGGCCGCGCTCTTCCTGGCGCTGCCGGTTCACTCTTTTTTGGTTTGGTTGCTCCCTGAGCACGTTGCAACTGGCTTCGTGCGGCAAGTACCGAACTTGGTGGCCTCCGGCAGCGGTACGTTCTGCTGCGGGGGAGCCGTCGGCTGCGGTGGCACCTGCTGAGGCGACATCACCGCAGTGGGGGCGACCGGAGCAAAAGACTGTCGGGGCACTTCCGGCTCCGGCAGAGGCATGCGCGGATGGAACGCCAGCGCACGCAGCAGGGTCATTTCAACGCCCATCCGGGGATCCGGTGCAAACGGCAGCTCTTTGCGGCCAATCAGCAGCGTCTGGTAATAAAGCTGCACGTCAGCCGGTGGGACGGTGCGCGCAAGTTCACGCATCCGGTGTTCAATAACCGCCATATCGGCACCGATGGCTGACGGAGAAAGCTGCAGCATCGCCACGCGGTGCAGCAGACTTAGCATCTCAACCAGCAGCGCTTCCCATTCAATGCCCCGGGCAGCTGCGGCGTTCACCAGCGACATGACGCGTTCACCGTTGGCGGAAATCATCGCTTCGATGAGAGAAAGCGCCTGATCGTCATCCAGCGTGCCGAGCATGGTGCTGACCGCGTCGGTCGAGAGTTTACCGTCACCGCTGGCAATCGCCTGGTCGGTGAGACTTAAGGCATCACGAAGGCTGCCGTCTGCCGCGCGGGCCAGCAGCTGCAGGCGCGCGGTTCGTGGACAATCTTCTCTTCATCAAGAATATGTTCAAGCTGAGCGCGGATCTGCTCGACGTCCAGCGCCTTCAGATGGAACTGCAGGCAGCGCGACAAAATAGTGACCGGCAGCTTTTGCGGATCGGTGGTCGCCAGCAGGAATTTCACATGCGCGGGCGGCTCTTCCAGCGTTTTCAGCAGGGCGTTGAAGCTGTGGCGTGACAGCATGTGCACTTCATCGATCAGGTAGACCTTGAAGCGGCCACGCGCCGGCGCGTACTGCACGTTGTCGAGCAGATCGCGGGTATCTTCCACTTTCGTGCGCGAGGCGGCGTCGATCTCAATCAGATCGACAAAGCGCCCCTGCTCAATTTCACGGCAGTTGTCACACACGCCGCACGGCGTGGCGGTGATCCCGGTTTCGCAGTTCAGACCTTTTGCCAGCAAACGGGCAATAGAGGTCTTACCGACGCCGCGGGTGCCGGAGAAAAGATAAGCGTGATGGATGCGACCTAGCGACAAGCCGTTCGCCAGGGCCGTCAGCACATGCTCCTGACCGACAACGTCAGCAAAGGTTTGTGGTCGCCATTTACGGGCTAACACCTGATAACTCATGGGCAGGCTCTGCAACGCTGGAAGGTGAATTTATGGAGGGGAATGCTATCACAACCTCACCCATTGAGCGAGGTTGTGAAAACCGGGATTAATGACCCGGGAAAGGCACCAGGCTGTAGCTGGTAATGCCCTGTTTTTCCAGGCGCTGTTCGCCACCCAGATCGAACAGGTTAATGATGAATGCCGCGTCGGTCACTTCACCACCCAGACGACGGATCAGCTTCACGGTCGCTTCAATCGTGCCGCCGGTCGCCAGCAGATCGTCAACCACCAGCACTTTATCGCCAGGCTTGATCGCATCAACGTGGATTTCCAGCTGATCGGTGCCGTACTCCAGTTCGTAGCTCTCTGCGATGGTTTCACGCGGCAGTTTGCGCGGTTTACGCACCGGCACAAAGCCAACACCCATTGCCAGCGCGACCGGCGCGCCAAACAGGAATCCACGGGCTTCGGTACCCACTACTTTGGTGATCCCGGCGTTTTTATAACGCTCGACCAGCAGTTCAATGCTGAGCGCGTACGCTTTCGGGTCTTCCAGCAAGCTGGTGACATCACGGAAAAGAATGCCAGGCTTTGGATAGTCCTGGATACTTTTGATGCTGTTTTTCAGATATTCAAGCTGCTGTGCAGTTGCGGTCATCGGTTTGTGCCTAAATGAAACAGTGTTACTCACAGCGCGCAACGAGTCGGCCAGGGTAACAATTGTTTAACCTTTGACCAGGCGCAGCTGTGCTCGAAAACGGTCGAATTTACTGGCTGCGCGCAATAATTGCAACAGCCATTATAAGGCTTCAGTGCTTTTGTTGCTTTTCATCAACCACGGGGATCCGCCACATAAAGAAAAGCAGACAGGCGAGGATCGTCAGCAACAGAATGCGCACCCACATCATTTTCACCAGCCATAATGAAATGGCAAAGGTAATCAGGATCACCGCGATCGCACGCGGCTTCGCACCGGGCGGCATTGCCCGATGTTTTTGCCAGTGGCGCAAATAGCCCGCCAAACCAGGAGCGGTACAGCAGCCAGTGGTGAAAGCGCGGCGATGAACGGGCGAAGCAACCAGGCTGCCAGCAGGATAAAAGGCGTGGTGGGCAATAAGGGCAAAACCACGCCCAGCGTGCCTAACACTACCGCGAGCCAGCCAATGATGATTAAAATAGTACGCTGCATAATGCGAATCGTTATCAAACTGAACGGCTACTTTACCACTGGAGAGCGTATTGAAAACAGCCCTGCTTCTGGAGACGCTGCAAATCAGCTGTCCACCCTGCGCGCGCAGGCTACGCCGTTAATGGGGCATGCTACGCTGAAGCCGCGCTTTGACCGGCAGCTTTTTCGTACCCGCAGCACGCGCATCCAGGATTATGTTGCTGAGGCGCAGACAAATCTTGATGAGTTGCGCCATGCGGTTGAGAACAACCAACAGCAACAGGTCGCCTGGCTTGCGGAACATCTCACCGAGCAGATCACCGCCCTGCACCGTGAAATGACCGCCTGGCCGCTACGCGTCTGGGACAGCGCGTCGCCGGGTCTCGGTAAATGGCAGCGCAAGCGGCTGGAGAACCAGGAGTTTGCGCGCCGTCTGTTTGAGATGAAGCGGGAGCGGGAAACGCGCCTGAACGCAAGCGAGACGCTGGAAGAGCAGCAGTTATTAATGCGAGAGATTAGCGCCCTCGAGGGCCGCATCGTTCGTTGCCGTCAGGCACTGGATGAAATTGAACGCGTCATTGAACGTCTGACCCGTTAACAGGAGCCGTAAATGTCACTGGAAAATGCACCGGATGAGGTCAAGCTGGCCGTCGATTTGATTATGCTGCTGGAGAATCATGACATCCCCGCCCAGACGGTGCTGAAAGCCCTTGAGATAGTGAAGACGGATTTTGAAGGCAAGGTGAAGGCCAGTCGCCTTCACCCTGCCCCTCTCCCACCGGGAGAGGGAACCTGAATTACGCCGGGGTAGGATCGTCACCCTGAATCTCGCGCTTCACTTCCGTATGCTCATCACCTTTCTCGTTACGCAGGTGAACTTCAAGCTGGTTGAAGGCGATGTTAATGTTGTTTTCACGGCACAGACGATCGATAGTGCGGTTCAGCTCATCCACGGTGTAGCTGCGATCGCGCAGCTCACGCACGTATAACCGCAGCTCGTGATCCAGCGTGCTCGGCCCGAAGGTGGTGAAGAACACATCTGGGGCGGGCTCGTGCATCACCTTAGGATGCGATTTCGCGGCTTTTAACAACACCTCTTTCACTTTATCCAGATCGGAGCCGTAGGCACGCCCAGCCGAATGACGACGCGCGTTGTGGTGTCGGAGAGCGACCAGTTGATCAGTCGCTCGGTGACGAACGCTTTGTTCGGGATGATCACCTCTTTGCGATCGAAGTCGGTGATGGTGGTGGCACGAATACGGATCTTGCTGACCGTTCCCGAGAAGGTGCCGATGGTGACGGTATCACCGATACGCACCGGACGTTCGAACAGGATGATCAGACCGGAAACAAAGTTACCGAAGATCTCCTGCAAGCCAAAACCGAGACCGACAGAGAGCGCAGCCGCCAGCCACTGCAATTTATCCCACGAGACGCCAAGCGATCCAAAGACCGTCATCGCCCCGACAATAATAATGACGTAGTTGAGGATGGTGGTGATGGCATACGACGCCCCCTGACGCAGGTTCAGACGCGACAGCACCAGCACTTCAAGCAGGCCTGGCAGGTTTCGAATCAACGCCCAGGCCACCACTGACGACACCAGGCAAAGAGCAGGCTGCCCATGGTCACGCTTTTCATTACCGCAGCGCCCGCTTCGGTGCCGTTGTATTGCCAGAGGGTGATACTGTCGAGGTAGGCAAAGACGGTGATTAAATCAGACCAGATCGCCAGAACATCACCGCAAACAGCGCGATCATCACCAGCATGGTGATACGCAGTGTCTGCTTGGTTTAACCTGCTCCAGCGCGATGGTTGGCTCTTCCTGTGGCTCCGCGCCTTCGGCCCCCTCCTTCACCTGATGCTGGCGACGCGCGATGGCACGACGATAAGCGATGCGGCGAGCCGCCACGCTCAGGCCACGCAGTACGGTCTGATAGAGCAGGTTCCAGACGATCACCAGATAGACGGTTTCAATCCAGCGTCCGGACAGGCGCAACGTGGTATAGAAGTACCCCGTCGCCGTGAGCACCATCAGTGCCAGCGGAATAATCGCCAGTACCGTCACGGTGGCCAGACGAATGTTGTGAGACTCTTTATCCCGCCAGCTGTCGCGGCACATCGGCCACATCAGATGGCAATGAGCAGCAGGTTCAGCAAATAACCAGCTGCCCATGACATCTCCATCGA
>ENA-OQHY01001116-OQHY01001116.1-human-gut-metagenome-genome-assembly--contig:-NODE-1116-length-12450-cov-2.132030_pt1 | contig 12450 bp, 15 predicted proteins | sample MGYA00242570_ERZ504733 | MGnify/ENA primary metagenome ERZ504733 (study PRJEB26092, sample SAMD00036219) | human gut metagenome | host: Homo sapiens | study: EMG produced TPA metagenomics assembly of...
GAAACTACGATTGAACATGAAAAGAGTACAATCCCCTTGCTTAATTATCAGCCTTTGTTTTAACAGAAAAGATTTTGAATACGATGTGTATTCCTGATCAAGGCATTCTATCCGGCTGTGAGATTACCTCATGGTACGAAGAGGATGGGGCGCTGGACGGGGAATTTGCATATTATGATACGATCACATACGAGGCGGATCAGATCTGTTTTTCGATTGCAGACGAGAAACATGAGACGCTCGCTTCGCAGTGTGAGGCGGTGGAATATGAAAAAGACCGCCATGAAACGAAAAATGTCCTGAAACGGATGGTATACCGCACGCTTTCCGAAGTGAGCGGCAAAGAACTTCCATGGGGCGATCTCACCGGCATCCGTCCGACGAAAATTCCGATGAAGATGCTTGAAGAGGGTAAAAAAAATGTAGAGATTGCGAAATACATGCGCGAAACTTACTACACCAGCCCGGAAAAGACGGCACTTGCGATCACGATTGCAACCGGGAAAAGGACATTTTAAAGACGATCGACTACGAACACGGTTACAGCCTGTACATCGGCATCCCGTTCTGTCCGAGCATCTGCCTGTACTGTTCCTTCGGCTCCCATGTGTTAAGCCGCTGGGAGCATATGTAGATCCGTATCTCGATGCACTGATCAAAGAACTGATCTTTATCAGTGAGAACATGAAAGATTACACCCTTGATACGATCTACATCGGAGGCGGTACGCCGACCACGCTGAATGCGGCACAGATGGAGCGCCTGCTCACGAAAGTGACAGAGCTCTTCCCGATGGAGCAGGTGCAGGAGGCTTAACATTTCTAATGCATAGACAATTTTGATTCCTTCAAGACCAGCATTAATGCGGTATCATTTCCATCAATGTCTTTCAAAACCTCTGCATATGCCAACATCAGTTCCAATGATTTCTTCGCATAATTTTCATCCTGTGTAATCATCCACATTACTGAATTTAAATATACAGCATCAAAATCCTGTTCAGCATTTCGCTTGGTATATCCATAATTTCCATCACGTGCAATAACTTCATAAGGCCCTTTTATCGTATAAGAAGATTGTGCCAAAGGCTCTTTTTCCAATGCTTGAAAAACACTATAAGCAGGTTCCAGTTTTTCCTTTACCATCTGGCGAATATGATCAATGTCTTTCTGTGTATGAAGTATACCTGGATGTTCCAGAGACGGTTCATAATTTGCACCAGACAAAGGCCAGCTATCTATATCATTTACTCCATGCTCAAACTCAGCTGAACAGCTCATTGCCATTAAACCTTACGGCAACTAATGGAAAGAATATTCTATTTAACTTCATATTTTTCTGTTTTATTGTTAGGTATTAGGTATAAGGAAAGAATGAAAGAGACGAACCTATAAAAACATTATTCGCCCAATATAGACTACAGATTTCGTCTCTTTCAATTTCCATTGTATTTATCGTCCCTTATTTCTTTTCTTCATTTATTAAACTCTTTAAAGCTTCTTCCGACTCGAATGTTTTAATCCAGTCCACATCTATCGTGCCCGTTTCATCAGCTTCATACCAAATTTTCCAAATTTCAAATACGACATTATCTACCTTCTGCAATTTTGTCGGCATCATTTCCGTATTCACTTTCTTTTTAGTAAAATCAGCATAGAAAACTTTGTAATCACCACAATCCAATACTTCCATGGCTCTGTTTCCCTTATTCGTATCGGCACCATATTTACCTCCAGATGATAAACCACCCCACATATCAAGATACCACTCCATCTTTGTAGATACTTCAAATACATCTTTGGGGAATCTCACTTTAAATGCCAAAATCGGATAATTAGCCACATTAAATTCAAACCCTCCAGTTCGTTTGATTCGGATAGCTTTATAATTTTTGTCAGCACCTGGGAAAAGACTTAAAATACCCTGATCTTCCAACCAGTTGAATTCCAGACATTGTCCGTTAAGTTCTCCCATGAGTTCATAAACTCGAATGAATCATTCATTTTTTCAGAATTACCATACTGCACAGCCGGAAGCTCGATCTCCTTGCGGAACTTCTCATAAGAATAAAGAAAACCGGGCATCAGAAAGTCAAAAATACTCCACAGCTCACTGAGCCGGTTCTCCACCGGAGTTCCGGTCAGTGCCAGCCGGAACTCCGAGCGGATTTCCTTCACTGCCTTCGCAGCCTGGGTTCCGTGATTTTTGATATACTGTGCCTCATCAATGATCTCCACTGCAAAATCCAGCTTCTGATAAGCCTTCAGATCACGCTTCAGAAGGTCATATGAGGTGATCAGAACTTCCCGTTCTCCCGCATTTTTGATCATGGCTTTTCTTTCCCGCACATCTCCTGTAACAGCTGTGGCAGGAAGTCCCGGTGCAAAGCGCTCGATCTCGCTCATCCAGTTAAATACCAGGGAAGCCGGCGTTACCACCAGCGCACGTCTGTTTTCTCCCGGGGCCGATTCCTGAAATTCCGACCAGAGAAACGCGATCACCTGGATCGTTTTTCCAAGACCCATATCATCTGCAAGGATTCCGCCGACTGATTATGTTTCAGGGTTTTTATCCAGTAAAAGCCCTCTTTCTGATAACCCCGGAGGATTTTTTCCTGCTGAGGCGGAACCTGAAATTTATGTTCTTCCATTGTCTGCATATTTCGGATCAGCGCCTGAAAGGCATTGTCCTTTTCCACCTTTATCAGATCGCTGCCCTTCAGCTGACTGTTCAGATACATGGCTCGATAGGCCGGTACCTGTGTTCTTCCCTTTTTCAGCTCTTTACCGTTGATCTGAAGATCGTCCTTCAGCTCAGAAAGTTCCCGCAGCTGTCCATCGGAAATATTCAGAAAACTTCCGTCCTTCAGGCGGAAATATTTTTCCTGCGGTCATATCTGGAAAGAATGTCAAAAAGCTGTGCCTGATCCATGCCTTCCACATCTATATCCAGATTCAGAAGTCCGGCTGACAGAGATATTCCCAGCCGGATATTCGGCATTTTTGTTACACGCATCTGTTTGATCGCCCGGGAAATGTAGACGGTCCCCAGCTTCTGCATTGCCGGAATCCCTTCGGTAAGAAGCCGGTAAAGCTTTTCTTCAGGCTCCTGATGTTCCGAAACGCCAGCTTCTCCAACCTGCAGAGCTTCAACTTTTTCCGCACGGCAGTCCAGTGCCAGTTCCATTCTCTGCTCATCGTATCCGTTAAAATATTTCGACAGCATCGCAAACACACCTAATTCTCCCGGGATATCCCTGGTCTGCGCGGACACGCTTCTGTCAAAAATCGAAAATTTATCTTCTCCATAGCTCACAAATGCCTTACAGGTGATCCAGTCCCGTTCCGGAGCATCCAGATAGATCTCGTACTTTGCATTGTAGCATTCAAGCTCTGTATCTTCCGAAAAGCCCTCCGGTTCGCAGTGGAAGAATCTTTTCAGGGAAGGCAGAAGTTCCCGCACAAAGGATGGCACATCCGGTTCATCAATAAATGCCCGGCCCGCCGGAAGCCGTTCCAGGCATCTGGTAAACTCTTCTACATCCCCAAGCGCCTGTCTAGAAACCAAATATACCTTTGCATCATCAAAATACATATGATAACGCACACCTGTCACACTGTAGATCGGCGTGATCTCCAGGGAAAGACCTTTTTTCTCTTTCCGGATCACAAGGGTTCTGTCAGGAATCTCCCTTACAGAATGCCAGGTGGTTTCCGGATCATTGTTCATTTTTAATTTAAAACTGCTCTTATCAAGTATAAGAAGCAGCCCTTCCAGCTCTCTTGTATCAACGGAAAGCTCCCTTACCTTCACTTCCGTGCTTATATGCTGCAGCTGTTCATAACGCTCCATATATGTACCATAATGGTTCTCTACCCATTCCATGATAAACGAAAGCACCTCTCTGGACTCCTCGGCAAAAGCTTCCGGAGAATGAATAAATTCAAGGTTTTTTCCATAGGAAAATTTCTCATTGTGTTTTACGTTCCAGACGAACGCCAGAACATCCTTTACGATATATTTCTTCTCGCAGCCAACACGGAATTCAATCACAAAACAGTTTCCGACCGCTTTAAATTTTAGGCAGGTCTCAATCTCCACCCGTCCGAAATACGGATCCCCGGAAAACGGCAGCATACGATCATAAAGCTGACGGTTAAGAAGACTTTTTAACTCTATTGTCGTCTTTGTCGCGATGTTTCCCGTTCCTGATATTCCAGGCAGCGAAGCGGCTTCGCCTGCCTGTTCCTCCTGTTTTCTTGCCTCCACGCGTTCGTAAGCCTTACGGTCCCCGTACTCCATAAGTACCGCCACACAATGCTTGCAGATCCCGGAATAGCTGCGAAAAGCAAGACAGTCGCAGTATACCTCTTTCAGCCGGTCTGCCTCTGCATCATACTGGAAGCCCGTATTGTATACATTTCGCCCGCTTCCCTTCACAGTTGCAGAAACCTTATCTACAGCGCCCTCTGTCTTAATATCCAGGGACTGAATTCTCTTTCCGGTTCTGTAAATATCAAGCCCTCTCTGATATGAAGTTGTATTGCAAAGTGCCCGGATGGCAGTACGTTTAAGCATTTCTCTTTCCTTTCTGGCAGGCTCAGTAATTTACGAAACTGCCATGTCCTTTCCATTTCTTCCATTATAAAAGGAGACCTGCCATATGGCAAGTCTCCCTGTTTCGCTATTCCTAATATTCAAATTTTCAAATACTTCTCAGATTTTCCACTCATTCTGCCATTCAATGTAAGGGACATCTCCTTCAAAACGAATGGGCAGCCATACATATCTGGCTATAGAAGTATCATCTTTTCCGTAATCTGTTTCTTCATCTTTTTCTTTTTTATCAGCTATTCCGGAAATTCCTCTTTAAAACTCTGTTCAACCTTTCTGTATGCCTCTCCAGTATAAAAGCCATCTCCCTCCGTTTCCGGAAGGTTAGGAAGCCACCTGTCTGCCATTGCAATATACAGGTCTTCCTTTTCCGGATGTTTAAATATACAGGAAATCTGAGAATTAAACGATGTCATACTTCTATCATTTCTGTGAGGATCTCCCAATACTTTCCATGGTCCATGCCATTCTTCCGCCATTGCAGCTTCCGAAGGATTCGGATGATATCCCGTTGTACCTGATGTGATAAGATATTTCTTTCCGTTTCTCTCAAAATACGCTGGTGCTTCTCTTACATAAGGAGGCTGTCCATTTTTAAAATGTTCGGAATATATTTCACCAACTCCTGTATATGTTTCATCTAACTCTGCACAAATCAGTTCACTGTGTACTTTCTCAAAAAATAATATGCCTTTCCACTCTGATCATCTACTGCCAGGTCAAAATCACCCGAACTCATATCATATGGACGGTATCCTTTTTTTACCATGGTATACGGTCCCAGAATATGATCTGCGGTAAGAACTGTCATATCCTGTGTTCCATCTTTTTCCATGATTTTTAACCAGCAGACATATTTTAAAGTCTTTTTGTTATATAAAATATGTGGCCGATCCATACATTTTGATGGATATAAAGGAGACTCTGGATCATCTGTCACCGGCTTAATGATGATTCCTTCATCTTTCCAATTATAAAGATCTACAGAACTGTAGCATCTCACTCCCCAATGCCATATATCATTATCGGGTTTCGTTTTCTCTTTATTTTCTCCATACCAGTAGAATATCCCATCTATGTATATGACAGAACCTCCATGTGCCTGTATCGGTTTTCCATTTGTATCTTTCCATTCTTTTCCTGGTCTGAATGAGTCATATTTCATTTTTTTCATTGCTCCTTTTTTTATATTGGGACGGAGAGATTCCTGTAACATTCTTAAATATCCTGCTGAAATAATAAGGATTATCATAACCCGCCATAGCCGCTGTTTCTTTTATGCTGAGAACAGGATCTGAATCAAACAGCAATTTCGCCTTATAAATTCTTTTTTTGATGATATAGTCATTGGGACTTTCTCCAAAGTATCGTTTAAAGCTTGTACATAAATATGAATAGCTGAAATTAAATTTATCTGCGATCTCCATGATAGAGAGTTTTTCTGTATAATAATAATCTATATATTCTTTAACACTTTCCATTGTATGCACAGATACCTGTGACAACGGATTTTCATCCTGTTCATCGATGACAGATTCAAAAAAATTCACCAGATTCTTCTCCAGCTCATCATAATCCTGAGATACTGTCACCGTCAGGTCAATCATACTGCTCTCAAAATGTTTTCGAAATTGCTGCTCCACAGTAAAAAGCCATCCTCGTAAAAGTTCCGTAAGTTCTTCCTGCGTCCAATGCTCTTCCTGACATTCCCTAAGCCGTTTTTTTATAAAAAACCAATATCCTGATATTTTTTGTCTTTTATCATTCTTTCAAAATATCCGTAATCGCTAATCCGTCCTTCTGATGCTTTCTTTTTTAATCCTTCTTCACTATATTTTTGTGCTTCAATATACCTGCCTTCTGAAAATATCAGTTTTTTTCTCAAAACAATTCCTGTTTCAAGCATTTTTTCACGAAACTGTTCCGCTGTTCTAATTCCACCGCTATAAACACCTGTAACATTTACCACTAATTTATCCTGCACCGCCTGATAAATTTCTCTACCTAAATGATCTCCTGTTATTTTATCGGCTTCGATAACGACGATTCGTTCATTATCATATTTTCCATCCAGAATCCAGTATTTTTTATTCTGAGCGTCTAAAATCTGTATGATCTCCTTATTGTAACTGCTATCGTCATTGATTTTAAATTGGATATTCCGATAGGAAATATAGGTGCCAAAGCACAGATATAGTACACAAATTTCTGTTTTTTCGTCAAAAAAACAGTCTTCCATTTCTATTTTGCCACCATGAATTACGGCTTGAAGATATGCTTCCTGTTTTTCGTGAATATCCTCCTGCAATTCTGCTTTCATTTTTTGCAAAATCTTCTGAAGAACCAAAGGATTGATAGGCTTTACCAGATAGTCTTCTACTCCCAACGTAATAGCTTTTTTGGCATATTCAAATTCTTTATATCCGCTGATCAGCACGGTTTTTTGCAGAAATACCCTTTTCCCGCAATTTTCCAACAAATTCAAGACCATCGAAAATCGGCATACGGATATCTGTAAAAATAACATCCGGGTTCAATGCTTCAGCTTTTTTCAAAGCGCTTTTCCCATCTGACGCTGTATCAATAACACTATATTCCCCATCCATCATCTCAATACTTTTTTTAAGACTTCTCAATAATAATGGCTCATCATCTGCAATTAATACTTTTATCATCTTGTTACCTCTATTTTTATCTCTGTTCCGTTTTCTTTACTTTTTACTGTAAAACATACTTTCCTGCCGTATTCCTGTTTCAATCTCATGTAAATGTTCAATATGGCCATATTTTCTGTTCTCAACTCTGTATAAGCTTTGCTTTCCTCAAAAATAAAGTCCACATTATCTATTGCCGTCTGAATTTCCAACAGACGTTCATCACTTATTCCACATCCGTTATCTTTCAGGGTAAATATCCAACCATTTTCCGACACAGCGCAATTCACCTGAATTTTATACGGAGGCAGAGTATTTGAAAATCCATGGGCAAATGAATTTTCGGCAAGTGGTTGGAAGGTAAGCTTAGGAATGAAGTCTACATTTGTTTTTCCTTCAACCTCTATTCTGTATTCAAGATTATCTTCATATCTCCACTTCATACATTTCAGATAGTTCTCCAGATTTTCCAGCTCCGTCTGAATATCTACATGCTTTCCTGTGTCACTTCCTGCATATCGAAGCAATTCGCTTAGCTCTACGCACATCATCTGAGTCCGGAAGCTTCCATCTTCCATACCTGCCGCACTTATGGCTGCAAGGGAATTATATAGAAAATGAGGATTAATCTGTGCCTGCAATACCTCAATCTTAAGCTCCAGTTCCTTTTCCCGCATTGCTCCCATAAGTTCCGCTGATTCACGGATATGCTTCACCATCTTTGTAAACGCTCTTTGGAGAAGATCGATTTCATCAATTTCTGTTTTTAGATCTGAAAAATCCAATGCTTCTCCCGTATCGCTGTTCTCTACCGTTTTTCTTAATGTAACAATAGGATTCATTATTCTTTTTGTTGCAAAAATACTGCCAGTATCATAAAAATCAGCATCCCGCCACCAAAGATCAGTATCCATCGTACTGACCGAAAGATTGGTCCGAAAAAGTCTTTATTACGCTGAAACACGATCACTTTCCATGGAGCATTTGACAACTGATGCTGCATCCCTATTCCGGAAATTCCTTGCTGGAAACAATCACATCACACTGCTGTGAACCGAATGTCTCTGTAACCCGTTTCATTTCCCTAGTCTTTTTTGTATCTTCATAAGGATATACAATGTTCCCATCCTCATCTACAACATAAAGCTGCATATTGTTTCTGTCATAATTCTGGCTGCAAATTTCTTCTATCTTCTCATAACTCTGCTGCACTTCTATTACCCCTACATCTTTCTGACTGTAAAAGCTAAGATTCATTTTTCTGAGAAGAGAAACTGTAACCCTGTCCTTTTTTTCCGAAATGGCGAACGGATCCTCATGAGTAGGAAGAATTTTATAATATCCATCCCAGTTTTCGTACAATCCCTGATTCCATATACGATTTACTTCTTCCACGCCAGGAATCTCAAGAAGACCTATAAACATATCCGGATAAATAATAGATAAATTTGTGAAGATGGGAAGCGAAAGCGCAACCGCATGGGGATGTGACCTGACTCACGGATATATTGACATCAATGCAGATTACAGAAGCTAGGAGGTAAGCAAAATGGATCAGGATATGCAGCAGTATCTGGACAAAGCAGAAGTTCTGATTGAGGCGCTTACTTATATTCAGCGTTTCAACCGTAAGATCATCGTTGTAAAATACGGTGGAAGTGCAATGCTGGACGAAGAACTCCAGAAAAATGTCATCAAGGATGTTACATTCTTGAAATTGGTTGGATTCAAACCGATCATCGTTCACGGCGGTGGAAAAGAGATCAGTAAATGGGTAAGTAAAGCCGGAATGGAGCCGAAATTCATCGACGGACTTCGTGTGACGGACGCAGAGACCATGGAAATTGCAGAGATGGTACTGAACAAGGTTAATAAAAATCTGGTTCGTATGGTCGAAGAACTTGGTGTCCGTGCTATCGGTGTCAGTGGAAAAGACGGCGGACTTTTAAGAGTTGATAAAAAGCTTTCCATGACAGGACAGGACGTTGGATTTGTAGGAGATATCAAGAAGGTCAATGCAGAGGTTCTTCTGGATCTTCTGGATAAAGATTTTCTCCCGATCGTATGCCCGGTCGGAATCGATGATGATTACAACACTTATAATATCAATGCGGAATGATGCGGCTTATTCAATCGCAAAAGCGGTTCATGCTGAGAAGCTTGCGTTCCTCTCTGATATTGAAGGGGTATATAGAGACTAACGAGGATAAATCTTCTCTGATCACAGCTCTTACTGTAGATCAGGCGAATGAACTGATCGAAAGCGGAGCAATTTCCGGAGGATGATCCCGAAACTGCAGAACTGTGTAGGAGCGATTGAAAACGGAGTGTCCAGAGTCCATATTCTGGATGGAAGAATTCCGCACTGCCTGCTTCTTGAGATTTTCACGAAGAAGGGTATCGGAACTGCAATTTTAAGAAACGGTGAAGAAGATTAAAGGGAAGACAAAGAAAGAAGGTAATTCTTATGGCAAATCAGTATATGCAGGAAGAGGACGACGCGATTTTAAAAACTTATAAACCGTTATCCGGTTGTATTGGACCATGGAGACGGCGCATACCTCTATGATCCGGAAGGAAAGAAATATCTGGATTTCTCAGCAGGATATGCAGTATCTTCTCTGGGATATAATAACAAGGAATTTAATGATGCATTAAAGGCTCAGATTGACAAGATGATCCATACATCAAACCTGTATTATAATACAACCTGCGGTAAAGCAGGAGAAGATCTGAAAAAGATCACCGGTATGTACAAGGTATTCTTCACAAACAGTGGTGGAGAAGCAATCGAAGGTGCGATCAAAACTGCAAGAAAATATGCGTACACAAAAAAAACCGGACGTTATGAATTTATTGCAATGGAGAATTCATTCCACGGCAGAAGTATGGGTGCAGTTGCACTTACCGGACACAAAGAATACAGAGAGCCATTTGAACCGGTTATGCCTGGTGTACATTTTGCAATCTACAATGATCTTGACAGTGTAAAAGCACTGGTAAATGATAAGACCTGCGCGATCATTCTGGAAACAATCCAGGGCGAAGGCGGAATCAACGCAGCGACAAAAGAATTTATGCAGGGAATCCGTAAGATCTGTGATGAGAACGGAATCCTGATGATCTGCGATGAAGTACAGTGTGGTATGGGACGAAGCGGTGCATGGTTTGCATGGCAGCAGATGGGAATCACACCGGATATCATGACAATGGCGAAAGCAATCGGAAGCGGTGTTCCGGTCGGCGCATTTGCGATGACAAAAGAAGTTGCAGATAATTCGCTGGTACCGGGAGATCACGGAACTACATATGGTGGAAACCCACTTTGCTGTGCAGCGGTCAGCAAGACTATTGAGATCTTTGAAAAAGAGCATATGCTCGATCATGTCAATGAAATCGCACCATATCTGACACAGAAACTGCAGGAAATCGTGGATACCTGCGATGCAGCCGTTAAAGTAAAGGGAAGAGGATTGATCCAGGGACTTCAGATCACCAAGCCGCTGGGTGAAGTGACAGCCAAAGCGTTGGAAGAAGGACTTCTGATCATCGGAGCTGGAACAGATGTGATCCGAATGATCCCACCGCTTGTTATCGGTAAAGAACAGGTAGATGAGATGGCAGAGATCCTGAAAAAAGCACTTGCATAAAATCGGTGCCTGATAAAAATAAGAGAATAAAAGAGCCGGTCATCGGATATACTTTCAGAAGAAAAGGAGGTATGAAAGATGACCGGATTTTTTATTGCCCTGCTGTCGGGAGCGCTGATGAGTGTGCAGGGGGTATTTAACACCCAGGTAACAAAGACGACAGGAATGTGGGTGAGTAATGCCTGGGTGCAGCTTAGTGCATTTGCCATCTGCCTGGTAATGTGGCTGATCATGGGAAGGGACAGTATTGCCACGATAGGAGAGGTGCAGCCTAAATATATGCTGCTTGGCGGTGTGATCGGAGCAGGGATCACCTGGACCGTGATCAAAAGTATGGCGCAGCTCGGGCCTGCAAAGGCGGCACTTCTGATCGTTATGTCTCAGCTTATTGTGGCGTATCTGATTGAACTGGTGGGATTATTTGGTGTGGAAAAAGAGCCATTTTCCTGGAGAAAAGTGATCGGTATGGGGATTGCTCTGATCGGCACGACAATTTTTCAGTGGAATAGGTTGTCTTTTGGAAAAAAATTCGTTACAATAATCATGTCTTGGAAGTACGAGGGGACATGCTCTGCGGAAAAGGAGTATGTATGCGGAAAAGAAGACGGATTTTATATCAAATATGTGGAATTTTCCTTGGAATCAGCTGTATGCTGTCAGCATGCCATGAAAAAGAAGAGCCTTACCAGTGTGGCTGCTGCAGAAGCGGATGCCGGGGATAAGAAAAACGAGGCAGAATCAAAGGCTGCCGAAGAAAAGCCGGATAAGGCAAAAGCAGATCCGGGTGGTGAAGAAAAAGAAGGTTCGATCTGGGTGTATGTATGTGGCGAGGTGGCATCACCCGGTGTATATGAACTGCAGGAAGGAGACCGCATCACGCATGCCATAGAAGCAGCGGGAGGTCTGACGGAGGCAGCAGGACAGGTTTATCTGAATCAGGCAGCACATCTGACAGATGGACAAAGGATTTATGTGCCATCCAGAGAAGAAGAACAGACTTTGAAAGAAGAAGGTTCACCATCGGATATGGCAGATGCCGGGATGGGAAAAGACACAGGAATAATAAACCTGAACACCGCGACAAAGGCTGAACTTTTAAGCTTAAGCGGGATTGGCGAGTCCCGCGCGGAAGCAATTATTGCTTATAGAGAGACAAACGGTGGATTCAGGAAGATAGAGGATCTGAAGAAAGTGGACGGGATCAAGGAAGGAATCTTTCAGAAGATCCGGGAGCAGATAACGGTAGAGTAGAGGAGTGCGCAAGATGGGCAGAAAAGTATTGGTAGTAGATGATGAAAAGCTGATCGTGAAAGGACTGAGATTCAGCTGGAACAGGATGATATGGAAGTTGACTGCGCATACGACGGTGAGGAAGCACTTGAGATGGTAAAAAGAAAAGAGTATGATATGATTCTTCTGGATGTCATGCTTCCAAAATACGATGGATTTGAAGTATGTAGACAGATCCGTGATTTCTCAGATGTACCGGTCATCATGCTCACTGCGAAGGGCGAGGATATGGACAAGATCCT
>ENA-OQHY01001118-OQHY01001118.1-human-gut-metagenome-genome-assembly--contig:-NODE-1118-length-12426-cov-5.657289_pt1 | contig 12426 bp, 11 predicted proteins | sample MGYA00242570_ERZ504733 | MGnify/ENA primary metagenome ERZ504733 (study PRJEB26092, sample SAMD00036219) | human gut metagenome | host: Homo sapiens | study: EMG produced TPA metagenomics assembly of...
TTTGAACACGACAAAGCTCGTAAACGTGCTTCTGAAGTTTAATGCGATCCAATGAAATTTGGAGTTGTTCTTCTTTCTTTTTCATAATTGTTGACTTTAGGGTGTCAACCTTATTTAAAAAAAGACAGATAGACTGGCAGATGGACTGGTAGATATTCCCGTTTTGGGGCGCATCTGTCAGTCTTTATATTGTTGGTATTCAGAGAATTGCAGCGAGACTGGCAGATATGGTAGATATTTTCGCAAAACATTTTTTTATAATGTTTGCTGAATATCATTTTATAATAGAATGGTGCCTTGCTGATAAGATTCTCCCACAGAATGGCACATCCTCCTCCTACTGATAGCCTACGATAAAAAACGAAACACACAGCGATGCAGGTGTATCCCCGTGTGTTTCGTTTATGCTTATTGTTTATGCCGTCGAAGCTGAGGCTGCGAAGCCACACGCCGCGGCAAAAGACAGCTGCTTACTTCTGAAGCAGTGCCATGGTGTCCTTAGCAATCATCAGCTCCTCGTCGGTCGGGATAACGCAAACCGTTACCTTAGACTCTGGAGTAGAGATGATAGCCTCTTCGCCGCGCACCTTGTTAGCCTCGGCATCCATCTCTACGCCGAGGAACTCAAGACCCGAGCAAGCCTCAAGGCGAGTGCCCACCTGGTTCTCGCCTACACCGGCTGTCCATACGATGATGTCCACACCACCCATAGCGGCAGCGTAAGCGCCGATGTACTTCTTGATGCGGTAGTTGTACATCTTCAGAGCGAGCTGTGCGCGCTCGTTGCCCTCAGCAGCAGCGCTCTCTACCTCGCGCATGTCCGAAGAGATGCCTGTGATGCCGAGCACACCGCTCTCCTTGTTGAGGAAGTCTGCCATCTCCTGCGGCTTCTTGCCGAGTTTCTCCATGAGGAAGGTAACGGCAGACGGGTCGATATCGCCAGAACGGCTGCCCATCATTACGCCAGCGAGCGGAGTGAGACCCATAGAGGTGTCGACGCACTTGCCGAACTTAACGGCTGACACCGACGCACCGTTGCCGATGTGGCAGGTGATGATGCGCTGTGTCTTGATGTCGCGGCCGAGGTACTCGCACACGCGCTGCGATACGTAGCGGTGGCTGGTGCCGTGGAAGCCGTAGCGACGCACGTGATACTTCTCGTAGAGCTCGTAAGGCACAGCGTAGAGGTAAGCGTAGTCGGGCATGGTGCTGTGGAAGGCGTTGTCGAACACGCACACCTGCGGCACCTCCGGCATCAGCTTGTCTACGGCGCGCAAGCCCTTCAGGTGGCCGGCGTTGTGTACCGGTGCGAGGTCGCAGAGGCTCTCGATGCCGTCCTCTACCGACTTGTCGACGATGACGCTCTTCTCGAAGAGGTCGCCACCCTGCACGATGCGATGGCCTACGGCGTCGATCTCGCTGAGCGACTTGATTGCGCCGAACTCAGGGTCGAGCAAGCACTGGAACACGAAGTTGACACCTTCCTTGTGGTCGGGCATGTCGTGCATGATTTTTTTCTTCTCGCCGTTAGGCAGAGTGATTTTGATGAATGCCTCATCAAGACCGATACGCTCAACGCCGCCTGCTGCCAGCACTGAGTTGTCGTCCATATTGTACAGCTTGTACTTGATTGAAGAGCTGCCACAATTAAGAACCAATATCTTCATTTTTGTGAGTTTTGAGTTTTGAGTTTTGAATTGTTGCGACATGCGTCGCAATTTTGAGTTTTGAATTTTGAGTTTTGAATTATGCGCTATGCGCATTTTTGAGTTTATCAGTTTTGAGTTATGAATTCAAAATTGAATAATTCAAAATCGGCGAAGCCGACAACTCAAAATTCAAAACTCAAAATTCAAAATTTACTTAGCGTCCATTGCCTGGCAAGCTGTGATAGCCACCATGTAGTAGATGTCCTCTACAGAGCAACCGCGCGAGAGGTCGTTCACTGGGCGTGCGATGCCTGAAGGATCGGACCGATAGCGAGCGCATCGCCCAAGCGCTGAACGAGCTTGTACGAGATGTTGCCCACCTCGAGGCACGGCACAACGAGAACGTTGGCGTGGCCGGCGATAGGAGAGCCCGGAGCCTTCTTCTCGCCAACAGCCGGAACGAGGGCAGCGTCAGCCTGCAGCTCGCCGTCGAGCTTCAGCTCTGGAGCCAGCTCGTGAGCGAGGCGTGTAGCCTCAACCACCTTGTCTACCACCTCGTGCTTTGCAGATCCCTTTGTAGAGAAGCTAAGCATAGCTACGCGTGGGTCCTGGATGCCAGCCACCGAGCGTGCTGTCTGCGCTGTGCACACAGCAATCTGAGCCAGCTGCTCTGCTGTAGGAACCGGTGTAACGGCTACGTCGCCCATGACGATGATGCCGTCGTCGCCATACTGGTGCTCGTGGGTGAGCATGAGCATAGCACCGCTCACGCAGGTCACGCCAGGAGCGCACTTGATGATCTGCAGCGCAGGGCGGAGAGTGTCGCCCGTTGTGCTCAGCGCACCAGAGATCTGACCGTCAGCACCCTCGGTCTTGATAATCATGCAGCCGAGGTAGAGCGGGTTCTTCACGAGTTCGCGAGCCTGCTCGATAGTCATGCCCTTCTTCTTGCGAAGCTCGGCGAGGAGCTCTGCGTACTCCTCTGCCTTCGGGTTGTTCAACGGGTCTACGATAGTAGCCTTGTCGATGTTGTGAAGATCCCACTTTGCGGCGAGAGTCTTCAGCTCGTCGGGGTTGCCGATGAGGATGAGGTCAGCCAACTCGTCAGCGAGGACGCGGTCGGCAGCCTTCAGTGTGCGCTCCTCTGTTGCTTCAGGAAGCACAATACGTTGTTTGTTGCTCTTTGCACGAGCAACAATGTGTTCAAGTAAGTTCATTATATCTATGATTATAACTAATTCCTGTATTACAGTGTCTGTTTAACCTCAATCTCGGTGAAGGTCTCGAGCACGTCGCCCTGCTGTATGTCGTTGAAGTTGACGAGCGAGATACCGCACTCGAAGTTGGTAGCCACCTCCTTAACGTCGTCCTTGTAGCGCTTGAGGGCAGCGATGTCGGCGGTGTGTACCACGATACCGTCGCGGATGACACGAGCACGGTCGCCACGGTGTACCTTGCCTTCTGTGACGTAGCAACCGGCAACGGTGCCCACCTTCGAGATCTTGTACACCTCGCGCACCTCCACCTGACCGGTGATAACCTCCTTCTTCACCTTGTCGAGCATACCGATCATAGCCGACTTGACGTCGTCGATAGCGTCGTAGATGACAGAGTAGGTGTTGATTTCTACGCCTTCCTGCTCAGCCAGCTTGCGTGCTGCTGCAGACGGGCGCACCTGGAAGCCCACGATGATAGCGTCGGAAGCATCGGCGAGCGTTACGTCGCTCTCCGAGATCTGACCTACTGCCTTGTAGATAACGTCCACCTTGATCTTCTCTGTAGACATCTTGATGAACGAGTCGGAGAGAGCCTCGATAGAGCCGTCGGTGTCACCCTTAACGATGATGTTAAGCTCCTTGAACGAACCGAGGGCGATGCGGTGAGAGATATCCGAGAGGGTGAGACGCTTCTGTGTGCGCAAGCCCTGCTCGCGCTGCAGCTGCAAGCGCTTGTTGGCGATGTCGCGTGTCTCCTGCTCGGTGTCGAGCACGTGGAACGAGTCGCCGGCTGTCGGCGCACCGTTCAAGCCGAGGATGATAGCTGGCTCAGCCGGACCTGCCGACTGTATGCGCTGGTTGCGCTCGTTGAACATGGCCTTGATGCGGCCCCATGATGTGCCGGCGATGATGTTGTCGCCCACGCGCAGTGTGCCGTTGCTTACGAGCACTGTCGACACGTAGCCACGACCCTTGTCGAGCGACGACTCGATGATAGAGCCCGTTGCCTTGCGGTTAGGGTTAGCCTTGAGGTCGAGCATCTCGGCTTCGAGGAGCACCTTCTCCATGAGTTCGCTGATGCCTACGCCCTTCTTGGCGCTTATCTCCTGGCACTGGTACTTGCCGCCCCATTCCTCGACGAGGAGGTTCATGCCTGCCAGCTCCTCGCGAACGCGGTCGGGTTGGCACCCGGCTTGTCAATCTTGTTGATAGCGAACACCATCGGCACGTTGGCAGCCTGAGCGTGCGCGATAGCCTCCTTGGTGGTAGGCATCACAGCGTCGTCGGCAGCGATGATGATGATGGCGATATCCGTCACCTGAGCACCACGGGCACGCATAGCGGTGAACGCCTCGTGACCCGGAGTGTCGAGGAACGTAATCTTACGTCCGTCCTCCAACTGCACGTTGTATGCACCGATGTGCTGTGTGATGCCGCCAGCCTCGCCTGCGATGACGTTTGTCTTGCGTATATAGTCGAGCAAAGAGGTCTTACCGTGGTCTACGTGGCCCATCACGGTTACGATCGGAGCGCGCGGAACAAGGTCGTTCTCGTCGTCCTCCACCTCGGTGATAGCCTCCTGCACCTCTGCACTTACGTATTCTGTCTTGAAGTCGAACTCCTCAGCCACGAGGTTGATGGTCTCGGCATCGAGACGCTGGTTTATAGACACCATGATGCCCACGCTCATGAGCGTACCAATCACCTGGTTCACGCTCACGTTCATCATCGTAGCGAGCTCCGATACGGTAACGAACTCGGTCAGCTTCAGTGTCTTGCTCTCCTTCTTCTCCTCGCGCAGCTCCTCGTTTATCTTCTCCTGAGCAGCCTCGCGCTTCTCCTTACGATACTTCGCGCCCTTCTTGTTCTGGTTCTGCTTGTTTGTGAGGCGTGCGAGTGTCTCCTTTACCTGGCGTGCTACGTCCTCGTCGTTTACCTCAGCGGGCTTCTGCTGTCCGCCGCGGTTGCGGTTCTTCTTCTTGTTCTTGTTGCTTGTGCCGGCATTGCCGCCACCGTTCTGCTTGCCACCATTGCCTCCGTTGGGCTGGTTCGACGCAGCGTTGATGTCCACGCGCACCTTGTTGATGCGTTCGCGTTTCTTCTTGTCGCCGCGCTGCTGCTGAGCCTTGTCCTCACGCTCCTTGCGCTTCTCCTCCTTCGACTTCTTCTTCGGACGGGTGCTCTGGTTGAGAGTAGAGAGGTCTATCTTGCCCAACACGTTCACCTTTGGTGCGTTGAGCATCTTCTTCTCGCTCTTGGTTGTGAAGATGTCTGTTTCTGTCTTTGCTGTCTCAGCCTGATTGTTTGTAGCCTCCACCTTCTTCGGGGTGCTTGCTGTGTTGCTTGTAGCAGTCTTTACCTCCTGCTTCTTTTCTTGTTTGTGCTCTTTGTTCTGACCCACAGTGTTCTGATTTTTGTTGTGATTGTCCACGTTAGCCTCTGTGCTTGCTTTCTGTGGTGCTTCGTTTGTTGCCGGCTTCTGACTTACGGCATTAGTCTTCGCCTGCGGCTCTTTATGAGTCTCAGGTGTTGCTGGCTTTGTCTGCGCTGGCTTCTTGTTCAGACTGTCAAGGTCTATTTTGCCCAGCGGCTTGTACTGCTGCTGAGTAGACGACTTGAGGAGTGGCTCAGCCTGTGGCTCCTCGCTGCGTTTCTTCTCTTTCGGCTTCTTCTGCAAGAGCTTCTCGGCTTGAGAACGAACCTCCTTGTCCTGCTGGAAGGCTCCAGCGAGTGCGTCGTACTGTGCGTCGCTCAGCTTGAAGCTTGGCTCTGCCTTTACTTCTCCAAGGTCACTTCTCTTCTCAAGGAACTCCACTGCCGTCTGGAGCCCGATGTTCAACTCTCGTAATGCTTTGTTTAACCTGATGCTCATATTTTGATGTTTTAAAAGTAAAAGAGTAAAGGAGTAAAAAAGTAAAACGTCTGCCTACCTCTGCTTCTGCCTCGTGCCCTTTTTCGGGGCGTAGCGTGGAGAAAGCTACCCGCTTTACGTCTTTCCTTTTCCTTAATAATTATGATTATAAATATGTTAGTGTTTAGATACTCGCTAAGGGAGCTTCAAACACCATGCGGTTTTGAGACTCCCTTATATGTATCTTGTTTACTCGAACTCGGCGCGCAACACCTTCAGCACGTTGTCGACAGTCTCCTCTTCGAGGTCTGCCTTCTCAACGAGCATATCGCGCGGAGCGTTGAGCACTGCCTTTGCTGTGTCAAGACCGATGCCCTTGATGGCATCGATAACCCACTGGTCGATTTCGTCGGCGAACTCGTCGAGGTAGATGTCCTCGTCTGCGTCCTCCTCCGACACTTCGCGGAACACGTCGATGGTGTACTCTGTGAGCAGCGATGCGAGCTTGATGTTCAAGCCGCTGCGACCGATGGCGAGGCTCACTTCCTCTGGCTTCAGATATACCTCTGCCTTCTTGTTCTCCTCGTCAATCTTGATGCTCGACACCTTAGCCGGTGAGAGTGCACGCTGGATGAAGAGTTTTGTGTTGCCAGTGTAGCAGATTACGTCGATGTTCTCGTTACAGAGCTCGCGTACTATGCCGTGCACACGGCTACCCTTTACGCCTACACATGCGCCTACCGGGTCGATGCGGTCATCGAAGCTCTCTACTGCTATCTTGGCGCGCTCGCCAGGGATGCGTGCAATGCGACGGATGGCGATGAGGCCTTCTGCTATCTCGGGCACCTCTGCCTCAAGAAGGCGCTGGAGGAACATCGGACTGGTGCGTGAGAGGATAATCTTCGGGTTGTTGTTCTCGTTGTCAACGCGCTCGATGACGGCGCGTATTGTCTCGCCCTTGCGATATACGTCTGCCGGAATCTGCTCTGCCTTCGGGAGAATGAGCTCGTTGTTCTCGTCATCAACTACGAGCACCTCGCGCTTCCATACCTGATATACCTCGGCTGCGATTACCTGACCTACGCGGTCTTTATATTTGTTGTAGAGCGAGTCGTGCTCGAGCTCCAATATCTTCGAAGCAAGGGTCTGGCGCAAGTTGAGGATGGCGCGGCGACCGAACTTAGCGAAGTCGACACGTTCTGAAACGTCCTCGCCCACCTCGTAGTCGGGCTCTATCTTGCGTGCCTCGGTGAGCGACACCTGCTTGTTCTCGTCCTCTACCTCGCCATCAGCCACTACCACGCGGTTGCGGTAAATCTCGAAGTCGCCTTTGTCTGGGTTCACGATAACGTCGAAGTTCTCATCGCTTCCGAAGATCTTTGCGAGAACGTTGCGGAAGCTCTCCTCCAACACGCTTACCAATGTGGTGCGGTCGATGTTCTTTGTCTCTTTAAACTCCTTGAAAGAGTCGAACATGCTCACCACGTCGTCTTTTTTTACTGCTGCCATAGCTTATTTGAAATTTATTAAGTATTTTGTATATTTCACTTTGTCCATATGGAAGGTGTAGTCGGTCTCCACGAGTTGTGGGCGCTTCTTGCCTTCCACTTTCTGCTTCTCCTGCACCGTCACAGTGAAGTCGTTGCCCTCTACGGCTTTGAGTACGCCTTTGTACTTCTTTCCGTCTGCGTCGAGCACTTCTACGTCCTTGCCTACGAAGCAGTGGTACTGTTGAGCCACTTTGAACGGCTGTCCCAGTCCGGCTGAGCCTACTTCAAGTTCATAGTCCTCTTCGTCGCGGCTGAGGTGGTCTTCGATGAAACGGCTCAATTCTACGCAGTCTTCAATCCACACGCCGTCGGCATGGTCAATTTCTACTACGATACGGTCGTCGGGGCTTATCTCGATGTCAACAAGGAAGTACTCCTTGCCGTCAAGCCACTCTTCTACGATACTTCTTACGGTGTCTTTGTTTATCATATATTTCAATTATAAATAAAAATGAGGAGCTCTCTCGGAGCCCCTCATTCCACTGAACGATGCAAAATTACTAATTTTCTGCAACGTAAGCAAATATTTACTGAGTTTTCTACCTGTTTCGGGCGTTTTATCGTCTAAGCCACGGCTCAGGGTTGAGTCGGGTGCTGTTCTTGTGCAGCTGGAACTGCAGTATGTTCTCGCCGCCGACTGCTCCGAGTGCCTGGCCGGTAGACACCTTCTGGTCGCGATGCACACTCACCGATGTGAGGTTGCAGTATACGGAGATGTACACGCCGTGGCGCACCATGACGAGCCATTGTCCGCCGATGCCGTACACTGCACTTACCACACCGTCGTACACGGCGCGTGCCTGACAGCCAGGTTGTCCCTTTATGTTGATGCCTTTGTTGTCGAGTGTCACGCCGCGCAGACCCTCGATGGTGTTCTGTCCGTAGTGCGACACGATGCGACAACCGCCGGTGAGCGGTATCGGTAGGCGTCCGCGGTTAGCTCGAAGCTCCCGACATCATGCGGTCTACCGACGACACGGTGTAGGTCTGCTCTACGTCGCGCTTAGCCTCTGCCAACTCCTTCGATGAGCGTCGCTCGTCGGCTTTTGCTTTGCGCTCTATTGCCTCGCGCTGTGCTTCTGCTTCGCGTGCCTGTTGCTCGGCGCGCTCCTTCTGCTGTGCGGTAGCCTCGCGTGCACGCTGCTTGGCGCGCTCCTCAGCCTCGCGTGCCTCGCGCAGACGGCGTTCGTTCTCGGCGCGTGCTCGCTCTGCCTCGCACGTTTGCGTGCCAATTCTGCCTCGCGACGCTTCTTTGCTGCGGCTGCCTCTGCTGCCTTGCGACGTGCCTCCTCCTCGGCACGCTTGCGCGCCTTCTCCACCTCTATGGCTATGAGTCGGTCGATTTGCGCATTGAGGGCGCTGGCGTCCTTACGCTGCTTCGCTATTACGCTCTGTATAGTCTTCTGCTGCTTCTGCAGCGAGTTGACCATAGTCTGCTGCTCACTCTGCTTGCTCTCGAGCGCGCGGTGCTCCTGTCTGCCCTTGTCGAGCATCACGTTTTTCTGTCCGCGCACCTGCTGCAGCTGTTTCTGCTTCTCGTTCACCTGCTCCTGCTTGGCTTTCACCATCTCGCCCTGCGCTTTCTGCCACGAAGCATATTCGCGCACGAAGCGCAGACGGCGGTACATCTCGGTGAAGCTCTTCGCCGAGAAGATGAACATGAGGCGGTCTTGCATGGTGTGCTTGCGCGATATGTAGCGCATCGACTTCACGTACTTCGCCTTGCGCTCCTTCAGCTGCTGCTGCAGTGTGGCGAGCTGCGCCTTCAGTAGATCGATGTTGCCGTCGAGGTGTGTGATGTCGCGCTGTATGCCGTCGATGTTCTGCTTGTGGCGGTCTATCTCGCTGTTGAGTATAAGCAGGTCGTTGAGGCGTTTCTTTACGTCGGCTCTGTTGGCGCGCAGAGCCGCCTCCTGCTTCTTTATCTCCTTCTGTATGCCCGAACGCTTGCTCTGCAGTCCGCGTATCTCGGCTGTAGAGTACTTTGTGTTGTTCTGCTTTGCTGTGCCCTGCTTCTTGCGCTTCTTGGTTGTGGTCTTCTTCTTCGCAGTGGTTTTCTTTTTTGCAGTGGTGGTTGTCTTGCGCTGCGTGGTGTGTTTCTTCGCAGTGGTGGTGCGCTTCTGCTGTTGTGCGTCGGCACTGGTAGCCATGTTGGGCGTGGCTGCGATGAGGAGTGTGGCGATTAATATGTGTAGCAACTTGTTCATTATCTTCGATGGGTTTATTGCGGCGTTGTGCCGGCTTTTATTGCAGCGATGTTATCTTGCGGAGCAGTTCGTCTACTTCCACCTTGCGGTACTTCGATGATACCTCTGTCTTTGTGTCCCAGTTGGTAGAGGTCTTGGGCGATGACATCTGTAGCGTCACCTGCGCAGCGTGGTTGCTTCCGCCGTAGTTGGTGCTGAAGCCGAACAGCTGTGTTGTAGGGAACTTCTTCTGTCCTACGGTGTTGAAGTCGTTGTATGTCCATGTGAGCGACGAGGTGCCGTGTGCAGCACTCTTGTATGTTATGTCGGCACCCTTGATGAGTGCTGTTGCTGCGTCCACGCTCCACTTGTAGGTGATGTTGCCAGCCTTGAGCGTCACGGGCACTCGTGAGCTGCCAGCTGCCACGTCGGCTACGAATTTCTTCATGTCAGCCTCGGTGACGGTCTTTGCGCCAGGCGCTATGAGCTGGTTCCAGAAGAGTGCTTGCAGGCTGTAGAACGAGAGTCCGTTGTTGGCGAGGAAGCTCACTTCGGAGTAAGAGGCTTTGATATACTCCTTGTGGTAGCGGTCGAGGAGCAGCACGTAGTTGGGTGTGAACTCTATGCGTGCCAGTTCGCTGCGCAGTATAGGCATGAGCAGTTGTATGCGTATGCACTCGTCCTTGCGCATACTTAGTTTGGCTGGCACCGTAATCTCCTTGCTGCCCAACTGTAGCGTGAAGTCGCCACTTGTGAGGATGTTCTCTGTCGCCACGTTGTTGTTGGCGATGCGCTGCACGAACTGTAGCGACTGTCTTGCAGCCTCCTTCTCGGCGTTCTTGTCTGTCTTAGAGGTCTGTGTTGGCAGTTGTGTGCCGTCGGTGATGGCTTTCTTGCTTGCACAGGAGGTGATGAGCAGCAGGGCTGCAGCTATCGGTGCGTATCTAAGTATATGTTTCATCTTGTTGATATTGTTTTGTTATGTTGTTCGGTTTATGCACGCTGTGGCAGCACTTGTGCTGCTACTTCAGCTTGCGTGTCTTTATCTTGCGTTCGAGCGATGTCTTGTTGCCTCCGGCTTCTATGGCTTGCTTCCAGTAGCTGACGGCTTTCTCCTTGTCGCCTGTCATGAGGTAGATGTCGCCTGCGTGCTCCAAGAGCACCTTGTCGGGATTCTTGCTGTTCTGCAGTGTGAGGTCGACGTATGCCTTTGCCTCGTCGTAGCGTTTCTGCAGGAACAGTATCCAGGCATAGGTGTCGAGATAAGTGGCATTGGTGGGCTCCTCCTTGAGCGTTCGCAGGCTCATCTCGGCTGCGTGGTCGAGCTGCGTGTTCTGCTGCGAGAGGTAGTAGGCGTAGTTGTTCAGCACCTGTATGTTGTCAGGGTATATGGTTATCGCCTTCTCGTATGCGCTGAATGCCTCGTCGTGGTTGTTGGCGGTGTAGCTGATGTCACCTATTATGCCGTACATGTCCGATGCCATGTTGCGTTCTGGCTCGTCGGCTTTGTTCAAGTCAATCTCGTTGAGTCCGCGTTTGCACGCTTCGTAAGCCTTCTGATCCTTATCCTGCTGTATGTATGCAAGTGCCATGAAGTAGTAGTAGGTCAGCTCCTCGGGCGTGTACTGTATGCCCTTGTCGCAGAGGTCGACCACTTCGTCCCACTTTTTCTCCTCCCATTTGTTCTGCGTCAGTGTGAGGCGTGCCGACAGATTGTCTGGCTCGAAGGAGAGAGTGTGTGCGTATGCGGCGTTGATACTGTCCTGCGGCATCTTCTTCACTCGCATGTACATCGCCTTAAGATTTGATAGCTCGGCGTTGCGTGGTGTGGCGAGCATTATCTTGTCGAACAGTGCGAGCACAGCCGTTGAGTCGCCACCCTGCTCCTGCTCGTTCTCGCGTATTGCTTGCTGCAGCATCGAGAGCTTTGTCTTTATGTCGGTCTGCGGACTGAACAGTATGTTGTCGCGCAGTTGTCGTGCCTTCGTGTCGTCGCCCATGCTGCGGTAGTAGTCGTAGAGCGAGTTCAGTGCGAATTCGTTTTGCTTGTCGTCCTCCAGTGCGCTCTTGAACCAGTTGTAGGCTTCGCTCTTGCGGTCGTGCTGCATGAGCCAGTTGCCGAGCATCACCTTGTACGACGGCTCGTTGGGGTGGTCGTTGGTGAGCGCGTGGAGTATGCGGTAGGCGTTCTTCTTGTCGCCCTGCTGCTCGTAGATTCCCATGCGCATGAGTGATATCTCCTCGCTTGGTCCGTCGGCTTGCTCCATGCGGTCGATGGTGGAGAGCATCTTGGGGTAGTCTTTCTTTGCGTTATACAGTCGCACCAATAGCTCGAGCACGTCGCTGCGGTCGCGGTGGTGTGCGTAGAGCTGTTCATAGGCTTCGATGGCGCGGTCGTACTCGCGTTGGTCGATGTATGTCTCCGCCACGTTCTCGAGGTAGTTGTCGTTGTCGGGTTGCAGCTCGGCAGCTCGGCGCATGTTCACTCTTGCGAGCGAGTCGTTGCCCTGCTTTAGGTACGAGTGGGCTAACGAGTAGTACACCTCGCAGCGTCGGGGCGCATCTCGTGGCATCGCTCTAACAGTGCTGATGCTGTGGAGTCGCCCGCAATCTGTCGGCACACTGCGTCGAGGTACAGGCGGTCGAATAGTGGAGTCTCCTTCAGTAGCGAGTCGGCAGAGATGGTCATCGTGTCGCACTTCATGTCGACCGATGTACCCGTGCGTGCTCCGCCGATAGCTAAGAGCGGAGCGACAACTGCCATGGTTATCGCAACGAGTATGTATTTCTTCATTTTCTTCTTCTTTAATTGTTTGGAAGTGAGTTGCCGACGGAGGCTAACCGTAGCCTCCTACTTATTTCACTCCGGTGTGTCCGTAGCCACCTCGCCACGCTCTGTTTCGTCGAGCTCCTCAACGAGGCAGAACTCGCCCTGCTCGTGCGTGCTATGACCATCTGTGCGATGCGTCGCCG
>ENA-OQHY01001119-OQHY01001119.1-human-gut-metagenome-genome-assembly--contig:-NODE-1119-length-12422-cov-2.584059_pt1 | contig 12422 bp, 18 predicted proteins | sample MGYA00242570_ERZ504733 | MGnify/ENA primary metagenome ERZ504733 (study PRJEB26092, sample SAMD00036219) | human gut metagenome | host: Homo sapiens | study: EMG produced TPA metagenomics assembly of...
CCTGATGCCGGGTAGCGATGTCGCGACCCGGCATACCGTCAGAGAGGGGAGTCCTGACTGATCTCGTCCAGCGACAAATGGAAGCTCGGCACAAACACCTGCATGAAATAATCCATCTCTTCGCTGCGGCGTGATTCCAGCGTTTTTTCCAGACGCGTTTTCGCCAGCAGAAATTCGTTATTCCCCGCGGACAGCTCTTCCAGACATTTCAGGTAAGCGCATAGCGCATCCGCCTGCTTAACCAGCAATTTTTCCTCTTCCGTGTACTGATGCTCATCAATCAGCGGCTCAAAAATATCGCGCAGCTCGTCCGGCACCATGTCGATCAGTTTCTGCTGAGCAATCTTCTCAATGGCCTTATATTCCTGGGCTATCTGCGAGTTGAAATATTTCACGGGTGTCGGTAAATCCCCGGTCAGCACTTCCGAGGCATCGTGATACATCGCCAGCAGGGCAATACGCTCAGCGTTAACCTGCCCGTTGAATTTCCGGTTTTTAATGGCAGCCAGAGCGTGAGCGACCATCGCAACCTGCAGACTGTGCTCCGACACATTCTCAGTGCGGACATTGCGCATCAGCGGCCAGCGGTTGATCAGTTTAAGGCGGGAGAGGTGGGCAAAGAAATGACTCTGACTCATAGGTTACCTTTGTCTTCACTGCGACAGACTTCATTGTGCGGGGAGGGGAGGCAAGATGCAAATCAGGCTACCGAAGTAGCCTGATTTTAAGATTACTGGTGGTAACCTGAGAGGAAACGTCCAAAGCGGCTGATGGCCATCTCGAGGTCATCTTCACGCGGCAGGGTAACGATACGCACGTGATCCGGCCACGGCCAGTTAAAGGCGGTACCCTGCACCAGCAGCACTTTTTCCTGCAGCAGGAAATCGAGCACCATCTTCTGGTCGTCATGAATATTAAAGCGTTTCGCGTCGATTTTCGGGAACATGTAGAGCGCGCCGTTCGGCTTCACGCATGAGACGCCTGGAATATCGTTGATAAGCTCCCACGCGCGGTTACGCTGCTCATATAAACGCCCGCCCGGCACGATAAACTCGCTGATGCTCTGATAGCCGCCGAGTGCGGTCTGGATAGCATGCTGCGCCGGCACGTTGGCACATAAACGCATAGAGGCGAGCATTTCCAGCCCTTCAATATAGCCTTTCGCATGTTTTTTCGGGCCGTTTAAGACCATCCAGCCCTGACGGAAACCGGCCACACGGTAGGTTTTAGACAGGCCGTTAAAAGTCACGGTCAGCAGGTCCGGAGCCAGTGCGGCGATAGAGTGGTGCTGCGCCGCGTCATACAGGATCTTGTCGTAAATTTCGTCGGCAAAGATGATCAGGTTGTGCTGGCGGGCGATCTCCACGATCTCCATTAGCAGCTCTTTTGAGTAGACCGCGCCCGTTGGGTTGTTCGGGTTAATAATGACGATGCCGCGCGTGCGTGGGGTAATTTTCGCGCGAATATCATCGAGATCCGGGAACCAGTCAGAGGACTCATCGCAAAGATAGTGCACGGCTTTACCGCTGGACAGGGATACGGCCGCCGTCCACAGCGGATAATCCGGCGCGGGAACCAGCATTTCGTCGCCGCTGTTCAGCAGCGCCTGCATGGCCTGCACGATCAGCTCAGAGACGCGTTGCCGATATAGATATCTTCAACGGTAACATCACGCATATCGCGCGCCTGGTAGTGCTGCATGATGGCTTTTCGTGCGGAGTAAAGTCCTTTTGAATCGCAATAGCCTTGCGCAGTAGGCAGGTTGCGGATCACATCAACCAGAATTTCATCCGGCGCTTCAAAACCAAATGGCGCAGGGTTACCAATGTTGAGTTTCAGAACCTTATTGCCTTCTTCTTCAAGGCGTTTAGCTCTTTCAGAACCGGGCCACGGATGTCGTAACAGACGTTATCTAGCTTGCTGGATTTTTCGATAGGGGACATGAACCTTTAACCTTTTCGCGATTGTTGCCACTCCCTGCCGTGGAAGTCAGCACGGAATAATGTACTCCCCCCTCGCTTCGTTTTGAAGGGCGGCAGGAGAAGATTTTGTGGAGTGAATGAAAATGGAGTGAATCTTTTTCGCTATCAGCGAACAATTTAACTGACTTAAAGTAAGGTTAATGGTGTGAAAGTAGGTTTATTGTGCTGTTAAAGAATATAAAAGTTGTATATTGTGCTGATAAAAATAAATAATATCCGCAACCTGCGTGGCAGTTACGCTGAGTGACCTTTCGTAAAACCTGAATGCTTCGTTACGTGGGGTTGTAATAGTGTGCATTGGCTAAAAGTTACTCATGTGAAATTAATGTTAAGTGTTATTAATGAATGGCCTTAATCTAAATTAAAATTTATTTATTATTAACCAACAAAATGCAACTTTAGTTAATTTTAATAAAATTAGTTGAGAAGCTTAACAACCCTCATAAATCCTCAATATTGCAATAAGACTTATAAATAAAGTGGATTTGGGTTAAGATGTCTTTCAGGAAAGCTGGGCATAGATACATATGTATTGTATTTGTGGAACAGGTTTTCTGAATTAATTGATTGTTATTGTTAGAGTTATCTCTGGCCGGAATGGGTTAAACATCTCCTGCTACGTTGACAGCACTGCGAGAAAGATGGCAGAAAGGGTGTATCACCCTTAATGGAATTTACATAAACCTGCAAACATCTAAATATCCTGAACGTTTAAGAGAATAAAAATAACGTCATGAAACGTGCTTTCTGACTGTTGATATTAAAACAGCACAATAACTATCTGTCAGGCAGTCTGCCGGGCCGGGATGCGAGGGAAAACCTTCAGAGGGAATTGCTTAACTGTTACACACACAGCTTCAACCCGGGCAGCTCCGCACGAGCAACCTGAAAGTGAAAAGATATGATAAATGCAAATCGTCCGATAATGAATCTCGACCTCGATCTGCTGAGAACGTTTGTTGCGGTCGCCGATCTCAACACTTTTGCAGCTGCTGCTGCCGCCGTTTGCCGAACCCAGTCCGCCGTTAGCCAGCAAATGCAACGGCTGGAACAACTTGTTGGTAAAGAGCTCTTTGCCCGTCACGGGCGTAATAAGCTTTTAACGGAACACGGTATTCAGCTTCTGGGTTATGCCAGGAAAATACTTCGCTTTAATGACGAAGCATGTATGTCATTAATGTATAGCAACCTGCAAGGGGTGCTAACGTTAGGTGCGTCTGATGAGTCAGCAGACACAATATTGCCATTTCTTCTCAATCGAATTAGTTCGGTTTATCCGAAGCTTGCGCTGGACGTTAGCGTAAAACGAAATGCTTTTATGATTGAGATGCTAAATGAGAATAAGGTCGATCTGGTGGTGACCACGCACCGTCCAGGGCAATTTAATTGCCTGACGTTGCGCACGTCTCCGACGCATTGGTATTGCGCTGCTGAATATGTGCTGCAAAAAGGTGAGCCAATTCCATTGGTATTACTGGATGATCCTAGTCCGTTCCGCGATATGGTGTTGGCGGCGCTCAATGAGGCCAATATTCCATGGCGTCTGGCTTATGTGGCTTCCACATTGCCAGCGGTACGTGCTGCCGTGAAAGCGGGGCTTGGAGTAACGGCCCGTCCGGTCGAAATGATGAGCCCGGATCTGCGCGTACTGGGTAAATCAGATGGTCTTCCTGCTTTGCCTGATACGGAGTATCTGCTCTGCCACAATGCGTCCAGCAATAACGAACTGGCGAAAGTCGTGTTCGAGGCGATGGAAAACTACCATAATCCATGGCAATTCGAACATGTTACCTCCAGGAGGGGATGATTCCCTGATCGTTGAAGGGGACTTTGAGTGATCGACAGCTCAAAATTCTGGTAACAATTTGTAAATGTAAAAAAAAGCCACTCACGCGATTTTCGCCTGCAGTGGCTTTTTTTGGCAGTAATACCCGCGATCACCGCGTGGATTTTCAGGATAGTCGCTATTTATCAGTAAGATAAATGCTTTTGTTCAAATGTTGTGCGTTTCCCGTTCAGTCTCCCTCCAGCTCGCCTCGATGTTAATAAAACAGGAAATATGTTGCTGGTTTTTTGGGTGAATTAACAAAAGCGTGTCTCAGATCAAGAAAATACTCCTCTTTAGGGGGAGGAATCGTTGGCAAATCCTGTCAAAATAGGAGGGTTATTTTTTTTACTTCCAAAACGGACACGATTCAACAACATGCATTTGACGTAAACTCAGGTACCCACCAGGGTTAAAGGGCACCAAATGTTAATGAGAATCGCTCGATGTAATTTAATGTGAAGAAACCTTTGTTAAAGTTGACAAAAGGTTATAGAAAGGAGTAAAAAACCCCATCATTTTGCTGTCTACGTCTCATTTCTGACAGTTAGTGTAAGGTTTTTCGTTCCTCCCCATGAATCGATGTGATGCCCATCTGCCAGCAAGAGCAGTGTCGTAGGTATCACTTTTGATGAGTAAGCAATGAGTATGTCAACATCCACAGAAGTCATCGCTCATCACTGGGCATTCGCAATCTTTCTTATTGTAGCCATTGGCCTGTGCTGCCTGATGTTAGTCGGCGGCTGGTTCCTGGGCGGTCGCGCCCGTGCAAGGCACAAGAACACACCTTTCGAATCAGGTATTGATTCAGTAGGTTCCGCTCGCTTACGCCTGTCTGCCAAGTTCTATCTGGTAGCCATGTTCTTCGTCATCTTTGACGTGGAAGCGCTTTACCTTTTCGCATGGTCAACTTCCATCCGCGAAAGTGGTTGGGTGGGCTTTGTCGAGGCCGCAATTTTCATTTTAGTGTTACTGGCCGGTCTGGTTTATTTGGTGCGTATTGGCGCGCTTGACTGGACGCCTGCGCGTTCACGTCGTGAACACATCAACCCGGAAAACAGTATCTCTAATCGTCAGCAGTAACAGCGAGGCAATAAGATGGATTATACGCTCACCCGCATAGATCCTAACGGTGAGAATGACCGTTACCCCCTGCAAAAACAGGAGATCGTAACCGACCCCCTGGAGCAAGAAGTCAATAAAAGCGTGTACATGGGCAAACTCGAGCATGCCATGCACGATATGGTCAACTGGGTCGTAAGAACTCCATCTGGCCTTACAACTTTGGCCTTTCTTGCTGCTACGTTGAAATGGTGACGTCATTCACTGCGGTGCATGACGTTGCGCGTTTTGGGGCAGAGGTACTGCGTGCTTCCCCACGTCAGGCTGACCTGATGGTGGTGGCAGGTACATGCTTTACCAAGATGGCACCTGTTATTCAGCGTCTGTATGACCAGATGCTGGAGCCAAAATGGGTTATTTCCATGGGCGCATGTGCAAACTCTGGCGGTATGTACGACATTTATTCCGTCGTACAGGGCGTAGATAAGTTTATTCCAGTGGATGTTTACATCCCGGGTTGTCCGCCGCGTCCGGAAGCTTACATGCAGGCGCTGATGCTGCTGCAGGAGTCTATCGGTAAAGAACGTCGTCCGCTCTCGTGGGTGGTTGGCGATCAGGGTGTTTACCGCGCCAACATGCAGTCTGAGCGCGAGCGTAAACGCGGCGAACGTATTGCAGTAACCAATCTGCGTACGCCTGACGAAATTTAATTTGCGCCTGTGGGCATGGAGTAAACCTTCGCATATCACTACTCAAATAGCGCGAAGCCACGCCCTACAGTCACCACGGACCATTTGCAATGGTGAACAATATGACCGACTTAACCGCGCAAGAAGCCGCCTGGCAAACACGGGATCATCTGGATGACCCTGTCATTGGCGAACTGCGCAACCGTTTTGGGCCGGATGCCTTTACTGTTCAGGCGACCCGCACCGGGGTACCCGTTGTTTGGGTGAAGCGTGAGCAATTACTGGAAGTGGTCGATTTCCTTAAGAAATTGCCAAAACCTTACGTCATGCTGTTTGACTTACACGGCATGGATGAACGTCTGCGTACGCACCGCCAGGGTCTCCCTGCTGCGGATTTTTCCGTTTTCTACCACCTGATCTCAATAGACCGTAATACGGATATCATGCTCAAGGTGGCATTGTCTGAAAACGACATGCATCTGCCGACGATCACTAAACTTTTCCCGAACGCTAACTGGTATGAGCGTGAAACCTGGGAAATGTTCGGGATGACCTTCGACGGCCACCCGCATCTGACGCGCATCATGATGCCGCAGACGTGGACCGGCCACCCGCTGCGTAAAGACTACCCGGCACGTGCGACTGAATTCGACCCATTTGAGCTGACGAAAGCCAAGCAGGATCTGGAGATGGAAGCGCTGACCTTCAAGCCGGAAGACTGGGGCATGAAACGCGGGACGGAAAACGAGGACTTCATGTTCCTCAACCTCGGTCCAAACCACCCCTCTGCGCACGGTGCTTTCCGTATTATTCTTCAGCTTGATGGCGAAGAGATTGTCGACTGCGTACCGGACATCGGTTACCACCACCGTGGTGCTGAGAAGATGGGCGAGCGTCAGTCCTGGCACAGCTACATTCCGTATACCGACCGTATCGAGTACCTCGCGGTTGCGTAAACGAAATGCCTTACGTGCTGGCCGTTGAGAAACTGGCAGGTATCACCGTACCGGATCGCGTTAACGTTATCCGCGTGATGCTCTCCGAACTGTTCCGTATCAACAGCCACCTGCTGTATATCTCCACGTTCATTCAGGACGTTGGCGCGATGACCCCGGTCTTCTTCGCCTTTACCGATCGTCAGAAAATCTACGATCTGTAGAAGCCATCACCGGTTTCCGTATGCACCCGGCCTGGTTCCGTATCGGCGGTGTGGCACACGATCTGCCGCGCGGTTGGGAGCGCCTGCTGCGTGAATTCCTCGATTGGATGCCAAAACGTCTGGCTTCTTACGAGAAAGCCGCACTGCGTAACACCATCCTGAAAGGCCGTTCCCAGGGCGTTGCAGCCTACGGTGCGAAAGAAGCGCTGGAGTGGGGTACGACAGGTGCGGGTCTGCGCGCAACCGGTATTGATTTCGACGTGCGTAAAGCCCGTCCTTACTCTGGCTATGAAACTTCGACTTCGAAGTCCCGGTTGGCGGCGGTGTTTCCGACTGCTACACCCGCGTGATGCTGAAAGTTGAAGAGTTGCGCCAGAGTCTGCGCATCCTTGAGCAGTGCCTCAACAACATGCCGGAAGGCCCGTTCAAGGCGGATCACCCGCTGACGACGCCGCCGCCGAAAGAGCGCACGCTGCAACATATCGAAACCCTGATCACCCACTTCCTGCAGGTTTCCTGGGGTCCGGTCATGCCGGCGCAAGAATCCTTCCAGATGATTGAAGCGACCAAGGGTATTAACAGTTACTACCTGACCAGTGACGGCAGCACCATGAGCTACCGTACCCGCGTGCGTACACCAAGCTTTGCGCACCTGCAGCAGATCCCGTCCGCCATCCGCGGCAGTCTGGTCTCCGACCTGATTGTGTATCTGGGTAGTATCGATTTTGTTATGTCAGATGTGGACCGCTAATTATGCACGAGAATCAACAACCACAAACCGAGGCTTTTGAGCTGAGTGAAGCAGAACGTGCCGCCATTGAGCACGAGATGCACCACTACGAAGACCCGCGTGCGGCGTCCATTGAAGCGCTGAAAATCGTACAGAAACAGCGTGGTTGGGTGCCGGATGGGGCGATCTATGAGATCGCAAAAGTGCTGGGCATTCCGGCAAGTGACGTAGAAGGCGTAGCCACGTTCTACAGCCAGATCTTCCGTCAGCCGGTGGGTCGCCATGTGATCCGCTACTGTGACAGCGTGGTTTGTCACATTACCGGTTATCAGGCATTCAGGCAGCGATTGAGAAAAAGCTCAATATCAAGCCAGGCCAGACCACGTTCGATGGCCGCTTTACGCTGCTGCCAACCTGCTGCCTGGGGAACTGCGACAAGGGGCCGACCATGATGATTGATGAGGATACTCACAGTTATCTGACGCCGGAAGCCATTCCTGACCTGCTGGAGCAGTACAAATGAAAACTGTAATTCGTACTGCTGAAACTCATCCACTGACCTGGCGTCTGCGTGATGACAAACAGCCGGTATGGCTCGACGAATACCAGAGCAAAAACGGCTATGCCGGTGCGCGTAAAGCCTGGGCGGCATGGCGCCGGACGACATCGTCAGTGCGGTTAAAGACGCTGGCCTGAAAGGGCGCGGCGGCGCAGGCTTTTCCACCGGTCTGAAGTGGAGCCTGATGCCAAAAGACGAATCCATGAACATCCGTTACCTGCTGTGTAACGCTGATGAAATGGAGCCGGGCACCTATAAAGACCGCCTGCTGATGGAACAGCTGCCGCACCTGCTGGTGGAAGGCATGCTGATCTCCGCGTTCGCGCTGAAAGCGTACCGGGGTTACATCTTCCTGCGCGGTGAATACATCGAAGCGGCTGAAAACCTGCGTCGCGCGATTGCCGAAGCCACTGAAGCGGGCCTGCTGGGTAAAAACATCCTTGGCACCGGTTTTGACTTCGAGCTGTTCGTGCACACCGGGGCAGGGCGTTATATCTGTGGTGAAGAGACCGCACTGATTAACTCCCTGGAAGGCCGCCGTGCGAACCACGTTCCAAGCCACCGTTCCCGGCAAGCTCTGGCGTCTGGGGGTAAACCGACCTGTGTAAACAACGTCGAAACCTGTGTAACGTCCCGGCAATCCTCGCCAATGGCGTGGAGTGGTATCAGGCATCTCGAACAGTAAAGATGCCGGTACCAAGCTGATGGGCTTCTCCGGTCGCGTGAAGAACCCTGCGTCTGGGAACTGCCGTTTGGCACCACCGCACGTGAAATTCTTGAAGACTACGCTGGCGGCATGCGTGATGGCCTGAAATTCAAAGCCTGGCAGCCAGGCGGTGCAGGGACCGACTTCCTGACCGAGGCCCATCTTGATCTGCCGATGGAATTCGAAAGCATTGGTAAAGCAGGCAGCCGTCTGGGTACGGCGCTGGCAATGGCCGTCGACCATGAGATCGGCATGGTATCGCTGGTGCGTAACCTCGAAGAGTTCTTTGCCCGCGAGTCCTGCGGCTGGTGTACACCGTGCGTGATGGTCTGCCGTGGAGCGTGAAGATCCTGCGTGCTATCGAACGTGGCGAAGGCCAGCCTGGCGATATCGAGACACTTGAGCAACTGTGTCGATTCCTGGGCCCCGGGAAAACCTTCTGTGCCCACGCACCAGGCGCCGTTGAGCCACTGCAGAGCGCGATTAAATATTTCCGCGACGAATTCGAAGCAGGCATCAAGCAGCCGTTCAGCAATACCCATGCCATCAATGGGATTCAGCCGAACCTGCTGAAAGCGCGCTGGTAAAACAGAATTTTGATTAACGCTCAGTTACGACTGAGCCAACTGGAAGCATGCTAATGGCTACGATTCATGTAGACGGCAAAGAGTATGAGGTCAACGGGGCGGACAACCTGCTGGAAGCTTGTCTGTCGCTCGGCCTTGATATTCCGTATTTTTGCTGGCATCCGGCGCTGGGCAGCGTCGGTGCTTGCCGCCAGTGTGCGGTGAAGCAATATCAAAACGCGGAAGACACGCGTGGTCGCCTGGTGATGTCCTGTATGACGCCAGCCACCGAAGGCACTTTTATTTCGATTGATGACGAAGAAGCCAAACAGTTCCGTGAAAGCGTTGTGGAATGGTTGATGACCAACCACCCGCACGATTGCCCGGTCTGTGAAGAAGGCGGTAACTGCCACCTTCAGGATATGACCGTAATGACCGGTCACAGCTTCCGTCGCTATCGCTTTACCAAACGTACCCACCGCAACCAGGATTTGGGGCCGTTCATCTCTCACGAAATGAACCGCTGCATCGCCTGCTACCGCTGCGTGCGTTACTACAAAGATTACGCAGACGGACAAGATCTGGGCGTGTATGGCGCGCATGACAACGTCTACTTCGGTCGTCCGGAAGACGGTACGCTGGAAAGCGAATTCTCCGGTAACCTGGTCGAGATTTGTCCAACCGGCGTCTTCACCGATAAAACCCACTCCGAGCGTTACAACCGTAAGTGGGACATGCAGTTTGCACCAAGCATCTGCCAGCAGTGTTCGCTGGGCTGTAACACCAGCGGGTGAGCGCTATGGCGAACTGCGTCGTATTGAAAACCGTTATAACGGTACCGTTAACCATTACTTCCTGTGCGACCGCGGTCGTTTCGGCTACGGCTACGTGAACCTGAAAGACCGTCCACGTCAGCCCGTTCACGCGTGGTGATGACTTCATCACCCTGAACGCTGAACAGGCGATGCAGGGCGCGGCAGATATTCTGCGCCAGTCGAAGAAAGTGATCGGTATCGGCTCCCCGCGCGCCAGCATCGAAAGTAACTTCGCGCTGCGTGAGCTGGTTGGGGCGGAAAACTTCTACACCGGTATCGCTCAGGGCGAGCAGGAACGTCTGCAGCTGGTACTGAAAGTGCTGCGTGAAGGCGGTATTCATACCCCAGCGCTGCGTGAAATTGAATCTTATGATGCGGTTCTGGTGCTGGGTGAAGATTTGACGCAGACCGGCGCTCGCGCTGCCCTGGCGGTTCGTCAGGCGGTCAAAGGTAAAGCTCGTGAAATGGCGGCAGCTCAGAAAGTGGCTGACTGGCAGATTGCGGCAATCCTCAACATCGGTCAGCGTGCTAAGCATCCTCTGTTTGTGACCAACGTCGACAGCACGCGTCTGGACGATATCGCGGCGTGGACCTACTGCGCGCCGGTTGAAGATCAGGCCCGTCTTGGCTTTGCGATTGCTCATGCGCTGGACAGCAATTCTCCGGCCGTTGAAGGTCTCGATCGCGACCTGCAGAACAAGGTTGATGTGATTGTTCAGGCCCTGGCGGGTGCGAAGAAACCCCTGATTGTTTCCGGGACTAACGCCGGTAGCGCGGAGATCATTCAGGCTGCCGCGAACGTGGCTAAAGCGCTGAAAGGCCGTGGTGCAGACGTTGGCGTGACCATGATTGCCCGTGCGGTGAACAGCATCGGTCTGGGAATGATTGGCGGTGGCTCTCTGGAAGCTGCGTTAAGCGAATTGGAATCCGGTGCTGCTGACGCCGTTGTGGTGCTGGAAAACGACCTGCATCGCCATGCTTCTGCCGCACGCGTTGACGCAGCGCTCTCCAAAGCGCCGCTGGTGATGGTTATTGACCATCAGCGCACCGCGATCATGGACAAAGCGCACCTGGTGCTCTCTGCGGCAAGCTTCGCGGAAAGCGACGGCACGGTTATCAACAACGAAGGCCGCGCACAGCGTTTCTTCCAGGTGTATGACCCGGCGTACTACGACAGCAACACCATAATGCTGGAAAGCTGGCGCTGGCTGCACTCTCTGCACAGCACCGTTCAGAGCCGTGAAGTGGACTGGACGCAGCTCGACCATGTTATCGACGCGGTCGTGGAAAAACTGCCTCAGCTGGCTGGCATCAAAGATGCGGCTCCTGACGCAAGCTTCCGTATTCGTGGCCAGAAACTGGCGCGTGAACCGCACCGTTACAGCGGTCGTACCGCGATGCGAGCCAACATCAGCGTTCACGAACCTCGTCAGCCGCAGGATAAAGACACGATGTTTGCCTTCTCAATGGAAGGGAACAACCAGCCGTCTGCACCGCGCTCTCAGGTTCCGTTCGCATGGGCACCAGGCTGGAACTCCCCGCAGGCATGGAACAAATTCCAGGCTGAAGTGGGCGGCTCTCTGCGCACGGTGACCCGGGCGTGCGTCTGATTGAAGCTTCCGACACCGGTCTGGACTTCTTCACCACCGTGCCGGCGAGCTTCCAGGCGCAGGAAGGAACTGGCGTATTTGCGCCGTACTACCATCTGTTCGGCAGTGACGAATTGTCCCAGCGTTCTCCGGTATTCCAGAGCCGCATGCCGCAGCCGTACATCAAGCTTAACCCGGCAGATGCCGCGAAGCTTGGCGTTAACGCGGGTGCGAACATCGCCTTTAGCTATGATGGCCAGACAATCAGCTTGCCGCTGATTATCTCTGAAAGTCTGACAGCAGGGCAGGTGGGTCTGCCGATGGGTATGCCTGGCATCGCGCCGGTACTGGCGGGTGCGCGTCTTGATAATCTGCAGGAGGCAAAAGCATGAGTTGGTTAACGCCGGATCTTATCGACATCCTGCTGAGCATTCTGAAAGCGATAGTTATCCTGCTGGTGGTCGTCACCTGTGGCGCGTTCATGAGCTTTGGTGAACGTCGTCTGCTCGGTCTGTTCCAGAACCGTTACGGACCGAACCGCGTGGGCTGGGGTGGTTCACTCCAGCTGGTAGCGGACATGATCAAGATGTTCTTTAAAGAGGACTCACTATTCAGAATGAAACTACCTTTATCTAATCCTGTTCTTGCCCTGAATTGACATTCATATTCTTTAAAAGATTTATTCACAAGCTGGTTATCAATTTCTATATACAATCCATAGTTAATAAAGAATTCCAATT
>ENA-OQHY01001120-OQHY01001120.1-human-gut-metagenome-genome-assembly--contig:-NODE-1120-length-12414-cov-2.835599_pt1 | contig 12414 bp, 13 predicted proteins | sample MGYA00242570_ERZ504733 | MGnify/ENA primary metagenome ERZ504733 (study PRJEB26092, sample SAMD00036219) | human gut metagenome | host: Homo sapiens | study: EMG produced TPA metagenomics assembly of...
TTTGAGGGCGAAATCGGTGTTGCCGCCATCACGGCGATTCTGTACGGACAGTTTCTCTTTGTTGCGCTGTACCTCGGCTACAGTATCGGCGTTGCACCTGTGTTCAGCTTCAACTACGGCAGCCGGAGTTTCGCTTCTTTTTTTCTTATTAAAAGTGCCTTTTCCCAGGTCTGGCCTTCTACGATGCCTTTTCTTTCTTCCGGTCTGCTCCGTGTAATGCATTCCCTCTATACAGGTTCTGTTTACCGTCTGCCTGATCACCTGTTCCGATGCACCCAGAATTACCAGTAACGTGAAGGCTACCGCTAACAACAAGATTTCCATCCGAAAAATCTGCAGTTCTTCCGCTCCTCCATACCCATTCAGATACTGCCTTCCCACTAGTTCCGGTATCAGATATCGCAGCAGCAGAACCGACAAAACTGTCCCTGTAATACATCCCGGCACTATCGTCCGCATGATCTGCCGGATATAGATCTTACGGATCTGCTTTTTCGTTGTACCGATCGTATGAAGCAGCGCCATCTGCCGGATATCGCCCGACATGGATATCTGCATCACATTGTAGACAAGTAAGAATATTCCGCAGATAATCACAACGGCCTCTACTACTGCCATCCCGTAACTTCCCGTCATCTCTTTTACGGCCCGGTTCTTTGCCGTATCTGTCGCAATGATCTGTTGGGAATTGTCTTTCATCGGTACATCTTCGTATAATTTTTCTTCTGTATCCTTCCAGTCCATGTCATTCGACTGACAGATCAGAATATCCGAACCTTCTTCGATATCATACCCCCAGTCTTTCAGTTTCTTTTCTGACACATATCCGATTGCTTTGCTTTTTCCATTATCTTCTGTATAAGCACTGTACCATCCAGATAATTCGAACTCTTCTTTTTCCATCTGAAAAAAGCTGATTGATACATCAAGTGCTATCTTCATCCCTCTTTTCGGATTATCAATTCCCAGCTTTTTTAATGTCTTTACCGGAAGCATGATTTCCTGCTGCTTTTCCGGATATGTTCCATGGATACCTGTATAGGCGGGCTTCATCATCTTTTCCCATGCCGTCCGATCCAATACCTGTACAGAACAGATGTCAGTTTCCCCCATTTTCATTCTTCTTCCGGTTTCTTTTACATATCCTAAGGAACATACTTTTTCATACTGCTGTTTTGTTCCCTCTTCTATATAAGTGGATGCCGTTGTTCCATCCATCCGTATATTTTTCATATATTCTGCATTTATTTTTCCATAAGCCGTGCCAAAGACAAATGTCAGTGTAAGAATACATAAAACGACTGCTCCCATAAGAATCCGGTTTCTGCCTTTATTACATTTTCTGATAGCTTCCGAAAGCAGCCGGATCACGTTCGTATTGTTATTCGGTGTAAATCCATTCATTTCATTACACCTCCACATCGTATAATTTTCCGTCTTCCACACGCAGGATACGGTCTGCCATCTGTGCAACTGCTTCCTGATGGGTCACTATAATGACCGTCTGGTGAAATCTTGCGGCACAGGTTTTTAATAGTGAGATTACCTCCATACTTGTGACAGAATCCAGATTTCCTGTCGGTTCGTCACACAAAAGTACCGCCGGTTTTACCATCAGTGCTCTTGCAATAGCTGTCCGCTGTTGTTGTCCTCCCGACAGTTCTTCCGGAAGGTTCTCTAACTTTTCTTCAATCTTCAGCGTTCTGACAATATCTTCCAGTAATGTCTCATCTATCTCTGTGCCGTCCAGCCTGAGTGGAAGAACAATGTTCTCATATACATTGATGACCGGGATCAGATTATATTGTTGAAATACGAATCCGATATTCCGTCTCCGGAAGATCGTGCGTTCATCTTCCGTCATATCTTTCAGACTGTTGCCGCGTATCCAGACGCCTCCTGCAGTGGGTTCATCCAGACCGCCCAGGATCTGAAGCAAGGTCGTCTTCCCGCTTCCTGATGTACCGATGATTGCGAGGAATTCCCCTTCTTCTACGGACAGACTCACTCCGTCCAGCGCATGGACTTCGTAATTATCTGTCACATAATGTTTCTTTAATCCTGCTGCTTTTATCATTTCCATAAGATTTTTTCTCCTTGCTTATAATTGTGTCCGTTTCGTATCGGAACTTTCACTTGTCTCATACAGCATACAGGACAAATCTAACAAACTTCTAACAGACTGGAAGATTTATCTCGATCATCAGACCTTTTTCCGAATATCTGTTTTTTGCAATCATAAATCCGCCATGAAGCCGATAATTTTTCTCGCCCAGATAGAGTCCGATTTCCATAGCCTTTCTGTGTCGTCACGTTCTTGCCTCTGTAGAATCTCTGGAAGACCTTATGCTCTTCTCCCTTTTCAATTCCAAGCCCATTATCTTTTACAGTAATCTTTGCATGCATTTCATTCTTCTGGATTCTCATTTCTATGATTCCGCCAGGCCGGCTGTATTTCACAGCGTTATCTAGAACATTATCGATTGCTTCCCCGATCCAGTTGGCATCATGCGGACAGTTGACTTCCTGCGGCAGCTCTATTCGGAATGCAATCCGTTTTTCTTCTGCCTGCTTTTGAATTCTTCCAAGACAGTTTCTCACGGTCTTTAACAGATCTGTCTCTTCTTTCCGTATCTGAATCATGTTCTGCTCAAGTCTGGACATCTTCACGAATCCCTCTGTCAGGAATTCCAGTTGTTGTTCTCCGGATCTCATTGCATTTAGATAGTTATCCACATTTTTTTCTCTCTTTGTCCCGTTTTTACTCCATTCTTCCTCTAATAATTCCTGATATGTCCGGATATTAGCAAGGGGTGTCCGCATCTGGTGTGCAATCTCCGAGATCAGCTTCTGGATCTCATCTTTACTCTTCTCCGCAGCTTCTGTCCGTCCATTTAACATTTCCTGGATCCTTACCAGTCTGGATTCCAGTCTTGCATATAATGTCTCTTCCCCTGCTTTTGTTTCCCGGATTTTTTCCTCTCGCAATATCTTTTCCATACATTCTGCCAATAACTTAAGTTCTTTCTGTCTGCATTTTCCCTGATAAACATATATGCAGTTCCACCCAGAATTACTCCTGCCGTTACTGCCACTACGATTATTATGATATTCATTTCTTTTCTCTTCCTTTTTGTATCTGCCATTACTTTTTCAGACGCACTCCAGCTTGTATCCCAATCCAAATACATTTTTCAGATATATCGGTGATCCTGCATCTGTTTCTATCTTTTTCCGCAACCGGTTGATCGTAACGCTGACGGTATTATCCACTACAAACTGGCCATCCAGTCCCCATACATATTCCAGGATATTTTCTTTCGTCAGTACATTTCCCTGATTGTACATCAGATATTCCAGTAACTGATATTCTCTGGCTGTAAGAATAATTTCCTTTACTTTCTTTGCTTTTTTCTTGCTTTTCTTCTTCTCAATCGCATCTAATTCTTTATGAATATCGACCAGTTCTCCAATCGTAATATCCCTTTCTTCCGCTCTTGTAGGTGCCTCTTTCTGTTCCGGTTCTGCAGCTTTCTGTTCTTTCACCGGTTTCTCTGTGCGGTCTTCATGTTCTTCTAATATATCTAAATAGAACGGGCATTCCAGAATCTTTGCGATCATACGCATATCCTGCTCCTGGAAATTATCTCTTCCGAGACGTTGTGTCAGGTTCTGGCGCGACATCTTTTTTCCTGTCTGTTTTTCTATCTTTTCTGCAAGTTCTTTGATGGTCATTCCTTTACGGCTCAGAATGATCTTGACCTGTTCTCCAAATGTTAATTCCAACATCGTCTTCCTCCTTAATTATTCTTACACTCCCATACTCTCCTCATGTGTTTTTTTATGGTTTTGTAAACAATTTTCTATCTTGATAAATCTTTATTTTTCCCTTTTATATTCTAACAAATCACCGAAATCACGTCAACTACGCAACTCATCAATTTTCCCTGAATTTCCAGTTAAAAATGAAGTTTTTCGTTCCATTCCCTCACCACATTTTCATCGATTTTTACTATTTTTCTGTCATAAGAAAGAATTCCATTTACCTCTTCTTCTATATCCGATAATTGCGTATAGACCGTCACACTTAACCCCCTGCTGATATTCGGGATAACGAGTTTTTTTATCAATTTTTCATACGCTCTGCTGAGATCTTTTTTTCTTTTAAATATCTTATATCCGTATATATCTTTTTCATACATACTGTGCTTCGGAATCTGAAGCGAGTATCCCCCGAATTCGGTAAGCGCTGTCACCCGCTTTTCCGGTGTGATATTCAACGGGAAGAAATAATCATGAATACTTTTGATATCCCCACATCCCTGATCAAACCATCCGCTTGCAGAATCAATCAATCTGGTATGATCTTCTGCCAGAGCAATGTCTGTCATCTTCCTCGTCTTGAATTGTCCCCAGCCCTCATTAAATATCACCCATGTCACAACGGACGGATGATTATATAACCGCCGGATCGTTTCTTTCATTTCACTTTCAAACTGTTTCTGTCCGGTCGGATCCTGACGTCCCATCAGATGCAGCCTTGTATCCTTTGCACGGATATGCGTTCCTTCCATAACTGTTGCCAGCCAGGTAACATACCAGCTCTTATATTCACGTCCTCCATTCACCATATCCTGCCATACCAGCATGCCAATCCGGTCACAATGATAATACCATCTCTGCGGTTCTATCTTGATATGCTTCCGGATCATATTAAACCCCAGATCCTTCATCTTCTGGATATCATAGATCATTGCTTCATCACACGGTGGTGTATACAAACCATCCGGCCAGTATCCCTGATCCAGAACTCCTTTTTGAAAATATGGTTTGTTGTTCAAAAAGATCCTCGGGATTCCGTTTTTGTCATTCTTCATTTCTATCTTACGCATGGCAAAATAACTCTCTACCGAATCATTCCCCATCTTTATATGCACATCATATAAAAACGGATCCTCCGGACTCCAGTTTCTCATATGCGGAATTCTCACCATACATGGTCTCCCTGTCCTGCCGGCAGTTTTTAACGGCCACATCGTTCTTGCCGTTACCGTCACATCATAGTCGATATCTTTTCTTCCGGCGGCATCTTCCAGCTGTATTATAACGGAAGACTGATCATAAAGCGGTGTAATCTTCAGATCTTTGATATGATACTCCGGAACCTTTTCCATCCATACCGTTTGCCAGATTCCACTTTGCGCCGTATAGAACATCCCGCCATTTTCTAATTTCTGTTTTCCCCTGCTGTAATAATATGTATCGGAATAATCTTTTACTTTTATTGTCAGTGTATTTCTTTCTTCTTGCAATGCATCCGTAACATCGAATGAAAACGGCAGATATCCGCCACATGTTTTCCTTGTTTCTTTCCATTTACATAGACAACTGCACACTGATCCACAGCTCCGAAATGAAGCAGCCAGCGGCTTCCTGATTCTGGTCTTATCTCTTCCGGAAGACTCCTTTTATACCATAAAAATTCATCCGGCTTTAACTGTCTTCTGACTCCCGACAGTGCTGCCTCCGGTGAAAACGGGACCAATATGTCTCCGTTCATTTTCTTTGGAAATCCTTTTGTGTCTTTTATTGCATACTTCCACACACCGTTCAGATTCACATAACTTTTCCGGCGCATCAATGGTCTTGGATATTCCCCTAATACATTCTTTTCATTTATATTGTCTGCCCATTTCGTCTTTAACTGTCTCATGTTCATACACCCCTTTTTAAGCAAGTCTGACTTCTTGTAATCTCCCCCCGATTTCATCATCTGTCGTAATCACTGCGGCTCTTGCATCCCCCTGCTTCAGTTCATATTCCCTGCACAGGTAGATCCCGGGATATTCATCCGGCTGCTTTCTCATATATGGTATGCCATCCGGCCTCCAGGCAAATTCATATGTCCGCATATCCAGCCCCATTCCCCTCCTGGTAGCTTTCATAAAGCTTTCTTTTAATACCCAGAAACGGTAGAACCATTCTGCCTGTTCTTTTTCATCCGCACCTGCACGGATGATCTTACATTCTGATGGGCAGAAATAGCGTTCAGCTACTGACATCCTTAATGCTCCCGTCATCTCCACATCACATCCGACCTGCACGCCTTTCCGGTCACTGCAGGCGCACAATACATACTTTCCCGAATGCGACAGATTGAATACAGCATCTTCCGGAAGTCCGGTCATCTCTTGTATCTTCTCCCATAAGATCCATGCACCGACACTCCTTGCACGGTCTGCCACATTCCGCAGCTTATCCGCTTTTTCCTTTCTCCACTTTGGCACCCTGTTATAATATGCACGATATATTTCTTCTATTAATAGTGGTGTAATATCTGCTGCCCATACATTTACCATTTTCCCACTCCCTTTTTACTATACAATTTTAGTCTAACACACTTTTAAAAAAATGAAAGAATTTATCCAATAAAAGTATTGACAATCAAATTCCATTGCGTTAATATATCATTACGCTTTAAGTGTTTAAAGTTTTGCAGTGCGAATATTTTACAGTGCGACCAACAGATTCACACGAGAAAGAAAATATCACACAGGCACAATGATCATACATATTGGAGGATATTAATTATGATTATCGTATTAAAACCACATACTACAAAAGATGATGTTTCTCGTGTTGAGAACATGGTCAAAAAAAGAGGTCTTGACACACATATTGTACAAGGCAAGGAGATGACAGTGATCGGCTGTATCGGTGACACAGCCAAAGTTGATTCCAAATTATTCGAGATTGATTCTGCAGTTGATAAAGTTATGCATGTACAGGAACCGTACAAATTAGCTAACCGTGCATTCCATCCGGAAGATTCCATTATCAATGTATCCGGCGTAAAAGTCGGCGGAGACAATCTTGCAATGATCGCCGGTCCTTGTTCCGTAGAATCATACGAACAGGTTCTTGAAATTGCCCGGGCAGCAAAAGCTTCCGGAGCCAACTTACTCCGCGGAGGTGCATTCAAGCCAAGAACAAGCCCTTATTCATTCCAGGGACTCGGACTTGAAGGTCTTGATATCTTAACCGCAGTTAAAGAAGAGACCGGTCTTCCGATCGTAACTGAACTGATGTCCGACAAATACCTTGATGTATTTAACGAAAAAGTAGATCTTATCCAGATCGGTGCACGTAATATGCAGAACTTCGACCTGTTAAAAGAATTGGGACAGCTTGATCGTCCAATCCTCTTAAAAAGGGGTCTAAATGCTACTTACGAAGAATGGATCATGTCAGCAGAATACATCATGGCATCCGGTAATGAAAATGTCATCCTCTGCGAACGTGGAATCCGTACTTTCGAAAGCTATACAAGAAATACTCTGGATCTTCAGAGTATACCTGTACTTCGTAAACTGACACATCTTCCGATCATCGTTGACCCAAGTCATGCAGGTGGAAAATGGTGGTTAGTAGATTCCATGGCAATGCTGCTATAGCCGCCGGAGCAGACGGACTGATGATAGAAGTACACAACGATCCCGAATCTGCACTCTGCGATGGAGCACAGTCATTAAAACCTAAGAAATACGACGAATTACTCAAACAGGTTGCACAGATTGCAAATGTAGTCGGAAAAGCCATCTAATATATGCAGCCTCATAGTTTACAGGAGCTTTAAAATGAAACTTACAGTTAATCTGGGAAAAGACAGTTATCCTATTTATATTGAAAATAATATATTGTCCCAGGCAGGGAACTATATCCGTAAGATGTATCACGGCAAACGCATTATGATCATTTCGGACGATAATGTATTTCCTCTATACGGAGATACACTGATCCGTACACTGGATTCAGATTATGAATGCCATCATCTGGTACTCCCTCACGGAGAAGCCACCAAGGATTTCCAGACACTTCCGACAGTCTACAAAGCCATGCTGGAAGCAAGATTTCCAGAAGTGATCTGGTCATTGCTCTTGGCGGCGGTGTCATCGGTGATCTTGCAGGATTTGCCGCTTCCAGTTATCTAAGAGGTGTAAGACTGGTACAGATCCCAACTTCACTGTTGGCGCAGGTTGATTCTTCTGTCGGTGGAAAAGTCGCAGTAGACTTCCGGAAGGCAAGAATCTGGTCGGCGCATTCTATCAGCTTCACTGGTGCTGATCGATCCACTGGTACTTAACACGCTGAAGGAACGATTTATCAACGATGGTATGGGAGAGGTTATCAAATACGGCTGCATCAAAGATGCGGATTTATTTAGTACCTTGGAATCACACAGTTCTTTTGAAGATTTAAAAGAAGAACTGCCTGCCATCATCACACGCTGTGTAGATATCAAACGAATGGTTGTAGAAAATGATCAGTTTGACACAGGTGAGCGTATGTTACTGAATTTCGGACACACACTGGCTCACACCATTGAACAATATTTCCATTATCAGCGGGAAAGTCATGGCGAAGCGTTGCCATTGGCATGTATCAGATTACCAGGATTGCCGAGGAAAAAGGATTAACACCAGAAGGAACTGCAGACCGTATCCAGCAGGTTTTAAAAACCTACGGACTTCCTTTTGAATGCGGTCTCACTCTTGGGACATTAACCGAAGCGATCGCCTTAGACAAGAAGAATCTGAACGGTAATCTCAATGTCATACTACTTCATGAAATCGGTGACAGCTACATCGAAGCTACAGACATTCAATTCTTTGCTGAAACAGCAAGGCTTGTATAAATATAATTGTGGAGGATATATATCATGGGTAAATTAGAAGGAAAAATCGCAATTGTAACAGGATCAGGAAAAGGAATCGGACGTGACGCAGCACTTGCTATCGCTGCTGAAGGTGCCACTGTCATAACAGTAGCAAGAACACAGTCTGATCTTGATGAAACAGTAAAAATGATCGAAGATGCCGGCGGAACAGCAATCTCACTTTCCAGAGACCTTACAGACGGAGAACAGGTTGCCGACATGGTCAAAACTGTTGTTGATAAATACGGAAGAATTGATATTCTCGTTAACAATGCAGGCGGATATCCAAAAGAGATCTACAAAAATATCGAACATCAGGCAATTAAGATCTGGGAATGGTCAGAAGAACAGTGGGATCAGATCATCAAAACAAACTTGAGAATCCCATTCCTTGTAACTAAAAATGTTGTACCTGTAATGATAAAACAAGGAAAAGGAGATATCGTAAATGTATCTTCAAGAATGGGTCGTATTGCATCTCAGATGGGTGCATACGCTGTTGCAAAAGGCGGTATCGTAACCATGACCAAGACAACTGCTATCCAGACCAAAGAATACGGAATCAAATGCAATGCCGTATCTCCTGGAATCGTGGACACACCGGGACAGAGAGTCTACAACCACTCTGTAGGACAGGACGGCTGCCCGATGGGAAGCTCAAAAGATGTTGCAAAAGCAATCATCTACCTTTTGGCAGATTCACCGGCAGTTATGACCGGACAGTCTGTCGACCTGTTCACAACAGTATAAAACCTAATGAATACCAAGACTACAAGAGACACTGTCATCACTGGCAGTGTCTCTTGTAATCCTTTTTTAACACCAATTCATTTATTTCCCTGGCTGTCCATAATAAGCATTTGCTCCATGTTTTCTGAAGTAATGCTTATCCTGTAATTCCTGTGGTGCAGGTTTAACGTCCGGGTTGATCATTTCGCATCTCGCTGCCATCTTTGCAACTTCTTCTAATACAACTGCATTGTGAACTGCTTCATGCGCATCTTTGCCCCATGTAAATGGTCCGTGATTCTTGCAGAGTACTGCAGGTGTTGCAACATAATCCAGATCATCTTCATCGAATCTATCTGCGATCAGGACACCTGTATTTTTCTCATAAGCTTCGTCAATTTCTTCTTTTGTAAGATTTCTTACACATGGTACTGTTCCGTACAGATAATCTGCATGTGTAGTTCCGTAGCAAGGAATTCCTCTTCCTGCCTGAGCCAGCTTGTTGCCCATGGAGAATGTGTATGCACAACACCGCCAATATTCGGGAATCTGTTGTACAGCTCTACATGTGTCGCTGTATCAGAAGATGGATTTAAGTCTCCTTCTACTTTGTTTCCCTGAAGATCAACAACAACCATGTCTTCCGGTGTTAATTTGTCATAATCAACTCCACTTGGTTTGATGACAAAAAGTCCTTTTTCACGGTCAATCCCGCTTACATTTCCCCATGTAAATGTTACCAGATCATATTTTGGAAGAAGCATGTTTGCTTCATATACTTCTTTTTTCAATTCTTCCAGCATTTTTCTTATCTCCTTTACCTCTTCTATATCATAACAGATACGGGGACATCACCGTGTCCCCTCTACTTTTACACAATATGACAGCTTTTACAGATCAGCACAAGCTCTACGCTCTACGTCAAGTCCCTTCTTATATGTCTCCATAAATGCTTCGTATCCTGCTACGCCTTCCGGATCCGGATCAATTCTGCTTCCGGCATTGCTTCCGAATACTTTATTCTTCAGATAATCTTCCAGTTTCTCACCTTCTGCACGTTTTACCATGTACTCAGCCAGAATAGCCATTCCCCATGGTCCGCCTTCTCCTGCTGTCTCCATAACTACGACCGGTGTGTTGATCGCATCAGCCAGAACCTTCTGTCCGACACCTTTTGTCTTGAAGAGTCCGCCATGACCGAGAACAGTATCGATCTCTACACCTTCGTCTTTTGTTAAGATGTCCATTCCGACTTTGATAACACCAAGTGCTGTGTACAGATGAGACCTCATGAAGTTCGCCAGAGTGAATTTTGTCTCCGGTGTTCTTACTACCATCGGACGTCCTTTTTCTACATTTGTGATAGGCTCTCCTGCATAGTTGCCGTAAGAAAGGATTCCGCCGCAGTCAGCATCGCCTTCCAGTGCTTTATTGTAAAGTGTTCCATACATCTGATTCATATCCACGTCTGCTCCGATAGAATCTGCGAATTCTTTGAACAGATTTACCCATGCATTCAGGTCTGTGGTTCCGTTATTGGAATGCACCATAGCAACCAGACTTCCGTCAGGCGTTGTAACCATGTCAATCTCTGTATGCAAATCTTTCAGAGGCTTCTCAAGGACAACCATAGAGAAGAATGAAGTACCTGCGGAAATGTTGCTTGTACGCTGTGCTACGCTGTTTGTAGCTACCATACCTGTTCCTGCATCTCCTTCCGGAGGACAAAGTGGAATTCCTGCTTCCAGATTACCTGTAGGGTCAAGTTTCTTTGCTCCTTCTTCTGTGAGGATACCGGCTGCGTCTCCTGCTACCAGAACTTTAGGAAGGATCTCTTTTACTTTCCATGGATAGTTCTCACCTTCGATGAGTTTATCGAACTTTTGGATCATCTCTTCATCGTAATCTTTTGTATTCATATCAATTGGGAACATTCCGGATGCGTCGCCTACACCAAGAACCTTCTCGCCTGTCATCTGCCAGTGGATATATCCCGCAAGCGTTGTCATAAATGCAATATCTTTTACATGCTCTTCTTTATCCAGGATACACTGATACAGATGCGCAATACTCCATCTCAGTGGTATGTTGTACCGGAACAAATCTACCAGCACTTCAGAAGCCTTTCCTGTATTGCTGTTTCTCCATGTCTGGAATGGTGCAAGAAGCTTTCCTTCTTTGTCAAATGCCATATATCCGTGCATCATGGCACTGAATCCGATCGCTCCGAGTTTCTTGATCGTTACTCCGTATTCTTTCTGTACATTTTCTGCCATATCGCGGTAGCTGTCCTGAAGACCTGCCCAGATATCGTCTAGAGAGTATGTCCACAGTCCGTTCTCGTAACGGTTCTCCCATGTGTGGCTTCCGGATGCAATTGGATTGTGCTCCTCATCGATCAGTACCGCTTTAATTCTTGTAGAACCGAATTCGATTCCCAGAAACGCTTTTCCGCTCTCAATGATTTCTTTTATGTTACTCATTGTACGCTTCCTCCTAATATTATTTTTCTAAGTTTTCTTTTTATATACTACCCATTATACTATTTTTGCAGGGAAATATCTATTTGATATCCCCTGCAAAATGAAATGTTACTGCTTATGTGATAATTTCAATTATTTACGGAATGCAACACTGTTCCACAGGAGTTCGTTCTTGAACTGTCTGATTGTTGTATCCTTATCAATGTATACAGCTTCGATTCCCATGCTTGCTGCCCAGTCACCCATCTGCTCTGCTGTTAAGTCATAAGAGAATGCTGTATGATGAGCTCCGCCTGCCAGAATCCATGCTTCTGTTCCAACCTTTAAGTTCGGCTGTGGTGTCCAGAATGCTGTTGCTACAGGAAGTTTTGGCATTGGTTTCTCTGTCTTCTTGCAGTCTACATCGTTGATGATCAGACGGAATCTGTCTCCGAGGTCGATCAGAGATGTTGCGATAGTCAGGTCCGGTCTAGATGTGAATACAAG
>ENA-OQHY01001122-OQHY01001122.1-human-gut-metagenome-genome-assembly--contig:-NODE-1122-length-12395-cov-2.121047_pt1 | contig 12395 bp, 14 predicted proteins | sample MGYA00242570_ERZ504733 | MGnify/ENA primary metagenome ERZ504733 (study PRJEB26092, sample SAMD00036219) | human gut metagenome | host: Homo sapiens | study: EMG produced TPA metagenomics assembly of...
AGAAGCGGATGTGTTGACTGACAGAAAACCACCGGAAAGCTTTTCCGGATGTAAAAATATTCTGGTTGTGTAAATTTACGTTGTTTTACAACCCAAATCAGTTATTATATTAAGTAGAAGAATTAATTAAGAAAAAAGATTTGGGGGTGGTAAAAAATGGAGCGTTATGATGTATTTCATGATATTCTTGTGAATTTATTTCAGGAGATTATGGATATCGAAGAAAAAGCCTGATTACCGCTGAATTTAAGAATATATCCGTGAATGATATGCATATCATTGAGGCAATTGGAACAGGAGAACCGAAAAATATGTCAACTGTGGCAAAGCTGATGTCTGTCACGGTTGGAACGCTTACAATTGCGATTAATAATCTGGTAAAAAAAGGTTATGTAAGCAGAGTCAGAAGTGAAGAGGACAGAAGAGTCGTGTTGATTTTCCTGACTGAAAAAGGAAAACGGGCGTACCAGCATCATCGGGAGTTTCATGATGGAATGGTAAAAGCACTGGTGGAAGGTCTGGATGAAGGGCAGCAGAAGATTCTTGTGAAATCTTTACTGAATTTGAGAACGTTTTTTGATTCTTATAAAAAAGATTGAGTGTACAGAAATTTTGTACACTCAATCTTTTTTGCTTTTTAATAGTTTCCAGTACATACTTTTCTATAACCGGAAACGGAGCAGGTCCAGTTTCTAATACAAATCGGTGAAATTCTTTTTTATCAAATTTATCACCGGCTTTTTTTTCAGCCAAGTCTCTTAAATCCATAAAATTCAGATATCCCAGATAGTATTTTAAATAATTGGCAGGATTTTCAATGATGTATTGGTAAATTTCCTTGCAGGTATCATCAGAAGCAATGCCGAATCCATGCAAAGACTGTGTAACCTGAGCTAAGGTCCAGCCGTATTCATGGATTTTAATATCGAGCAGAGAATACAGGCAGAGACTGATGGAGCGGTTTTGCCATAAAAGCTGTAAAAGTTCTGGTTCGACTTTAAAATAGGAGGCGGCATAGCCGTAGGAAATGGATTCGACATAAGTCGCCCAGCCTTCAATATAGCCACTGCATCCGAGCAGATTTCGGATAGGAGCAGGATTTTGATTTCCATAATATAAAGTCTGATAGAGGTGTCCCGGAAAGCCTTCATGGGCAAGTGTGGTAAAGAGTTCGGCAGGATTTACCTGTGAACTTCGATTGATATAAATGGTATTTGGACTTAAGGTATCCGCAGGTGGAGTCAGATAAAAAGCGGGACTGGAAAATTCTTCCATTGAGGTGGGAACATATTTCACTTCGTACTTGGGACTGTCTAAATCAGGAAAATCCGTCTGCATGGCTTTGTTTAGATAGGAAAGCATTTCTTCTGGTGTGGCAGAAAGAGAAAAAACAGAAAGATTTTGTGCAAGAGATGGATTTTGGGAGAGCAGAGTCTGCATCTGGCGGTAATCAAGGGCAAGCTGGGTAAAAAGCCGTTCTTCGATTTCGTTGGTACTGCGAAAATCTCCGACCTGACTTTGAATCAGATAGTGATAATAGGCAGTACCATCTGGAAAACCGGCAAGCCTCTGTCATTTTTTTCACTGCCTTTTAGAGCAGAAAGCTTTTCTGAAAGTGATTGATAGGAAGGAATCACGCAGGTATGGATTAATTTTTCATGGAGCTTAGATAGGAATCTGCCTGTTTTTTGGTAAGTGTATCAGCATTTTGAAGTGAATTAATCTTATCTTTAAAAGCAGAAGCAAGATAATCCGAGGAGAGCATGGTCTGACACTGTGTAAGCAGGCGCTCCAAAGAAGCATCACTCATAAAGAGTCCACGTTTCGCTTTTTGAGATTCAAATTCTGCCAGTTCGTTATAATAGTCGGGGAGGCAGGAGAGCAGAGAAAAATAGTCTTTGATATCGTTTCCGGTGCGGAAGGTGTATTCGGCAAGCAGAATCGGAAGCTGGGAAGAAATTCCGAGATGAGGACTTAAGGGTTCTTGAAGCCAGAAAAAGTTTTCACCGGAAAGCTGCGTGGAAAATTCCAGAGAGAGAATATCATAAGTCAGCTGGTTTTCTTTGGAAAGTTTTTGATAGTGAAAGTTTTTCAGGCGTTTTTGATTGGATTTTAATTTAGAAAATGAATTAGAATGAGCTTTTTCGTTCATTGAGCCAAGACTGATTTTATAATCCTTGATTCCAAATTTCTCGGGATGTGCAAGCGTATAATGCAGATTTAAAGTATAGAAGAAGTTCGGAAGTAAAAATAGAATCGGTAAAGTGTTCAAACTGTTTGTTTTCCAGAGTGGGTTCGATTTTTTCAAAAAGATGATAGAAAAAACAAGAAAGAAGCAAAAAATGAAAATCAAGATTCGATATTTGTTATGTAGGAAATTTTTCAAAGAACTGTCCTCTTAAAGCTTGAGAATTCTTTATTAGTTTATGAAAAAAATGAAAGAGTATGAATGCAGATAAGCATTCCCCCGCTTCAAGTGCGCAGATCGCGAAGCGACTGCGTTCATGAGCAAGTAGCGAAGCGGATTGCGAATGTCCGCTTTACCAATACAGACAAATTGGAAAAAGCCTCTGCTGGAAAAAGGCAGAGACTTGTGATAAGCTAATGAAGAAGTGAACTCTAAAATAAGGGAGGAAATGCAAGGTGAAAAAGAAGATGCTGGTTTTATTTCTGGCAGTGGGAATGATACTTGGAGGATGCCAGAACACACAGGAAAAACCACAGACCGGAAAGGGAGAAGAAACATCACGGGACGAAACGGAGGACACGCCAGAAGAAGAGAAGAACTATGATGTAAAACTGTCGAAGAACTTATATGATTTTGAATTTGCAATAAATGATACGGTTTTTCATTTGCCGCAGGCGCTGGATGATTGGAAGGAGACTGGATGGTCTTATGAGCGTGCCGAGTCGGAAGAAATGCTGGATGGTGATTCGTTTTTGGAGGGGGAGACATTAAAGAACGAGGAAAAAGAATTGATTGTGGATATTGTGAATCTGGATGGAGAAAAACAGCAGCTTGGCGCATGCAGTGTTGGGGGAGTGACACTGGAAAATACGGATAAGGATAATATGGTTTATCAACTGCCTGGAAAAATCACAGTGGGAGAATCCACGTTAGATGATGTTTTAGATGCGTATGGAGACCCGGATGACCGGTATGAGGAAAAAGACTGGGTTTATGTAACCTATGAATATGGAATTTATAAGAAAGCGGATTTGGTATTTGACATTGAAGATGAAGTCCTTGAAAAAGCAGTGCTGAAAAATTACAGGGATTCTGAACCGGAAGAAACCAGCAAAGACGTGCCAAAAGAAGTGAGTGACTATCAGGCTCCAGAAGCTTTTTCAGAGAATCCACTGGATTTTATCGTGCAGTTTGATGGAGATTTTTATCAGCTTCCGGCACCGGTTTCTGAATTTATCAAAAACGGATGGAAAATCGATGAAGAAGGTTCCGATACTTCGGTAAAGGCAGGACGCATGGCTATGTAACATTGGAAAAAGACGGACAGACGTTATATGGTGTTGTGAATAATTACTCTAAGAGTGCAGTTCCGATTAAAAATAGTTTTCTTACCAATCTGCATGGAGATTTTGATGTGACAAAAGTGCCGATTCAGATTTACAGAGGGATTACGCTTGGAATGAATGAAGAAAGTATGAAAGAAGCGTTATCGGATGCAAAATATGAAACAAAAGAGGACGAAGAAGGAGTTTCTTATTATCTTTATGCAGATGAAGAAAAACGGGATTATGTGCGGATTTTTGTAGATAAAAATTTAAAATTGGTGCGTGAAATTGAGCTGAGTAACAGTCCGGAAGGACTGGAAGAGAAAATGTTATCGGAAGAGGATGAAAAAAGTGTAGAGGCTTCTGCAATGTCAGGCAGTGATACTCTTCCGGAACAGGAATAAATTTAAGAAAGAAGAGATAACAGGTATGGAAGAAAAAATTTATGATATGGTAATTATCGGAGCAGGTCCGGCAGGAATGAGTGCGGCGGTTTATGCAAAGCGTGCAGAGTTTTCTGTGCTGGTGATTGAGAGAGATTTTGCAAGCGGTGGACAGATTGTAAAAACCTATGAGGTGGATAACTATCTGGGGCTGCCGGGAATCGGCGGATATGAGCTGGGTGAAAAATTCCGGGAACACGTAGATAAATTTGAAGTTCCGTTTGTAAGAGATAAAGTACAGGAAATTCAGTTAGATGGAAAGCTTAAAAAAGTAATCACGAGAAAGGGAGGATATCTTGCTAAGACTGTGATTCTTGCAGGAGGATCAAGCCCGAGGCTGCTTGAGATTCCTGGAGAAGAAGAATTTCAGGGAATGGGTGTTTCCTATTGTGCAACCTGTGACGGTGCATTTTTCAGAGAGCGGGTGACAGCAGTAATCGGAGGCGGAGATTCAGCAGTGGAAGATGTGATTTTCCTTTCACGCATTTGTAAAAAAGTGTACATGATTCACAGGAGAGATTCGTTAAAAGCATCCAAATCTCTGCAGTCAGTCCTTGATAAACTTGAAAATGTTGAGATTTTGTGGGATACTGTAGCAGAAGCGATAAAGGGAAACAGTGAGGTAGAAACACTTCAGATAAAGAATCAGAAGACTCAGGAAAAACGTGAGCTTTCGGTAGATGGAGTGTTTATTGCAGTTGGAGCAGTTCCGAATACCAAAGAATTTCAGAATTTGATTCAACTCGACGAAGCAGGTTATATCGCAGCGGAGGAAGATTGTAGAACCAATGTTGCGGGAATTTATGCAGCAGGAGATATCCGGACAAAGGCACTGCGCCAGGTGGTGACAGCGGTTTCAGATGGCGCAAATGCAGTTTACAGTGCGCAGAGATATTTATCTGAACTTGCATAAGGGACAGGGAAACACATAATAACACATGGCAAAAAGAGGATTAAGGAGGAACTTTTTGATGAAAAACACAAAAGTACTGGTAGAAGAACTGGAACAGGGAAAATATGACAGCGTTCTCTTAGATTTATATGTGGATGCGGAAAAACTGGACTATCAGAGAAAACGTTATATTGAGACAATCAAAAAATATGAGGAAACATTCGGAGAAGGCGAAGTGGAAATCTATAGCGCTCCGGGAAGAAGTGAAGTAGGTGGAAACCATACAGACCATCAACATGGAATGGTACTTGCAACTTCTATCAATCTGGATGCACTCGCAGTAGTAGGAGCTTCAAAAGACGAAAATATTCATGTAATGTCTGAAGGATATGACATGGTGGATGTTGAGATTGATGATTTAGAAGCCAGACATGAAGAAGAAGGAACAACTGCTGCTTTAATCCGTGGTGTAACCGCAGATTTAAAAGGAAAGGGTTATGAAGTAAAAGGATTTCAGGCTTACGTAACCAGCGATGTATTGATTGGTGCAGGACTTTCATCCTCAGCAGCTTTTGAAGTAATCGTGGGAACCATTCTTTCCGGTATGTTTAATGACGAAAAAATTGACCCGGTAGTGATTGCACAGTCCGGTCAGTTTGCAGAAAATGTATACTTTGGCAAGCCATGCGGACTGATGGACCAGATGGCATGTTCCGTTGGTGGTATGATTCATATTGATTTTAAAAATCCGGAAGAGCCGGTAGTAGAAAAAGTACCATCTGATTTTGAAGCTTATCAGTACAGCTTATGTATTGTAGATACAAAAGCATCTCATGCAGATTTGACAGATGATTATGCACAGATTCCGGCAGATATGAAAAAAGTAGCGAAATTCTTTAAAAAGAATTTCTTAAGAGAAGTTCCGGAAGAAGAATTTTATAACCAGATTTCTGCAATGCGTGGTCTGTTAGGAGACCGTCCGGTGCTTCGTGCGATTCATTTTATGGAAGAAGAAATCAGAGTACAGAAAGAAGTGGATTCTTTAAAAGCAGGAGACTTCAAAGAATTTCTTGAACTGGTAAAAGAATCCGGTAACTCTTCTTTTAAATATCTTCAGAATGTATATACCACAAATGACTTAAATCAGCAGGCCGTTTCTGTTGCACTCGCAGGAAGTGAGAGAATTTTAGGAAAACATGGCGTGTGCAGAGTACATGGTGGTGGATTTGCCGGAACAATTCAGGCATTCGTAGAAAATGATTTCGTAGAAGAGTATAAGAGAAGAATGGACAAAGTATTTGGACATGGTTCTTGTCAGGTATTAAAAGTACGTCAAAAAGGCGGGGTAAAAGTTCTCGGATAAGAAATATAATTTCAGAATATTCACGGAAAAAAAGTGCACAAAAGATTTTAAAAAGTGGTCAAAATCAACGAAAAATACGGAAAAAGTTATCCACATTTTATTGTGGATAAAAGGCTGTAAAATCAAGTTATCCACAAAGTTATCCACATTCGTGTGGAAAATGTGGATAACTTTTTTGATTTACATAAGATTCGAGCCAAACAGACGTTGTGCATAAGTTATAAAAGTGGATTTGTGGATAACTTTGTGGACAAAAAAATCACGAGAGTCAAATTCAATTATTGGGGAATAAACACTTAAATTGTATGAAATCATGAGAAAACTAAACATAATATCAGAAAATAATGAAATTCTATAAAACTTCATAAAGGACACAAAAAAACACCGTCCCCGCAGTATCAAGTCTCTGCAAAAACAGTGCTTTTAGTGCGCCTTCAGGGACTCGAACCCTGGACAAATAGATTAAGAGTCTACTGCTCTACCAACTGAGCTAAAAGCGCATTCGTTATTCCATTTCTTTAATGCAAAACTTATTATACTGGAATAAACGAAAAAATGCAAGGGGAATTTATTGTATTTTTTGTTTTATTTAAAAACATGATGCTAAGGTCAAAAAGTTCAAAAATCGTTCGGGCTTGCACGACAAGATTTTTGACTTTGGGGCCGCCTAAACATGAAATGTAGCGATTTACGTAGTAAATCAGCGGAATTTGAATGTTTATAGAATTGCGAGAGCTGTTTTACAGCGAAGCAATTCGTAGGCATCAATTAGAGTTTTTTAGCGTTTTTTCTTCAAATATTGCAGCGATTTCTCGGCTTCCATGGCGGCCTTCATAATTCGTGCCGCCTGTGTTCCCATTTTTCGATTGGTGTAAGCCCAGATAGAGAGTGTGGTCTGTAAAGATTTCTTTTTTGACAAAGCAAAGATTCCTTTTTATTTAAGTATATGAAAAGAAATCTTATCTTGCTGCAATTAATTTACAGATTGGATTTCCCTCAGAAGAGAATTTTTCTTCGTATTCGGTCATAATATTACCGACATTCATTTTTTCGTTGTGATGGAGGTCGTAAGTCCATTCGACCAGATGCCATTTGCTTTCATTGACTTCCTCTAAAGAGAAATCAAAGAGCGGGCGATTGTCGGTCTTAAATTCAATGACTCCGTCTGATTTTAAGATTGCATCATAGCGTTCTAAAAACTGACGTGAAGTAAGACGGCGTTTGGCGTGGCGTTCTTTTGGCCATGGATCTGAAAAGTTCAGATAAATCTTATCGACTTCCTCTGCGTCAAAAATGAGTGGAAGTTCTCTTGCGTCCATGCGGACAAAGAAAACATTTGGAAGAGTGTTTCCATTTTCAGCACGTTCTTCCATTTTTTGAAGGGCACGCAAAAGAACACTGTCGTACATTTCAAATCCGATATAGTTGATATCCGGATTCTGGGAGCAAGATCCATTAAAAAACGTCCCTTTCCCATTCCAACTTCAATGTGAATTGGATGATTGTTTTTAAAGATTTCATTCCAACGACCTTTATTTTGTGCCGGTTCGTGAATGACATAAGGACTGCTTTCAATGGCATCCTTTGCTCCTGGAATATTTCTTAAACGCATATTTTGTTCCAGCCTTTCTATCGTGATTTATATATCGTGACTAATATCTGATACAGTATACTGAATCTGAAATTGTTTGTCAAAGCCTATTCGTCAAAACAGAAGAAATGTGTAGAAAAATAGACAAAAAAGGCAGGAGGGGTTTAGGAAAGTTGTATAATTTAATAGAAAATTTATGAAAAAATCTATGGATTTTTTCTGAAAATAGTGTATGATAGGAGACAAGTAGTAGAATATAGTTAAAAAATAGTTTAACTTAAGATTTCACTTAAAACAAGGAGGAGCTTGCATGGATGATGTAATTAGTAAGCTGGCAGAAATAGAATTGGCTGCCTCCAAAATAATGGAAAATGTGGCGGAGGAGAAAAAAAGCCTTTCTTTAGAAAATGAAGCCAGGATAAAAGCTTTTGATGACGAGGTGGACAAAAAGACAGAAGAAAAATTGGAGGGGATACGAAAAGGGCTTGAAGTGGATATGGAGCAGGAACTGCTTTTACAGAAACAGCAGACGGAGGCAACCTTAAAAAAAATGGAAGCCGGATACGAACAGCGTGTCGAGGCAATGGTGCAGGAGTTATACGACAAAATATTAAGGATGTGATATTATGGGAACTCTGTTATCTTACAGTGGTCTTTCAACAAAAATCCGAGCGATGCAGAGCGCTGATGACAGAAAAACAAATATCAGGAATCGCACAGATGGAATCCGTGACACAGGTAGTTGCATATTTAAAAAGACAGCCTGGATTTGCAAAGCTGTGGGCGGATCTCGATGAAAGCAGTCTGCATCGTGGAGAGATTGAAAAACTTCTGACCCATACCATCCATCAAAATTTTGCAAAGATTTACCGATTCGCAAATCCATCGCAGAGAACCTTTATGGATTTGTATTTTTAAACGATATGAAATTGCGGTTATGAAGGACTGTCTGAGAAAAATCTTTGATGGAAGTGGAGATGGACTTGATTTATCACTGTTTCAGGATTTCTTTGATAAACATTCCAAATTAAATTTAGAGAAACTGACCAAATCAGCGACGGTTGAAGAATTTGTTTCTAATTTAAAAGGAACAGAGTATTATGCACCGCTTTCAAGGATTGGACAGGAGTATCATCCATTGTTGTTTGATTATGGAATGGCGCTTGACCAGTATTATTTTGCAAATATCTGGAGAATGAAAGATAAACTGTTTAAGAAGAGAGATTTAGAAGAGATTATAAAGGCTTATGGTAATAAATTTGATATGTTAAATCTGCAGTGGATTTATCGTTCCAAGAAATATTACCACATGGCACCGGCAGATATTTATGCGTTGCTCAGTCCGGTGCGTTACAAACTTTCAACAAAAGAAAATTACAGAACTTGTAGAAGCTGTGGATGAGGAGGAGTTTCGCAGGGTACTTGATACTACGGCATATAAAAAGCATTATCCGGAACTGACACCTGATAAGCTGGAAGAATATTATAATTTCAGCATGAGGACGATTTTAGAGACGGAAGCAAGAAAGTATCCACATTCTGTAATCATGATATATTCCTACTTTTATCATAAGGAGCATGAGGTGGATCGGCTGACAACAGCAATCGAGTGTATCCGCTATGGTTTGGCTCCGGCTGAGACATTGGAATATATTCATAGAAATTAAACCGGAGGTAGCAGACATGATTGAGAAAATGAAGTTCTTAAGCATTACTGGTCCGAAGGCTGATATTGACCGAGTGGTTAACCAATATCTGGCAAAATATGAGATTCATCTGGAAAATGCAATGGCACAGCTGAATCAGGTACAAACCTGTCTCCTTTTATACAGATTAATCCGTATAAGAGGTGCTTGCAAAAGCAGAAGAATTTACGGGACTTCTTGGAGAGGAAAAACAGCTGAAATTACGGGATATCTCTTTAGAAGAAGCCACGGAATTGATTGACAGACTTGGAAGTGAGCTGTCGGAAATTAATGTAAAGTGTGAAGAAGAAAACAAAAAACGAACGAAAATAGTAGAAGATTTAAATCTGGTCAGTCCGTTTTTAAAACTTCCAGGCGATATTGACCAGCTGGTGCATTATCGTTTTGTGCAGGTGAGGTTTGGAAGAATTGCCAGAGAATACTATGAAAAGTTTAAGACTTATGTATATGATAGTCTGGACACTTGGTTTTATCCGTGCCACGAAGATGAGTATGTGTGGGGTGTTTATTTTGTGCCGTGGACCAGGATGGAAGAAGTCGATGCAGTTTTTTCTTCTCTGCATTTTGAACGAATTTATTTAAAGAAAGATTATTACTATGGAACTCCACAGGAATCTACGATAAAGTTAAGGGTAGAGTTAAATGCAGTAGATAAGAAAATTGCAGAATATAAGAGCCAGGCTTCTGAATTGTTGAAAAAAGATGCAGTATCTGTTTTTTCTGCAAAAGAGAAATTAAGTGCACTGTCGGTTAACTTTGATGTACGTAAAGTGGCGGCCTGCGTAAAAGAGCATCACGAAACGTTTTATATTTTATGCGGATGGATGACGGAAGAAGATTCTATCGCATTTGCAAAAGAAATTGAAAATGATGCAAATCTGTTTTGTATTATTGAAGATGATAAGTATAACATCAATGTTCAACCGCCTACAAAACTGAAAAATCCGAAGATATTTAAGCCATTTGAAATGTATATTAAGATGTATGGACTTCCCGCCTACAACGAGATGGACCCGACAATCTTTGTGGCAATTACCTATTCCTTTATTTTTGGGGCGATGTTCGGAGATGTCGGACAGGGATTATTATTAGCAATCGGTGGACTCATCCTTTATAAAGTTAAAAACATGGATTTGGCAGCGATTATCGGCTGTGCAGGTGTGTTTTCTACGATATTTGGTTTTATGTATGGAAGTTTTTTTGGATTTGAGGATTTAATCCCCGCCTTGTGGCTGAAACCATCGGAGGCAATGCTGTTGATACCGGGTCTTGGAAATATGAATACGGTATTCGTAGTTGCAATTGTATTTGGTATGTTCCTGATTCTGCTTACGATGATATTTAACATTATCAATGCAGTAAGAAGTCGAGATATCGAAAATATAATTTTCAGCCAGAATGCAATCTGTGGATTGGTATTTTATGGCGCATTGACCGTTACGATTTTACTTTATATCACAGGACATGCACTTCCGGCAACAGTAGTATTAGTTGTAATGTTTGTAATTCCTCTGATTTTAATTATGTTAAAAGAGCCGTTGACCCGTATTGTGGAAAAGAAAACACCGGCAATTGAGGGCGGAAAAGCAATGTATTTTGTTCAAAGTTTCTTTGAGTTGTTTGAGGTATGTTAAGTTATCTCTCGAATACACTTTCTTTCGTGCGTGTGGGGGCATTTGCAGTCAGCCATGCCGCAATGATGGGAGTTGTATTGATGCTTGCGGGAGCAGAGAGCGGAGGCAGTATCAACTGGCTGATTATTATTCTTGGAAATGCATTTGTATGTGCTATGGAAGGTCTGATTGTAGGAATTCAGGTTCTTCGTCTGGAATATTATGAAATGTTCAGCCGCTTTTATAAGGGCAGTGGACGTGAATTTAAGCCATTTTTAAAAAATGTAAAAACAAATCATTAAGTAAAAACAAATCATTAAGTAAAAACAGAAGCGAGAGCAAGGAGGACTTTTATTATGACAGGTATTATTCAAATCACAATTGCAGCAGCATTGATTTTAAGCATTATTCTTCCATTTGGAGCATTTTTTCTTGGAGAGAAAAATAAAAAACGTTATAAAACATCTCTGGGAGTAAATTGTTTCTTCTTTTTTGGAACCTTACTTGTGGCAACTGTTGTTATGCTTGGCGGAACAGTGACAGCAAACGCAGCATCTGACGCAGCAGCATCTGGTCTTGCAACCGGTCTTGGCTACATCGGTGCAGCACTCGTTACCGGTCTTTCCGGTATCGGTTCTGGTATTGCGGTAGCAAGTTCAGCAAGTGCAGCACTTGGAGCAATCAGTGAAGATGGTTCTTTATTTGGTAAATCCATGATTTTCGTAGCGATGGCAGAAGGTATTGCATTATACGGTCTGATTATTTCTTTCATGATTTTAGGACGTCTTGGTTAAATTTAATTGAGACTAAAAACAGCGGCAGGATAGAATGGGAAAGGAGCGGGCATTTATGAAAATGTTTTTAATCAGTGATAATATTGACACCTACACCGGTATGAGACTGGCAGGAGTAGAGGGTGTTGTGTACATGAGCGGAGGAACTTAGAAGGCACTGGAAGATGCTATTGCAAATAAGGAAAATGGCATTATTCTTCTGACTGAGAAGTTTGGCCGTGATTTCCGGAAATCATTGATGATGTGCGTCTGAACCATCGCCTGCCGCTTCTTGTTGAGATTCCGGACAGACATGGTACCGGAAGAGCAGAAGATTTTATTTTATCTTATGTAAATGAAGCAATCGGTCTGAAATTATAAATGATTCAGAAATAAGAAGGTGATGGACATGACAACGGAAGAAAAACTGCAGCATTTTTATGATGTATCGATGGAGAGTGCCAGGGAAGAAGCACAGAAGGCACTTGAAGAATATAGAAG
>ENA-OQHY01001123-OQHY01001123.1-human-gut-metagenome-genome-assembly--contig:-NODE-1123-length-12390-cov-8.267634_pt1 | contig 12390 bp, 24 predicted proteins | sample MGYA00242570_ERZ504733 | MGnify/ENA primary metagenome ERZ504733 (study PRJEB26092, sample SAMD00036219) | human gut metagenome | host: Homo sapiens | study: EMG produced TPA metagenomics assembly of...
TGTACCCAATATAAATAATTTTCCCCAGCAACAATTTTCTTCTGTCTGTGGGAATAGTCATTAAATGATAGTATTTTATCTTTTTCTCCTGCGCCACAGAAAGATAACAAAATAGAGCAATCATCCCCGGCAGCAAAAGTGTATACCACCAGTTCCAAACACTTTCTGCATAAGCATTTGTCATCCCAAGAGTAAATATAAATGCCATGACAAATGTAAGAAGAGGAAATCCCCAGATAAACTTTTTTCGCATGGTTCTTTTGGCTTTTTGATGTTCTGCTTTTATAATATTAACCATGGATTTCACCTGCTTTCTGGTTTTTTCTTACCACATTCATAAACAAATCTTCAAGATTATCTCCCTGCTTTAATGCTCCTTCGTATCCTAAGATTCCACCTGAAATAATCCCGACTTTATCTGCAAGTAACTGTACCTCTGAGAGAATATGACTGGAGAGAATTACAGTGATTCCCTGTTCCGGAAAAGACCGGATCAGCTCTCGTAATTCCTCGATGCCTATTGGATCTAATCCATTCGTAGGTTCATCCAATATCAAAAGTTCCGGTTCTCCAAGCAATGCCATTGCAATGCCTAGTCTTTGCTTCATCCCCAAAGAAAACTGTCCTGCTTTCTTCTTTCCGGTGTTTGTAAGTGATACAATCTGCAAGACCTCATCAATTCTGTTTTCATCTGTACCAAGCAATAATTGTCTTACCTTCAAATTCTCTCTGGCGGAAAGATTTTCATAAATAGGCGGATTCTCAATTAACGCTCCTATTTTTGATAAATCTTTCCTATCCCAAAGTTTTCCATCAAAGTAAATCTTTCCTGCAGTTGGTTTCATCATACCAGTCAACATTTTCAATGTGGTAGATTTTCCCGCACCATTCGGTCCAAGCAGTCCATAAATCTGTTTCTTTTCTATATTAAGTGAAACATTATTTACCGCTTTCTGCTTTCTAAAATATTTACACAAATTTTGTGTCTGCAACATCATTTCCATCTTTACTATCCTTCCTTCCATATTTCATTTCTTACTGAAATATAACCTAACAGAAAAAAATAAAGATTTGATGAAGATTGCTAAATAATTCGTCTACTCTATTTTTATTCTCGTATGGAATAAACCATCAATTGAATATCATTATCAGAACTCGGCTTTCCACTGAAATCAGCAAAGCTGTTACAAATACGAAGTCCTAATTTACCGAATATCTCCGTGATTTCATCCAAACTATATAACCTTATAGGATTTCCTTCTTTCATTTCAGGCTTATAAAGTGCTTCTCCATACATATAGTCTACCTGCCCATATATCAGCGTTTTTCTATCCTTCTCCCATTCAAAAGCAGATAATGTAAGTCCCTTTTCTCCTGCATCCCATAACTTGCAAGGGAAATGTGTTTGGGCATAGCTTCCATTCATGATATCCATAAAGTGCTTGCATATTATAAATCTCCTTCGCTCCAACCATATTGCAACAAAAAGGAACTCCCTCTTAGATTTCCTCCAAAAGAAAGTTCCTTTTTATGTTATTTTACGATATTCAAAATTTATCTACTTTTCAACTTCATGTCTCTTCATATCAACTTACAAATTTGTTGCAGTATTTGTTGCAGTACACGTTTTTTTCTGCTCGCTGTATAGAGAGATTAATATAATTTTGCGCCCGCTGGAATATGATTATCCACCATCAAAAGATGAAGTTTTTCTTCTCCCTCTTCCTCATGGATTGCTGACAACAGCATACCGCAAGATTCAATTCCCATCATTGCTCTCGGTGGAAGATTTGTGATTGCAATAAGTGTCTTTCCAACTAGTTCTTCTGGCTCATAAAATGCGTGAATACCGCTTAAAATCGTACGATCTGTGCCTGTTCCATCATCAAGAGTGAACTGTAACAGCTTCTTTGATTTAGGTACTGCAATACATTCTTTAACCTTAACTGCTCTAAAATCCGACTTGCTAAATGTATCAAAATCAACAAATTCTTCAAACAAAGGCTCAACCTTTACTTTAGAGAAATCAATAACTTCTTCTTTCTCTGATGCATTTTCTACCGCTTTAGTTTCAGCCTTAGCAGTCTTCTTATCAGCATCCAGTGACTTCATTGTCGGGATTAATTGAACGATCTGTTCCACCCTTGTCCACTAAGCTCCGTCAGGCACCATACACATCCAAAAACTGATTTTTTTTGTCTTCCACTGAGGTCCATAGAGCCTCAAGTCGGCTGTGTCATTCGTGTTGTACAAATTGTTTTGATATATAGATTGTCTCTTCAAGTAACAAGACAATTCTCTACTTATATTATAATCTTTCCCTGGAGATTTGCAACAATTTCCTGCTTTTTCTCCTGTGTCGCTTCCGCATAAATATCCATGGTTGTTGTAATATCTGAGTGGCCCATGATACTTTGGATCACCTTCAAATTCGACTCATTCTCACACAATCTTGTGCAAAATGTGTGTCTCAAATGATGGGCTGAAAAATGAGGAATAATGAGTGGTTCTCTATCCTCTTTCTCTGCTTTTTCTATTTCTTCTTTGTTATATGCAACTCTTGCCCTTTCAATCGCTCGATTAACTGCATTTGGTAAATATACCGTTCCGGTTGCTGTTACAAAAACGAAATTTGAATATCCATCAATCTCTTCTGAGGAAAAGCCAATGCACTTTTGGATCTCATACTCATCCAGAAAAGCATTGAACACTTCATCGATCATCGGAATGGTTCTCCGCCCTGAGATCGTCTTTGGTGTAGAAATATGCTTGACCGATTTTCTGTTTTCATCAGGTCTGTAGATAAAAGTATGATTCACACTGATAATGCGCTTTTCAAAATCCAAGTCATCCCATCGAAGTCCGATGCATTCACCAATTCGCATTCCTGTTCCAAGAAGAACTGTTATAATAGGTACCCATCCTTGATATTCCCGATGAGCTTTTAAGTAATCCATATAGCTTTCTGCTGTGGAATCGTAAGCGCATGTCTCGGATTATCTTCCCAGATATGACTCTTTTTGATTTCTGCCATTAATCCATCTGTTGGATTTTGTCTAAGCAGTCCATCCCTTACAGCCATCTGAAATGCCGGATGCAACTGCGTGTGTATACTATCCAGCGTATTTGCTTCATCTCTTCATCCAGGATGATACGATAATAGAATTTTTTCACATCAGAATATTTGATTTTACCAATCAGTCTTTTTCCAAATGTTGGTCTGACAAAATGATTATACATATAGAGATAATTCACTTTTGTTGATGGTTTCAAATCATATTTCTGTTCGATAAACCGATCATATAATTCGTTCAGCGTCATCCTGTCAGCTAGCAGCGGATTCAGTCCATCTTCCTTGTCACGGATGATTTTTCTTTCTTTTGCTCTGAGTTCAACCAATGTTTTTGCGTAAACGGTTCGTCTATTTTTATCTAAATCTGTATAAGAATAAGAATAGCGACCGTCTTTTCTCTGACTCTCACCGGTTCGCAACACATACCCCCGGCTGTCTTTTCTTGATTTTGCCATCCTTTCACCTCACTAATCGTGAGGAGCATCTTAGCTGTGCTTATCCTGTCGGTATAATAGTTCCAATCCTTTCTTAAGCACCTGCCCTTTTGTAAGATCGTACTTTTCAGCATAAGCTTCCAATTGCTTCTGCTCAGCATTGGAGAAACGGATGGTGAAACGATAATTCATGGGATCATCACTCTTTGGTCTTCCCATCTTTGCCATACTATTTCCTCCTTCCTTACAACACTATTATACTTTATGTCCGACAACAAGTCAACGTATTTTGCTCCTCATGTATTACATTTTATTTTTTATAATTCATCTCTGAAATTTTCAAGATATTCATCCACAATCTCTGTATTGACCAGAACAACTCTCTTCACATGATAGACTGCTTTCGCATCTTTCGCTAATTCCTGAAATGTATGCAACCCCATAGAATATAATTGTGCCCCTTCCTCATAACGGACAAATTTCTTTCTTCCGACCTGCACCAGCTTTTCCAATTCTGGAATTTCTTTTCTGACTTTAGGCATGAAAAAACCTCCTTCCTTCGTACATAAAAAAATATCTTTCATATATACAAAAGAAGGAGGGTGAAAATACAGCCTCTAATATGAAATTTTTTTGGCTTTAGAGAAAAATTATGTATTATCGTTCAAATTGTAGCACAGGTACAACATATCTATAATTTTTTGTTTATGCGTCCCTCTAATGCCTAATGATTTTAAATCCACTGTTTCATCAGCTATTTCAGATAAGAACTTTTTCATATCCTCTGCTATTTCCGAATTGAGAACTTGCCTTGTATTGACTGTGATTAACTGTGCTAATCGGAACACATCGTTTTTATGTTTCTTTATATTTTTGCTGTCAACCTGCTCTCCATTCAACTTGCGTTCTTTTAAATCCAGCCACGCTTTCGCCTTAAATGGTATCAGGCAAGTCGGACTTAATACCGGAATGCCTTCAACCATCATTTGTCCAGTTTTTAGCAATTCATAATACGCTTCATTTAGAAGGATTGCCGACAAGCTGGAGATTTCATCGTCTATCGGAAGCGGTGTGAGAACTGCATCATCTTCCAATATAATAAAATCTGGATTTCTGGAAAATATTTCTATCATATATGGATATTCTTTGCTTTTCGGAGATGTGAAACGATAAAACTGTGCATTTCCGGTACTTTTATTCAAATGCTCATATCCTGCTTCCTTGACATACTCCCAAAACTGCCTGCCGAACTCCGCTGTTATGAATTCGACAATCAATACAATATCTACATCTTTTGTAGCACGAAATGGTAATTCTTCATTTTCCATAATCAAATCACAAGCTGTCCCACCGATGATGACATATTGATTTTCAAAACCCTGAAATCTTTCCTTAAATTTTGTAAATCCGCTGACCATTACTCCTTCAACCTTCTTTCCTGTAATTCATCTACTGCCTCTTCAATTCTCTCATCGTTTGTATCTGCAAAAGACAAAACAATGGAAATATCATCAGCACTGTTATCCTCTGAAAATTGTTTCGGGCTGTATGCCCATAATTCAAGTCTTACCTGCTTATTCGGGTCTATCAATTCATCAGTCAACAAGGTTTTATCATAATCTTTCTCACTAATTGCATAGGTAACAACTCGACTTGGATTTAGCATTGTTTTTTCAGAAAGTGCCGTTTCCCCTGCAAAGACCATATTTTCTGTAACTTGCGTCTTATCTATATATCCTGTTTTTCGAACAGGAGTCGTCAAATATACTTTTGCTTTTTCAAATAATTCATCTCGCTTATATTTTGACTCAATAAACTTATTGACACCGTCTTTTGCTACAAGAAATAAATCCGTCGCTTCTAACTGCTTTACTGCTCTGGTCAAGGTCATTGCTGTAAATGGAAGCACTTTTCCGGCTTCTGAAATATACAATCGCTTTTTCTTACTGTACAGATAAAATAAAAACAACTGCTGCGTGGAGTAAACAAACTTACCTGTCAGCTTTTGGGGTTCTTTCTCATCAGAAAGCATTGTCCCGATGAAAGGAAGAAAGACCTGCTTATCAGTAATAAACGGTATATTATTTTCTATAAGGCTTTTTCTTCGATAATTAGATACCGACGCAAGTTCAAATGCGACTGGTACATTATCAATCTGCTGTATTTTTGTAATCTGTTTTTTCAATGCCGGAAGTGTGGCAAGTTCTTCTGTCGGAGCAAGCATTATACAGCGTCTGTTTCCAATATATGCTGTGTGAAAATCATAACTCCCTGCAATATAAACAGGCAAAGAATCCTGATGATTCCATGCTTCATATTTTATAGAAATCCCGAATACGCTTGTAAGCATATTTCCAATTCTCCTTTTAACTTAATTTTTTTCATTTTAACTTGATCAATGTTAAAAGTCAAGTTTTTGAGTTATTTTAAGTTTATGCAGATAGTTGCACAAATTTTTTCATAAGCAAAAAGGAGCTACGCACTATAATTGAACTGAACGTACCTGGACTACTGTGTCCAATCTTTTCTTTCAATCCCATTCACTCTCCCAATAATCATACGCATCATCATAACCATCATCGTAATTACCATCGCCGAATTCCTCAGCCCACTCTTCTGCGAAATCGTCTGGATCATCATAATCTGATACATCATATGGGTCAGATGGATAATATGATGATGTACTCATAGTAATCGGATTCGCTGGCAAACAAGATATATCTGCCTTCTACAAATCCTATGTAACCATCACCTGTCGGAAATCCTTTCTTCATTGCCAGTTCCTCCATTTCTTTTAGAATTTAATTTTCTTCTTTGATGATTACAGTGTAAGTCAATAGATGGGGTATAAAAACACCACCTAACTATATGAGTTCTTCAAAAAATGCATGTGGAATCTATTTCAAATATAAAAGAAGGCTCAGATGCCTCTCACACCTGAGCCAATAATGTTACTCTCTTTGTCACTGCAATTTGTATTATCCTGAAAAATGTTATGCTACATTCTCATCATTACCGATCTGTGGTAAATCATCATCACTTCCGATTACTTTTAATCCAAGCAATGTAAGAGTCACGCCTAAAGTAACCGTTACCACTCCACCGATTGTTTTTATTATCCGCTCGTGAAATTTCTGCTGTTGCAAATACAATTCTGTAATTTTTTCAGCTTCTGCAATCATTTTATCTGAAAGATTTGCCCTTTCTTCCGCTGTTAAATTTTCGTTCTCTAGTTGTTTTGAAAAAGACTCTAGCACAAATTGATGAGCATCCACAGCCTTTTCATATTCCTCTTTATTTGTCGCCAAAATTGTTTCACATATTTGCGTATAATGCTCAATTACTGTTTTTGCAAAATCCACATATACAGGGAATTGTTTTATGACTTCCATTGCTACTTCCTTTTCCATATATGGAATTATAGAAGTAAATTCCATCACTTTTTCTTTACTCAGGTTTCGAAAAGAATCAATTTGCAATGCTTTCTTCACCGCTTCTTCTGAATAGTATTTTTTTCTGATTTTCTTTTCCATACTGTATTCTCCTACTTAGCTTCCTTACGGATGGTTCCTATTTTTTTATCACTCCTCGTGTCTCTTCCGTCTTTATTTCGAATAGTTCCTGGCGGAAGACCATGTTTCTTTTCAAATGTACCCACCCTACAATCGCTTCTTGTTTTTCTCATTTTCTTTTCCTCTCTTTCTATTGATTGTTGTTTGTTTTTCATGATTCAAGTATAATAAACTATATACAACAAATACACGTACAACATGCGGACTTACACATCGGTATTCCTCATGTTTTGTGACATACAGGGAGGTTATTCTCATGGGAAAGCAATCCACCAGGGAAAATAAGACAATTTACCAGATTTGCAGAGAAGAGGCAGGCTTACAAGATCCGAAGCCAGTGAAAAAATGACTGCAGTCTCCGACTCTAAAATTGAAAAATTTGAATATGAAATGCAGGATCCTACACCTTACGATATCATTCAGATGGCTGACGCTATAAGCGTCCAGATCTTTGCAATTATTTCTGCTCTCATAAATGCGAGATCGGTCACCGATATGTTCCGGAAGTAGAAGTGTCCGATCTGTCAGATATCATTCTTGAGACAATCGCCAGTCTGAATGAGATCAACCCTCTCACCACACGCCTGATCCAGATTGCCCGGGACGGCAAGATCAGTGATGATGAGATGAAAGATTTCGCCTTCATCAGCAAAAAGCTGGATGAAATCTCTCTGGCTGTCGATTCCTTAAATCTCTGGGTAGATAAAACCGCCAACGAACAGGGTCTCAACATTGATCTGCTCAATGCAGAAAAAGAAAAATTGAAGTAAAGCAAAGGCAGCGAACCAACTTATCCATTGATTCACTGCCTGTCTTTTTACATACGCTGTAACTGATTCACGATGTATTCTGTTCTCCGGATTGCTTCATCCACCTGGCGTCTTGCCGTATTGATCCGATCCTGTACCATCCAGTCCACTACAAATCCATCAAAGAAATAGTCGGCAAACGAAAGGAAATCGCCGGTATCAATGTTCAGATTACATGCCATGTTGACATCATCCAATTCTTTACTGAAGTTGCGAAAGTCATATTTCGCCTGCTCCATATTCTGCTTTGCCTGATCCATCTTGGAATGTTTCAGCATCGTAGTAAAAAATCCACCGCCAAACATATCTGCCAGTCCCCAGTTCTTTGCACTGTTCAGGTTTTCTCTGGCTGTTCGCAGACTGTTCAAAGCCCTGTTTCCGGCATTGATTGCTTCTCTTTTTCTTTTTCTATGTCATACATATGCTCTGATCTCCTTCATCTGATTTATGATTTCGATACGATAAGTCCAATAATCCCACCAATGAGCAGTAGCGGAAATGCGATATAAACCAAACCGCCTACCACCATTCCGATTAATATCACCGGGAAAAATACCACGGTACAAAGCAACTTCAAGATTCCCCAGGATGCTTTCAGTCCAAATATAAAAAACTTGCCTATAAACCAGATCATACAAATTGTAAATAATAACGTTAACATTCTTCTTCTCCTTCTGCCATCTTCTTATACATGGCTATCTGTAGTTATTTTCTTTGATTTATCCGAAACGAAAGCCGATGTATTTCTAATACCTATTTTCTGGCTGAATTCCGGATTTTTATCTATTTTTTCTATCAATCGGATCATTTTTATTCTCTGTTCCGTATTCATCATGCCACCCCGTTTCTTTCTAGCTTCTATCTCTTAATGGTTGTTTTCATTATAACGGAATGATTTTCTTAAATATACATCAGACTTGTTGACTTTCGAATCTCTAATTCTCGAATTTTGAGAAATGCAAAAAGGCTCAGCAGAGACCTTTCTCCCCTGAACCTATACACTTATGACATTATCTCCGCCTCCGTTCTATCTCCTGATCCAGATATTTCGGAATCGGCTTTCCGGATTTTACTGCAATGGCAATCTGTTTTTCACGCAGTCTCTTGATTACAGATCTTCGCTTCTTAAGTTTTACATTATGATCTGTTCTTACAGTTTCTTTTGCATTCGCCTGTTTTTTCTCATTATTTACCAGGCCATCTACCATATTATAATTGGCTTCTGTTCCGGACTCACGGCTTCTTTCAAAGGTTCCATTCTCATAGAATTTCTGATAATGTTCCAGACGCAAGGTATTCTGTCGTCTAAGCTGATGAACAGGATTTTGTGGAACATGCTGTTGTATATATTCATGGATTTTCTGCCTGGTTTCTTCATCGAATCCCTGTTTACATTCATCAACGATTGTTTTTCCATAAGCATCTAAGATAACACCTCTCGCCTGATTGCCATACTCCTGGTGTTCCATCAGATAGAACTGCTTCCCGTCAATGATCACCGTATCTGCAGCCGCCAGTTTCCTTTCTTTCCATCAATCTGATAATTCTTCGTATCGATCGTGACAAGAGCACCGGAAGTATTCAACCGGATAAATCCGGCAAGATACTGGGGAACGACTTCATCCAGATATCCATGACTTTTTCAGTTTCCTGCATAGACTGAATCGACATCTGCCTGTAATATTCCACACAAATCGGCACGTTTTGTCTGGATGCTTCCTGATACGGCAAGTGCCACAACACTTTTCCCTCTGTATTCTGATCCACACGATAAACTGCAAACTGATTAAGCTTCATAGACATCATCCTCCAGGTTATTCAGATAGTAATTCAGATCCAGCGAGTAGTAATATTTATCTTCGATGGGAAATCACTAAGGAACAGACTGCTTATCTGTATCATAGGATTATAACCTCTGCCGGGTACTCCGCCAGCTCCGTAGAGAAGTATCATTATCATTCTGATTGTCATCGCCATATCAGGGGCAACCTGATACTCATAGCCGGAGTTCTCGCTATTCTGAAATACAGAAATCACGGCATACCTGCTAAAGTAGCTATCATCAGAAATAAAGTCTTAGTGAATGACTTATTCAATTTTCAAGCGAAAAGGCTTCCGTTTTTGCTATCCGGAATGAACCCCTTCACTCATTTGGACAAAGGTGTATGAAATGCACACCCAAAATCGCCCCTTTTGCAAAAATTTCTTAAAAAAAATTTTTCTGAACGAATCAGGACCACCCGTCCAACGGGTGGTTTGCTCTAGGGCTATAAGCCCTTGTTACTAGGCTAGCGTCTCAAGGCGCTGGCTTTCTCTTTAGGCTATGGGAATTCTGTTTTCACATTCTTCCCACAGCTCCGTTCAAGCCATATTGCTCTTGACTCGCGCTACCCTTAAGGGGCATTGTTACTACTTAGCATTAACTTAAAAGGTCTTCATATTCTTTTACACTTAACTTATCCATTGCAATATCATGCTTTTCCTGTTCTTGGATATACTTTTTTATTGTTGCTTCATTTAATCCTACTGTGCTAACATAATATCCTTCCGCCCAAAAATGACGATTTCCAAATTTATATTTTAAGTTTGCGTGTTTATCGAATATCATAAGTGCACTTTTTCCTTTTAAATATCCCATAAATGATGATACGCTTATCTTTGGTGGAATACTTACTAACATATGGATATGATCTGGCATTAGATGTCCTTCAATAATTTCAACACCTTTATAACTGCACAATTGCTTTATAATATCTCTAATATCCTCTTTGTATTGATTGTAAATTACTTTTCGTCTATACTTTGGTATGAAGATGATATGATATTTGCACATCCATTTTGTATGTGCGAGTGAATATTCTTTCTTCGCCATAAATTACCTTTCCTTTCTACAATATAGCCTGAACAACTTTATTGTACACGGAAAGGTAATTTTTTGTATAACAATCGACGCGCACCCGCATAGCGGGTGGTTTATTGTTTCGTCCATCTACATTTTTCGGATCAACGAAAAACTCCAATGGACTCAACAGACTAAAGTCCATAAGAAAAAGCCCTTTGAGAAAAGATTTCTCCTCTCTCAAAGGGCTTGATAAATGGGAATTTTCAAATTAGTCTTTGCAAATAATCTTTGAACCTTCACCATCAATTACAATTCCCTGACGGTTGTTAATCGGGCATAGATTCAAATCCGAAAACTCAGTCATTATTTTCTCGGTAACTTTCTTAAATGGTGCTGTAAGATAATGCGGAAGAACATAGAAATCAATCAAATCAAGCCCTGCATCATCTTCTTGTGAGTAGTCCTCTGGCTTTTCATCCATTTGCTCGATATATTGGATGCTTGGAGCGCATATAATTGCGCCTGCCGACTCGCCGATCATCAATTTTCCATTTGCCAATTCCTTTTTCAGTAGCCCATCAGTTCCCGTTTTACGGAGCTGGTCCATAAGAAAGAAAGAATTTCCGCCGGTAAAATATATCACATCTGCTTCTTCAAAAACAGACTGTATCGTTGAATAAGCCTCCGTTGAAATATCAATTTCAGTTACGATTGCTCCCAACTTTTTGAATAATTTTCGAGCCGAGCCGACATAACCGGTGTAGCCTTCACGCAGTGAAGCTGTTGGAATAAATGCGACTTTCTTATTTTCAATTTCTTCCTTTATCAGACTTCCCACACTTGAAAAGTGCGAACATAAAAATAGTTTCATCAATATTCTCCTTTATAAATACCAATTTATCTTTTTCTTTCTGAAAATGGGCAATTCCGCAATGGAACTGCCCATGTATCTTTAAAATATGCGATTTTTAAGGCTCTGCACCGTTTCAAGCACCATTTGGTGTAAATTTGGTGTATTTGTGTATTTTCAGAGCTTTTTCACAAATGAAGTACATCCCGTTTTGTAAGGTAAAACGGTACTTCTTAATAGAGCTTTGCACCTGCCGGAATATGGTCATCTACCATAAGGAGATGAAGCTTTTCTTCGCCTTCTTCTTCGTGAATAGCGGAGAGGAGCATACCGCAAGAGTCAATACCCATCATAGCACGAGGAGGAAGATTTGTGATAGCGATAAGTGTCTTACCTACAAGCTCTTCCGGCTCGTAATATGCGTGAATACCGCTTAAAATGGTACGGTCTGTGTCTGTTCCGTCATCAAGGGTAAACTGCAACAGCTTCTTTGACTTCGGTACAGCAACGCATTCTTTAACCTTAACTGCTCTGAAATCTGACTTTGAAAATGTATCAAAATCAACATCTTCTTCAAACAAAGGCTCAACCTTCACCTTAGAAAAATCAATTTTCTCAGGCTCTGAATTTGGTGTAGAAACCTCTTTAGAACTTACACCATTTTCGGATTTTACACCACCGATGGACTTCATTGTCGGGACTTTCTCCGACGCAATTCCGAAGCCACTCATATTCCTGAGCAACTCCCTACTTTGCTTTTTTCAACCAGATAAAAAGCCTTGTTTACCTTTAAAATTGATTACTTTCCGC
>ENA-OQHY01001124-OQHY01001124.1-human-gut-metagenome-genome-assembly--contig:-NODE-1124-length-12384-cov-5.894509_pt1 | contig 12384 bp, 13 predicted proteins | sample MGYA00242570_ERZ504733 | MGnify/ENA primary metagenome ERZ504733 (study PRJEB26092, sample SAMD00036219) | human gut metagenome | host: Homo sapiens | study: EMG produced TPA metagenomics assembly of...
TTTTCCAGTCTCCACTGTCCACATAAGTTTCCACAGGAAGGAAATCTATGTAGATTTCCTGTGTCAGATGATAGGGTCCAGGTTTGCCATAATAGATTAAAAGATCTGTATTTCCCAGTCTGTACCTCTGAGGACCAAGCTTTTCGTCTAATGGGCCGATCCGGTTTCCGGACGGATTTTCAATATAAATGCTCATCTCATCCTCATAAGATTTCCATAACTGCACATTTAATGTTGGTTCCCTGCTGCTCACAGACAATTCTATCTGTCTGGTCTGTCCCTGTTTCAGGTTCCTCCCTCATGCAAAGGCTGATTGCCGTTGTTCCCTGTACCTGTACAGATAGCCAGACGTCCTATGGAAGAAACCATATCTATATATGTTTCAAGAAGGGAATCTCCTTTGTGTGAGCCATAGTTATTTCCAAAACTGATATTGATAACCATCGGCCGCCCCAAAGACAATGACTGACGCACCAAATAATCAATTCCCTGTATCAGTTCGGTTGTTCTTGGGAAAGAATTTTCTCTGGGAATCCCCATTTTTACCACTATCAGGTCACTCTCATAAGCTACTCCCTGATTGACTCCATCGGAAGCTCTCCCATTTCCTGCCGTGATTCCCAGCACTGAGGTTCCATGTCCACTGTAATCCACAGATGGAACAAGGCGCCTGCCCTGGTTTTCTCCAAGTGCAAGCGCCTCATCGATCTGCTCTTTCGTATATTCAGTTCCTGTCACATATCCCTGGGGTGGATTTCCCTGTATGCTCTGATCCCATAAACGTAAAATTCTGCTGCTTCCGTCTGCATTTCGGAAATCAGGGTGAAAATAATCCACTCCTGAATCCACAACTCCTGTCAGGATTCCTTTTCCCGTCAGTCCATTCCTGCCGGTCTGCACTGTGCGGATGCAGCTTGCTCCCTTTGCCTGAAACAATTCAAAATACAACCGTTTTGGCTTCTCCATAAATTCCACCTGCACTCTGTGGGAATACTTATCAATCTCACTTTCCGGCAAAGTTACCACTGCATAGCCGCCTAACAGTGGCACTACCTGAATTCCATTTCCAGCCAGACCACTTTCCAGTCCGCTATACTTTATGATCACATCCCATAACCTGGTTGCAGGATCATATCCTACATTAAGATTTCCCGACTTTCTGCGCTCCTGTGGTGTTGCATCCATCGCAAGATTTAAAAGGTTATCTATTTTCTGGTCCGGCATAAATGATTCCTTTTCATTATACACTTACTTATATTATATGTATTCTATGAGAATTGCTAATGCAGATAAATGCTCTGAGTGCATCAAACGGAATACAGCTTTTTACAACCTATAAATAAAAATGCCATCAGTTACAAACTTGCTCCGCAACTGACAGCATTTCAGCTTACAAATATTTCTGCATATCATCCCGCAGATTCTCTTCCATTCCAATAAGCTTCTTTGCAATGGAAATACTTTCGGACGACGCATCTTTGCATTGGTGCATGGCTTCTGTGATAGACTGGGTTCCCATGTTGCAGCCATTCATGATGATCTTAACCGCCTGTTTATTCTCATCTTCTCCGGTCATCATTTTTACACCTGTCGTCATCCACGAAAATGTGGATACCATAACACCCGGTTCTTTCTCCGGCTGGCCTGCGCGAAGAAGTATTTTGGAAATTTCCTCTTCCAGTTCCTTGTGTTTTGAACAGGATTTTTCAATCGTTGCTGCGATTTTGGCATCTGTCACATGATGCTGTACCTGTTCCATGCTCTCAATTCCCATCTTGCATCCGACACTGCATTCTTCTAATAGTTTCTTTGTGCTGTTGTCCATGTCTGTCCTCCTGTATAAAAATTTACTTTCTACATGGAAGATAGTATACGTACTTTTTGACTATTTATGTATCTTTCCCGTTACTGGGTACGGAGTGTATAGTGGTTCAGTTGTCAAGACAAAAATCTAAGCTTTTTATAATGAACTGATATATGTAACTGAGTAGGGAGAAAATCCCCCCTTAGACCGCATGATTAATATCTCCTTACAATACTGTTTTTTCTGCACGATTATACAGGTATAGAAACCTTAGTTTTTTTGCCTTTCAACCAATTCAGAAAAGAAACCTCCTGCTTTACTCAAAGACTGGTAGGTGCCATCTTCAATAATGTGCCCTTTATCCAAAACGATAATCCGATCACATTCTTTGATTGTGGACAATCGATGTGCAATCACAATTCTTGTACTTTTTAAGTTTTTCAAAGAATCAGAAACATGTTTCTGTGTAATGTTATCAAGTGCAGAGGTTGCCTCGTCAAACAAAAGCACTTTCGGTTTTGTAACAATTGCACGCGCAATCATCAAACGTTGTCTCTGCCCTCCCGATATTCCACCGGAACCTTCACTTAATATCGTATGCATCCCCATCGGCATATTGCGTATATCATCTGCTACACCAGCCATCTCCGCTGCCTCCCAAGCCTCCTTTAACCCAAGCTGCGGTGCTGAAATCGTAATATTAGAAAAAATATCACCATTAAAGAGTTTTCCGTTTTGCATCACAACACCAATCTGCTGACGCAAAGATTTTTGATCTAACTTCTGAATATCCTTCCCATCATAATATACAGCTCCGGATTTCGGTGTTTCAAATCCCATCATTAATCGCATTAACGTTGTTTTTCCACAGCCGGTTGTCCCGACTATCGCAAGATACTGACCTCTGGGAATTTTAAGATTCAAATGGTCAATGATCCACGGTCCATCATCAGTATAGCGGAAAGATATATTATTTAACTCAATGCTTCCTTTAACCTTTTTTACAATTTGACGCTCTTCACATACTTCCGGCTTTGCTTTCAGTATCGGTTCCGCAAGATCCATGATCGGACGAAGAGCTGATATCATAGCTGCTACTGAAGTCAATTCCAAAATTGCTCCGCTCACCATTCCAAAAGATGTATTAAATGCCGCGTACTGAGGAACACTTAATGATTTGTTCGCCGCAACAGCGAATAACAACATGCTTCCTAATATCGTGACAACCGGTGACAATGCATTTTGAACTTTGAACGCAAACGGCGGATTATACCTGGCCTTAGCCTCCATCTGATATTTTTCTGCCCATTTTGCAAATGCACGCTCCTCACATCCTGCAAGTTTGATTTTCTGAATTCCCGAAAAGATCTCATATACAATACCCTGTACTTTTGTGGATGCTTCAAGTTCCATTGTCATTACAGTCAACCGCCCATAAACACTGACTCCCGCAATAAGAAGCTGAACGAAAAGAACTGCCAGAGCCGGCAAAAACATAACAGGAGCAATACTTAAAATCTGTATAAGATATACCGAGGAAAACAATGCCGTCATACCAAATCCCAATAATATTTCGCCAAAAATGGTACACAATTCTGTGAGAGCCATCACCCTCTCAGACAATTCACCTGCTGAATACTCTTTAAAAAACTGAACCGGTAAATTCAGGATTCTTGCAAACACAGCACTTTGGAGCTCAACTTTCATTTTCTGCTCTACACGTCCCCTCATCATCTCTTTTACAACAGAAAAAAGAAATTTTGAAACAGCAGTTCCCGCTAAAAGGACGGCAATAGAACCAACCATAATCGCCTGACCTGATGGCAGTATATTCTCCAGCAGAAAAGTAGTCGCCATTGGAACGATCAGACTAACAGCATAATTGCTAATCCCGTAACTATCATATAAACTTTATCCTGACTTGTGAACGATTTCAGTATAAATTTAAACAGGTCTTTTTGTGTCAATTCCCTTTGCGGAAGCGGACGGTAAAAACAAACCGCTTCTTCGCAGAGCTCTTTTGCTGTCTGCGAATCAACACGATTCTTTGATTTTCCTTTTATATCCTGATAATAATAATGATCTCCTTTTCCCTGAAGGAGGGCTATCATCTGTCCATCTTTTCTTTCTGCCAGGATTGGTCCATAACAATCTTTCCACCATTCGCCTGCCAATTTAATACGTCTTCTCATGATCCCGCTTGGACGAAACAGATATTCCATCTGTTCTTCCAAATCCACAATATTGTCCGGCACAGTATTAACTTCAAGATGGAAATAACGACAAATCTGCGTCAATGCATTCTGATTTCCAGTGCTCCGGGTGTCTGCAAAGGTCTCATTGGTCTCCTTCATAACAACTGATGCCAGATTCCAGTATGCCTTTTGAAGCTGTTGTTTATTATTTGAAATTCTTTCTCTAATTTGACTGTCAAACCACCCCATATTAAACCTCTTATTCCATTGTAACCAATTGGGAATACATTCCGCCCAGCTTATATAATTCCTCGTGAGTGCCTCTCTCTTTTATCTGACCATGCTCTAACACAATAATTTCATTACAGTCCCTGATCGTAGAAAGACGATGTGCAACTACTATCGTAGTAATTCCACGGTTTTTGATCGCCTTGGTGACTTCATATTCTGTTTTAGCATCCAGGGCTGACGTTGCCTCATCTAAGATCACGATTGTAGGGTCTCCTGCCAAAACTCTTGCAATCTCAAAACGCTGGCGCTGGCCACCACTAAAATTGCGGCCTCCTGCATCAATCTTGTGTTCATACCCTCCCGGACGCGCCATAATATCCTGATAGATCTGGGCATCCCGAGACGCAAGGATCACTTCGTAATCCGTAATGCTCTTATCCCACATTTTGATATTTTCCGAAATACTATCCTCAAATAATGTGATCTCCTGATCAACAACAGATAGCGAACCTAAAAACGACTCTCTTGGTATCTCAGTTATCTTTTTTCCATCGTAAAGGATTTCTCCCTCCCACGGTTCATAGAGCCCCGAAATCAGCTTTGCAATCGTAGACTTTCCGCAGCCAGATGGTCCTACAAAAGCAACTTTATCTCCGGGATGAATGATCAGATTAAAGTCTTTCAGAAGCGGCTCCTCCAATTTCGAGTATCCAAAAGTCACATGCCGAAGTTCTATTGTTCCTTTCAGCTTCTCAAATTCAGTAATATCATCCTCTGAAAACGTCTTTACATAACTGTTGTCAGAAGCATATTTCATAACATCCTGTACACGTTCCATAGAAGTACGTGTTTCCTGAATACTTTGTCCAATATCAAGCAGGCTTTCCACAGGCATCATAAATTGCTGAAGCAAACTCTGAAATGCCACAAGCATACCAACACTAAATTTTCCTTTCATGATCAGCCACACACCAATGGTAAGAATTACCGCATTCGACAATTCCTGAAGCAAAACCGGAATGCTCAGAAAGAAGCTATCATTTCTTAACTGCTTTACTGTCTGGATATTTGCTGAAGCCTGAAATCCAGCCCATCTTTCAAAGAACCCATTTTCTGCACCTGAGCTTTTAATACTCTCTATCATATCAATTCCTGACATAGTTGCAGAATCCACTTTACTTTCATCCCTCATACGAACTCTGGTAGTTTCCACCCGCATATGTGATGCGATCTGAGACGCAAGCAGATTTAACACAATCGCAATACAACCTACAAAAGTCAAAACCACACTGTAACGTATCATGATTATAAAATAGAAAAACAACAGTATAATCTGGATAAATACCGGAGCTATTTTTGCGATCAAAGTCTCTGCAATCTGATCATTCAGTTTTTGTCTGCCAGCAAGGTCTCCCACCATTCGTTGTGCATAAAAATCCATGGGCAGATGAAGCATATGCCACATAAATGAGGCATTTGATACAATAGCAAGCTTTCCTTTAATTCTGTAAAGATATATCTCATTAAGAAAACCAACAATCATTCGGAATATAGCAGTGAAAAGCATTGCCACCAGAAGCATTTCAAGCCAATGCATATTATGTCCGGGCAAAATCTGATCCGTAAATATTCTGGCAAACACGGGAGTAACCAAGCCTACAAAAGCAACAAGGGCAGCCGTAATCATTACAAAAATCACAGAAGCCGTTGTATTGGCCAGTCTATCCTTCAAAAACTTAAATACACTTTCCGGCTTTCCACCCTTCTCAAAGTTTTCTCCTGGTGTGAACTCAATACATACTCCTGTAAAAGAATGATCAAATTCTTCCATTGTTACCTTGATCGTTCCACGTGCAGGATCATTAATTACAGCTGCATTTTTGGTAAAACCGCATAACACAACAAAATGATTAAAGTTCCAATGGATAATTGCAGGATAAGTAACATTCTCTTTTACTTCGTCTACCCCATATCGATGCGCTTTTACCTCTAGCCCATAACTTCTTCCAGCTTTTGCAATATTGGAAGCTTTGCTTCCATCTCTTGATACTCCACAATCACTACGAACTTGTTCAAGCGGTAACCACTTGCCGTGATACGCAAGAATCATAGCAAGGCTTGCTGCACCACATTCCAGGGTTTCCATCTGCATAATAACCGGAACTGTGATTCTTTTTTTTCTCTTTTTCATAGCACTCTCCTAGAGCGTGTTTGAAAAATGCTTTTCGCAAGATGTGCGTCACAATTTATGGGAGATTTTGTCCGGATGAGGGCGTCGTAGCGGGCTACGGCAACCGAATTCGGACAAAATATACCGCAAAGTGGGGCGTGCAGATTGCGGGAATGATTTTTCAAACACGCTCTAATTCAAAATAAATTGAATTGGTTTCATTTCGGCTGTTGTAATGATAACTGTTGCCAGCATATTTGAGGGAATGTCTTCTTCAGCTATAACCCGAACTTCATAAGAATAGTTTCCATCAAGCACATTATCCGCAAGCCAGTCTTCTGATATTTCAGCACGAATTTCTTCCTGTGAATAAGGATTCTGACTCACTGCTTCCACTTTGCCACTGATGTTTCTTCCATCAGGCAGTGTAATATTTGCCTTACATCCTATCAGGTTTGTGTTGGCATTTTCTACACATTCATAGCAGTTAATCACATTACCTCCAACAGTAACTCCTTTCACTGTCATCGTCTGTGGAAGACTTCCTACAACGCTCCATACAATCACAGATATTACTGCCACCAGAAGTGCCGCCATAATTAACCAAACCTTCGGATGAGACACCTTAATATATGCATCTAATTGTTCCGGAGATTCAACACGATCAAGACTTTCCCTTCTAAATATACTCTGTTTATCCACTTTTTCATCCTCCAGTATGCAATTTGTTTATCATATCATCTGACTGATGCTGTATTTTTATCATTTGTTTATTGTATCTGGTCTCTGACGCTTTGCATCAAAGATCTCCAGATAAAAATAATTTTTTCTTCATATAATGTGACAAATTCTCTTCTGATGTTTATAAACAGATAGGAAGCATTCGAATTCTTACAGGAAAGGAGAACTATTATGAGCGAAATCAAACAGAACATTACAAACGAATTATCTGAAGAAGAATTAGAAAATGTTGCCGGTGGTTTTGGCCGTCCTACTATGGATGATCCAGATATAGGGAGCAGATGAGGATAAACAATATGTTAAAACGAGGCATGAATATGGAGGAAATTCAAAAAGCGTTGAAGCGTTGAAGTTCTATTCGTAAATAACTATATCAATCCTTCCGGGCAGCCTTAGGGCTGCCCCTGTTTTTCTCTGGTCACCTTATCACTTCCACGATTAGTCAGAGTTCCTGCCAGTACCACCGCTCCTGGCACCAACACCATGATATATATGATTCCAAGCCCAAATCTGAGGAACTTGCCAAGGCTTCGGCTTATTTCTTCTATTATGTATGGGCACCCTGTATTTATCCACCAGTACAAAGGAATTAATGCAAAAATACTGATAAACAACCTTAGCTTTTGCGAAATTCTGTCAAAATCTAATTGTCTTTTTTCCAGTATCCTGCAGATGACAAAGGATGCAATAAATCCGACTCCTTCATATGCATCTCCCCGCATTTTAGCAGGATCAACCAGAAATGATCCATCCGGCAGATAATCAAGTGGATATGGTTTGTATTCATAGTACAGCACAGCAGCAATACAGATCAAAAGCCCTGCCACAAGAATCATGAGGTCTCTTTTTTTGTCTTTTTCACTCCACAATTCCAACCACCCGGTCAGATACATCATAACTGCTGTTGATATCAATCCCACCAGAACATCCTGCGGAGTATGCACTCCCAGATAATTTCGTGAAAACATAGTCATGAATACCAGCACAAACAACAGACCAGCAACGACACTGTGCCTTTTTTTCATGAACCAAAGTCCACTTCCACCGAACATAGCCGTCGCCCGCGTTGTATGCCCACTTGGAAATGAATATCCGGTAGCTGCTGTTTTAGAATCACCATAGGGTAAAATCCGTGTATCCCGTATCCATGGGCGATAGACACAGAAAGTAAGCTTTAAAAATCCGTTGATAAACAGACCACCCCCAAGTCCTGCCAGGATTTTCGTCCCGCCTTCCGATCAAATGCCCAGTAAATCATACACATCATTGCAATAGGTAAAAATCCTGCGGACAGCTTTGTTACTGCATTCATAAGCGGTGTCAGGATACTGCCGACTGTTTCGCGAAATTGTTGCAGGTACAATAAATACTCAATATCCATAGCTTTCCTCTTTCTGCTGTTCTTTCAGGCGAAAATAAAGCTGTGACTGTGTTAAATACTGATATGGTCCGGCAAAGAATATATTAACCAACCCGAATGTTATAATTCCCAAAAGGCTCCATCCTATAAAAGACAGATCTAATACAAATGCAGCCCACTTATTTCCCTTCATCATCTGACGACTCTTTTCAAAAGCTTCTTTTCGATTCATCTGTGGATTCTCTGCCAACAAAAACGGAATCATCATATACTCATACTGTTTTATAATTCCCGGAATTATAAACAAAAGACTCCATAAGCTTACAAACAATGTCCGCAAAAACATAATCCAGCCAACATTCTTTCCATCTCTCCTGTTGATCACCGACCAGATACTTCTCGTCTCTGCTGTTCCGTATTCACATTGAATAAACAGCTTTTTACATCCCACCTCCAGAGGATTCCAAATCAAAATCGTCACAATAAAGTTAACAAGCAACGCCACTGCCACAATTCCAAGTGCAATTCCTAAAACAAGGCCAAAATCATCAGTTCCTACTGTGCCTATCACTTCATCAAAACTTCCGGAAGAAGACCTTTCTACTACCGAGCCACTCCCGAACCTCCAATCAGGGATAATATAACTCCTGTCAGAACTGCTTTCCAATAATTTATCTTTAAAAGCTGTTTGGCACACTCTTTCAATTCTCTCCTTGTCCACATATACAATTCCCTCCTCATCAAACTGCCCATATGCAAATATCTCATATCTGAAATATGTCATCTGGCTTTCATAATCTATTACAATGCATTATCCCCAGTCAGTTCAGGCAGAGTCTCTGTAGCCTGAACGCCTATTCCCCCTGTTTTTCCATAATCATTCGCAACTTCTCCAGAGCACGTTTCTGTATCATCCTTACATTTCCCGGTGATAAATTCATCTGCCTGCCAAGCTCTGTGGAACTTTTCTGATAATAAAATCTTCCCAGAAGAATTTCCCGTTCTCTGTCAGAAAGCTGCTCCAGACTTTTTCTTAATGTCTCTTCTCTCATAATCTTTGCCACAATCTCCTCCGGCATTTTTTCCCGGGGAATTGTCTGCTGCTTCAGGATTTCCAGAGAATAATGAGTCTTTTTATCCCTATAATAGTTTTTCAGGCGGTTTGCTGTGATTGCATACAACCAGGTAGCTATACTACCTTTTTCTTCATCATAACTGTCCATATTCCTGTAAAAAGACAGAAATACATCTCCAGTCAGTTCTTCCGCTTCATACAGATCAGGAACTCTTTTATGTATAAATGTCAAAATTTTCAGATAATATTCCTGATAAATACACTCAAATTCCTCATACTTCATCCTCCGCCTCTTCATAAGACTCAATCTCTGCATAGAGATGTGTATCTTCTTTCACATCTTCCTCTGGCTCGTACAGTTCTTTACACTCCTTATCTGTATACATAATATAATAAGAATTATCGTCATGAAGCATGATCCATACATAATTATCTGCTGGAACCGTGATTGCATAATCCTTTTCCTGCTCTGTACCAGGAGCTGCAGTAACTGTCACATTACGTACATCACCTTCTGCTTTTTCTGCTTCTTCGTACTTTTCACAGAGATCTGCTACATCCTCAGGTCTGTCCACGCCGTAGGAGAATTCCATCTTCGAAGCTTCTTCTGAAGTGCCGTCCTTATGATTCAGAATCTGAGTATGTTTCAGTGGTCTGTAATCATCCGAAGCAACCACATATTCCATAGAAATCCAGTCTCCCTCTGTGTAAGATTCTCCATCGCCCTGAGAATTCAGTGTGCTCTGCGTAAGTTCTTCAGGTACTTTTGTCTGTATAATGATCGTATCACCATCGTCCTTCAGATCCGTCACTTCTTCCTCCATGGTTTCATCTGTATAAAAGCTTATAAGATCATCTGCATTCCATCTGCTTCATCAATATACAGACAGGAGAGATACTCATCTCCTTCTTTTCCGTATTTTAATTCGCCATCCTTATAGAGCATCTGGGTAGTACCATACATATCTACATACATCACTTCAGAATCTTCATAATCATATACCTTTGTATTCTGCAGTATATATTCACAGGTAGCTTCATAGCTTTTATGATTGCTTACAAGACTGTCTGTTTCTCCTGCTTTCATCATCTGTTCCAGTGCATTGTCTTTTGTCAGTTCAGGTAACGTATCCGATGCCTGGACACTCACACATCCTGCTCCCAGAGTTCCCATAATCAGTGCCATCACAATAATCATTCTTTTCTTCATTTTTTAGTCTCCTTTCTTTTGAATGTTTTTGTGGCTATATTATTTATATTTTTATATTATTTGAATTTAATTCCCTTGTCCATATTTTTGCGTGAATAGTCAAAATATAGCGTAAAAAGGCCTTCATATGATTTGATTTTGCCTTCTGCCAATGGTATACTTATTTTTAATAGGTAACCTGACCATTATCTATCTTTATGACAGGAGGGTTTTATGATAGCATTGCGTTATTTCTGCGGATTTTCTCTTCAGATTTTTCCTTATGCATTTTTCTGTTTGTATCCATTTCGGGATCGTTTCCGCTTAAGCACAAAAAAGACAATGCTCATGGCACTGTCCATTTTTATTGTAATGGTCATTCCGTTTTCTCTTATCGCACAGTTCAACATTGGCGGTGATTACAAAGAGCTAATCTGGAATGTTATTTTTTATATTGCCCTGCTACTGTTCGGAGTGTTGTATTGTTTTATCATCCAGGCAAAAATAGCAGAAAAACTATTTGTATTTTTTGTTGTAATGAGCTACGGATTCTTTGTTACAAGCACCGTTACCTTTTTGCACCGTACTTCCGGTTTCCATCCGATTATTTTATGTATCCGCCCTTTGCACTGGCTCTCACACTTATCATAAATCTGGTTCTTGCGAAACCATTTCTCATACTGATGGAGCGAATCCGTACTATGATCAATGCAGATCTAGAATCACGGATCTGGAAGATTCTCTGCTCCCTCCCTGCTTTGTTTATTCTGATTGCCAGCATTGCACAGTTCTCAAGCATAATAAATCTTTCCAATAATATAGTTGTCCATGTTATGTTTGTACTGTTTGCAGTATTTGCTTTCATGGTGTATGCCGTATTCTTCAGTGTCATGGGATACATCCGCAGTAAACAGGAAGAACAGCGGATTTCTGAGCGCATACTGGAAAACTACCGGAATCAGGCAGAAAACAACGAACATATTCTGGAAATACACCATGAGATCCGACATCATATGAATGCCCTGTCCTCCTATCTTAAACAGGAGGACTATGCAGGTGCCAGACAGTATACACAGAAATTTACTGAAGAAGCCGAACAGCTTCCTTTTGTCACCTACACAGCCAATGCTCTGGTCAATTCCATCCTTTCGGAATTTGCAGAACGTGCCAGCCGTTATAAAGCCATCGTGGAGTACAGTATTATCATTGGTAGAAGACTCAACATGGAAGACATTGATTTGTGCCGGATGTTGACAAATATATTGGAAAATGCAGTAGAAGGGTGTCAGAATGTTTCTGAAGGACAGCGGATCATCCGGCTGAATCTCCATTCAAAGGGAAATTTTCTGTTTATTAAATGTGAAAACTCCTGCAATGAGGATAACTTGAGAATCACGAATGGAAACTATAAATCCAGTAAAAAGAACAGTGACAGACACGGTTACGGCCTTAAGATCATCAATGGAATCGCCGAAAAATACAATGGTATACTGAGCGTACGGGTACATGATGGCTTTTTTGCTGTAACAACAACGCTTTGTCTTGACGAAAATAACGAATAATAGGAGGCTTTCACTATGTACCATATTGTCATCTGTGATGATGAACCGATTTTTTTA
>ENA-OQHY01001125-OQHY01001125.1-human-gut-metagenome-genome-assembly--contig:-NODE-1125-length-12370-cov-16.493343_pt1 | contig 12370 bp, 9 predicted proteins | sample MGYA00242570_ERZ504733 | MGnify/ENA primary metagenome ERZ504733 (study PRJEB26092, sample SAMD00036219) | human gut metagenome | host: Homo sapiens | study: EMG produced TPA metagenomics assembly of...
GCAAACTTCGGTAATCAGATAAGAATGTATCGAACACAAATCCCGATTGCCGTAAAAGCCGCTGAAACTTCTTCCAAAGGCAAAAGCATTTATGCTTATGAGCCAAACAGCACAGTGTCTAAGGCATACGCTGAATTTACAAAGGAGGTGTTAGCCGATGGCAGGAAGAAAGAGCGACTTCACTCTCACGAAACTCGATGATTTATTTACCACGCAGGCACAGAGAGATGAAGAACAGCTTTCAAAAATCCGAGATATTCCGTTAGAGCTGATTGATGATTTCCCAGACCACCCGTTTAAGGTCAGGGACGATGAAGATATGATGCAGCTTGTGGAGAGTGTCAAGGAAAGAGGGGTTATTACTCCGGCAACGGTAAGGCAGAAAGAGGACGGCAGATATGAACTTGTTTCAGGACACAGACGAAAGCGAGCTTGTGAACTGGCAGGATTTGAAACACTGAGAAGTGAGATTGTAGACCTGAACAGAGATGAAGCGACCATTTTAATGGTTGAAAGTAATTTCCAGAGGTCAGAGATATTGCCGAGTGAAAAAGCCTTTGCCTATAAAATGCGTTTGGAAGCAATGAAAAGACAAGCAGGCAGACCAAGAAAAGAAAATGTGTCCCCAGTGGGGACGAATTTACGAACCGATGAACAAATTGCACAGGAAACAGGGGACAGCAGAAATCAGATACACCGATATGTGCGTCTGACAAACCTTGTTCCTGAACTGCTTGAATTTGTTGACGAGGGGCGTATTAAAATGCGTCCTGCCGTAGAGCTTTCCTATCTTGATGAAGATTGCCAGCGTGATGTGGTTGATGAAATCGACCTGAATGATGCTACCCCGTCACACGACCAGACAATCCGTATGCGAAAGTTATTCAACGAGGCAACCTTACAACCGAAGCAATCCACGCTGTTATGTCTGAGGAAAGCCGAACCAAAAGGAAAAATCGTGCTGAGGGTGAACAGAGTAAGACAGCTTATCCCGAAAAACATTCCCGTCAGTCAGACGGAGGATTTTGTTTGCAAAGCATTGGAGCATTACAACAAGTTTTTGCGTAATCGTGCAGAACGTGACAGCAGATAGCCGGAGTTACAGTTCCCCTTTCTCACACTCTAACCCCTTAGTTATACTTCTACCTACCGAAAATGATATATATTATCTCACTTGAATATAAGTATCTCAAAGTATATGTCTATCTCTAAGGGGCAATCGCACAATATGAACGGACTGGAGGTGTATGGTAAAATGAAAAATTAACGAAAAATCCGCATTTGTTTTTCGGCAGGTAAATCTTGTCGTAAGAGAAAATCCACAAAGGCACATCGTAGAGATACGGTGTGTTTTTCAATTTTTACAGGAGGAAACGCAATGATAAAGTCAAAATTCAAAAGAGTCACGTCGCTTTTCTTGGCGACCCTTATGTGTGTGACCACTTTTGCAGGCACTGGCTCGACAACAGCATATGCTGCTTCGGGAGAAAAAGCCGATGTTTATATGGTCGATTTCCCTCGTGATGGCGATGCTAATTACGATGGGGTATGGGGACACAGCAATTTGACCTTGAAAAATGGTTGGCATACCGGACGTTCCAATTTTACCAATCTTAAGGCTATTGGCTCATACTCAGGCAATGTTGCTTATTGTATTGAGCGGGAATTTCGCTCAAGGTCGGTCAGACAATGAATAAGTATGACGAAAATTATTTTAATAACCTTGCAGCCAATGGGGTTATTTCCGGAGATGAAATCCGTCTTTTCGTTGGTCGTATTTTACAGTATGGCTATCGTGGGACAATCTCGACTTCTTGGAGGTCACAGAATGAAGCGGCAGCAAACAGCATTGCACAGGCTTATGCTACACAGCTTCTTATCTGGGAAACTGTTATCGGAGAGCGTGATGCGAATTTCAATCATGTAGCAGCCAGTGGTTGCAGCAATGTGAAAGATGTCATCAATGTAAAGCATCCGCTTCGCAATAAGATTTTCAGTTATTACAACAGTATGGTGCAGAGTGTACAGAACCATGCGACCATACCAAGCTTTTGTAATAAATCATCCGGTTCGGCAAAGACAATAGAACTTGAGTGGAACGGAAGCAAGTACACAACTACTCTGACAGATTCCAATAATGTGCTGTCCAAATATAATTTCAAAGCAAGTATCAGTGGAGTGAGCTTTTCAGTGAATGGTAACAAACTTACGGTTTCTATGGATACTGCACCGAGTAAGGAATTTACCATTACCGCAACGAAGAAAAATGCAGTCCGCAGAGGTGTGGTTGTATGGTCAGAGGGTAAACACGGTCAGAATTCCAGTGTGCAGGATGTTGTCAGCTATGCTCAGGAAGTAAGCGACAGTATCAACGGTTATGTGAAAATGAAAGTCAGCTATGGTTCTTGTCGGATTGTAAAGACCAGTGAGGACGGCAAGGTTGACGGTATCAACTTCACGATTACCGGAAACGGTATCAATCAGACGGTTACAACAGCCAATGGCGGTAAATTCCAGATTGATAACCTTATGCCGGGTATCTATACCGTAACCGAGCAGGCATACGATAAGTACGAGCCGCAGGAAACACATAGAGTTACTGTTGTGGCAGGGCAGGTTGCAAAGGTCAATTTCAATAACAAATTGAAGCGTGGCGACCTTCAGGTAGTGAAGTCCTCAGAAGATAACCTTGTTGAAGGTGTGAAGTTCCATCTTTACGGTACTTCTCTTTCCGGTGATGCTGTTGACCAGTATGCAGTTACAGACAAAAACGGTGTGGCAACTTTCAAAGATGTGCTTATCAGTGGTTCTGAACCATATACCCTTGAAGAAGTAGACACGGCTATCCGTTATGTTGTGCCAAAAAATCAGACTGCACCAGTGAAGTGGAAAGAAGTAACCACAAGAAACTTCAACAATATTTTGAAGAAGTTTACTGTAACAGTAACAAAGAGCGACGCTGATAAAGGCGAAGCACAGGGCAATGCCAAACTTTCAGGAGCAGTTTACGGTATCTATAAGGGCGAAACTCTTGTAGATAAGTATGTTACTGATGAAAATGGTCAGTTCACTACTAAAGAATATGTTTGTGATACCGACTGGACAATCCGAGAAATTACACCATCAGAGGGATATTTGCTTGATAAGACTATCCATGAAGTAGGTGCAGACCCGAAACTTATGAGGTAGAACACAACCTTACTTCCAATGATGTACCGAGCAGGTAATCAAAGGCAATGTGGCTATCATTAAACACACTGATGATGGAGAAACAAAGATTGAAACTCCTGAAAAGGGTGCTTCCTTTGAGATTTATTTGAAATCTGCCGGAAGCTATGACGCAGCCAATAAAGACGAGAGAGATACCATTGTTTGCGATGAAAATGGCTTCGGTCAGACAAAAGATATGCCGTATGGTATTTATACCGTACACCAAACTTCTGGTTGGGAAGGCAGAGAGATGATGGACGATTTTGATGTGTTCATTTCACAGAACGCACAGACGTATCGTTATCTTATCAATAACCGTAACTTTGAGAGCTTTGTCAATGTAGTCAAGGTGGACGCAGAAAGCGGAAAGAGTATTCCGTATGCAGGAGCAGGATTTAAGATTTACGACCCGCAGGGCAATCAGTCAAAATGACCTTTACTTATCCGACACCAACCACGATTGATGTGTTCTATACCGACGCAAATGGTTCTCTTGTAACACCTGAGAAACTGGATTATGGCAAGGGATATTCCATCGTAGAGGTACAAGCTCCATACGGGTATGTACTTGATGATACTCCGGTATATTTTGATATTACCGAAGAAAATTCCACAGAGGAAGGCGGCATAACTGTTGTGAAAGTCAATAAGCCGAATATGGCACAGAAAGGTACTGTTACGGTTGAAAAGACCGGAGAAGTATTTAGCGGTGTCAATGTAAGTGGTTCTGAGGACAGTGATGTTATTTATCAGCCTGTTTATGAAGTGGCAGGACTTGAGGGTGCAGTTTATGAAGTCCGTGCTGCGGAAGATATTAGTACACCGGACGGTACACTCCGCTATTTAAAGGGCGAAGTGGTAGATACTATCACAACAAGCTCCGATGGATTTGTTAAGAGCAAAGAACTTTATCTCGGAAAATACGAGGTCAAGGAAATTACCGCACCTGATGGAATGGTAGTGAGTGGCGAAACACATACGGTTGAGCTTACTTATGCAGGTCAGAATATCTCTGTTACCGAAACTTCCACATCATTCTATAACGAAAGACAGAAAGTTCAGGTAAGCCTTGCAAAAGCCATTGAAAAGGATAAGACATTTGGTATTGGCGACAACGGAGAAATCAAAAACATCAGCTTTGGTCTTTATGCCGCAGAAGATATTGTATCTGCAAGCGGTACCGTTATTCCGGCTGATGGACTGATTGAGATTGTCAGCGTAAATGAAAATGGAACTGCTGTTATGAAGTCAGACCTTCCGTTTGGCAAATACTATGTCAAAGAGATTGCAACCGATGAGCATTATATTCTCTCTGATACGAAGTATCCGGTTGTATTTGAATACGCAGGTCAGGATACCGCAACGGTTGAAATCAAAGTGAATGACGGAAAAGAAATCAAGAATGAACTTATCTATGGTTCTGTATCAGGTAAGAAGATTGACGAGAATGGAGAAGCACTTGAGGGTGCTGTTATCGGTATCTTCAAAGCCGAAGAAACAGAATTTACAAAGGATACTGCACTTATGACGACTACCTCTGCAAAAGACGGTAGTTTTTCTTTTGCAAAAGTTCCTTATGGCAAATGGATTGTAAGAGAAATCGAGCAGCCAAAGGGATTTGTTCTTGATGAAAAAGCGTATGAGGTCAATATCAGCAAAGCCGAGCAGGTAGTTGAAATTGAGATTGTCAATGAGTATGTTCACGGCAATATCAGACTCACGAAGGTGGACGCTGAATATCCAGATAACAAACTTACGGGTGCAACCTTTGAGGTATATAAGGACACCAATGAGAACGGAAAGATTGATGATGGCGATGAACTTATCGGAAATCTTGAAGAAACCGAAACCGGAATTTATGAGATGAAAGAGCTGCTTTACGGAAAATATATTGTCCGTGAAACAAAAGCACCAGAGGGCTTTCTGCTTGATAAGGGAGAATACTCTGTTTTCATTGAGAAAGACGAAACAACGTATTCCGTTGAGAATAAGGCTGGCGTTGGATTTATCAATGAAGCTATGCGTGGAACACTGAAAATTGTCAAGACATCTTCAGATGGTAAGGTTAAAGGTTTTGCGTTCAGAGTAACCGGAGCAAACGGTTATGATATGACATTTGAAACAGATAAGAACGGCGAAATTGTGATTGAGGGACTTCGTATTGGCGAATATACCGTATCCGAAGTGGCAAACAATGCCTCTGCCGCATATATCACACCTGCCGACCAGAATGTTACTATCAAACTTGATGAAACAGCCGTTGTAAAAATGCACAATGAGTTGAGGGATACTCCGAAAACAGGAGATGATACCAATATGAAACTTTGGTATGTCCTTGCCGGACTTTCTGCTGTCGGTATCGCCGTAACTTCTGTTGTTGCACACAAAAAGAAGAAAAAGGAGGGTAACGAGTAATGGAAGCAAAGACAATTATCGCTATCGCATTAGTCGCCGTTATTGTCGGCGGCTTTATCTTTCTTCAGGTTAAAAACCGTAAGAAGTAAGTAACAAGCGAACATTAACCAGTCGGGGCAGAGCGTAAAAAACTCTGTCCCTTTAATTTTTGGAGGAACATTATGAAACAACAGAAAACGGTGGAGAGCCGAGTGCTTGAAATCTTAAAGGAATGCCCGATGTCGAGGTATGATGATATGCTTCTCATTCTGCATTATTACAATCGGTACGGATATATACCAGCCGGAAATCTTCCGCTTGAGGATATTGTATTTAATTACCGAGCATACGGACTTCCTTGTTTTGAAACCATACGCAGGGCAAGGCAGAGAGTACAGTCCCTTTTTCCTGAGTATTCACGTAATCCGCAGAAAGAAGAACAGAGCGGCAGTATTTCTATTGTAATCAACATTAGCTAAGGAGGTATTTTCGTGAAAGACAAAGCAACTTTTCAGAATAAGGTCAAGGTGCTGAATAAACTCTTTGACTCCGGTTGTGATACGGAGAAAAAGTTGCAGCAGCTTGATATGGAAGCAATCCTGAAAATCCCGAATATCACGATTCCTGATATGGGTGTGATTATGGAGCTTCAGAAGAATACAAAGTCCGGTAAACTCTTTTCGTATTTGGGCGGCGGTTCTGATGAAGCAACAAAAATGAGAGGTAAGGAAAATGAAGCAACAGGAGAATAGAGCAGAGCCGCAGAAAAAGCAAATTCGATTTATAGACAGTCATTACAATTTGAAATTCTATATTCCCGATGGTGGAAAAATCAGGATTACTTTTCGTGATGGACACACAGCAGACAGAGTGTGCAAGTATATTGATGACTACCATTTGTACGTCGGGAATTGCTGCTATCATATATGCGAGTTTGCTGAAAAAATGGAGCTTAGTGGAAGTAAAGTTGAACCTGTCAATCAATCCGAACCGTCAAAAAACAAGACCAGAAACAGAGAAAAACAGCGATAAGGAGGTGCAAGAGTAATGGCACGAAAATATGACCTTATTTCTGAGCTTTACAACCGCACCTGCAAAACGGTTGTGTCAAATCCTCAGAACTGGCAGGCATTCTTGGCTTCGGCTTGCCGAAATTATAAGTTACGTTATGACGAACAGCTACTTGTATATGCACAGCGACCTGATGCAACAGCGGTTCTTGAGATAGAGCAGTGGAACAAAATTTTTGGCAGATGGGTCAACCGAGGTGCAAGAGGTATTGCTGTTTTTGCTGATGAAAACCGTTCACGGCAAAGACTGACACATTACTTTGATATTTCAGATACTCACGAAAGCAGATATTCAAGAACAGTCCCGATTTGGGATATGCGTCAGGAATACGAAGCTGATGTGATTGAAACATTGGAAAGCACTTTCGGAGAGATTGAGAATAAGAGCAGTCTTGCCGAAGCAATTATGGGAGCAGCAAGAAATGCGGCAGAGGATAATATCCCTGATTATCTGCAAGACCTTTACTATGCAACCGAGGGCAGTTCCTTTGAGGAAGTGGAAGAGGATATTGTGGCTTTCATTTATAAAAATGTCGTGACAAACAGTGTGGCATATATGATGATGTCAAGGCTCGGCGTTGATACGGACGGTTATTTTGAACTTGATGATTTCAGAGATGTTACCAACTTCAATACGCAGGAAACACTCAATGCACTTGGATTTGCTACCAGTGATATTGCAGAAATGGGATTGACGGAAATATCTAAAACAATTACTGCACTCAACCGTCAAAATCGCATAATTGTCGGTCAGGACAGAAATGAATACAATAAGGTTGAAAATAACGACGAAAGGAGTTTGGACAATGAACGAACTGACCTACACGATGGTGGGCGATTACAGCCTTCCGAACCTGAAACTTCCACAGCAGCCGGAAGTGACGTTGGGCAGATACGCTCAGATGAGGAGAGAGTTTCTGAAGGAACATCACAGAGTCCTTTACTACAATCTCCTGACGAGGGGCGAACTGACACAGCACTTGGCGGAAGTGGAACAGAGAGCCAGCAAGATGGAGAAAACAATTCTGAGCCAGATGGCACAGAAAGAGGGAGTGACCGAACAGATGAAAGCGGAGGATATGATGAAATGGGTTCGTCTGATGAACTCCCTTCGCAATTCGGCACAGGAAATCGTGAAAGCGGAAGTGATATTCGCTTAGAGTATTACGACAGAACGCACGAGGATAAAAGCCTTCCGTTCTTTGGGCGTGATGAAGTAATCAATGAAATTCTCAGAACGACACCACATTTGTCAGCAAGTCTGGAAGAAATCAAAGATTATTATGAACGCAATCCAGATAACAAAGACCGCACAGAGTATATAAAGAGTATTTTCAATAATGATTATACTGAGCTTACTTTAGAGGACGGCAGGACAGTAGGTACAAGACCTTTGAAAACGTCCTGCATTTGTGGGAGGGCAAATACGACAGCAGAACCGCACAGAGCTTTTATGATTGGGCTGTTATTGCCCGACACTTTGAAGCTATGCGATTACTGGGAGAATTAAGTGACAGCATAAAACCATTACCGTCAATGGACGGTCAGATGACATTCATATTAGACGGTCGGGCAGAGGAAAAGAAAACCTCTGCCTTTGTTTTTTCTCAGGAGATTATCGACGCTGTTCTTGCGAATGGAAGCGGATTTTCTGAGGGGAAAATGCGTATCTATGAGCAGTTTGAAAAAAGTCTTTCTGCAAAAGAAAATGCCGACTTCTTGAAAAATGAATACGGTTGGGGCGGTTCTTATCCCGTTATAATCGGGGCAGGCATTGATGAGAGTCACGACGGAAAAGGTATTACGATTACGAAAGGCATCGGTAAAGAGAAGCCACATATCACGCTTTCGTGGTCGCAGGTGGAGAAACGTATCGGGGAACTTATCCGAATGGACAGATACTTAAATCCAAAGGAAAAAGAACGCTATCCTCAGTGGCTTGAAAGTCAAGAGGAACGCAGAGCCAAAATCGAGGAAACGAAAAGAAACCGAGAGATACTCTCTAATGCACCGCCGGAGCAGGAGGTCGAACCAGCCGAAAAAGAACCTGAAGAAGCAGAACAGCTACAAGATGTGCAGTATGAATATCATCTTGGCGATAAGGTGTATATCGGTGCTTCTGAGTACGAAATCTTATCTGTTGATGATGAGAGAGTAATGCTCTATGACTATGATGTGCCACTGTTCAATAAGGAATTTTCACGCACAGAGTTTGACAGAAAAGTGCGAGAGAATCCGATGAATGAGCATTTGATTGTAAAGGAAGAACCTGCCAAAGAAAGAAATGAAACGGAAGAAGTTCAGACCAATATGGCAGTATGCCGATTGAAGATTATCGAGAGATAGTAGCTTCGCAGTCAGGTTTTGACAGCTATGATGAGATGTATCATCAGGGGTATCGCATAGAAAACGGTTATGATAAAGAGCCTGAGCCGGTAGTTCCCGCTTGGGAGCAGAAGAAAAAAGTCAAAGGCTTTGACTTGCACCCTGATGTATCTATGGCAGAACGCCACACCTTTAATCTCAAAGAAAATGAGGTTGAAACAGTTGGTAAAAAGGAACGCTTCCGCAGAAATATTATGGCGATACAGCTTCTAAAAAAATGTCAGGAAGAAAACAGATTTGCCACTCCTGAAGAACAGATTATCTTATCAAAGTACGTTGGTTGGGGTGGGCTTTCAGAAGCCTTTGATGAAAATAATTCAGCGTGGGCAACGGAATATCTGGAACTTTCTTCGGTATTAACACCGGAGGAATATGCTTCGGCAAGAGAAAGCACATTGACTGCGTTCTACACGCCGCCCGAAGTTATCACAGCCATTTATAAGGCAATGGAGCAGATGGAATTTAAGGAGGGCAACTTGTTAGAGCCGTCCTGCGGTATCGGTAATTTCATCGGTATGCTGCCGGACGCAATGCAGAACAGTAAGATTTACGGTGTGGAACTTGATACGATTTCCGCAGGGATTGCACAGCAGCTTTATCAGAAAACAACCATTGCGGCACAAGGATTTGAAGAAACAAATCTGCCGGACAGCTTCTTTGATGGAGTGGTAGGAAATGTGCCTTTTGGAGATTTTAAGGTATCAGATAAAAGATACGACAAGCATAAGTTCCTGATACACGATTACTTTTTTGCGAAATCCCTTGATAAGTTAAGACCCGGCGGTGTGATGGCTCTTGTAACGAGCAAAGGCACAATGGATAAGGAAACTTTAGCAGTACGAAAGTATATTGCACAGAGAGCAGAGCTTCTTGGAGCAATCCGATTGCCGAATAATACCTTTAAGGGTAATGCAGGAACGGAAGTCGTTTCGGATATTCTTATCCTGCAAAAGCGTGACAGACTGATAGATATTGAGCCGGATTGGATTCATCTTGATACCGATGAGAACGGAATTAAGATGAACTCTTATTTTGTGCAGCACCCCGAAATGATACTTGGAGAAATGAAGATGGTATCGGGGCGTTTCGGTATGGAAGCAACTTGTGTACCGTATGAAAATGCAGACCTTGCAGCACAGCTTGATGATGCAGTAGCAAATATTCACGGAGAAATCACAGAATATGAAACTGAGGAAGAACTGGAGGAGGAAGATAATTCTATTCCGGCAGACCCGACAGTGAGAAACTTTTCCTATACGGTGGTAGACGATAAAATCTATTATCGTGAAAATTCCCGTATGACTCCGGTGGAAGTGTCGGCAACCGCAGAGAACCGAATTAAGGGTATGATTGCTATTAGAAATTCCGTCAGAACGCTGATTGAATTGCAGACAGAAGATTACCCTGACAGCGAAATCAAAGCGGAGCAGGAGCGATTAAACAGACTTTATGATACCTTTTCAGGTAAGTACGGACTCATTAACAGCCGTGCAAATACTTCTGCTTTTTCGCAGGACAGTTCATTCTCTTTGCTTTCCGCATTGGAGATAATCGGAGAGGACGGAGAACTGGAACGTAAGGCTGATATGTTTTCTAAGAGGACAATTAAGCCGCATACTCCGGTTACTTCTGTTGATACGGCAAGCGAAGCGTTGGCGGTATCTCTTGGAGAAAAAGCCACGATTGATATGGACTATATGATGGAGCTTTCCGGTAAATCGGAGAATGAAATCTTTGAGGACTTAAAGGGTGTTATCTTCCTAAACCCGCTTTATGAGTATGGAAATTCTTACGAACCGAAGTATCTGATGGCTGATGAATACCTTTCGGGTAATGTCAGGGAAAAGCTGAAGATTGCAAAGAACTCGGCAGAACTCTATCCGGAAGATTATAAGGTCAATGTAGAAGCACTTCAAAAGGTGCAGCCGAAAGACCTGACTGCAAGTGAAATTTCCGTGCGACTTGGTGCAACTTGGCTGCCACCGGACGATGTGCAGGAGTTTATCTTTCATTTGCTTGAAACACCACGCTATGCACAGTGGAATATCAAAGTTCACTTCTCTCCATTTACGAGTGAGTGGAATATTGAGGGCAAATCCTATGACAAAGGAAATGTAAGGCATATAACACTTACGGAACTTCCCGCATCAATGCCTATAAGATTATTGAGGAAACGCTGAATTTAAAAGATGTGCGTATCTTTGATTATATCGAAGATGATGAGGGAAAGAAAAAGGCTGTCCTAAATAAAAAGGAAACAGCGATTGCTCAGTCGAAGCAGGAAATGATTAAGCAGGAATTTCAGGACTGGATATGGTCTGACCCTGAACGAAGGGAAAGGCTTTGCAAATCTTACAATGAGAAATTCAATAGCGTCAGACCTCGTGAGTATGATGGAAGTCATATCATCTTCAATGGTATGAATCCTGAAATTGAACTCAGGGAACATCAGAAAAATGCGGTTGCTCATATCCTTTACGGAGGAAATACACTTCTTGCACACGCAGTCGGAGCAGGAAAAACTTTTGAAATGGTAGCGGCAGCACAGGAGTCGAAAAGGCTTGGGCTTTGTAACAAGTCACTGTTTGTTGTACCAAATCACTTGACCGAACAATGGGCGGCTGAGTATTTGCAGCTCTATCCGGCGGCGAATATCCTTGTCGCAACAAAGAAAGATTTTGAAACCAAGAACCGTAAAAAGTTCTGCGGCAGGATTGCAACTGGAGATTATGACGCAGTTATCATCGGACATTCACAGTTTGAAAAAATCCCGATGTCCATTGAAAGACAGAGGGCAATCTTAGAACAGCAGCTTGAGGAGATAACCGGAGGAATTGCGGAACTCAAGCGAAACCGAGGGGAAAACTTCTCCATAAAGCAGCTTGAAAAGTCAAAGAAATCTATCAGGCAGAAACTTGATAAACTCAATGACCAGACGAAAAAAGATGATGTTGTAACCTTTGAGGAACTTGGTGTAGACAGACTTTTTGTTGATGAAAGCCATTATTACAAGAACCTTTATCTTTATACAAAAATGCGTAATGTGGGCGGTATCGCACAGACGGAAGCACAGAAATCTTCCGACCTCTTTATGAAGTGTCGCTACCTTGACGAGATTACCGGAGGACGAGGAACCGTATTTGCAACGGGTACACCTATCTCAAACAGTATGGTGGAACTCTATACGATACAGCGATATTTGCAGTACAACACGCTTGTGAAAAATGGGTTGCAGCACTTTGATGCCTGGGCTTCCACTTTCGGAGAAACCATTACGGCAGTGGAACTTACACCGGAAGGAACAGGATACA
>ENA-OQHY01001126-OQHY01001126.1-human-gut-metagenome-genome-assembly--contig:-NODE-1126-length-12341-cov-2.078598_pt1 | contig 12341 bp, 19 predicted proteins | sample MGYA00242570_ERZ504733 | MGnify/ENA primary metagenome ERZ504733 (study PRJEB26092, sample SAMD00036219) | human gut metagenome | host: Homo sapiens | study: EMG produced TPA metagenomics assembly of...
GCGGAGGATGAAGCGCTGGATGCCGAACTGAAAACACGCTTTGACGCCTATATCGCGGGCTCAGCCGATGGTTAAATTTGCCAAAAACGGCATGTTTGAAGCGATCATTAACCATGAAAACGAATCCGCGCGCCCGCTGGATGACGCCTATAACGCCGTCCTGCTGAAGGCGATTAAGATCCGTACCGATCGGGCCAATGCCCTGACGGCGCAGGCGCACAGCCGCACGCAGCTGGGCCTGATGTTTATGGTCGGGGCGTTTGCCCTGGCGCTGGTGTTGACCGCGCTGACCTTTATCGTGCTGCGCCGCACGGTCATCAATCCGCTTCAGCGTGCTGCCACGCGAATCGAGAACATTGCAAAAGGCGACCTGACGATGCCGGATGATGTCGCCGGGCGCAGCGAAAATTGGCCGACTGACGCGCGACCTGCAAACCATGCAGCACTCGCTGGAGACCACGGTTGGCACCGTACGCCAGGGGGCGGAAGAGATCTATCGCGGAACCAGTGAAATCTCGGCTGGCAAACACCGATCTCTCATCCCGTACCGAACAGCAGGCGGCCGCCATTGAGCAGACTGCGCAAGTATGGAACAGCTGACCGCGACGGTGAAACAGAATGCCGATAACGCGCACCATGCCAGCAAGCTGGCGGAAGATGCCTCCGGTAAAGCCAGTCGTGGTGGCAGATGGTCTCCGGCGTGGTGAAAACGATGAGCAATATCTCCACCAGTTCGAAGAAGATCTCTGAGATTACTGCGGTGATTAACAGCATTGCGTTCCAGACCAATATCCTGGCGCTTAATGCGGCAGTAGAAGCAGCGCGCGCGGGTGAACAAGGACGCGGCTTTGCGGTGGTGGCGAGCGAAGTGCGTACCCTGGCGAGCGAAGTGCAAATGCCGCGAAAGAGATTGAAAGCCTGATCAACGAGTCGGTTTCCCTGATCGATCAGGTTCCGGTGAAGTGGTCGCCGCGGGCAACACCATGAACGACATCGTCGATGCGGTGAAACGCGTCACCGATATTATGCTGGAAATTGCCGCCGCCTCTGACGAACAGAGCCGCGGTATCGAGCAGGTCAGCCAGGCGATTTCGGAGATGGACAAAGTGACGCAGCAGAACGCCTCGCTGGTGGAAGAAGCCTCTGCGGCGGCGGCCTCCCTGGAAGAACAGGCGCGCGTCTGACCGAGGCTGTCGGGGCATTTCGTCTGAGTGGCGCAAAGCCTGGCCGTTCAGTCTCGTCTGCGCCAGCGGTGAAAAACGCACCTTTACGTCCTGCGCCTGCGGTGTCGGGTGATAACTGGGAAACGTTCTGAGTCGTCCGGGGTAAACGGCTGAAAAAAGGGACCGTCAGGTCCCTTTTTTATTGCGTTACTGCTTATCCGGCAGCGCGTAGGCAATCACGTAATCACCGCGATCCGGCGACTGACGGGCACCCCCCGCGTTGATGATGATGTACTGTTTACCGGTTTTCGGTGAAACATAGGTCATCGGTCCGGACTGGCTACCGACCGGCAGACGGTCTTTCCAGATCTCTTTCCCGGTGGCGGTATCAAATGCGCGCAGGTAGAAATCCTGAGTGCCGGCAAAGAACAGCAAACCGGACTGGGTAGCGAGTGACGCGCCCAGAGTCGGCATACCGATTGGGATCGGCATATGCATACGAATGCCAAGCGGGCCAGTATCTTCCACCGTACCGACCGGAACCTGCCACACCAGCTTGCCTGATTTCAGGTCAACGGCTGACATGGTGCCAAACGGTGGCTTCTGACACGGAATGCCCAACGGCGACAGGAAGCGTTCACGCATAGCCCCGAACGGTGTACCGTCCATAGGCACAATACCCATCTCGATGCCGCTGGCGTTTTTCGCCACGTTGGCACGCGGTACCATGTAGTTTGCCAGTCCCAGGCGCATATCGTTAACGAACATCAGGCTGTTGTTCGGGTCGATTGAGACGCTGCCCCAGTTCATCCCGCCAAGGGAGCCCGGGAACTGCAGGGAACGGTCGAGACCCGGTGGGGTGAAGACGCCCTGGTGACGCATCTCTTTAAACTGAATGCGGCACAGCAGCAGGTCTACTGGCGTCGCCCCCCACATATCCGATTCGGTCAGCGTCTGGTTGCCAATCATCGGCATGCCAACAGAGTACGGTTGGGTCGGGGAGTAACGTTCACCTTCAACGTTACCGGCCGGTACCGGGCGCTCTTCCACTTTCGCCACGGGCTTGCCGGTTTCGCGGTTGAGCATAAAGATCATGCCCTGCTTGCTGGTCTGCACCAGCACCGGCGTGGTGCCACCTTTACCGTCGGGTAAATCGTACAGCAGCGGCTGGGAAGGGAGATCAAAGTCCCACAGGTCATGGTGGGTGGTCTGGAAATGCCAGCGCACCTGACCGGTGGCGGCGTCCACCGCCACGATGGAGGAGCTGTACTTGTCATCCAGCGCCGTACGCTCACCCGCCCAGAAATCTGGCGTGGCGTTGCCGGTTGGCAGATAGATCAGGTTCAGTTTTGCATCGTAAGACATGGCAGACCAGACGTTCGGCGTGCCGCGTGTATAGGTCTGTCCTTCCGGTGGGAGGCCGGTCAGTTGCGGATTACCCGGATCCCATGCCCATGCCAGCTTACCGGTATGAACGTCATACGCACGCACGACGCCCGGCGGTTCGCCGGTGGAGAAGTTATCCGCGATACGACCGCCAACCACCACCACATTCCCCGCGACCAGCGGCGTGGAGGTCTGCTGATAGTAACCCGGCTTGATTTCCCCCATCCCGATGCTCAGGTCAACGGTGCCACGATCGCCAAAGTCTTCACAGACCTTGCCGTTATCCGCATTGATGGCAATCAGTCGCGCATCGGTGGTCGGCAGGAACAGACGACGAGGGCAGGCCGCAGGTTGTGTATCTCCCTGTGACGTTGTCACGCTGCTGGGGTCTTCAAAATAACCCAGACCGCGGCAACGCTGCCAGTTCGGTGCCGAGGCTTTCGCGTCGTAACGCCATTTTTCTTTACCGGAGTCGACGTCCAGCGCCAGGACTTTACTGTACGGCGTACAGACATACAGCGTGTCGCCAATTTGCAATGGGGTGTTCTGATCTTCCGCACCGGAGCCGTTGCTCTGAGGAATATCCCCCGTGTGGGCAACCCAGGCCACCTTCAGATCGTTCACGTTTTGTTTGTTAATTTGATCGAGGGCGGCGAAGCGGTCACCGTGGGTGGTATTGCCCCAGTGCGCCCAGTTTTTCTGCTCCTGACCCGGTGCGACCGGTTTTACCGGTACCGGCTCATTCGCCGCCACCAGCGTTTGCGGCTTGAACATCCAGCCGAGGCTCACCAGCATCACGACCGCCAGAACGGCCGCAACGCCAAACGCGGGTGCTTTGTTCGGGGCGTTGTGGTTTGCTGCGCGCATAAACGGCCAGACGATGGCACAGAGGAAGGCCAGCACGGCAAACGTAAAGAGCGCGAGAAGAGCGGCCAGAAATCCCATCCGCATCGCTGACGGCCCAGAACAGCGAGGCGATAAACGCGATGCCATAGAGGACGATCCCGCTGGCGCGGTTGATGAAAATCAGGACGGCGGCAATCACCATCGCCACGCCCATGATCAGGAAGTACCCACTTCCGCCTACGGTAACAAGCTTTAAACCTAAGCCGCCAACAGCCAGACCGATGAGCGTCATCAGTCCGGCAAGGAGCCACTGCAGGATACGGGGTATCCCACGTGGCGCGCTGCCAAATGCCATTTCTGTCTCCTTTAAATCCCCCGCGTTGCGGAACGGTGCCGAATATGTACCAATTGGGTAATAATCGCGGAAGGGGATGAGGTTTTATACGGTTTATCCGCATCATTTGCGATTGAATTCCTGTTTAACAAATAGCATGCGAACCATTTGGTGAATTCGCGGCTATGATAAAACTGTTAAATTGTTTTACGCAATTGTTAATGGATGATTTCGCATTTTTTGACCACAGAAACAAAAAACCCGTCGACAGGACGGGTTAGTGGTTGAGGTTGTAAAGCGTCTCAGGCAGGCATGGATTTGCGGATGGCGCTGAGCAGCGTCTGCGCACCCGGGGAGAGAGGGGTATCCACGCGGGTTAATATACCGATAGGTTCGCCCGCACCTGGCGACGTCACCGGCAGTGCGGTAAGCGTGCCCTGGCGGAGATCATCTTTCACCGCGCCGGAGGGAACGAACCAGACGTAGTCATAATCCACCGTAAGCTGGCGCGAAAGCGAGGCCGACAGCGTTTCGATGCAACCTGAAGGCAGTGAGCAGCCTGCATCTGCAGCAGTGTCTCAGCGTTCTGACGCGGAACGGTGCCTTTTGGGGATACTACCACCGGCCACTCCATCACGCGGCTTAACGTCACCGTATCCTGCAGCAGAGGGTGACCGGGACGCACGACCAGCTTCAGGGATTCCAGGAACAACAGCTCGTAGTTAAGCCCGCCCATAAGCTCGGGGTCGGACATGCGCCCGATACCGAGATCCAGTTCGCCGGATTTTAGCCCGGCGAGCAGCATGGTGTTATTCATGGTGGCAACCTGAATAGTGGTATGCCGCTGATGTTTGTGGAACTGCCCAATGACCGGAGCAGTATGCCGAGCGCCGCCGTTGGCAGGGCACCCACGCGCACAATCTCCGTGGCGTGCTCCTCTTTGCGGTTGAGCGACTGTCCGGCAGTATTCAGCGCATCGAGAACCTTGACGGCGTGCGTTAGGAATTGTTCACCCACGAGGGTGAGTTGTGCCCCCAGCCGACCGCGGTCGAAGAGACGAGTGCCGGTGAGTTGTTCCAGCTCGTTCAGCGTTTTGGAGAGCGCAGGCTGGCTTAGGTTGAGAGTTTCAGCCGCTCGCCCCAGCGTTCCCTGTTGAGCGACGGCCACAAATGTATGCAAATGGCGCAAGCGTATGCGCTGACTGAACAGACCATTTTTTTCCATAGGCGATGTTAAAAACAGAGCGATGCGGGTGACAAGCTAAGTTGTTTAATTTTGATAACTTGATAGCAAAATATTTTTAACATTTGATCTGTTTGAGTTACAACATGTTTTTTGGCAGGGGGGAGAGGAAGAACGTCCTTGTTCTTTTCGAGCACATTGAGAGCGTTACGTCAGTGTATAGCCGGGTTAAATCACGCCATCACCGCCGTCAGAGCACCATACCTGACCGGAGGTAAATGAACATTCATCCGAGGCCAGCGTGACATAGAGCGGTGCGATCTCAACAGGTTGACCCGGACGCCCCAGCGGGGTATCACCGCCAAACTCTTTCACTTTTTCCATCGGCTGGCCGCCGCTGGATTGCAGCACCGTCCAGTAAGGACCCGGGGCAACCGCGTTGACGCGTATTCCTTTAGGCCCAAGCTGTTTCGCTAAGGATTTGGTGAATACCGCCAGACAGGCTTTTGTCTGGGCATAATCCAGCAGCACAGGCTGGGCTTAACCGCCTGGACCGAGGAAGTATTAATGATAGAGGCCGATGGTTTCAGATGGCGCAGCGCCGCTTTGGTTATCCAGAAAGGCGCATAGACATTGGTTTTGAAGGTCGCGTCAAAATCTTCCGTGGTAAGCTCTTCAAGGGATTCACGGTATTGCTGACGACCAGCGTTATTCACCAGAATGTCCAGTCCCCCCAGTTTGGCCACCGCCTCTTCTACCAGCTTCTGGCAGAACGTCTCGTCACGGATGTCACCCGGCAGCGCGACGGCAATGCGTCCTTCCGCTTTGATAAGCTCAATGACGTCAACCGCGTCTTTCTCTTCTTCAGGCAGATAGTTGATTGCGACGTCAGCCCCTTCACGGGCGTAAGCGATCGCGACTGCGCGACCAATACCGGAGTCGCCTCCGGTGATCAATGCTTTCTTGCCGGCAAGGCGGCCATGCCCTTTATAGCTCGTTTCCCCGTGGTCGGGTACGGGTTGCATTTCTGATGCCAGTCCCGGCGGCGTTTGCGGTTGCTCCGGGAAAGGGGGTTGCGGGTAAGCGTTCTGACGTTGTGTAGTATCACTCATAGCTGACTCCTTAAGCCAAGGGGTGAGATTTGATGGATAGTTGCAGCGTTAACGCTTCGCTGAATTATTTCTGCAAATGATCGACGCGCACGACAGGCGGCGATGATTTCTTATCAAGCGATCCGTTGATACTGATCATCTGATCTGGTTTTACTGTTCTGCCGTCGAATACTGCCTGGGGAATAATAACGTTCTATTTTTCCGGTTTTATCCTGGAATACAAACTTATCGCCGCTACCGTCAATAAGGTTTCCGCGTAATGAAATAGTCGCACCATCATGCATTTCTTTTGCATGATCGATGGTCATAATTCGTGCGTCATCGGTTCCACGATAACCGCTATCCAGTGCGTGCGGCGGTGGCGGTGCTTCACCTTTTTGTAACCCGCCGTTATTATCTGCCCATGCGGCCGGTACCAGAAATATCAAAAAAGCGGAAATAAGCGATAATTTCATCTGATATCCTTCATTTTGTGTGTCTTGACTTATTAAGTATTGTTGCTATTCCTTTATGTGGCAAATGTGATAAGTCTTAAAAACATTCGCTTTTGAAATCAAAAATATCGGTTAATAAGCGAAACGGTGATAGCCGCCATGAAGCATCAAAGTGATAAGTTACCTGGGATAGATGAGAATTACCGATTGCTGACGTTTGAATATGGATTTCGTCAGGTGGGTTTTATTGTCCTGCTGGCCATTATCGTTGCGGCGATAGCGGGCTTCTTTTCAAGCGGAGTGGTGAGTGATACGCAAAGAACAAACTCGGCAAAGTCGCTGACCATCAACTACGAGCGCTTTGGCCGACGCCAGACGGAGTCGAAGATCCACCTTTCATTCCCGGTCAGAAAAGAAGGGAAATACACACTGAGTGTGACCAGCGAGAGCAACGATGTTTACGAGCCAGGAAGCGTTTGGCCGCAACCGGACAGCATGTTCAGTCGCGGGAATACGCTCTTTTTGTTTATAACAACCTGAAAATGTCCGACAACTTCTCTGTCTTACTTTTCACGACCCTGCACGCGCAGGTAAATGGGACAATGTCGTTCGCATAAACAACGAGCCGGAAATCCCTTTCTGGCAATTTATTTACCCGTAGGAGGCTGATATGGATATGGTCTTTCGTGCGCTGGCTATTTACCTGTTCCTCGTCGTGGTATTTAAAGTTGCCGGACGGCGCGCTTTGCTGCAGATGACCAGCTTTGATCTGATTCTCCTGTTAATTATCAGTGAGGCGACGCAACAGGCGCTGCTCGGGGAAGATTTTTCGGTCACCGGCGCAATGATTACCATTACCACGCTGGTGGTAGTGGATATTATCTTTGGGATAATGAAAAAATATTTCTCACCGGTAGAAAATATTCTTGATGGCACTCCGGTGATATTGGTTGAGAACGGCGTGCCGCTAGCAGATAAACTCAAAAAAGTCGACGTTTCCTGTGATGATATTCTGGTATCGGCACGCCAGAATAATGGTGTTACGCAGCTGAGTGAAATTAAATATGCCATTCTTGAGCGCAATGGTCATATTTCAATCATTCCTTTTGAGAAGTAAGAGGCCACGAAATGAGCAACCTTCACCATGATAACAATTATACCGTCGCCGAACTGACCAAAAAAGTGGCGAGCAAATTGACAGACTTAGGGCTTCGCTTAACCACGGCAGAATCCTGCACCGGCGGAAAACTCTCCGTCGCCCTTTGTGCTGAAGAGAACACGGCCGAATTTTATGATGTCGGCCTGGTCGTGTTCAGTGACGGCGCAAAAGAGCGCATTCTGGGCGTGCGTCCTGAGACCCTTGAACGGTATACGGCCGTGAGTGAACAGACGGTGACCGAAATGGCCGCCCGGATCCTGGAGATTGCCCAGGCGGATGTCAGCATTGCCATCAGTGGTTATGCCGGGCCAGAAGGGGGCGACGATGGCACGGCGGCAGGGACCGTTTGCTTCGCCTGGAACCTTCGCGGACACACGGAAACCCGTACCGTCCTGTTTTCCGGCGACTGCCAGGATGTGGTAGAGAAGGCGGTGCAGTATTCATTGTCTGAATTAGTGACCAGATTATCCGGCTGGGATAACGAGTAAATTAACGCGGAGGTTCTATGGCTGTGATTGTCATTACCGGCGGTACGGCGGGTGTGGGAAAGGCAACGGCGCTGCACTTCGCAAAGGCAGGCTACGATGTGGGGATTATTGCCCGCGATGAGACAAGCCTGCACTCGACCCAGGAGGAGTTAACGCGTTTTGGCGTCAAAGCCTGTGCGGTACAGGCGGATGTCGCCGACAGCCAGGCGGTGGTGGACGCGGCAAACGAGATTGAATATCGTCTCGGCGCGATTGATGTGTGGGTTAACAATGCGATGGGTGCGGTGCTGGCACCGTTTCGTACCCTGACGCCGGATGAATTTCGCCGCGTCACTGACGTGACCTATCTTGGCTTCGTAAACGGAACCCGCGCCGCGCTGGAATTGATGGTGCCACGCGATCGCGGCGTGATTATTCAGGTCGGGTCCGCGCTGGCCTACCGCTCGATCCCGTTGCAATCGGCCTACTGCGGCGCCAAAGCGGCGATTCGGGGATTCACCGATGCGGTGCGCACGGAACTGATGCATGAGAACAGCCGGGTGCAGCTTTCAATGGTGCAGAGTGCCGGGCTGAATACACGCAGTTTGACTGGCAAGAAACAAATTCGCCTGGGCTATGCGTCCGGTTCCGTCCAGTGTTTGAGCCTGAAGTTGCCGCGAGCGCGATTTTTAAGGTCGCGCAAAAACCGGTGCGCGAACTGTGGGTGGGCAGCAGTACCATTCAGTCGATCGTCGGACAATTCCTCTTCCCGGGTTTCCTGGACCGGCTAATGGTGAAGAAGGCCTGGGAAGGTCAGATGACTGACGATCTGAATGACCGGGATCGCCAGGATTATCTCGACCAGCCGGTCAACGACCTGCACAAAATCCATGGGCGTTTTACCCCGGAAGCGAAAAACCGCGCCACGGCGATCACGTCAGGTTTGCCCGGGAAAGTCTTGTTAGGCTCCCTCGCGGTGGCGGGCGTGTGCTGACGCGGCTGATGACCCGGCGTAAAAGGTAATCAGCGCAGCGCGCTACGGTTAGTCCAGAACCAGCGATAGCCGTAGCCGCTGAGGGTAAGCTGGACGGTTTTGCCACAGATCAGCGCGTCGTCATAGCGTTTATCCGCCAGGCAGGCGGTCCAGGTGGCGTGACGGATCCCGCGGGCGGTAAACTGGACCGGCTTGTCGCTAAAGTTAACGAAGGTCAGGATACTGCGCGCTTCGGCCTCGTAATAAATGCCCAGTACCGCGTCATCATCAATATTGATGAGACGAAACGGTGCGACAGCAATCTCCGGAAATTCAGAGCGCGTATTGGCCATGTCGATGATCCGGTGCAGCAGGGAATTGCGGTGCAGCAGGGAATCGGCCACGTTGATTTTCTGATAACGCCAGGGACCGCGATCGATGATCGGGGCGATAAACCGCTCAGGATCCGCTGCTGAAAAGCCACCGCCTTCTGACCCCGCCCACTGCATTGGCGTACGCACGGCATAGCGCTCTTCCAGCGTCAGATCATCACCCATGCCAATCTCATCGCCGTAGCGCATGACCGGCACGCCCGGGAGTGAGAAGAGCACCGCGTGGCAGAACGCCAGCCGTTTTTGATCGCCCTTTAACATCGGTGCCAGACGGCGCCGTATCCCGCGCTGGTAGACGTTCATCTCTTCGTCAGGGGCGAAGGTGTCGACCACAATCTGTTTCTCTTTTTTACCGATCCCTTCCAGATCCAACTCATCGTGGTTGCGCAGCCAGTTGGCAAAGCAGCACGAGTCAGGCGGGACAATCATCTTCTTTATGGCATTGCGCAGCGGTCGGGCGCTTTTCCTGGCAAGGCTGACGTAGAAATACTTATTGAGCCAGAAATTCAGCACCAGATTCAGACGGTTATTTTCGCCGAAATAGTCTTTATACGCCTCCACGTCGACGTCCACCTCACCGAGCAGGATCGCTTCCGGATTACGTGCTTCAATAAGGCGGCGCATATGCTCCAGGATCCACAACCCCTTTTTCTCGTCACCGCCGCTGCCTGCGCGGTCAGGTGCGTTGCGGCATCAAGGCGAAATCCCGACACCCCGAGCTTGAGCCAGAAGAGGATAATATTTTCGATCTCGTTGAGCAGCGCGGGGCAGGTCAGATTCAGGTCGGGCTCGTGGTGATAGAACATATGTCGGTAGTATTGCCCGGCCTCGTCATCCCATGTCCAGACGCTCTCTTCCACGCCGGGAACATCGGGGAGGTATCGTCCTCGTTATTATCCGACCAGATGTAGTAGTCACGAAAAGGTGAAGTTGGGTTGCGGCGAGCCTGCTGAAACCACGGATGGGCGTCCGAGGTGTGCTGAATCAACAGCTCAATAATGACCTGCATACCCAGCTCCCGAGCCTGTTCAATAAAGGCGATAATGTCGGCCAGCTTTCCGAAGCGAGGATCAACCTGCAGATGGTCGCTGACGTCGTAGCCTTCATCCAGAAACGGGGTGAGGTAGAAAGGGGTGATCCAGATAACCGTCGCCCCCATGCGGCGAATGTAGCGCAACTTGCGCCAATCCCGCGATGTCCCCGCAGCCATCGCCGTTTAAATCATAAAAGAGTGCAGTATCAATCTGATAAATAATGGCTCGGGTATGCCAGTCTGCCATAGTTCACCTCAGTGATAACCTTCCGTGTCGGAAACTTTGCCCCGGAAAACGTAGTAGCTCCAGGCGGTGTACACCAGAATCACCGGAATAATCAGTAACGTTCCGACCAGCATAAACAGCTGGCTGGCCGGTGGTGCCGCAGCCTCCCACAGGGTAATGCGCGGCGGAATAATGTTAGGCCACAGGCTAATTCCCAGACCGCTAAATCCGAGGAAGATCAGCCCAAGGGTCAGCAGGAAGGGACGCGAGTGGCTGGCCGGGTTGCGCGTCAGTCGCCAGATCCACAGGCTAAACACGCCTACCAGCAGGGGAACCGGCAGGAACCAGATGAAGTTGGGGAAGGTAAACCAGCGGTCGGCAACGTACTGCCAGCCGAGTGGCGTCCAGATACTCACCACCGCGATCACCACCACCAGCGCCAGCAGCACGTGCCGGGTCAGTTCACGCATGCGGTTTTGCAACGCGCCTTCACTTTTCATGATAAGCCACGTAGTGCCGAGCAGGGTGTAGGCCACTACCAGCCCGATGCCGCAGAAAAGATTGAAGGGCGTTAGCCAGTCAAGGGCGGAGCCGACAAAACGCCGGCCCTCAACGTCAAAGCCGTTAATCACTGCTCCCACCACCACCCCTGGCTGAACGGTGGCAAGCAAAGAGCCGCCGGCGAAGGCGTAGTCCCAGAATTTGCGGTGCGAAGGCGTTGCCTTAAAGCGGAACTCAAAGGCCACGCCGCGAAAGATAAGGCCAATTAACATGGCGGTAAGAGGGATGGTCAGCGCATCGATAATCACCGCATAGGCCAGCGGAAACGCGCCGAATAACCCCGCACCGCCGAGCACCAGCCAGGTCTCGTTGCCGTCCCACACCGGCGCTACGCTGTTGACCATTACGTCACGCTCTCTGGCATCGCCCACGAAGTTAAAGAGCAGCCCGATGCCCAAATCAAAGCCATCCATGATGATATACATCAGCGTGGCGAACACGATGATAGCAAACCAGATAACTGAGATATCGACGCCCATCAGTTTCTCTCCTGTTCCGGAACAGACTCAGCGGCAGACAGCGGACGGGCAGGGGTGCCCGAGTATTTGACGTCAAGGTATCAACGGGCTGCGGACCTTTCTTGATAAGCCGAATCAGGTAGACGTAGCCCACGCCAAACACCGACGAATAGACCACAAAGAAGGCCAGCAGCTGATGCTCATCTGCAGCGTACTGTGCAGCGAGACCGCGTCGATCGTGCGCAGATAGCCATACACCACCCACGGCTGACGACCCACTTCGGTGGTGACCCAGCCGGCCAGCAGCGCCAGTAGGCCCGCCGGTCCCATGCACAGCGCGAACCAGTGGAAGGGCCGCGACTGGTAGAGTCGATGGCGATAGCGTAGCCAGACGCTGACCAGACCCAGCGTGATCATCAGCAGACCCATGCCGACCATAATGCGGAATGACCAGAAAACAATCGGTGAGTTCGGGCGATCTTCTTTCGGGAAGTCTTTCAGTGCCGGGACCTGTTTATCCAGGCTGTGGGTCAGAATCAGACTGCCAAGGCAGGAATTTCCAGCGCGTAGCGGGTGCGCTCCTGCTCCATATCCGGCCAGGCCAAACAGCAGCAG
>ENA-OQHY01001128-OQHY01001128.1-human-gut-metagenome-genome-assembly--contig:-NODE-1128-length-12320-cov-2.713278_pt1 | contig 12320 bp, 18 predicted proteins | sample MGYA00242570_ERZ504733 | MGnify/ENA primary metagenome ERZ504733 (study PRJEB26092, sample SAMD00036219) | human gut metagenome | host: Homo sapiens | study: EMG produced TPA metagenomics assembly of...
ATAATAGCTCTTGCAGTTGAGCAAAACACAAACAACTGAAACAGAATAACGAAGCGTGGCTCAGTTTGGTAGAGCGCTGCGTTCGGGACGCAGAGGTCGCAGGTTCAAATCCTGTCGCTTCGACTAAAACTTTGAGAATCCCTTGGTTGAGGGGTTCTTTTTTTGTTTGTGAAAAATAAGAGAACGTAAGTTTGTGTTACCTCATAACCTTCCGGTGAATGTTTTAAGTGTAGACAGCCGGGAGGCTGTTGGAAAGAAAATATGAATTGATATCAGATAATTTGCAGGGCGAGATTTAATCGTTTTTCATTTCTCGCTTCTGTAATAGAAGGACTGCCGTGTAATCCTCTATTTTGATGATTTTGCGGCAGCCCCTTTTGAACATTCAAAATTTTTCTAAATATATTTTGGGCTACATATTCCTTATTACAATATCCCATAACATCTTTGTGACGTTTAAAATCAGTTGTACTCAATGCCAGTACAGCTTTCACCGCATAAAATGCAGCATAGTAGGAATGATTAATGGAGTCTTTATATAGTCCTTCTTTTAAGCAATGTGTTGCTACTTTCAGACTGTCTAAAATGGCAGCTGCGCCAAGTACAAAGTTAAAAAAAGAAATAGAGACACTACTTTTGTTTCTGGATAAAAAGATGCAAATAAGAGATCAGATATATCCGATAGAAAGTTACATATCTGAGAAACAGGGAGAATATTTTGTTTATAATTTGCAGGTGCAGTGTAGCTGAAATGTAAGGAATGATTTCCCGCAATTTTCATATATATTAACGAAGCCGAATTATCGGAGGGACACGCGTTGGCTGGATATCAGCGTTTTGTTGCGTATGTGTACGAGTATCGTAAGGGGAAAAAGGATGGCAGCAGTGGTTATGTGAGAGTGGAGGCCATGGACCGGAAGTGTCGGATGGAGGTTCATCTGCGCTGTGTTGGGCTGGAACCGGGAAGCCGGTGCAGGTGTATGGCTTTGTGCGGCGGGAAGGGTTGATGGACGGAATTCTGATCGGGAGTTGTGTTACAGGGCAGGAGCGGATCGAGTGTATGCTTGAGACGGATGCAGGAGATATTGGAGGCATGGGGAAAAGTCTTCAGGATCTTGGCGGAATGCTGCTGATCTCGGATGCCGGAGGATTCTGGGGAACTGAATGGGACGATCAGCCGATCCGGCCTGAAAATTTCCGGGAGTGGAAAGAGGAGAAATCAGAATCTCAGAAAGAAGCGGAAAGGAACAGAAAAGAACGAGAGAAAAATAAAGAAACAGAAGAGGGAGAGATGGAGCAATCGAGATCTTTTTCTGAATTATCAGAAAATGAAGAAGCCAAGATCATGAAAGCGGAGGAAGTTCTGGAAGAAGATATTGGGTTTTCAGCAGGACCAATACAGCAATCTATGGAATCTCAGCAGGAGAGTACAGGGGCAGCAGAGACAGGGTTACCCAAACCACCAGAACCGCCCCGGCGAGATCAAGTGAATCCGGGTTCTGATCCGCACCCGCCAGAACCGCCCAGACCAGGTCAGCCACGCCCGAATCCAGGTCCGAGACCGCCGGAACCATCCAGACCACCCCGCCCGCTTCCGGGCATACCTTGCGATGTACCTTTCAACGACGGCCAGTTTACAGACTGCCGGAAGATCAAACCATCCGACTGTGCTATGTTATGTAAACAAAACGGCTGCTTTTGCAACAACCGTTTTGTCATATATGGATATCAGAATTTCGGGCATCTTCTGCTATGCAGGAATCACCGGGGGCAGTACATACTGGGAGTTCCCGGCGGGTACAGCCAGCAGGAACGGTTTATGGCCAATATGTTTGGATTTCCCTACTTTAAGGAATGCCCGGATATCTATATTCCAGGCGGCAAAGGTGGATACTGGTACAGTTTTATCAACGTCTGATCGAAAAGTTATCAGATATACGAGTAAGCAGATCGTTTTGCAGATCTGCAGTTTACAGATCCATACCGCGAATTTCAACTACCGGGATCGTCTCAAGGAGGATATCCCGGTAGTTTTTCATTTCTTCCTCGGAGCAGGCGGAGAATCCCGGCATCAGAACCCCGTCAGAATCCCGGTAAGCCTGGAGATAATAGGATTTCGCACCGCTTAGCCACTGACTGATCTCCTGAAAATCTTTTTCAGAATGAAGCTCACGTACAACAGTAGTACGAAATTCATAATCAAGATCTCCGTTCAGCAGCCATCCGGCAGTTTCACGGATCGCGTCCAGATCAACATTCACGCCGGTAAGCGCATGATAGTTGGAAGGACAGGCCTTGATATCCATTGCGACCTTGTCAATGAGGCCGTCTGCTGCGAGTTTTTTTACCACAGAGGGACGTGATCCGTTGGTATCAAGCTTCACATCATAACCAAGCTTTTTAATCTCGTGAAGAAAATCCGGAAGTCCGTCAGAAAGCGTCGGTTCGCCTCCGGACACGCACACACCGTCCAGAATTCCCTTCCTTTTTTTCAGAAAAGCCAGAATTTCCTCCTGGGAATATTCAGGCTGGCTTCCTGGTTCCACTACCAGAGCCCCATTCTGGCAAAAAGGACAGCGGAAATTGCAGCCGCCCAGGAATATGGTGCAGGCCACCCGGCCCGGGTAATCCAGTAAAGTTGTTTTGTTAAATCCGCATATTTTCATAAGTAAAATCCTTTCGTTTATATAAGAACGCTCAAATCAGGTAAATCTCGATAATATCAGTATAAGCATACCTCAGCACACAAAAAGCTGCAATGTTATATTGGGATTTATAAGTGATTGCGAAACGTCACTAAACCACGTATAATTTATCCAGATATTACCCGAAATAAACGAGTCTCCCGGAAAATAAACAATAAACGAAAGGACACCGACATGGCAGAACATACATTGCTGAGAAAACTGGAAAGTTTGTGGGGAATTCCCATTTTTATGCAGATGAAGCAGGGGGAATATCCGGAGTCTTGGGGTTTTTTCCGAAAAACAGAATCCGCTGACTGTATCAGAGGAATTGCGCCGTTCCCTGATCTGCCAGACAAAGGAAAAGAATGTACCGACTGTTTATAAGGTCTTTGATAAAATTTATTTCTTCTGTGTTCAGAGCGGTCAGGATTTCTATCTGTCAGGTCCGGTATGTGCAGAAGAGCTCAGCTATGTGGAAATCCATCAGTTTTATAAGAAATATCATATGTCAACGAAAGAAGAACGTCATCCGGACAAAATGACACTGAACCGAATGCTGAATTTCGTAAGTTTTCTGTATGAGCTTCTGGAGGGAAAGGATATTCAGCCAGACGACCTTATGGAAAAAAATAATCTCATTGAGGAAAAAGAGGTTTGGCAGGAGGGCGAAACAGTTCGCATTGAACTGGACAAATCGGATACGGCAGCCTATCATCATACATACATAGAAGAACGATATGTACTGGACAGTATACGTGAAGGAAATGTGGAAGAGGTTAATGAACGAGCCACGGCACTTTTGGAAAAGGGTGGGATCTTTCCAGAAAACATTTTAATCATCAGAGGAATCAGGCTATTGTGATAACTACACTGGCAACAAGAGAAGCTATAGCAGGAGGAGTCTCGCCGGCAGATGCATATCGTCTCAGTGATTATTTTATCAATCAGATCGATCAATGTCGGACTATGGAAGAAATGATCGAACTGAATCAAAGATGTTTTTATAAATTTACAAAACTGGTGGCTGATACCAGAAAAACCAGAAGTTTTTCCAGCTACACAGAGCAGTGCAAAGATTATATTTCACAGAATTACCACCACAAGATCTACATGGAGGACATTGCAGAAGCGATCGGGATCAGCCAGGGGCATCTGTCCCGGATCTTCCGTCAGGATACCGGAGAAAAAATCCAGGATTACATTCTGAAATTCCGGGTAAAAAGAGCTGCCAATCTTCTGAAGTATTCCGATGCCACTCTGTCAGAGATCAGTGACTATGTATGCTTCAACTCCCAGAGCCATTTTGGCAGCGTATTCAAAGAATATATGAAGATGACCCCAGGACAGTACCGTGAGAAATATAAACGCAAGGAATTTTATTTCTGAATAAGTTTATAAAAATATTAGAAATATGTTGAAAAAATGATAAATACATCAAAAATATGATAACAAAAACGGAAAATCTTTGCTTATAATATGCTTGTCGTTGAGACATACCTGATTGATCCGCCAGAAACAGGGCGCGCAGAAAAAATTTACATGTTCCTGAATGGATCGTTAAATCAACATAAAAAAGGTGGAGGAAAGAAATGCAAAAGTTAAAACACGAACCGGCATATTATGAAACAACAAAGTTCAAATGGAGACAGCGTATCGGTTTTGGTATCAGTGATTATGCTTGTAATCTTGCGTACCTTCTTGCCAATACATATCTTCTCTTTTATTACACAACTGCGCGGGACTTGCAGCCGGCGCTGTTGGATTTATGTTCGTTGTAACAAAATTCATCGATGCATTTACAGACTATATGGTAGGTGCAATGATCGACCGTACAGATACAAAAATGGGACGTTACCGTCCATGGATGCTTTACGGTGCACCGGTCCTTGCAGTTGGTATGGTTCTTCTGTTTCCGTTCCGACAGGATGGAGCGCAGGTGCAAAGCTTGCATGGGCATACGTAACTTACGTTATCTTCTCATTTGGCTACACTCTGGTAAATATTCCGATGGCACCGATCGTATCTTCTCTGTCAGCATCAGCAACAGAGCGTACCAAGATTTCTACAACACGTACTGTATTTTCAAACCTTGGATCACTGACATCTTCCCTGTTCGTGCTTCCGATGGTATACTTCTTCTCCGGCTCCAAGGATGCAACTGGTGCAGCGCTGGCTAACGGATATCGTAACACAAACATTGTACTTGGAATCATCGTCGTTGTGATCATGGCAATCTGTGTATTCTCCATCGTGGAGATCAATCCTCCGACAAAGTCAGCAGGAAAGAGCTCTCTGATCAAGGATATCGGAAGTCTTGTAAAAAATAAATATTACCTCATGTTCCTTGGCGAGGTATTTTTCCTCTTCCTTGGATATCTTTCCATGTACGGAGCAATGCAGTACTATTATACTTACATTGTTGGTGATGTAAGCGGAATGTCACTGGCACTTACCTTACTTACCTTACTTGCAATCCCGACTATGATACTTGCAGCTTATCTCAATGGTAAGGGAATTGCCAAGATCAAGCTGATCCAGTTTGGAGCGATCGTAGACTGTGTTGGATTTGCGATTTTGTTTTTCACATCCAATGGAACGATTGCAACAGCATCCCTTGGACTGATCGGACTTGGCTTTGGTTTCCGTTCCAGTATGTTCTTCTCCATGATGCCTGATATCTTTGACTATACAGAGTGGCAGGTAGGAAGAAACCTTGGCGGAACACAGAATGCGATCCAGGGATTTGTAAACAAGGTTTCCTCAGCAGCAGCATCTGCTATCGTATCTGCTCTTCTTGTATGGGGTAACTATGATGCAGCAAAGCTTGATAAGGCAGTGGCAGAGGGTATCAGCATTGCAAAGGAGTTCCCGCAGACACATACAGCGATCAATTTTGCATTCGGTGGTCTTGCACTGGTAGCTACAATACTTTCTATCGTTGTGCTGATTCCATATGATCTGGATAAAAAATATCCGCAGATCCGTGCAGAGCTGAACCAGCGGAATAAAGAAAACGCATAAATTAAAATCAAACAAAAAAAGAAAAAATAAGGAGCATCGAAAGGTGCTCCTTTCGATTACCAGAACATCTATTTTATATAAGGAGGAAAATATTATGTGGAATTACGCCTATACAGTACCGGAAAACAAAAAAGTAAGGGTGATCGTACATACAGACTGCAAAAACGAGGCAGATGACCAGTATGCAGTAGCACATCATCTCATGACACCAAGATTCGACGTAAAAGCCTTGTTGCAGGTCATTTCTGGAAAAACCCGCAGCAGTACGGCGAGCTTGGTACTGCACAGGCAAGCTACGATGAGATCATCAAAGTTATGGATCTTATGGGACTTAAGGACCAGTATCCGGTAAAGCTTGGTGCACCGCGCGCCCTTGAGGAGGAGCATACACCAATCGATTCCGAGGGTGCAAGATTCATTATCGAGGAAGCGATGAAAGACGATAAGAGACCGTTATACATCGCATGCCAGGGAGCAATCACAGACGTTGCATCCGCACTTCTGATGAAACCGGAGATCGCAGAGCGAATGACAGTGATCTGGATCGGCGGAGCTGACTATCCAAAGGGAGGATTTGAGTTCAATCTGATGATGGATATCAACGCTGTAAACGTGGTATTCTCCTCCAAAGTGCCGGTATGGCAGGTACCGATGAGCCTTTACAAAGTGATGGCTGTTTCTCTTGCAGAGCTTCAGCTGAAGGTACGCCCATGTGGAAAGATCGGAAAATATCTTTTTGAGCAGCTGGTGGATTTCAACCATGTAGCAGCCAAGTACGAAATGGACTGGCCACAGGGCGAGATCTGGGGACTTGGTGATCAGGGAACCATTGCCGTCCTGATGGAAGAGCTGGAAAAGGTAAGCTACGATATGGTACCTGCACCAAGAATTGCAGAGGATATGACATACATCCATGGACAGGACAACCGTGAGATCCGTGTTTACAAATATCTGGATGCAAGACTGACACTGGAAGATTTCTTTGCAAAGCTTGCACTGAATTTTGGTGACGAGAAATAAGGTTTGAGGTAAAATGAAAATGAAAAATTATCTGGTTTTTGATGCAGGCGGAACATTTACGAAATACGCGTTAATGGATGAAAATGCAGAAATTCTTGAAAAAGATAAGGTTCCTACACCGGACTATCATACAAAGACAAAAGAGGACTATTATGCAGTTCTGGACAGTGTTGTGGAGAAATACAGAAACCGCATTGAAGGTATTGCCATCAGCATGCCTGGTATGCTGGACAACAGGAATGGATATTGTGTAACAGCAGGATATCTTGCATATCTTGCAGGAAGTACTGTTGGCACAGAGCTTTCCCAGCGTTACGGAATTCCGGTTTCCGTGGAAAATGATGGAAATGTGCAGCACTTGCCGAGTTCTGGAGAGGAAGTCTTAAGGGCTGTACAAACGGGGCTGTTGTTGTTATCGGAACCGGTGTTGCAGGCGGGATCATCCTCAACGGAAAGCTTTTCCGCGGAAATCATTCACCGCAGGCGAATACAGCTATGTATGCACAGAGGCGAAAGAGCCGGCAGAGATGGACAGCTACTGGGGAATGATCAGTGGCGCGGAAGGGCTTGCAAAGATTGTTGCAAAGCATACAGGAGAGGACTGGAAGATTTACGATGGATTGAAGATATTCGGTCTGGCAAATGAAGGTGATGAGAAAGTTCTGGCAGGTCTGAGAGAGTTTACAGACCGTCTTGCAGTACAGATCTATAACCTGAATATTTATCTGGATCTGGACATCATTGCTATTGGCGGCGGTATCAGCCGGCAGCCGCTTCTGCATGAATATCTTCAGAAGAGCCTGGATGAAGTAATGAAGAATATTCCGCTGCGAAAGATAACACCATATGTTCCGGAGCCGAAGCTCACAAAGTGTCAATTCTACAATGACGCAAATTTAATAGGTGCGTTGTATCATTTCATGAACAAATAAGCGGTTAATCCGCTTATTTGTTCATGAGGAATATATTATATAAGGAGGATTCCGGAATGTCATTTCCAAAGAACTTTTTATGGGGCGGCGCAGTTGCTGCCAATCAGTGTGAGGTGCATACAACGAAGACGGAAAAGGTTTATGTACACAGGACGTAACACCCCACGGAATCGTAGGACCGAGAACAGAGGAGCCTACAGAAGACAATATGAAACTTATCGGAATCGATTTTTATCATCGCTACAAAGAAGATGTGAAATTATTTGCGGAGATGGGCTTTAAAGTATTCCGTACATCTATTGCATGGAGCCGTATTTTCCCTAATGGCGATGAGGAGACACCAAACGAAAAAGGTCTTCAGTTTTATGATGATCTTTTTGACGAATGCCATAAATACGGAATCGAGCCACTGGTCACAATCTCCCATTATGAGACACCGCTTCATCTTGCAAAAACCTACGATGGCTGGGTAAACAGAAAGATGATCGGTTTCTACGAGAGATATGTGAGAACTATTTTTGCAAGATATGGCAAGAAGGTTAAATACTGGCTGACCTTCAATGAGATTAATTCTGTTCTCCATGAGCCATTCTTAAGCGGCGGTATTTATACAGAGAAAGACAAGCTTTCCAAGCAGGATCTTTATCAGGCTGTGCATCATGAGCTGGTCGCAAGTGCCCTTGCTACAAAGATCGGACATGAGATGATGCCGGATGCAAAGATCGGCTGCATGATCTTAAGCATGCCTACCTATCCTCTGACCCCATGCCCGGACGATGTGATCAGGACTATGGAGAGCGTTCACAAGAACGATTTCTTTGGTGATGTACATGTCCGCGGATATTATCCTGGATATATGAAACGTTATTTCCGTGAAAATAACATTGAGATCAAATTTGAGCCAGGCGATGAGGAAATCCTCAAAAATACAGTAGATTTCGTTTCCTTCAGCTATTACATGAGCATCTGTGAGACAGCAGACCCGGCGCAGGCAAAAGGAAAGGGTAATCTTATGGGCGGTGTTCCGAACCCATATCTGGAAGCATCTGAATGGGGATGGCAGATCGATCCGCAGGGTCTTCGCTATGTGCTGAACTACTACTGGGATCGTTACCAGAAACCGCTGTTCATCGTTGAGAACGGACTGGGCGCAGTAGACAAGCTGGTTGAGAAGGACGGCGTTATGACAGTTGAGGATGACTACCGTATCGACTACCTTCAGAAACATCTTCTTCAGGTTGAAGAGGCTGTTGAGGACGGCGTAGATGTTATGGGCTACACATCCTGGGGCTGTATTGACCTTGTCAGTGCGTCTACGGCAGAGCTGAAAAAACGCTACGGCTACATCTATGTGGACCGCAACGATGACGGAACAGGTACACTGAATCGTTATAAGAAGAAATCCTTCTACTGGTATAAAGACGTGATCGCTACCAATGGAGAGTCACTTCATAAATAATTTCACTGCCTGATTTTACAGAAAAAAACAGATATAATCCTGTTTTTGACAGTGGCAAAATAAAAATCGCTGTATCCCTTGACTTTACTGGGATACAGCGATTTTTTGCGTCGTTTTGGCTACTGTTCGTTTTTTTCCATTTGGATCCATATATATATGTAGAGACACTGCCGACAGTAACACGGATAACGGTATGGGCTCAGTTACTGTCAGAAATGCTAGTGTAAATATTTGAGTATTCATGTAATTATGAAAATAAACATAAACACAATTATATCAAGTAGGAAGGAGATGATTTTATGAGAGGAAAGATGAAAGTGTGGGTGGCCGGTACAGTTGGAATTCTGGCGGCAGGCCTGATGAGCGTGAATGTTTATGCAGTTGAGGAGAAAGATGTTATCGGAACCTGGTATGTAAATGAGCTTTCTATGGGCGAAGGGTTATCGTTTCATCCTGGAGCAATAGGGATGGAAGTGACTGTGGACGTTAAAGAAGGCGGCAAGATGGAAACAACAAGTTCTTCTTATGGCGAAGAGCCGGAGGTAGATCAATCAGAATGGAAAATAGAAAATGACAAATTGCTGATGACTTATGACGGTCAGACAGAAGAAGGTGAGTATACTGACGGTAAGATAACTTTAACTGCAGATGGAATGACAATGATCCTGAGTCAGGAAAGGGAAGAGTATAAGCCATATGTACCGGGTGAACCGTTAGAAAATCCGACGATGGAGGATTTTGAAGGAGAATGGAACTGTACTCTGATGGAAGCGTTTGGAATGCAGATGCCTGTTAACTCTGATCTGACCGGATTTGAGATGAAACTGTCCGTTCAGGAGGATAATTCCGAGCTTACCTTAATAGAGAGCGGAGAAGAGAGTAAAGTAGAACTTCAGGGTGAAGTGGAAGGAAATACACTGGTATTGAAGGCTGTATCAGAGGATGAGGCAGGGACTCCGTTTTTCAGCTGTGATCTTATGAAGTTTAATTTACTGGATGATGGAAAACTGTGTTTTGAAGTGGAGTCTGATGACAGTGAAGAATCAGAAGAAGCTGAAAACAACAGATGAAGAGGATTACTCCATAAAGACATATTTTGAAAAAAATAGTCGTTGCAAAGTAGTGTAAAATACTGCCGTACCGAAATGGTACGGCAGTAAATATGAAACGCCGGGAGGGAAATGGTCATGAATGATTTTTTGACAGAAAAGAATAAAAAAGCAGGAATACTGGGAAAACTGAAATGGGTTCTTTGTGGCTTCTGTATACTTTTTTTCCCTGGGACCATTGGGGCATCGGAGAAGTATATTGGTGAGGGACGATGGGGAATGGCAGCAACAGAGGTTATACTTGGCCTGTTGTTTCTGTATCCGACTTTCAGGGGAATCCAGAAAGCATTGAAAAAGAAAAAAGCCGGAGAAATCGCTATCTGGTTTGAATCTTATGCCCAGAATACAGTTTCATTTGAGAAGCTTGAGCAGGAGATGGGAAAAGGGGCAGTAAAAAAACTTGAAAAATTTATTGCCGGGGGATATATCAGAAATATCCAGGTAGACAGAGAAGGAGAATTTATTATGATTACTGCACCAAACAGGCGTGTAAATGAAAAGATTTACATAACAGTTACCTGTCCCGCCTGTGGCGCAAAGAATCAGGTGATAAAAGGCCGCCTGAGCAATTGTGAATATTGTGGACAGCGTCTTACTCAGTAATAAAAATTTTGTGAGTGAAAGAAGAAAAAGAACAGGCTTGACCATGAATGAGGTTGTTAATGTAGAGGATTTGAATTGTCACTTATGTTAAAAAAATAACAATAACGTCTGAAAAATAACAAATTTTTCTGTTGTATAAAATTAATATCTTATAAAAAAGCAATTTTTTTGATGAAAATACACAATAATATCTGGATAAAATGAGTGATTTGTGCTACATTTATATAGACAGTAATTATAGAAGCAGTAATTATAGAACCAGATTATCGGAATTTTATTGTTTTTTTCTTAACAGTGCAGAAGAGGGAAGAAAGAGTAAAACTGATAAGTATACAGGTTCAAATATTTCATAAGGAAGGTGAGCAATTGGAAAACTATACTAAGTACAAGCTGAAAAGCAGTGATGAGCTTACATCAGTGCTGAGTGGCAGAGACAATCTGTTTGTGATCGCCTGCAACAAGTGTTTCAAGGAATTTGAGACTGTGGACGAAGCGGATTGCGAAGAATTCCTGAAATTGCGGAAGAGCAGGGAAAAACTGTCACAGGCAGTGCGAAATTCGATTTTCTGTGTAACAAGATGCACACAGAAAGAAGTTACAGGATCTGCTGCCGGAAGGTACAGAGAATGTAGTTGTGATCTCCTGTGGTCTTGGTATCCAGACTGTTGCGGATCTGGCCGGCAAGCCGGTGATCGCAGCAAGTAACACACTTAACTACAGAGGCCATCACGGCATGGCACTTACCAAAAAGAGCTGTGATGCATGTGCGCAGTGCTATCTGAACGTTACCGGAGGCGTCTGTCCTATCGTCGACTGTTCCAAGAGTCTTGTTAACGGACAGTGCGGCGGAGCAAAGAACGGTAAATGCGAAGTAGACCCTAATAAGGACTGTGCATGGGAAAAGATCTACCAGAGACTGGCAAAACAGGGTCGTCTGGAAGAGTTCCTGAACCAGCCGGTACAGGTACGTGATTACTCCAAGGTTAACTTCAAGGTGATCAACGATTACGTGAAGTCTATCAGAGAAGACAGACTGAACGGATATTATGGCGGCGTTCATCCGTCAGAGCACAAGGAATTCAGCGAGCATATCGATCTGAAGAAATTCCCGGATCCGAAGACTGTTGTGATCTCCATGTCCCAGCATCTCGGTGCACCTGCCAACCCGATCGTAGAAGCAGGCGACACTGTAAAGGTTGGACAGAAGATCGGTGAAGCGGCCGGATTTATCAGCGCACCGGTACATTCCAGTGTAAGCGGAACAGTAGTTGCTGTTGAACCTCGTATGCATGGTACAAGAGGCAGTGAGGTGATGGCTGTTGTTATTGAATCGGACGGAAAAATACTCTGCACGAGTCCGTACAGCCACATAAAGCTTTGGATGAACTTACACCGGATGAGATCATTGAGATCGTAAAAGAAGCCGGAATTCGTTTGGTATGGGTTGGTGCAGGTTTCCCGATCCTGTGTCAAGCTGAAACCTGCAAAA
>ENA-OQHY01001129-OQHY01001129.1-human-gut-metagenome-genome-assembly--contig:-NODE-1129-length-12316-cov-2.389860_pt1 | contig 12316 bp, 17 predicted proteins | sample MGYA00242570_ERZ504733 | MGnify/ENA primary metagenome ERZ504733 (study PRJEB26092, sample SAMD00036219) | human gut metagenome | host: Homo sapiens | study: EMG produced TPA metagenomics assembly of...
GGTGCTTAAGCCGTAAGGCGGGAATTGTGCGGTGTTGCCTTAAAAATCCGGCCGTTGCCTGAGGTAGAAACGAGGACAGCGAGGCAACACAAACCCCGAAGCGCGATGCGCCGCCGCAAGAGGATACCGCAAAGAGGACAACTCACGCACAACTTTATGAAACACTGCCGCCAAGAACGGCTCCAAAAACGTTAAACAATTTGTTTTTCAAAAAGGAGGAAAACAATGAAAAAGACACTTGCACTTGGTATGGCTGCTGCCATGACCGCAACCCTGCTCGCCGGATGCGGCGGGTCCTCTGGCTCTGCTGCTTCCTCTGCCGCTGCTTCTACAGCCGAAAGCACCGCTTCCTCTAGTGCGGCTGCTTCCACTGCGGAGAGCACGGGCAGCTACACTGATTATTCTGCGGGCTTCCCGGAGAATGTCACCATCCAGATCCCGGTTTATGACCGCGGCTTTGAAAACTGGAACCCCACAGACAACTACTACACCCGCTGGATCCAGTCCGAGTTCGGCGATAAGTATAACGTTACCGTCAAATACGTTGCCATCGCCCGCTCCAATGAGGTGCAGGACTTTAACCAGATGATTGCCGCCGGCAACGCCCCCACCATTATCTTCCATTATGATATGCCTGCTGCTGTCAACTACTGGTCCGAAGGTGCTGAGCAGCCCATCGATCTGGATGAAGTTGCCTACTATGCCCCTACCTATTGGGATAACATGAAGGACACCATCGAGACCTACGGCAAGCTGGACGGTGAAAATGCTTTCATCTTCGCAGAGCGCGACCCCATCTACTACAACTGGGCCACGCTGATTCGTAAGGACTGGCTGGATCAGGTCGGGCTGGATGTGCCCACCTCCAACGAGGAACTCAAGACCGCCATGCAGGCCTTCAAGGACGCGGGTCTTGGTGTTGAGAACGCTCCGCTGATCACCAAGAGCTTCACCTACTTCTACAACTGGATCCCCGAGCACCAGCGATGACGAGCTGGCCCAGTACCTGGATTTGAACGTTGCACCGTTTACTTGGACCGCCACCAAGAATTACCTGCAGGATATGAACGAGAAGTACAACGCAGGCATCGTTGATCCGGAATTTTACCTGACCACCGATGACACGCTGGCCAAGGGCAAGTTTGTCTCCGGTCAGTGCGCTACGTACAGCTTCTATATGTCCAGCGGCACCGACGTGTTCAGCAGCCTGCTGGCCAACGACCCCAACGCCGAAGTAGCCGTTATGTTCTACCGCTTCCGGCACGGTTGCCGACGGCTTCACCGCACACTACTATGAGTATCCCAGCTACGGCATGATTATGGGCATCAACGCCAACGCCACCGCTGAGGAGCGCGCCGCCACATATATGTTCCTTGACTGGATGAGCCAGCCCGATAACCTGAAGTACCTCCAGTACGGCGAAGAGGGCAAGACCTATAACGTCGTGGACGGCATCAATGTTTACAACACCGACTACACCGGTGACGACAAGCTGAGCAACAATAATAACAAGGACTACTGGTGCCTCGTTCAGGAGGTCCAGCACTACGGCGACGAGGCCGCTGACCTGCAGGCCAACAAGACAACCCTGGCTCCCGCCGGTTATGATTGGGTTGTCCAAGATGCTTACGACCTGCAAAAGAAGGGCGAGAGCGGCGGTATCATCACCCCGATCTTCTCCAAGGCAGTTCAAGCTACCACCGAATACAGCGCTGACCTGAACAGCCTGTGGCAGGAAGCCTATGTTGACTGCGTTACCTGCAGCCCCGACGAGTTTGAGTCCAAGTATGAGGAGTACTGCCAGGAGTATCTGGATGCCGGTTATCAGGAAATCCTCGATGAAAAGGCAAACCTGATTGCTGATGGCAATGTCCTGGTTGTCAAGTAAGAAAATTTAAAATCGCGTATACATCATGCGCTGTTGGGGCCGCTGCCGGGCAGCGGCTCCAATTTTTATGCAAAACAACCGTTGCAAGGGACGGTGCCTGCACCGACCCGTTAACGCCCACGGAAAGTATATACCATTTGTTGAATGTACAAAGGAGTGTACATAAGATGCAGTTTACATGGAACATCGCGCAAGGCGTATCTTCCTACAACAAACAAACGGGTTTCGGTTTTGTAATCGGTGCGGTGTATAACGCCAATGCGGCGCTGCGCATTCCGGAAACGAACAGCAGCTTTTTGCCGCAGTGGTGGTACGCGGGTACCGCAATTTGTGATGTGACCTGCACGGAATACGGCGTGCAGGCAACTGCCACCGATGCAGTACGGGCAGAGGACCTGGAATGCCGCAGCCTGCCGGTGTGGTTCCGGGTAGATGTTCCTGCAGAGGGTGTTTACCGTACCAAAATTACCGTGACCGGTACAGATGGAGGGGAAGTGCTGGTATTCATCGGCCGCCGCCGTCTTGTCTGGCGCGGTACACTGGCAGCAGGGGAGAACAAAACCATAACAGCGTATTGCGATGTGTTTCCCATCGTGCCGCGCGGCAGGTAGATGCCGTGCCAAGTACCGCTGTGAACCTGACGGGTTGTGGGGGGCGGCAGCTGGCGGCGGCAGCGGTGGCCGAAGCCCGGATGTCCGCCGCATCTGGTGTGCGGTGATTCAACTGTGACCGATCAGACGGCAAATCTGCCCTATGCACCGGCACAAGCTATTGCGGCTGGGGGCAGATGCTGCCGCTTATCTGCCGGATGTCTGCATCACCAACCACGCCCACAGCGGCCTGACCACCGAGAGCTTTACGAGCGAAGGACACTGGGATATTGTCAAACCGCGGCTGCGGGCAGGGGATATCTGCCTCTACCAGTTTGGCCACAATGACCAGAAATTGGCACATTTGCAGGCATACGGCGGCTATACCGACCGCCTGCGTACCTATATAAAGGAAGCCCGCACAGCCGGAGCTGTGCCGGTGCTGGTCACACCGCTGGCGCGCAACAGCTGGAAAGATGCCGCACACTATAACGACTTTTTGGCAGATTTTGCTGATGCAGTGCTGACTTTGGGCAAAGCTGAAAATGTGATGGTTCTTGACCTGCACACCTGGGCCATGGCGCTGATGCAGCAGGATGGGCTGGAAACGGCTAAGCGATGGTTTTACCCAGGCGACTATACCCACACCAATGATTTTGGTGCTTATAAAATGGCGGGTTTTGTGGCCCATGCCTGGGCGATGCGCTGGGCTGATGGTGACGGATGCCCCGGAGTGGACGCCGACACCGCCGTTTGTACCGCTGGAAGCTCCTGCAGACTGCGCGATTCCTGCGCCGGAAGGCGATCCCTTTGCCGATTACGATGCCACCCGCCCCAACGATACGCTGACTCGTGCCGAAGCGCTGGAACTGGCAAATTCAAGCGCTTAAACTGTTTCCCATCAATGTGTACAATGACCTGTACAGCGATATTGTCGGGCATGAAACGTATGCCGGAACCATACAGTGCGCCGCGCAGAATGACTTGATCCCACCGGAATGGGTTGCGGATGGCAGCCTTTACCCGAATCAGACAGTAACAGCGGCTGACTTTTTGGCTGTGCTGATTCCCGGTGCTGCAGGCCGCCGCCCGCTGGCGGATGCCGTGCCTGTGCCGGACTCTGTGCCCGTTTACGCAAGGCGGGCAGTGGGCCAGGCTGTGGCGGAAGGCCTGATTGCCCCCGAAGCCCTGACAAAACCGCTGAACCGCAGTAACGCTGCAGAAATCTGCCGCCGCCTGCATATTTGAATAAAGGAGTGACTGGAGATGAAATTTGAACATACAAGCGGCGGATTTACGCTGCCGGGTGAATCTGGGCAGGAAAAACTTACGCTGGAACTGGCAAAAAATGGGGCGCGGATGTGATCCGCGATAGTGATGGTACCCAGCTTTCCGATGAAATTCTCAACGCCGGGTACGATATTTACTCCACCATCTGCATCATCCGTGACCACAATGCCTGGGCAAAGGAACACCCGGAATGTTTACAGCAGTCCTTTTTGAGCACAGAGCCGGTCATTGCTGCCGAAGAGCCGCTGACCGTTAAGCCGATGGCGGGGTTCTTTGATGAGCAGTTCAAGATCAATGACCGCCCCGAAGCCCTGCGTTACTGGCAGGTTTGGGACCGCACGGCCAACAAGCTGCTGCCTGCGGACACATGGCAGTGGGATGCTGCCGCAGGTACAGTGACTGTGGCAAGTCCAGTGCCGTTCCATGCTTACACGGTCAGCTTTTTGGCATGGCGTACCTGGGAAGAGATCAACATGTACAACCATGTTACCAACAGCTGGACCAGTGAGCACCTGCTGCCTGTTGATCCGCGCACCAAGGAAGCTCAGGACTTTTTGTACGACTGGCTGAAAAATTGGTGCGAGACCCACCCCCAGACCAACGTGGTGCGGTTTACCAGTATGTTCTATAACTTCGTCTGGATCTGGGGCAGCGATAAGCGCAACCAGAATCTGTTTACGGACTGGGGCAGCTATGACTTTACCGTATCGGAAAAGGCGCTGGATGATTTTGCGGCCCAGTATGGGTATACCCTGACGGCAGAGGACTTTATCAACAAGGGCAGCCTGCAGGTGACCCACATGCCGCCGACGGCTCACAAGCGGGATTACATGGAGTTTACCCAGCAGTTTGTGGCCTGGTACGGCAAAAAACTGGTGGATTTGGTCCACAGTTACGGCAAGCGTGCCTATGTATTTTATGACGATAGCTGGGTGGGCGTTGAACCTTACGGCCCGCACTTTAAGGAATTCGGCTTTGACGGCGTCATCAAGTGCGTGTTTTCTGGTTATGAAGCCGGATGTGCGCGGGCGTTGATGCGCCGGTGCATGAGCTGCGGTTCCATCCGTACCTGTTCCCGGTGGGCCTGGGCGGTGCACCGACCTTTGCACCGGGCGGCAACCCCACCGCGATGCAGCTGAGTATTGGAACCATGTCCGCCGCGCCCTGCTGCGGGCCAAGATCGACCGCATCGGCCTGGGCGGCTACCTGCACCTTTTGAATGACTTCCCGGATTTTGTAGAGTATATCGCGGATATTTCTGAAGAGTTCCGCGCTATTAAGGAGTTGCATACCATGGTGCCGTGGCGACCTGCCGTTGACGGTGGCGGTTCTGCACAGTTGGGGCAGCCTGCGCCCCTGGACGCTGTCCGGCCATTTCCATGAGACTTATATGCACACCCTTATCCACATCAACGAAGCGCTGGCGGGGCTTCCGGTGAACGTGAAATTCATCAACTTTGACGATGTGAAGAACGGCGTGCCTGACGATGTAGATGTTATCATCAACGCAGGCCGCGCGGGCAGCGCATGGAGCGGCGGCGATGCTTGGCAGGATGAAACTCTGGTTGCCGCGCTGAACAAGTGGGTATACAACGGCGGCGTGCTGCTGGGGGTAGAGGAACCGTCCGCAGTAAGCGGTTACGGCGATACCTTCCGCATGGCACGCATCCTGGGCGTGGACGAGGATACCGGTGCCCGTGTCTGCCATGGCCGCTGGCCGGTGCAGGCGGAACCGGTGGATGGATTGATCCCGGATGGTGCAACGCTGAAAACCCACGACCACCTGTACATGACCGACGGCGGTACCCGTGTGCTGGCTGAGGTGGACGGCACCCCCGCTATTGCTGCCCATGCGTTCGGCAAGGGCAGCGGTGTGTACATGGCCGGGTTTGAATACAGCCCTGTCAACGCCCGCATGCTGTTGAACCTGCTGCTGTGGGCCAAGGGCTGCCGCTGAACAGCGATTGGCTGACCACGGACCCCGAAACAGAGGCCGCATGGTTCCCCGCCGACAAAACTCTGGTTGTCATCAATAACAGCACGCAGAAGAAATCTACAGTGGTCAAGACCCCCGATGGCGATATTGCTGTTGAGCTGGATGGGCTGGAAACCAAAATTTTGCCCCAAAACTAAAAACATAACGTCCGGTGCACATTTTGATCAGCACCGGACGTTATGCCAACGGGAACCCCACGGTTCCTTATGCCAGTGGGATGTGCTGCGGCCAATACACTGAAATCGGCCCTTCATTCCCTGTGCCGCTTGCGGGGAAATGCACTGCCCTATGGAGGGGCTATGGTAAATTTATGAGCATTCGTGGACAGGTTCTGCGTTCCAACGTTGATATGACACAAGGGCGGCCCTTGAATGTCATCTTCTCTTTCGCACTGCCGCTGCTGATGGGGAACCTTTTCAACCAGCTGTACAATGTGGTGGATACCGCTATCGTGGGACGGGCACTTGGTGCAGACGCGCTGGCGGCAGTGGGCAGTACAGGCAATATCAATGCCTGCCTGTTTCTGCTGCTGGCTGGGCTTGCAACAGGCGTCAGCGTTATTGTGTCACAATACTGGGGTGCTGAACGGTATGATGAACTGCGCCGCCTGTTGGGAACATTTTTGACGCTGCTTTTAGCGGCATCCGTTGTAATGTCACTGCTGGGGGTGCTGCTGGCTGAGCCAATGCTGCGCCTGCTGCAAGTTCCGGAAAATCTGCTGGATGCCGGTGTGACTTACCTGCGTATTACAGCAGGGCTTTTGCTGGGCAATGCCCTGTATAACGCCGCGGGCGCTGTGCTGCGCAGCACTGGGGATTCCCGCACGCCGTTGGCCGCTATGGTGGTTTCCAGCCTTTGCAACATTGTGTTGGACCTGTGGTTTATCTTGGGGCTGCACATGGGGGTAGCCGGGGCAGCATTGGCAACGGTAGCGGCACAGTTCCTTTCTGCAGGGGTCTGCCTTTGCGAACTATGGCGGCAAAAACAGCCCTTTGCCTTTGCTCGGTACGGCTCTGTTTTAACAAAGTGGATGCCGCCTGATTTTGCGTTTTGGCCTGCCTACGGCGCTGCAAAGCTGCATGATAACCCTTGGCGGTATGACCGTGCAGGGAATTGTAAACAGTTTTGGCAGTGTGACCATGGCGGCTTATACCGCTGTGCAGCGGATCGATTCGCTGACGATTCAGGTTGTGGTATCGGTAAGCAATGCACTGGCCATTTACACGGGGCAGAATATGGGAAAACACGATATAGACGCGTGTGCCAGGGCCTGCGTGATTCGCTGAAAGCGCTTTGCGTGATCTGCCTGGTGTTGGCCGTCGCGGTGTTTGCATCGCGCCGGCTGCTGCTGTCGATTTTCCTTGACCCAGCCACCGATGCTGCCAGCATTGCACAAGGGGCGGATTTTCTCAGTGTAATGGGGTTTGCCTATATTATTGCCGCGGTAATGAACAGTTATCTGAACGTGCTGCGCGGTGCAGGGGATGTAAATGTCAGCCTGGTTGCAGGCCTGTTTGAGATGGGGGCCCGGCTGGCGTTTGCCTCTTTGCTGGCGCCGCACCTGGGTGTGTGGGGCATCTGGCTTGCCACCCCGTTAAGCTGGGCTTCCGGCTGTATCATCCCGGTGGTGCGGTATTACAGCAAAGAATGGATGAAGCGAACGCTGATCTGAACCGGTGAGAAATAAAAGAAAACACGGCTCTGCGATAGAAAAAATCATCATGAGACCGTGCTTTGTCTTGTGCTTATGGATTTTGGGCAAAAGGCTTCAGTGCGCTTTTGCGGTATTGCTGCGGGCTTTGGCCTGTCATGGAAGAAAAGCGGGTAGAAAAATTGCTTTCATCCTCAAAGCCAACCTGGCGGGCAACCTCGCCGACAGGGAAATCTGTCAGAACCAGCAGTTCTTTTGCGCGGGTAATACGGGTGGATAACAAAAAATTATACGGTGTTGTGCCCATATATTGCCGGAAAAGCCGCAAAAACCAGCTTTTGCTGACAGGGATCTGCGCCAGCAGCATATCCAGATTGATGGGCTCCGCATAATGTGCACGGATATAATCTGCAATCTGCTTGATCATGGTCCGGTTGGAACGGCTTTCGTCCCCGGAAAGCTGCTGGTGGGCAAGCAGTGCCAGCATTTTGTGCAGTGTCAACCCAATTTCGATCTGGGCGGTGGTGGTTTCCTTTTTCCACTCGGCAAACAGTGTTTCAAACAAAGGCTGCATCTCCATGCGGCTGACATGCGCAGCGGTAAGCCGCCCCTGCGACTGTACGGAATCGGCTAACGTTTTAACCCCAACACCGTCAAGGTGTACCCAGTAGTGTTCCCATACATCATAGCCGGGGGCCGTGCAGTAACTTTGCGGTGTGCGGCAGTTCATCAGCAGTGCGGCACCTTGCGGCAGCTCAAGGTGCTGTTCGTTCTGCTCAATCAAGCCAGCCCCGGCCAGGGTATAAAAAAGGATGTAACTTTCCTTGTCTGTACGGGCTGTGGCAAAGTGGGAACGCCCATAAAACAGGCCGGCTTCCGTTGCATAAAACGGCTGTGCCAACACGGCGTTATTTGGCGTTGCACGCAGCCACACACTGCGCTCTTCCACGTCCATATTATAGGTCAACATAAGGGATCACCTCAGTAGAATTATCACAAAATAAACAGTGCTTTGTGGTATGAAATAGATCAGAAAAAAGCAATATAATGTAAATGAAAAGAATAATAACACTACAGTAATTTTACCAAAAATAAGGTGCGGATGCAACCTTGTTTTTTGACTTTGGTTTTAACGTAATACAGAATAAAAATGTTTGTACGGAAAGGAAATCAACATGGAACATATGGCATGGAAAGGCCGCATCAAACCCGGTTGCAAGGCAGAATATCAGCGCCGCCACGCAGAGATCTGGCCGGAAATGATCAAGGTTTTGAAAGAGGCAGGCATCTGCAATTACAGCATTTTTTATTGCAAAGATGAACTTTTTGGCTACTATGAATGCGAAAAAGGCGTTGCCTATGCTGAAAAAGTGCAGGCAGAAAGCCCCATTGTGGACCGCTGGAATGAGTATATGAAAGATATTCTGGAGCTGGAAATGGACCCCGTGACCGGTGCCCAGCCCAAGCTGGAGCAGGTGTTCCGGCTGGATTAACAAACAAAGCAGAGAAGCGAGCCTTGCCAGAGAAAAAATGGTAAAGCTCGTTTTTTATTTGCTTTATTGTTGTGCGGCAATCAAGTCCTGCGGTTTATCGGGCATCCTGTTCAAGGCCATACCACACAGGATGGCTGATGCAAGACACACTGCGCAAAAAATGGGGCTTTGATGGTGTCGTTATTACGGACTATGCAACCACTCATGAACTGATAGCACATGGTGTTGCAGAAAACGATGCCGATGTCGGTATGGATATCGATATGCAAACATCCTACTATTGTCAGCGATGATTTCTCACGTTGCAAAGGTACCCTTTATAAGGTATAATCTACTATAATAAGGTAAGGCAGGTGAGCAGACGTGCGTTTTTTTTGATGCAGCGTGACCATCAAGTTGCAGTTATTGAAATTGCCGAAAAGACCGGCGATATTATTGATGTAGTAGAGGTCCTTTCGGAGCAAAGAATCCCCCTCGGCGCAAGGCACATTGATGGTAGTTTTGACGTTCTCTCCCTGCGCAAATGGTGGGCTGGACGTGGTATCCCGGCAAGCGTTCCGGGCTGGAACAGGCGCTGGAACATTTGCACGTTCCTTATGCTGAACTGCTCCTCGTCAAATGCAGCGGTCTAAGCCTTTCCGATCAATACTGGGTCACGCCCTGTGATGCCCTGCAAAACTGGCACGATGTAAACTTCTATGAGAACGACTTTTCAGAAGATGTAGGGCGGGCCTTGTTTGGTGAGGGTGTCTTATCTGCGCAGCCGGATTTGTGTTCCCCGTGCAATACCTCGGATGGCTTTTTGCAAAAGCGCTGGCGTATTGCCGACGGAAAACGAATTCTGTTAAAAGCAGGATCCGGCATCTACCAACAAGAGCCGTATAATGAACTTGTGGCAACGGCACTGTATGAGGCCCTCGGTCTGCCACACGTTTCCTACTGGCTTGTAGAGCAGGGCGGACAGGTCATGTCTGCCTGTGAGTGCTTCACCGACGAGCATACGGAACTTGTTACGGCTGCCCAATTTATGCGGTTACAGCCGCAGCAACAGGGTGTTTCTAACTGGCAGCACTTTAATAATTGTTGCAATGCAGGGGGGCTATCGGATGTACAAAAAGAAGTCTGCAATATGCTGGCCGCCGATTATATCCTAGCCAACACAGACCGCCATCTTGGAAATTTCGGCTTTCTGCGGGATTCTGAAACGCTGGAATGGAAAGGCCTTGCCCCCATCTATGACAGCGGCACAAGCCTTTGGCAGATGACTCTCACACGCTCCATCAGTGCGGACGCAATGGTTCCGGCAAAGCCGTTTGAAACATCACAGCAATCCCAGCTAAAGCTGATTGCGCCCTATATAGACTTGCCGCTGGTTCGCCTTGATGGATTCTCTGGCAAGGCAAAGGACATCTTGGAGACTGCTGCCCAGTTTGATGATGGGCGGGCTGCGAAAATTGCTGCCGCTATTGAGGGCAGAATCCAAATGCTTCGATTTAATAGAGCATTGAAGTAGGTGTGTGCCAACTGGTGACAAATTGTCAGTAGTTGAAATAGGGTTATAAAAACAGCGTCCTCCCGGTCACATTCGGAGGATATTGTTTCCATAATCACCGTCCGCTATTTGAAATTATCAACAGAAGGTAGGGGCGGTTTGATTTTTGGGGTAAGAGGATTTTTGCATAAATCTTAATCAACGCATTTACGTAAACACCTATTATAATAAGGAAAATCGACCCTTTTTGTTTTCTCCTGGTTTTCTCTCCTACATCTCGCCGACGTGCCGAAAATGCCCATTTTTCTCTCTTTTTTCCCCGAAAAATCAGCATTTTGAAATGGGTTCAAATTGCGATATTTTGACGTTAAAAAGCCTGCTTTTCTGACTTTTATCTACGTTTGACTGTCGAATTATCTTCCGATAACTTCTGCCTTTTACCGGCAAATACCGCTAATGGCGGCGTAGACAATAAAACTCGAGATGCGTTACAAAGAAAAATGATTAAATGGTATTTCGTATCATTTTACAAAATGTCATTTTCGTCAAGGTACAGATAAGGGACTTCCCGGACAACAAATCCATGGATTGCAATAAAACCGAGATGGCGGACGTTCGGCTCTTTGATTGCTGCAACCTGCTGCGCTTCATGATGAATCTCATTTAAAGTCATGGCTTGGCTATAATATTTCACTTGTTTCGCATGTTTTTGAGCTTCTCGTTGCGTACCTGTAGACTGAAATAGTCCCGGTAAATAGCCTCACGCCGGGCCTTTGCCCCGCCGCCAACTCCTAACTTAAATCTTCCCCTTCATCACTCTCTCCACCATGGCGCGCTGTGCGTGCTCGGCTTCCAGGTTGGCGGGATGCTTGGGGAAGGCGCGCATGACTTTCTGGTAAAGCTTCAAGCCCTGGTCGGTGGTGCACATGCTGGCAACATACACCATATAATCCGGTACCTGGCCAAACACGCAGCGCTCGGTGTTTGGCACATCCCAGCGCTTTGACTGCTTTTCAATAAAGGCGGCGCGCATCTCGTCAGGGTGGTGTACTGGGCCATTTCCTGTTCCCACTGGGGCCAGATCGGGTCCACCGAAAGGTCAACAATGGCCGGGCCGCCGTGGTCACCCTTGACCAGAGCAAAGGACTGGTACATGGGGGCAGAATCCGACATAAACACCCAGCCCACATACTGCACAGCCGGAATACCGTACACGTTCAGGGTGCGTACTACCTGTTCGGCATTCTGGTAGGTGTTGTTCATGCGGCCGTCAATGCAGTTCACAATCTCCCGCACATGGGCATCGCTGATGGTATCGGTAGTTTCGGTGGTAAACAGCTGTGCTTCGCGGTTGAGCGGGTACATGTTGGACGGTACCTTAATATCCTTGCCGTCGGTGCGGTCTACCATGCGGAATGTGTGATTTTCAAATGTATAAGAAGCCATGTTTCTTCCCCATTTCCTTATCTTTCGTTTATCCAACAGTATACCAAAAACGGCCTGCTGATTCAATGCCGGGCAAACAGAATCCCCGCCGCCAGAGCACAGTAGCTTTGGCGGCGGGGATTCCTGCATCAAAACCCACCCCTCAAAAAAGAAGAAGGAAACGGCAGATGAGGTACCCGCAGCGGGCAAGGAAGAAATGTGCGCGAGGTGTTGCCAACCTAAAGCCATATAAATTGGAATGGACATCGGGCTGATATTTTGTTCGACGATAGGGCGATACGTCTGCGTGCGCCCCTACGGGAGGATACTCCCAAAATGACGTGCCGTGAAATGTTTTATAAAGCAATACCGCATAATTCTAAGTGCCGATACGGCGAGCGAGGTGCGGCAGATGCCAAGCCAAAAGCGCAGATAATACTGGATGCTGCAAAGGTGAGCGCCGCCAGTGGCGGAAACAGCGAACCGAAGC
>ENA-OQHY01001131-OQHY01001131.1-human-gut-metagenome-genome-assembly--contig:-NODE-1131-length-12298-cov-1.701339_pt1 | contig 12298 bp, 15 predicted proteins | sample MGYA00242570_ERZ504733 | MGnify/ENA primary metagenome ERZ504733 (study PRJEB26092, sample SAMD00036219) | human gut metagenome | host: Homo sapiens | study: EMG produced TPA metagenomics assembly of...
GAGTATGCAGATTGCTATTAAAGAAGTTCATGTAAGTAGAACAGGAGCCAAAGGTTCGTGCTACGAATTTGAAGAAGTATGTTACGGATATAATAAAGAAGAAGCAATGGAAGAGGCAACCAGATGTCTGAACTGTAAGAATGCAAGATGTATCCAGGGATGTCCTGTATCCATCAATATTCCTGCATTTATCGCAGAGATCAAAGAAGGCAATGTCGAAGAGGCTTACAAAGTGATCGGTCAGTCTTCTGCACTTCCTGCGATCTGCGGACGTGTATGTCCTCAGGAATCACAGTGCGAGAGCAAATGTGTCCGTGGTATCAAAGGTGATGCAGTATCTATCGGTAAACTGGAAAGATTTGTCGCAGATTATGCACTGGAAAATGATATCAAACCGGAAAAACCAGAGAAGACAAACGGACATAAAGTAGCTGTCATCGGTTCCGGCCCGTCAGGACTTACCTGCGCTGGAGATCTTGCAAAACTCGGATATGAAGTAACTGTATTCGAAGCACTGCATGAACTTGGCGGTGTTCTGGTATATGGTATTCCTGAATTCCGTCTTCCAAAGCAGAAAGTTGTTAAGAAAGAAATCGAAAAAGTCAAAGAGCTTGGCGTTAAATTCGAGACAAACGTTGTTATCGGTAAATCTACAACCATCGACCAGTTGATGGAAGAGGAAGATTTTGAAGCTGTATTCATCGGTTCCGGAGCAGGTCTTCCGGATGTTCATGGGAATCCCTGGCGAGACAGCAACGGAGTATTCTCAGCAAATGAATACCTGACAAGAAGTAACCTTATGAAAGCATTTGATGATTCTTATGATACACCGATCGCAGCAGGTAAGAAAGTTGCCGTTGTCGGTGGTGGTAACGTAGCTATGGATGCTGCCAGAACAGCACTTCGCCTTGGCGCAGAAGTACATATCGTATACCGTCGAAGCGAAGCAGAACTTCCTGCACGAGTAGAAGAAGTACATCATGCAAAAGAAGAAGGTGTTCAGTTTGATCTCCTTACCAATCCAAAAGAAATCCTTGTCGATGAAAACGGATGGGTAAAAGGTATGAAAGTAATCAAGATGGAGCTTGGTGAGCCGGATGCTTCCGGAAGAAGACGTCCGATCGAGATTCCTGGATCTGAATATGAGATTGAATTAGACACTGTTATCATGTCCCTCGGAACCTCTCCAAACCCATTGATTTCTTCTACAACAAAGGGTCTTGAGACGAACAAGAGAAAATGTATCGTAGCAGAAGAAGAGAACGGACAGACTTCAAAAGCTGCCGTATTCGCAGGCGGCGATGCCGTAACAGGTGCTGCAACTGTAATTCTTGCTATGGGTGCAGGTAAAGCAGGTGCAAAAGGTATCCACGAATATCTGTCTAAGAAGAATGCTTAATTATCCACAGGATAAAAGATTCTATAAGTATTCAGATATGAATATATGATAAAAGAGATATGCATAAGAAAAAATCTTGTGTGTATCTCTTTTTGATGCTGTATCCGGACTTGAATAAAAACAGCTGTATGTGTTATGATTGTAAGACATATTTAAATACTGAAAATAATTATAAAATCAGTCCTGCTGACAAGTAAGGATAAAACAAAAAGACAGGTTGGAGATTATGACAGAATTAGATTTGAAAGACGGAAAGATATTTTTAAATAAAGTAACGGAGAAGATCCGTACACGGCTGACAGAAGTAGATGCATCCATTGAAGCCGGACAGAAAGACATTCAGAGTATGAACGAATACTACTGGGAGAATTACACTGAGATGGACGAATATGGTTATGAGAATTACGATAACCAACAGGCACTTTTACATCAGGTAAATGATAATCAGGAAAAGCAGAAGATGAGACATCGTCTCCGTAAGATGTTGGAAGCCCCATTTTTTGGACGTGTAGATTTTATCTATGATGGGGAAGAAGAGCCGGAGATTTTTTATATCGGTATCGGCAATTTTGCAGAGCGTACAGGTATGCTGCCTTTGATCTATGACTGGAGAGCACCTGTCAGCGGATTGTTTTACGATTATGATAAAGGACCGGGTTCTTATAAAGCTCCCGCCGGACTTATCGAAGGCGAAATTGCCGCCAAATGGCAGTATAAAGTAAAAAATGGAAAAATGGTCTATGCATTTGAAAGCGATACCAAGATTGATGACGATATTTTAAAACAGGAACTGGGAACCAACAGTGATGTGCAGCTGAAAAATATCTACGTACGATCCAGAAAGAACAGAATGCCATCATTCGTAATACACAGGATCGGATCCTTGCAATTCAGGGGGCAGCCGGAAGCGGCAAGACTTCCGTTGCATTACACAGGATCGCATACCTGTTGTATCACGACAGAGAACATTTAAAATCCTCTAATATACTGATCCTTTCTCCCAACAGTGTTTTTTCGGACTATATTTCCCATATTCTTCCGGAACTGGGCGAGGAAAATATTCAGGAGATGAGTTTTGATCTGTTTGCATACCGCGAATTGAAGGAAATCGTTCCGGACTGCGAAGACCGTTATGACCAGCTGGAGAGGAACATGAAGCTTCAGGATCTGTACCTGACAGAACGCTTTGAAGAAAAACAGTCGGAAGCTTTGTCGGAATGATGGAAGGATTTCTCGCAAGCTGGAAGATGAACTGATGGATTTTCGAACGATTGAATATAAAGGAATTCAAAAGACGGAAGAAGAGCTTATTAATCTGTTTTATTTCAAGTTCCAGAATGTCCCGTTGCTTAGCCGTATGGATGCGATCCGGGATTATTGTGTGGATGAATATGAGACATTACTTGGACGTGACCTTAGCGAAGAGGAACTTCTGATCGTACAGAATAAGTTTGACAAGATGTATGTGACAAAAGATATCTATAAGATATATGGATGGCTTCTGGAAGAATGCGGGTATCCGGCACTTCCGGATGTCGAATACGAAAAGCGCAAGCTGGAATACGAAGATGTATTTCCGGTGTTATATCTGAAGTACCGTCTGACCGGAAAAGCTGTGCATAACCACATCAAGCATCTGGTCATTGATGAAATGCAGGATTATTCTTATCTGCAGTATGTGATTCTGAATCAGATCTTCAAATGCCGGATGACAATCCTCGCGATAAGGCCCAGACACTGGATGAACAGATGCGAGATGTATTACAGTTCCTTCCGGGGGTGTTCGATCAGAAGATCCATAAGATTGTAATGAATAAAAGTTACAGAAATACGATGGAGATTGCCAGATACGCTGAAAAACTAACCGGTGTAAAAGACGTGGAACTTTTAAAGCGTCATGGAAAAGAAGTCATTGAAGAGAATTTCCAAAATGAAGATGCTGTGCTGGATGAGATCTTTTTAAAAGCAAAACTTGGAGAAGACGAGTATGAGACTGCTGCCATTATTACCATGACGGAAGCAGAAGCGTTCACATTGTATCAGATGTTAAAAGCCCGCAGCGAAGAAGTGCACTATATTGACCGCAACAGTTCTGCATTCAAAAAAGGGCTTACCGTCACAACCTTTTATCTTGCGAAAGGACTGGAATTCGATCAGGTATTCGGAGTCTTCAGGGATATTGAAAATCCGATGCAGAACCAGGCAAAATATATCTGTGCAACGAGAGCATTGCATGAATTATATATGTATCAGATAACAGAATAGTATATAGAAAGAACAATAGAATGAAGATAACATTAATCACAGTAGGAAAAATAAAAGAAAAATACTTAAAAGACGCGATTGCAGAATACAGCAAACGTTTGAGCCGTTACTGCAAACTGGAGATCATCGAAGTAGCAGATGAAAAGACACCGGATAACGCAAGTGAGACTGTAGAAGACGGCATCCGTGATAAAGAAGGTGAACGGATTCTGAAATATGTCAGAGACGATGCCTATGTTGTTACGCTGGAAATTGAGGGAAAGCTTCTGACCTCCGAAGAACTGGCGAAAAAGATTGAGAACCTTGGAATTCAGGGGACGAGCCATATCATATTTATCATCGGTGGTTCGATCGGACTTGGAAAAGAAGTGTGAAGCGTTCAGACTATGCACTGAGTTTTTCAAAGATGACATTTCCACATCAGCTGATGCGGGTAATTCTGCTGGAACAGATTTACAGAAGCTACCGTATTATCAGCCATGAGCCATATCATAAGTAAACTGCCGAAATAGAAGAAAAATCTTGTATCAAAATCCATCATCCTTTATACTAATATGGATGAAAATGTCAGGAGAGGGTATGATATAACTATGAAACACTTAAATTTCAAAAATCTGTGCATGATCTTACTTGGGAATACGATCTATGCACTTGCAATCGTCATGTTTATTCTGCCAAATAATATGATCACAGGCGGGACAACAGGGCTTGGTATTGCGATCCATCATTATTTCGGACTTCCAATCCATAGTTTTGTATTGCTATTCAATACACTGATGTTCCTGCTTGGAGCGGCTGTCCTTGGAATGAAATTTGCACTTACGACATTGGTCAGTACCTTTTATTATCCGGTTATTTTGGGAGTGCTGGAGCAAATGCCTGCACTTCAGAATGTAACAGACGATAAGATGTTATCTACTATATGCGGCGGTCTGATGATCGGGATGGGGATCGGCGTCGTGATCCGGTGCGGAGCCTCTACCGGAGGAATGGATATTCCGCCGCTGGTTCTGAACAAGAAGTTTGGTCTTCCCGGTATCTGTGATGCTGTACGCATTTGATTTTGTTATCTTAATCTCACAGATGCTCTTCACCAATAAAGAAGAGATTGTATATGGTATCTTGTTGGTACTGATTTACACAGTCATTTTAGACAAGGTGCTTCTGATGGGATCTACACGCACAAAAGTAGAGATCATGACAGAAAAATATGAAGAGCTGAACCGTCTGATCCAGGAGCAGCTTGACCGTGGAACAACACTTGTTTACACACAGACCGGATATCTGAAAAATGATCAGCCGATGATCCTTACCGTTGTATCCAACCGCGAACTGATGCGGCTGAACCAGCTAGTACAGGAGACTGATCCACATGCATTTATGATTATCGGAAATGTAAATGAAGTACGTGGAAGAGGATTTTCACAACAGAAAGTCTATAAAAAAGAACAGGAAGAAAGATAAGAAAAAAAGCTGGTATTTTTAGCCAGCTTTTTCTTACGTTCTTTACAGATCCATCTGGAATCCTGATATATAAAATGCCAGTATTCAAAGATCTTTTCGGATGTATTACTATCTTTTCCCCGGACAACAACCCAGATATCTTTTAGATCGGATTCCTGTTCTGCATGTTCTTCATCCGCAAAATCCGGAGCTTTTACAGGAGAAACTGTTGTAAACTTAATGTGTTCCGATTTGATATTTTTCTCTATCTCTTCCTGAATGCTCAGATAGCCATCGGTAATCCCAATCTGCCGGTACTGCTCGGCAAGACGGATTCTTTTGTTTCTCCCCGCAAGGATAAGATACGTAACAATGGATGTGATGATCGATGCAACAATAACAAGTGCCAATATGATCAAAACAAGAAATGATGTATGCATAGATAAAACCTCCTTAAAATATATGGATTTCAAAACCATACTATCTGCCTTGATGCAATGATACAGGCTGATTTTACATAGATTTAACGTAAATCTAATAATCGTTTGGAAATACTATGATACATTAGAAACATTGAAAATGCAATACAAAGAAAGGTGAAAAAGTTATGAGTAAGATATATATGAACCGGGAACTTTCCTGGTTAAAGTTTAATGAACGTGTTCTTGAGGAGGCAGAAAACCCGGAAGTTCCGTTGTGCGAAAGACTGACGTTCGCATCGATTTATCGGAGCAATCTGGATGAATTCTTCATGGTGCGTGTGGGTTCTTTATATGATCAGACACTTCTCGATAAGAAGATCTGCGAAAACAAGACAGGAATGACATCGCAGGAACAGATTGATGCAATTTTAAAGCAGACTAAATTGATCAACAAGAGAAAAGAAGCCGTATACGAAGAACTGATGGTACGTGTGGCAGAGCAGGGAATCCGTATTTTGCGTTTTAATGAACTGGATGAAGACGGTGCCCGTTATCTAGAAGGTTATTTTAAATCAGAGATCGCACCGCTTATTTCGCCTACTGTTATCGGAAGGAGACAGCCATTTCCGTTTTTGAAAACAAAGAGATCTATGCGGTAGCGGTACTCGGTGCAAAAGGGAAAAAAGACCGTCTCGGAATCATTCCATGCACAAGCAATATTTTCGGACGTCTGATCGCAGTACCGGGTATGCCTGGCACATATATGCTTGCTGAAGAACTGATCCTTCATTTTGCACCGGTTGTATTCAAAGGGTATAAGATCAAATCCAAATCTTTGCTGCGCATCACAAGAAATGCTGACATTGATGCGGATGCTTTATACGATGAAGATCTGGACTACCGCGAATTCATGGCAGGTCTGATCAAACAGCGTAAGAAACTGGCTCCAATCCGTCTGGAACTTTCCAGAGATATGGACAAAAAAGGAATTGCCGTATTGTGTGAGTATCTGGAACTGGATGAAAATCATGTATTCATGTCCTCAACACCATTGGATCTTTCGTTCGTATTCCAGATCCAGGATCTACTGAGAAAAAATCCGGAATTATATTTTCCAAAAAGGACACCTCAGAAATCTGATCAGTTTCAGGATGGAAAGAGCATTATAGCACAGATCAAAGAAGAAGATAAACTGTTATCTTATCCTTATGAATCCATCCGTCCGTTTTTGCATTTGCTGACAGAAGCTGCCGAAGACCCGGATGTTATCTCGATCAAGATGACCTTATACCGTGTTGCAAAGCAGAGTAAGGTTGTAGAGGCATTGATAGAGGCCGCAGAAAACGGGAAAGAGGTCGTTGTATTAGTTGAACTTCGTGCCCGCTTTGATGAAGAAAATAATATTGAATGGTCAGACGTCTGGAAGATGCCGGATGTCAGGTAATCTATGGATTAGACGGATATAAAGTGCATTCAAAACTCTGCCTGATCACCAGAAAAAATGCAGGACAGGTAGAATATATCACCCAGATTGGTACAGGTAATTATAATGAAAAAACTTCCCGATTATATACGGATCTCTCTTTGATGACATCCAATGTAGAGATCGGGCTGGAAGCTTCCAATGTATTTCAGGCACTGTCGAAGGGAGAAGTTGTTGAACATACCAGGCATCTTCTTGTAGCACCGAAGTGTCTGCAGAATAAAGTGCTGGATATGCTGGACGAAGAGATCGCACATGCAAGAAACGGGGAAGAAGCTTATGCAGGATTCAAACTGAATTCCCTTACGGACAAAAAGATCATCGACAAACTGATCGAGCTTCTGAGGCCGGAGTCAAGATCGATATGATCATCCGCGGTATCTGCTGCCTGATCCACGGAGTGGAAGGAAAGACAGAAAACATCCGTATCATCAGCATTGTCGGAAGATTCCTGGAACATTCCAGAATCTATATCTTCGGAAGCAAAGAAAGAAGGAAATATTACATTGCATCTGCAGATTCATGACCAGAAATACTGTACGACGTGTAGAGGTTGCTGCACCGGTATATAATGACAAACTGAAAACGAAATTACAGGAAATGTTCGACGTTATGCTTTCTGATAATCAGAAAGCAAGAAAACTGGAAGCAGATGGAAATTATCACCGTGTGAGTAATGATCTTACACCGGTAAATGCACAGGAATATTTTTACGCTGAGGCATACCACGAGATTCCTTAAATCCGGCAGGTATATATCTGAGGCGGAATGCATAAAGTGATATAAATCACAAAAGTGGTATGGATATGAATCGTCAGGAATGGAAAGAAAAAGCGGCGGAAATGTCGGGAGTCCCAAAAGATGTAGCAATGGGGCTCCCGATTCTTACGATTACCGGTACGGATGAACTATGTGTGGAAAATTACAGAGGAATAACGGAATATACAGATCAGATTATCCGGCTGCAGACCAGATGCGGACAGATTAAAATCGGCGGCAGGAAACTGGAAGTCATCTATTACACCAATGATGAGATGATGATTCACGGTCACATCAGGACGATCGAATACCAAACATAGGAGGGAGCGCCGTGTTTGAACAGTTCATCTGGTATCTGAAAGGCTATGTCCGGATACGTGTGTCAGGATATTCACCCGAACGTTTTCTGAACGCCTGCCGTTATAAAAACATCTATATATGGGATCTGAAACGTGTCTGTGGAGCATATGAAATGAATCTGTCGGTCAGTGGGTTCCGCAGACTGAAGGAAATTATAAGGAAGACCGGCACAAAGGTTTGTATCATCCGCCGCAGCGGTCTTCCTTTTCTTTTTCACCGCTACCGGAAACGTCATATACTGTTTTCCGGATTTATTCTCTGTATTTGTCTTATCCTTTTATGACACGTTATATCTGGGGAATTGATATCCGCGGGAACCTGTCGTATACGGATGATACTTTAAAGAAATTTCTGGCATCCGAACAGATTAAAAATGGTATGAAAAAGACAAATGTAGACTGTCAGAAGATTGTCCGGGATCTAAGGCGCACATATGACGGGATCATATGGGTATCTGCTTCCATAGATGGCTGCAGGCTGGTCATTCAGATAAAAGAAAACGAAGACGGCCTTGCGGATAACAGCATTATATCCCGGATAAACGACCAGTCTACAGATATCATTGCCGACACTGACTGTACCATCACAAGTATTACTACCAGAACCGGCATCGCACAGGTAAAAAAAGGTGTACAGGTAAAAAAAAGGTGATCATTCTGGTATCGGGACAGATCCCCATCTGCAATGATGCAAAAGAAATCACAGGGTACTCACCCTGTAGATCGGATGCTGACATATCCGGCGAAACCTGTATTCCGTATCAAAAGACGCTCTCAAAAAACTATTTCGAAAAAGAATATTACAAATCAAGATATCATTTTATCCAGAAAAAAGAATATGCAGTCCGGGCAGGAAGATATATGATCCGAATCGGTTCTGTAAAAAACACATATCCTTATTTTGAAAAGCACGTCTTCCAGTGGCAGTTCAGGCCGTTGAATATATTCCCTCTTACCTTCGAAGAAATCACAGTAACTCCTTACCGGAAAAGACAAAAGAATTATACAAAAACGCAAATCCGGAAGATATTATCCGGAGATTTTCAGAATTACTGTAAAGAAATGAAGAAAAAAGGGGTAGAAATTATCCAGAATGATGTTAAAATATACACAGGGTCTGAGACGTACTCTGCAAAAGGAACACTGAAGGTCAGATGCTCCGTTGGAAAGCAGGTTCCGTCCACACCGCTTCCGCCGGACTATATTGCGGAAGACGACACAAAGAATGGAGACTAATGCATGGGATTAATGGAGACAGTCATCGATATACCTGCAGAACACGAAGCCAATGTGTTCGGACAGTTCGATGCATATGCAAAAAAAAATAGAACGCGCTCTTCATGTAACACTGATCGCAAGAGGTGAAAGCGTCAAGATCATGGGAGATGCTTTGAAAGTAGAAAAAGCAAAAAAAGTGCTGGATCAGCTTGTAGAACTTTCAAAGAGAGGCAACACGATCCAGGAACAGAATGTAGATTACACGCTGGCACTGGTTATGGAAGACAGCGAAGAAAACGTACTGGAGATCGATAAAGATATTATCTGCCATACCTTACAGGGAAAACCGATCAAGCCGAAGACACTCGGTCAGAAAAAATACGTCGATGCAATCCGTAAACAGATGATCGTATTCGGACTCGGACCAGCCGGTACCGGTAAGACTTACCTTGCGATGGCAATGGCGATCACTGCATTCAAGAACAATGAAGTAGGACGTATCATACTGACACGTCCGGCAATCGAAGCAGGAGAAGAAGGCTTGGATTCCTTCCAGGCGACCTTCAGAGTAAGATCGATCCTTATTTGGCGTTCCCCTCTATGATGCACTGTATCAGATTCATGGGTGCAGAAAGCTTTATAAAGAATTCGGAAAAAGGTCTGATCGAGGTTGCTCCGCTTGCTTACATGCGTGGCCGTACATTAGATAATGCCTTTATTATTCTGGATGAAGCACAGAACACAACACCGGCACAGATGAAGATGTTTCTTACCCGAATCGGTTTCGGCTCAAAAGTCGTGATCACTGGTGACGCAACACAAAAAGACCTTCCGTCCGGACAGGTGTCCGGTCTTGATGTGGCGGCAAAAGTTATAAAAGATATCGAAGATATCAGTATCTGTCACCTTACCAGCAAGGACGTTGTACGTCATCCACTGGTACAAAAAATCGTAAAAGCATACGAAGATTACGAAAGCAGACAAAATCGTCGCGGTAATGACGCAAAATACAAAGGAAAAGATAAGAGGCGAAAATCATGACATTATACTTTGAAGAAGAAGGCGAAATAAAGCTTCCTCTGGAATGCGAAACACTTGCAAAGAAAGTAGTAGAAGAAGCATTGGATTATGTAAATTGTCCGTACGAAGCACAGGTGAATCTGCTACTGACAGAAAATGAACAGATTCATGAAATGAACAGAGAATTCAGAGGCATTGACCGTGCGACCGATGTACTGTCTTTTCCGATGATCGACTATCCGGAACCCGGAACATTTGATTTTCTGGAAGAGGAAGAAGATTGCTTTGATCCGGAAAGCGGAGAACTGACGCTTGGGGATATCGTGATATCAAAAGAAAAAGTTCTTTCGCAGGCAGAAGAGTACGGGCATAGTCCAAAGAGAGAATATGCTTTTCTTATTGCCCATTCTGTGTTACACTTAACAGGTTATGACCATATGGAAGAGGAAGAACGTCAGGTAATGGAACAGAAACAGCGTGAGATCATGGAACGCCTGGACATTCTGAGATAATCATTGATCTTAATAAATTTTTACAAAACGATGGAGTTAAAGCTGTATGTCGGAACAACATAAAAAAAATGAAAAAAATTTCCTGATACAGGGATCGATTCTTGCAATTGCCGGAGTTATCACAAAGCTGATTGGAGCCTTTTACCGGATTCCGCTTTTGAATATTATCGGAACAGAAGGAAACGGATATTATTCGGTTGCATTTTCAATTTATTCAGTTGCATTGATGCTGACTTCGTACAGTCTGCCGTTAGCTGTGTCAAAGCTTGTATCGGCAAGAGTGGCTGTCGGCGAATATAAAAATGCAAACAAAATCTTCCGGGGTGCTATGACCTTTGCACTTCTTGCCGGTGGAATTGTCTCTCTTCTGGTATTTTTCGGAGCAGATTTTATTGCAACAACCATTATGCATCTTGACATGAGTGCCTATGCGCTCCGTGTTCTCGCACCGTGTATCCTGATCGTAGCACTTCTCGGGGTGTTACGCGGATTTTTCCAGGGAATGGGATCTATGATCCCGACAGCAATCTCACAGGTGATCGAGCAGATTGTAAATGCTGTTATATCGATCGCAGGTGCATATTTATTATTCAATGCAGGAAGAGCTGTCGGAAAGACCAGAGGCGACAAATCCTTCGGTCCTGCCTATGCGGCAGCAGGCGGAACACTCGGAACAGTCCTTGGTGCATTGAGCGCCTTGATATTTGTCGGATTCATTTTTCTCGCATACCACAAAGTATTCAAAAAGAAAATGAAACGCGATCATTCAGGGAAAAGAGAAAGTTACAGAACCGTATACAAAGTGTTGTTTGTGACCATCGCACCTGTCATTTTAAGTGCAACGGTATATAATATCAGTGATTTTGTAGATACTGCACTTTTTAACAATGTCATGGCTGCCCAGGGATTCAGCAAAAAAGAATACGCAAGTCTTCTTGGAATCTTTCAGGGACAGTACAGTACAATGATCAATGTGCCGCTCTCTATCTCAAGTGCACTTGCCGCCTCACTGGTGCCGAGTCTGGTTGCCACTGTACAGACCGGTAACCGTAAGCAGGTACATAACAAGATTAATACCGTAAGCCGTTTCAACATGTTGATCGCAATCCCATGTGCAGTTGGATTTATCACACTTGCAAAACCGATCCTGAATTTATTATATTTTACACAGGATAATACTACAGCAGCACGGATGCTTCAGATGGGGGCGCTTTCAGTTGTCTTTTTCTGTCTGTCAACAGTGACCAACTCTGTATTACAGGGACTGGATGATATGATGACACCGGTAAAAAATGCGGCAATTTCACTGGTGATCCATATCGTGACATTATTCCTGATGCTGGTAGTACTAAAATGGAACATTTATGCGGTTGTATTAAGTAAGATCATATTCTCCGGAGCAATCTGCATACTGAACG
>ENA-OQHY01001132-OQHY01001132.1-human-gut-metagenome-genome-assembly--contig:-NODE-1132-length-12273-cov-2.264696_pt1 | contig 12273 bp, 23 predicted proteins | sample MGYA00242570_ERZ504733 | MGnify/ENA primary metagenome ERZ504733 (study PRJEB26092, sample SAMD00036219) | human gut metagenome | host: Homo sapiens | study: EMG produced TPA metagenomics assembly of...
AGCGGTTTCAGGGCCGGCTGGCGAAGGCGATAGTAATCCGCCAGCCACTGCGGCCGGAAAATGCCCAGACTGCGGGCGCTGTTTTCCAGCATGATGGCTTCCGCTGCCTCCTGGGTGAGTAAGTCACACGATGTGGTCACTCTGTTCCACGAGTTTGGTCATACGCTGCACGGTCTGTTTGCCAGCCAGCGCTACGCCTCCCTCTCCGGCACCAATACGCCGCGTGATTTTGTCGAGTTCCCATCGCAAATCAACGAGCACTGGGCGAGCCATCCGCAGGTGTTTGCCCACTATGCCCGCCACTATCAGACCGGAGAGCCGATGCCGGAGGCGCTGCGCGATAAAATGCTTAACGCGACGCAGTTTAATAAAGGTTATGACATGACCGAGCTGCTTAGCGCTGCGCTGCTGGATATGAACTGGCACGGCATCAGCGAACCCGTGGACGATGTTGACACCTTTGAAGCGGGCAGCACTGCACAAAGAGGGGCTGGATCTGCCCGCCGTTCCGCCGCGCTATCGCAGCAGCTACTTCGCCCATATCTTTGGCGGCGGCTATGCGGCAGGGTATTACGCTTACCTGTGGACGCAAATGCTGGCAGACGATGGCTATCAGTGGTTTGTTGAGCAGGGCGGGTTGACGCGTGAAAACGGGCAGACATTCCGCGAGGCGATTTTGTCGCGCGGGAACAGTACTGATTTAGCTGAACTTTACCGGAACTGGCGCGGGCACGATCCGAGGATTGAACCGATGCTGGATAACCGCGGGTTGAGCTCGTAAGGGCTTTTTCAGGCTGGTAGCAGAACCGGGCGCGGTGCCCGGTTTTTGCCCGATTTTTTCTTCCCCAAAACTCCTCCAAAATTCCTCCCCAAAATGAATTCTTGAATGCTGCGAAATTTGCAGGGGGATACGGTCCAATTATTCACGTAGCTACACCTTCACTTTCACCCAATCGAGTTCGCGATCGTTATGATATTGGGCTGTCATCCTGTATCGACCCGCTGCTTAAGGTCCATGTTCCCGAAACCACCCGGGCCGCGCTTTACTCCTTCACCTATAGCGTTGGCTCTGGTGCTTTTGCCAGCTCGACGCTGCTGAGGAAGTTGAACGCCGGAGATGTGCCTAGGGCATGCAAAGAGCTGCAGCGCTGGACGTATGCCGGTGGCAAACAGTGAAGGGTCTGATATCCCGTCGTGAGATTGAGCGGGAAGTATGCGAGTGGAGCCAAAAGTGAGCCGATTAACAGCCATCATCTGCGTTGTCGTTATCTTCCTGCTGGTTTCCATGACATGGGCGATTAACCACTACCGCGACAACGCCATCACCTACAAAGACCAGCGCGATAAAGGCACCGAGAAGCTCAGCCTGGCGAACGCCACCATCAAAGACCTGCAGACCCGTCAGTGCGATGTCGCTGCACTGGATGCCAAATACACGAAGGAATAGCTGATGCGAAATCTCAGCTTGAAGATATGCAGCGTTGCGTTAGCTCTGGCAAGTGTGGGCTGCACGTCAATGCAAGATGTACCGCGAACGGAACGACCGGCACCGGCGGCCTGGTCGATGCTTCCGGCCCCCGACTTACTGACTCCGCTGTGCGGGATTATTTCACCCTCAGAGAGCGAATCGTCACAGTGACGAAACAGGTCGGCTATCGGCAGGACTACATCAAAGAGCAATGCCATTAAAATTTTAGATGTTTATGGCGATATTAATCCTTCAACCATCAAGGAATATATATGAGCCAAAACAAACCAGACATTTTCGAAGCAGACTTCACCGGCACCGCGGAAGGGTATCTTTAAGACCTGCTTGAAAAAATCACGAGCAAACAAGTCAGTGTAGAGTCACTTAAATCAGCAGAGGTGGCCGGTGATACTAGTGCTGAAATGGTAGTCATTAAACTGAAAAAATAGATTCAACCAAAACTAAGGCCGCCTCCGGGCGGTTTTTTGTTGCCATCACCATGGGTAGGTTCATCGTAAAGGCAATATTTTCTATAGCTGAAAATCAAACTGATATCCCCGGCAAGCGGATAAAGAGGCTCTCAATGTCCGACATCTACCGCATTACAGTAACAACGAAATCCGGCGAAACACATGCAGGCTTAATGAACAGAATGCAGCCAGAAATAGTTAACGGATTCATTGGCGTGGCTAAAGAGAATGGCGCTTGGGTTTACCTTGCGCCGGATGACGTACTGAAGATGGAGTATGTGTCAGAAAGTGCTTAAAGCTGTTTATTCTCGCTCAATCCTTTCCCATTGACGCTTATATTCTTCTAACTCATCAACACATTGTGAACAAAGCATTGCATCGTAATAACTGCGATTTTCATAAGCACTCTCCAGCATGGTTCCAGTCAATACATTTTCACAATTATTATGATGACCACCTGGGTTTTCTACACCTTCACAACTATGCGACATGTAGGGTGACAATACACTCTTTTGAGCAGGGGTAAGGGTATCGTAACCCTTATCGACAGCTCGCTGAGCTATTCCAGAGACTTTATGTTCTTCTTCAGCAAAAACATCGTGGTCAAGCATCGTTCTTAGTAATGATTCATTAGACATAGAAACTCCTATTATAAGAGATAAAACATGGCACTTACGGACAAACAAGATATGTTCTGTCGCGAGTACCTCATCGATTTAATCGCCACGCAAGCGGCAATTCGGGCGGGGTACAGCGCAAAGACAGCAACTGTATGGCCTCCGACAACTGCCGAACCTAGCACCTTGTTAAGGATTTATAATTACAAAGCTTAATGCAATGAGTTAGTGAGAAGAATGAAAAAACAAGCTGTAAGTCATACGCATGGACAAAATTTTATTGTTTTTAATCCTGAAGTGCGCATGGCTTCATTGCAAGCTTCATCAAGGCTTAGTGCGCCGATTTTCTGATACCGCCCTGTAGTAAATCCTGTAGTATTCTTTTTACGCTTATGAGGATTAATGCTTTTACAGGTCACCCGGTGTATTCGCGTAAACCGAGCGTCAGTGCGATTGCCGAGTCCTTTTGAGTGTTTGAGCGTGTTGACTACGAACCCAGTGGATTATCGCTCAGCCAATTCCGGTAGGCAGACTCGCTTTCTTGTTGAAGTTCGCTGTTGAAAGTAAATGTTGACATGGCTTCCACCCATACATTTGTATCTAATCATTTTTATCTTAGTCTTCTGAGCGTTACAATGCTCCTATGAACTTTATTGCATAGGTCTAAGATATGATCTGGGTCATATACGTCTCTGATAAACCACATTCGAAGAAGAACTTTAGAATTGGGATAGATCAGAAGGTCTGGGGTGTAAAGGAAACAAAGAAAGAAACAATCGAAAAGGTTTCTGAAGGCGATCTGGTTGCATTCGTTTACTCCATTTCTTGGTTAAAGCAGAAGGCCCACCGCCCAAGGGTTTTTCGCGTGTTAGCAAAAATGACCTAGAAAAATTCCGAGGTGCAGTCCAAAGCATCACCCTGGCTAAAGTCAGTAAATCCTATTACACCTCTCAACAAAAGGTGTGGCCAGATGATGATTATCCGCATCGCTTCGGCTTCGATAATGTAACTACGTACGGCACGGATGTTTTTTTTGGAACCGAATTTTTTAATCCTGATTTTGTTGAGGCTGTACGATATTCAGCATGTACGCAGGGCTCAGTTACACAAGCATCGAGCATAGAAACCATCTCGGATCTTTCTTTGGTCAAGGTTGAAGATTCAGAAGAAGAACTGTCAGTAACCGGTAGTGAGGGACGGCCTATCTACAGGCTTCATCTTTCCCGAGAACGGGATCCTTATTTAGTAAAGAAAAAGAAACAGTCGGTGTTCGAAAAGACTGGGAAGCTGGCATGTGAAATATGTTCAGTCGACTTCAAAAATACCTATGGCGAACTTGGTCAAGGATTTGCCGAGTGTCACCACAAGAGCCCATTGAGTTTGCGTGACGACAACCAAGAAACAAGTCTTGAAGACTTGGCTATAGTTTGTGCAAACTGTCATAGGATGCTTCATCGCCACCGGCCATGGTTAACGATTGATGGACTAAAGAAAATTTATGAAGAACAACGAGCTGGCCAAGCTTCAACATGATCTCGCAGAATTTGCTTCTGAACGAGACTGGGACAAGTTTCATTCTCCCAAAAACTTATCGATGGCTATGTCTGTAGAGGCCGGAGAGTTAGTTGAAATTTTTCAGTGGTTAACTGAGGAAGAGAGTCGATCGTTAACTCAAAAGCAGCAGTTAAGAGCTGAAGAGGAGATAGCGGACGTCTTCCTCTACTTGCTCCGAATTGCAGATAAATTGAATGTTGATCTGATTCAGATTGCTAAAAATAAGATTGCAATCAATGCGGAGAAGTACCCGGTAGAAGCATGTTACAGCAGCGCTACGAAATATTCAGACCTGTAGAGTGATTTGTTTTGCTGATGGACTTGATAATGGAAATTAGCGTCTGAACAAATGTTGCTTGAAAATTTGACATTAAGCGGCAATATCTTTTCTACGGGTATTCCCGTTCCTACAGAGGGAAAGGATATGAATCAAGAGTTGGATAAAGCTATCTACACTGTGCTAAGAAGTTTCGAGGGCTCCTCTGGTGTCGGTTCATCCCCAACAGCAAATGAAATCATCAGAGTTGTTAAGCCATTTTATTCTCAGGGTAGCGAGCAAGAGAAGCGCGATATCCTGGCAAGGCTCGAGAACCTCCGTAAAGAGCCTGGTGTGCCGTTCCCAATGAACCTTAAGCAGATTCTCGAAAGTTAACCCCAATAGTATTCTTCATAGCCATTGGCATTTGCTGGTGGCTTTTTTATTGGAGTAAATATGGCAAAACCGGACTGGGGCGAGCTTCAGCAACGGTTCCTGTCCGAACATGCCGCAACCAGCGTATCACCAAAGGAATGGTGTGAAGCGCAGGGACTGAACTACGCTACCGTCCGTCAATATATCAAAAAATCTACTGCGCAAAGTGCGCAAAAACCTGCGCAGATAAAAGTACGCACTGCGCAGAAAGAACAAAGCGCAGAAGAGCTGGTAGACATAAAGCTAAGCGCGAAGGTAAAGCGCTTTATCGCTGAATACCTGAAGGACAAAAACGCCACAGCCGCCGCTGCACGGGCTGGCTATAGTGACCCAAACTATGGTCGTCAGCTCATAACGAATCCGAACGTTGCGCAGGCCATTGCGCAGCAGCAGAAAGCGTCCATTGTGCGCACGCTTGGCGGTGCTGATGAAGTACTGGCGCAGATGTGGCAGCTCGCCACCTTTGATGCAAACCAGCTTTCGCAGTATCGCCGCGGTGCGTGTCGTTACTGCTGGGGCTTCGGTCACCACTACCAGTGGCGTGATGCTGTCGAGTTTGAAGAGAATAGGCTCGAGGCTGTTGAGCGTGACAGAGTGATGTGCTAGGCTATTTGCTCTTATGCCGCCCGCGGTGCTTAAAAGCTTCACGGCGAGCATCAGTACTGCCGCTTTATCTCTTCGTTCGTGAAAACCTCTCCCTTTGCGCTTAACTAATCGTGTTACAATAACAGTGTGTCCATGAAGCGTCTCACCCCCACTCAGGATTCCCGCAACATCATTAACGCCGTAGTAAAGTGCTGGATAAAATCTGGAAGGATGGCCATCGTTACCAGAACGCCGGATAATGTTGGGTGACTTCTTCAGCCAGGGGTGGTCCAGCTCAACCTTTTCGATGAGAACGCGCCGTATGCTGGCAGCGAAAAGTTGATTGAGGTGCTCGATCATCTGAATGCGAAAGACGGGAAAGGCACGCTTTACTTTGCAGGGCATATAGCAGTATTGGCAGATGAAACGTGAAATGCTGTCGCCGAGATATACGACCAGATATTCAGATCTGCTAAGGGTCCGGTGATTTTCCCAATTACTAGGTCCGCTTCGTGCCAGAAGCGGACATTTCTCGCTGTTAGGTGCAGGAAAAATCGTGTTTTAGGCTTAGGAAAAGGCATAGGGGTATGCCGAATCTGAAAGCCTAAATCCTGATAGTTTTTCTCCAGTTGCCGCCACTAAACTAATTACAATTCCTGAGCCGTTGGTCTGAAAATAATTTCACTCACACCAACATCTTCTGGTTCATTAATTGCGAAGGCTACCATGCGTGCAAAGGTTTCTGCTGGCACGCCAATATTTTCAACGTAATCCTGGTTTGCAGCCTTAACATCTTTATCCGTTATATGCTCCAGCAGTTCTGTTTTAACAGCACCGGGGGAGACTAACGTGACGCGAATGTTATGTGCCGCCATTTCCTGGCGCAAACCATCGGTTAATGCACGAACAGCAAATTTTGTCGCCGAATAGACAGCAGAACTCTGGAAGACAAGGTGTGCAGCAACAGATGCGGTGTTAATGATATGACCTGTTTTTTGTGATTTCATATAAGGCAGCACAGCAGCAATCCCGTGTAGAACCCCGCGCAGATTGACATCAATCATCTGATTCCATTCATCGACATTTCCCTGCTCAAGTCGGGAAAGAGGCATCAGGCCGGCATTATTGATAAGAACATCTACACGACCGAATTTGTTGACCGCAGTCTCAATGAGGTTGTTTACGTCATCAAGTTTCGTCACATCGGTTGCGACGGCGATGGCTTCTTTATTCTGCTTTTGGAGCTCATTCGCAATGGCCTCAATGCGGTCTATTCTCCGCGCTGCCATCACAACCTTTGCTCCTTTTTCAGCAAGATAACGTGCAGCCGCTTCACCCATACCGCTTGATGCGCCCGTGATTACAATTACTTTGCCTATGATGTTATCTGTCATTTTTACTCTTCCTGAATAGGAGATGGGCTGTTGTCACCACTATCAGACTGAGATCAGGTTCAATCTCTTCAGACTTCAGTGACACATTCCTGAACAGGGATAATCTTAGCAGTAGAGCATTAATTCGATAATGCGTATAAATTTATATTGATTATGAGTACAGCTCATTAATTGGAGATACGTTATGAATAGTTCGTGTGAGCAGGCGGATCTGCAGCCGTTATTCCCACGCCTGCCTGGTTGAGAGCCGGTTGCGTCCCCCCTGGTTGAGCCTCCGCACGGGTTAAACTCCCTTCGCAGGTGACGGTAATGAAATAAAGGAGGTCATTCAGGTTTCATCAGTGAAATACTCACAAAACATAACTATAGCTTATAAGCCCATTAAGCAATCATTAGCTAGTCAGCATACATCTATCGTGTAGAATTTCCAGTAAGAGAAGAGTCCGGAGATAAGCATACGGATCTGAACCCATTTGATAAATTGACCTCTTTGTAAAAGCTTATCTAAAATAATCATTGATGCTGCACCTGAAATGTGCAGCACATTTTCGGGAGAGAATCTGGATGAAAAAAATATTATTCCTGTTATTTATTATCATCACGAGCTTTTTATTCCCGGTTCGTGCCAGTAATTCTTTACAGACAGACAAGGAAGAAGCCGTGACCATTAAAATGACTATCAATCAGCAAACTTTTTACATTGAACTTAAGAATAATCCAGCCGCACAGGCATTTATTGAACAGCTTCCCCTGACTCTAACGATGGAGGAACTTAACGGGAACGAGAAATTTGCTGATCTGCCCCGTCCCTTACCGACCCGCCAGGTCAAACCTGGAACCATTAATCAGGGCGATCTCATGTTATATGGCCATCGTACCCTGGTACTTTTTATGAGACCTTTCAGACAAACTACGGATACACACCCGTTGGCAGAATAATAGCGCCAGAAAATCTTGGTAAAATTGCAGATGAAAAAAAAGTAATAGTAACGTTTACCACAGATAAAAAAGGTTGACCTGTATTATCAAACACTGAATCTGGATTACCTATAGACGCAAATGCTGGCAGACGATGGCTATCAGTGGTTTGTTGAGCAGGGCGACTTAACCCGCGATAACGGGCAGAAATTCCGCGAGGCGATTCTGTCGCGCGGCAATAGTAGTGATTGAGCTGAACTTTACCGGAACTGGCGCGGGCACGATCCGAGGATTGAACCGATGCTGGAGGATCGCGGGTTGAGTGCGTAGCGCTGATTCAGATCAGTCACAAAACCGGGCGTGAGGCCCGGTTTTTGTTTGATTATGTCTTACCCACAATTTTAATTATTTATGCCGTGTAAAAGGTATAAATATTGCTGATGCCGTATGAAACATTTTAATAATGGCCGAATGTGATGCAATTCGTAATGACCATTAATGTGGGATGAGATATAACATGTTTTGAAAAATTAACATTCTCATAACGTCATTAAGGTTAAGCAAATGAAGCAGGTTGGTATTGTTGGTTGGCGAGGAATGGTGGGCTCTGTTTTGTTACAAAGAATGGTCGAAGAGAACGACTTCGACAATATTTCCGCGCATTTTTACAGTACTTCCAGTGCAGGTGCTGCTGGTCCCGTCATTGGTGGCGTCAACCACACACTCAAAGATGCTAATTCTATTAGCGCCCTGGCCGAAATGGATATCATCATAACCTGTCAGGGCGGGGATTATACCAAGGCAATTTATCCTGCGTTGATTAACCATGGCTGGCAAGCTACTGGATTGATGCGGCCTCAGCGCTACGGATGGATGAAAAAGCCTGCATTATTCTCGACCCGGTTAACCGCACAAATATCGATCGTGCCATCAAAGAGGGAATTAAACTTTTGTTGGGGGCAACTGTTCCATTACGCTGAGTCTTATGGGACTGTCAGGGTTAATTAAAGCTGACCTGATAGAATGGATGAGTGTGATGACCTATCAGTCTGCATCCGGAGCGGGTGCTAAATATGTCCGGGAGTTAATTACTCAAAGCGCTTATATCAGTAAACATTTATCTGCTGATGAGCTGGAATCCTCAGGTTCAGTGCTTCCTTTAGTCAATAAAGTGAGTGAATTAATTAACAGTGCTAACATGCCCATCCAGAATTTCGGCGCGCTTTAATGGGCAGTATTATTCCATGGATTGACAGCGATTTAGGGATGGTAATAGCAGAGAAGAATGGAAGGGTGAGGCAGAAACGAACAAAATTCTTGGTCTCTCTCCGGGTACGATTGCAGTGAATGGCTTGTGTATTCGGGTCGGTGTGATCCGTTGCCATAGTGCTGCAATAACCCTGAAGCTCAAGCGTGAAGTCAGCGAAGAAGAATTTGCAGAGCTTGTGACGCATTCCCATCCATGGGTTAACTATGTGCCCAATAATAAGGATGACAGTGTCAGTAAATTGACTCCCGCTAACATTAGCGGTTCGCTGCAGGTGGGTATTGGCCGTTACAAGAAAATGTCGCTTAACAATGACCCTATATACTCGGTTTTGACGGTCGGCGATCAGCTGTTGTGGGGCGCTGCGGAACCCTTGCGACGGATGTTGAATATTCTGCCTGGCAAAGTCTAATCACGCTCACACGGTCATGGCGCGCTGCGCGTAAGGCGTGGGTTTAACGAGAAGCTGGAGACTTAACTCCAGCCTCTAGGAATGGGTTTCAATCTGAGGCCGTTTCGCCTGGGGCTTCCTTTAACGACTCGATACTTATCTCTGAGTCATTAGTTTCGAGTAGCTGGGTTAATAAAATCAGGTTATTGAATTCGTTCAGTAACATTTCAGCGTCGGATTTGAGCGGCGTATCTGCTGCTTCAAGCGCCGCGTTGATCGCTTTTCTGACATTCTCGAGCATTTCGTTCATACCGCCATTTTTACCAATGGTCAGTAACAACGCGCCTATCAACAAAGACTGTGCTTCTACTTTGGCCGCCAGCTCTTTAGCTTCAGCGTCCATTTTGGAAATTTTTGCGATAACACTGAGTATCAAGTTTTTCATAATGCCCCCTTATTTTCTTTGCGAGATTAACTCCTTAATAAATTTTGAGCGAGGTTTATTTTATGGCGACAGCAATTGTCTTTGTTGATGAAGCAGGGCACGGTGCCAGCAGTGATCAACACCGTGCGCTTCCTGTTAACGGAAGAAGTCTGCCAGGGCCTCACTCAGTGCCTGAGGTTGTCATCCGGAATGAAATGACCGCAATGAGCAAGCGTAATGCCACTCACCGTCTCTGCAAACTGGCGAAGCGGGGCAGCCATATCGGCAATCGAACCCTGATCGGCACTGACGGCCAGCAGCGGCACCCGAAGTTTTTGCGTTTCAGCCAGCGTCCGGTTCTGAACAGCGGAGACGCCGCTTCTCTGTAAGGGCCAGCCCGGCACGCAGCGCGCCGTTTTGCTGCATCAGGCGGACATACCGGGCGATATCCGCATCGCTAAAGGCCATCGGACTGGCGGTTTTTCGCCGCAGGAACCATTCGAGGTAAATCTCTTCACGCCCGCTAATTAAGGCTTCCGGCAGGTCGGGGAGAAGATGAAACGCGAAGTGCCAGGTTTTCCAGGCTTTTTCTGGCGTCGCGGGCAGGGCGTCCGGCAAAGTAATACCCGGGATACCGGCATCAAGCAGAGCAGCTTGATTACCTGCTGTGCATAACGCAGGGTATACGGCCAGGCAACCCATGCACCTACATCGTGGGCGGCCAGGTAATGTCTTGTGATCCCAAGTGCCTGCACCAGCCCAAAAACCGAACTGGCAAGCGTAAGAGTATCGTAGCCAGACTGTGGCTTATCGGAGTCGCCTGGCCCGGGAGGTCGAGTGCGATGATATCGTAACGATCGGCTAAAAGAGCCATCACCTTATGCCAGGCAAACCCGCTTTGCGGGAAGCCTGCAAGCAGCACGATTGTTTCACCTTGCGTCTGTCCGCCTCTGACATAGTGCAGACGAACCCCATCGACCGTTGAGTAATAGTGCGCAAAACCGGGCAAGCCCGCGACAGGCTGTGACCACGGAAGGGGGATTGAATTCTCAGACATGACTACCTCCAGCTATTTAGGAAATGATTATTTCTTTATGGGTAATTTTTTAGGCGAGTAGCGCCATCACCGTCTCTACCAGCCGTTCGCGTGCCGGTAATTCTCCGGCTTTGCCCGCCACACGCATCCCCAGGACCAGGCACAGCAGAATGCCGCTCAACGCCTGTGCGTCGTGACGTGAATTAACTGAACCGTCCTGCATACCCTGTTCGATCAGCTGGAGGATCGCGTGCTGATTTCGCGCAAGCGCGCTCTGCACCAGCCCGGCAATTTCGTCGTCAAACTGGCTGAGTTCAAGGTGCTGCCGACCACCAGCAGCCGCGGCGCCCTTCAACAGCGCTGGCCGATTCAAGATAAAAGTTCAGCAGCTCGGCTATTTTGGCCCGGCCATCAGGTTGTCGCGCCAGACGCTCGCGCAACGATTGATTACGCAGGGAGGTATAACGCGCGAATACCTGCAGGAACAGGCCTCGTTTATCGTGAAAGGCTTTATAAATACTGCCCGCAGTGAGCTGCATCGCGTCGCTCAGGTCACTTATCGACGCGCTGTGGTAGCCCTTTTCTCTGAATACCGGCATCGCCAGATCCAGGGCCGCATCGAGATCAAATTGCCGCGGACGCCGCGCTCACGTGCGTTCTGTAGCTTCTCAGACATTGTGCTCATCATTTAGGAAACAATCGATTCCTAAATACTCCCATAAATGGGCGTATCTGGAAAGCGTGAAGTTCTATAAAAAGAGTTTGCCGCGGCAGAAGAGTGGAGAGGTCATTTTAGCTTCAACACGCTCCGGTATACTGCATCGTGATTTTAACAGGGCGTCGAACGTACAGGCCGTCGCTAACAGAGCCAGCCAATATGCAAAAGGCAGGAAGTATGTCTCTTCGTTCACTGCGGGCGTTGTGCCTGACAAGTTTTTTCATTGCTGATGTTCGCGATGGCCTCGGGCCCTTTCTCGGCATCTTCCTGACGGAACGTCACTGGACCCCGGATGATATCGGCATCCTGATGACCGCCGGGGGGCTGGCGGGATACTGGCAACGTTGCCGGCGGGATTTATTACGGATACCTCCCGCAATAAGCGTTCGGTTCTGGCACTGCTTTGTATCGCCATTACGCTGAGTACGCTGCTGCTCTGGTTTAGTCAGCAGAGCGGCGTCGTCGCCGTCTCGCAAATTATCACCGGTATCTGCGCGGCGTTTGTGGGGCCACTGATTGCGGGTATTACGCTGGGTCTGACGGGCCCGAGCGGGTTTAGCGCGCAGATGGGGAAGAACGAGGCGTTCAACCACGCCGGCAATTTCCTGACGGCGGTGATTGCGGGCGGCATTGCCTGGTTCTGGGGCGTCGGGGGCATTTTCCTGCTGATGACCAGTACTACGCTTCTGACGTTGTGCGCGCTGCTTGCCATTCGTCATACAGATATCGACAACGATGCG
>ENA-OQHY01001133-OQHY01001133.1-human-gut-metagenome-genome-assembly--contig:-NODE-1133-length-12269-cov-2.059792_pt1 | contig 12269 bp, 17 predicted proteins | sample MGYA00242570_ERZ504733 | MGnify/ENA primary metagenome ERZ504733 (study PRJEB26092, sample SAMD00036219) | human gut metagenome | host: Homo sapiens | study: EMG produced TPA metagenomics assembly of...
TCGTCCACCGACTGATTTTCCGGCTGGATCCAGTGATGAAGCTGTGTCAGCTGTTCGGCAAAACTGCCTTTTTGCTGTTGATCGAGCCCTGTTGCAGCGCCCGGGTGGAGAGCGGCAGGCCGCCTGGGGCTTTCCCGACGCCCAGATCCACGCGTCCGGGAGCAAGCGCGGCCAGGAGGTTGAAATTTTCTGCGACTTTGTAAGGGCTGTAGTGCTGGAGCATGACGCCACCAGAGCCACGCGGATACGCCGGGTTTGCCCGAGGATCCAGGCGATTAACAGTTCGGGTGAAGGGCTGGCCAGCTGGGGCGTGTTGTGGTGTTCGGCAATCCAGAAACGGTGATAGCCCAGATTTTCTGCCTGCTGTGCCAGCGCCAGGGTTCGCGCCAGTGCATCGGCAGCCGTTTCGTTTTCAGCGATGGGGCTTTTATCCAGAATACTGATTCGCCAGACATGTTGCGTTCTCGTTTGACTTAACATGTCGTCATTATTAAAGGCGTATTTCACCTCTGAGAAACAATTAATTTACATTTGGTTTGCCGGAAATCAGATATATAAATCCATGCTACGCGTGTGACTTAAGCATGAAATGAGGTTTTCCACCTCACTGCGGCGGGTAATGCGGACAAAATGAATATGGGCGTATTGCGGGTCTACCATATCGCGTGCATAACGTGCGCGGTTGCTGCGCCAGGTTTTGATTGTCCAGATAATAATGGACTCACGGCTCAAGAATGAGCGACGAAAACTCTCACAGTTTCCCGTACCGGGCCACAGTTCCTGTTTGTGCCAGGCGCGCGTGAACGCTCGGGTGACAGCCTGATACAGGTTCGGGCGAACCCATAATCCACCCACACCACCCGATCCACGTCTCGCCATTTCACAGGACGCGTACGGTTATAGTTGCCATCAAGCACCCACTCCGCTGACGCCTTTAGCGTCGTCTCCAGTTTTTCCAGCAAGATAGCGTCCGGTGTGCCCTGCCAGTCCGGACACCAGTAAAGTCGGTCCATTTCAATGTAAGGAATATCCAGTTCTGCGGCGATACGCTTCGCCAGAGTGCTTTTTCCACTCCCGCTGGTGCCAATCACATTTACTTTCACCCTGCTGCCCCCTGTTGAAGAAAAACCCTTAAAGCATAGCGTTTTCATCTTGTTAACGAAACGCTATTTCGGCGGGTCAGTTTACGTCGAAGAGTGATCTCCCGCTTTTAATTTGCCTTATGGCGTTTATTTGCAGGGCGCCACAAAAACGCATCGATAAATATTTTCATTTTTATTACATCGGTCGCATTTTAAAAATAAAAAATACTAAATACAGGGTATTCCGGAACGCATGACTTTCGTAGAGAATATGCCGACAGTAAAAAATAAAAACAAACCTTTCAAACTTGCCTGAATGTTTAACGGGCTCTTTTTTTATTGATATATGACCATGGGGTTACTGATGCGGAATAACACTCCCGTTACACAAAACGAGTATTTACTTAACGAAGGTTCGACGCTCATGTCGACCACCAATACGCACAGCCATATTACCTATGCGAACTCTGCCTTTATTGACGCCAGCGGCTATAAAGAAGAGAGTCTTCTCGGTGAGCCGCATAATCTTATTCGCCATCCCGACATGCCTGCAGAGGCGTTTGGCGACATGTGGTTTACCCTGCAACAGGGTGAGACCTGGACGGGGCTGGTCAAGAACCGCCGCCAGAACGGCGATCACTACTGGGTGCGCGCAAACGTCACCCCGGTTTATCAGAATGAAACGTTAACCGGCTATATTTCTGTGCGGAATATTCCTTCGCGTGAAGAGATTGCTGTCAGTGAAAAACGGTATGAGAAAGTGCGCAATAATGAATTAAAACATCACCGCTTTTATAAAGGCCTGTTTGTTCGCCACGGTCTGTTCTCTTTTACGTCGCTGTTTAAACGCCTCAGCACCAGTAAAAGGATCCATCTTGGTATTGCGATAACCGCCCTGCTCGCTTGTTTGCAGCTGTTTATATTTGCCGATCGTATTGTTGAGACTGTCGGTCTGGCTCTGCTATTTATTGCCCTGGCCGTTTATCTTCATGCGCAAATTGCAAAGCCGGTAAAATCCATTGTCCAGCAAATGCAGCGGGTGGTTTCAGGACGTAAAGCGGACTATTACCATTTTGACCGCGTCGATGAAATCGGCTGATGATGCGCATGGTGAATCAGTCGGGTCTGAACCTCCATTCGCTGGTGGACGATGTCGGTGCGCAAATCAGCGGTATAAGTACAATCAGCCAGCAGGTGGCGAAGGAAGGTATGGCGTTACAGACACGTACCGAAGAAACCGCAGACTTTCTGCAGCAAACGGCCTCAGCGTGGAAGAAATTGCCAGCGCGGTTCAGCAGACGGCTGAAACGGCGAAAGATGCGATCCTGATGGCAGATCGCACCCGCACCAGCGCTCACCGCGGTGAAGCATGATGAAAGAGACTATCGGCATGATGCAGTCCGTGTCGCAGGATAATAGCCAGATCGTCGACATCATCAGCGTCATCGATCGTATCGCCTTCCAGACCAATATTCTGGCGCTGAACGCGGCCGTTGAAGCGGCGCGTGCGGGTGATGCGGGCCGCGGTTTTGCGGTCGTGGCGGCCGAAGTCCGTAACCTTGCCCAGCACTCTGCCACCGCGGCCAAAGAGATCAAAACGCTTATAGAGAAAAACGTTTCCAGCGTGAACGCCGGCGTGGAGAAGGTCGAGCAAACTGAATCGCAGCTGACGGTGATGATTGGCAATGTCATGGAGATGTCTTCTCTGATTAAAGAGATAGGCCACGCCACGCAGGAGCAAACGCAGGCGCTGGCCCTGATTAACGCGTCCATCTCCCGCATCGGTACAATGACCCAAAACAATACCGGTATGGTGGATAACGTGACGGACGCCGCACACCATCTGACGCAGCGCACGACCCGTCTGCAACAGGCGATTGCCGTTTTTGGCGGTTGAGCAAAGGGGCCGTTATGCGCTGGTTGCTTTGCGCAATCATTAAGCGAAACTGATGATTAAAGCACCACTTCATTAATGGATTTGTCTAAAAACCCACCGCTATTCAGCGTGTTGTGATCCCCGTCTGCTCTGACCACACGATTTCCTTCGACGTGCATCACTTTCGGCACGGTTATATTTTGCGTCGCTTATGAATTGCAGGTAGGATGCCTCGCCATGTTTCGCCTTATCCATACGCAGAATGACTGGGAAGGCAACATGTGTTTGCGCAGAAGCAATCGTTTGTATTGCACTCTGCCAGGCAGGACTATCACGATAATGGTTCAGACAGGCAAACAGGTAACTCAATGAAAACAAGCAATAAAAGCGCAGCCGATCATCACGCTGCTAAACGTCGCTGGTTAAACTCCCATGAAGAGGGCTACCACAAAGCGATGGGCAACCGTCAGGTTCAAATGATCGCCATCGGCGGCGCTATCGGAACGGGTCTGTTTTTAGGTGCTGGCGCTCGTCTGCAGATGGCTGGCCCGGCTCTCGCCTGGTCTATCTGGTGTGCGGGATCTTCTCTTTCTTCATTCTTCGTGCATTGGGCGACTGGTACTGCATCGCCCTTCCAGCGGCAGTTTTGTCTCTTACGCCCGTGAATTCCTCGGTGAAAAAGCGGCTTACGTTGCTGGATGGATGTACTTCGTCAACTGGGCAATGACCGGTATTGTCGATATCACCGCCGTCGCGCTTTACATGCACTACTGGGGCGCGTTTGGTGATGTGCCACAATGGGTGTTTGCGCTGGGCGCACTGGCCATTGTCGGCACCATGAACATGATCGGCGTGAAGTGGTTCGCGGAGATGGAGTTCTGGTTCGCGCTGGTAAAAGTGCTGGCCATCGTGGTGTTCCTGGTCGTGGGTACGGTGTTCCTCGGTAGCGGTAAACCGCTTGATGGCAATGCCACCGGTTTCCACCTGATCACCGATAACGGCGGTTTCTTCCCGCATGGCCTGCTGCCTGCGCTGGTGCTGGTTCAGGGTGTGGTGTTCGCCTTCGCGTCCATTGAGCTGGTCGGCACCGCGGCGGGTGAATGTAAAGACCCACAGACCATGGTCCCTAAAGCCATTAACAGCGTTATCTGGCGTATCGGTCTCTTTTATGTTGGTTCCGTGGTGCTGCTGGTTCTGCTGCTGCCGTGGAACGCCTATCAGGCGGGTCAAAGCCCGTTTGTGACCTTCTTCTCTAAACTGGGCGTGCCTTATGTTGGCAGCATCATGAATATCGTGGTGCTGACGGCAGCACTCTCCAGTCTGAACTCGGGTCTTTACTCCACCGGTCGTATCCTGCGCTCCATGTCGATGGGCGGCTCGGCGCCGAAATTCATGTCGAAGATGAGCGTCAGCATGTGCCTTACGCGGGCATTCTGGCGACGCTGGTGGTATATGTCTTCGGCGTGTTCCTGAACTACCTGGTACCGTCTCAGGTATTCGAAATCGTGCTGAACGTTGCCGCGCTCGGCATCATCGCCTCCTGGGCCTTTATCGTGGTCTGCCAGATGCGTCTGCGCAAAGCGATCAAAGAAGGCAAAGCCGCTGAAGTCAGCTTTAAGCTGCCGGGCGCACCGGTGACCTCCTGGCTCACCCTGCTGTTCCTGTTCAGCGTGCTGGTACTGATGGCGTTTGATTACCCGAACGGTACCTACACGATTGCCACCATTCCTCTGCTGGCCGTATTGCTGATTGCAGGCTGGTTTGGCGTGCGTAAACGCGTACAAGAAATTCACAGCACGCGCCGGTTCATCCTGATGATGCCAAACACGACGCCCCGCTGGTTGAAGAGACGTCGCGTTAATATCGACCTGCTGGTTAATACAAAGGGAAGGCATTGCGCCTTACCTTTTTCTTTGTGTTGAGGAGCGAAACTTAGAGCGTGATACGAATCACGTCATCAGGCTGGGTGCTTCCTGCTGACGGGTCGATTTTTGTTTTACCGTCACATACAGGATTTTGCCATCAGCAGAGAGCGCCAGACTGTTCGGGTAGACCGGGGTGTCGAAGGTTTTGGTAACGTTGTAGGTTTCGCGTCGATTACGCTCACCTTACCCGCTTCACGGTGCGTCACATACGCTTCGTTGCGCGCCGGGTTAAACAGAACGGCCAGCGATTCAGGCACGGCAATTTTCTTGATGACGCTGCCGTCCTTCAGATTCACCACCAGCACTTCCGGCTGCTTTGAGTCGGTTAAGAACGCACGCTGTCCGGCGGTATCCAGGCTCAGATTCAGGTAGAAGTGCTCCTTACCGTCGTCCTGCACTTTTTTACGGCTGAGGATTTTGTGGGTTGCCGTATCAATCGTCACCAGTTTGCCATCAGCTTGGTGGTGTAAAGACGTTTTGCCTTCGCATCCAGCGCCAGGCCGGTACTGAATTTACCGGTGCTGCCGATGGTCTCTTTCAGCTTCAGCGTTGCACCATCCACCACCCAAATCGCGCTCTCCTGCCTACGCCGGTGATGTAAACGGTGTTTGTGCTGTCATCGGCCACCAGCTGGCGCGGCTGCAGCGGTTTGACGGTTTCACTGCGCTGACGGTTATCCAGCACCAGTCGCCCTTTCACCTCACCCGTTTTGGCATCAATCGCGGTTACCGCGCAGTTGATGGTGTTACCAAACCACAGCGTCTGGGTGGCATTATCAAGGGTGGCACCGAACGGTTTGAGATCGTTATGAATGACCTGCGTCACGTCCAGCGTGACCGGGTCAAGGCGATAGACAATCCCGCCTTTGTCCGTTTTGCGGCTCTGCGATGTCGCGACCCACAGCGCATTCTCCTGCTGGCTCACGGCCATTTCATATGCGCCTTTCCCTACCGCTTTGCGCAACATCTCTTCGGCAGCATGAACCTGGAAGGTTCCGGCAAACAGTAACGCCCTGACAGCAGAGACATACTCAGGCGCGGCGAGCACAGATGACGTAAAGACATAACAATTCCTTTTTTGAACACAGGGTTTACTGCTGACATCACTTCCGGCAGGCAACGTCATGGCATTGCCGTTTTGATAATGAGAATAGTAATCATTTATGAGTCAAATGTGGAGTTTTTCTTTCCTCCCCGGCCTTTCATTAACGCAATGTGCGGTTATAGTTTTCAAAAGATTTACAAAAGATTTAACATATATGGACATGTTCCATTTGGTACGTTTTTTCCATAACCGGTCTATTTCATGAAAATCATTTCTGCCCGTAAGGCAACGCTTCCACTGCTGCTGGTTCCTGTTATCTCTGCGCCTCTCACTGCGATGAGTGCCGATGAACAGACCATGATCGTCAGCGCCACGCCCCAAACCATCTCGGAGCTCGATACCCCGGCGGCGGTCAGCGTCGTGAATGGCGATGATATGCGTCATGCTGCGCCACGCATTAACCTGTCTGAATCTCTTGGCAGCGTGCCGGGACTGCAGATCCAGAACCGCCAGAACTATGCTCAGGATCTCCAGCTTTCGATGCGTGGGTTTGGTGCCCGCTCAACCTTCGGCGTGCGCGGTATCCGTATGTATGTCGACGGTATTCCGGCAACCATGCCGGATGGACAGGGACAAACCTCCAATATCGATCTCTCCAGCGTGGACAGCGTAGAAGTGCTGCGCGGCCCCTTCTCTGCCCTTTATGGCAACGCTCCGGCGGCGTGATCAACATGACGACCCAGACCGGGCAGCAGCCGCCGACCATTGAGGCCAGCAGCTATTACGGCAGTTACGGTACCTGGCGCTATGGAATGAAAGCCACCGGCGCGATGGGTGACGGGACGCATGCCGGGGATGTGGACTACACCGTGTCCACTACCCGTTTCACGACCAAAGGTTATCGCGACCACAGCGGCGCGCGGAAGAATCTCGCCAACGCTAAACTGGGTGTTCGTATTGATGACGTGAGCAAGCTGACGCTGATTTTCAACAGCGTGGACATGAAAGCCAACGATCCGGGTGGACTGAGTGCCCAGGAGTGGCATGACAACCCTCGCCAGTCTCCGCGTGGCGATCAATATAATACGCGCAAGACCATCAAGCAGACCCAGGCTGGCCTGCGCTACGATCGTCAGCTCAGCACCCAGGACGATCTCAGCGTCATGATGTACGCCGGCGAACGTGAAATGACGCAGTACCAGTCAATTCCTTATCAGCCTCAGCTGAGACCTTCCCACTCCGGCGGCGTGATTGATATGCAGCGCCATTACCAGGGGATTGATACCCGCTGGACGCACCGTGGCGAACTGCTGGTTCCAGTAACCTTTACCACCGGTCTGAACTACGAAAACATGAGCGAAGATCGTCGCGGATACGAGAACTTCGTCATGAACAACGGCGTGCCGGAGTACGGCGTCAAGGGCGATAAACGTCGTAACGAACGTAACCTGATGTGGAACGTCGACCCGTACCTGCAAACCAGCTGGCAGTTAACGCAGAAACTCTCCGTGGATGCCGGCGTCCGTTACAGCTCGGTCTGGTTTGACTCCAACGACCATTACGTGACCCCGGGCAACGGAGACGACAGCGGTGACGCAAGCTATCACAAGTGGCTCCCGGCCGGATCGGTGAAATATGCCGTGACCGATGCGTGGAATCTCTATGCTGCGGCAGGTCGCGGGTTTGAAACGCCAACCATCAATGAGCTCTCTTATCGTGCGGATAACCAGGGCGGCCTCAACATTGGCCTGAAACCTTCCACGAACAATACCTATGAAGTGGGCAGTAAAACCCGTATCGGTAATGGTCTGCTGACGGCAGCGCTGTTCCGCACCGATACGGATGATGAGATTGTCGTCGATGCAGCGCTGGCGGTCGTACCAGCTATAAAAACGCCGGTAAAACCCGTCGTCAGGGGGTTGAAGTTTCCCTGGATCAGCAGTTTGCTGAGAACTGGAAGCTGAAAATGGCGTGGACCTATCTGGACGCCACCTATCGTACCAACGTGTGCAGCACCGGCGACTGTAACGGCAACCGTATGCCGGGCATTGCCCGCAATATGGGTTATGCCTCGTTTGGCTGGCAGCCGGAAGAAGGCTGGTATGCGGGATCGGATGTGCGCTACATGAGCGATATCATGGCGGATGACGAGAACACGGCGAAAGCCCCGTCCTATACGGTGGTTGGGCTGAATACCGGGTATAAATTCAACTACGGTAACTGGGGAATGGACGTCTTTGGTCGCGTCGATAACCTGTTCGATAAAGAGTATGTCGGATCGGTTATCGTGAATGAATCCAACGGGCGTTATTACGAACCTGCACCGGGCCGTAACTACGGCGTAGGTCTGTCAGTCTCTTATCGCTTCGAGTAAGCAAAAAGCATTCTTTTTTGCTGAATATTATTTTTATAAATGGAATAACGCTCCTGATGCAATAAGCCATCAGGAGTATTTAACCAGGAATATAATTCGCGGCAGGATATAGTCGCTCTGCTAAATAATCTCTCAGTTAAAATATTGTCGCTGTAAAAGCGTGTTCGCTTCATCAATCAACGTCTCTATCGCCTTCTGACTGCCATCAACATCTCTTCGCTCAAGCGCGGACAGGAGCTCGGCGTAGTGATAAGTCGACACCTTGATGTCGTTAAGCTCCTGATGCAGATAGTTCATGCAAGGTCCAATACGCACCCATAGCTGCTCAATTAAGGCGCTGAGTGTCGGCATTTCCGCGTACTGATAAAGCGTAAACCGAAAGATGCGGTTAGCATGCAGCGCCTGCTGAACGTGCCCGTTGCGCATGGCTTCATGGAATGTCTCTGATAGCTTGCGCAACACCTCCAGCTTATTTTCCGTCATATGCTGACAGGCGGCAGCTACCGCCATAGGCTCAAGCTGTTTTCTGATGGCGTTAATCTCGTTATAACGCTCAAGCGTGACCTCAGGAACCAGAAACGCCTGGGCCGGCGTGGCGTGCAAAGCTCCAGACGACACCAGACGCAAAAGCGCCTCGCGGACCGGGGTAATACTGGTTCCTAATTTATCAGCAATTTCTTTGGTAATCAGTCGAGCGCCAGGTTTCAGTGAGCCTATAATTAACGCGCCTTTCAAACTGAGTTCGACTTGCATGGTAAGACTGATCCTTTGCGCTTTTTCTAAATGGTCCAAATCAAGCATGTTCAATTCCTGTAGCTAATACTTAATGCTATTTTTAAACGCCGTTTTTTATAAACGACGCTGTTCCGATATATCCTGTATCGTCATGCCTGGTGATGGGAAGTCTGTAAAAATGTCAAGAAATGCAAAATTTATTTTTTTTCGTTTTCGTGCTCATCTGAACGGAAGGCGCGAAAAGCCATGTCCAGTTAATTAAAGACAATATATCGTATCTTCACAAATAAATATGGCGGGAAACCCCGCCATATTTTAGATTATTTATTGTCACCCGCGACGCGAATCACGACTTTGCCGAAGTTTTTTCCTTCAAGAAGGCCAATCAGCGCCTCAGGCGCATTCTCCAGGCCGTCTGTAACCTGCTCACGGTAGTGAATTTTGCTTCCTGCACCCAGCGCCCCATCTCATCCTGGAACTCCTTGATGCGATGGCCGTAATCCTGAGCGATGATAAACCCTGCATACGAATACGTTTCTTCAGAATCGTCGCCATCAATAACGGCAAACGATCCGGCCCTCCGGCAGACCCTCGCATTGTAACCGCTCACCAGACCACATCCGGTACGCGCGCCGAGGTGTTCAGTAAGGGCAACACGGCGTCAAAGACTTCCCCGCCGACGTTTTCATAATAGACATCAATCCCTTTCGGGCAGGCCTTTTCCAGCTGGGCCGCGAAGTCATCGGCATGGTGATCCAGGCACTGGTCAAACCCGAGCACCTCGACGGCATGGCGGCATTTTTCTGCACCACCGGCAACGCCGATCACCCGGCAACCTTTGATTTTACCGATCTGCCCGACCGTCGCACCAACCGGCCCCGTCGCCGCCGCAACCACCAGCGTTTCACCGGCTTTAGGCTGGCCGATGTCCAGTAGCCCCATATAGGCGGTAAACCCTGGCATACCCAGAATGCCCAGCGCCCACGAGGGTGAGAAATATTATCGCCCAGTTTCACCAGGCCGCTGCCGTCTGAAATTTCATACTCCTGCCAGCCGCTGTAGCCCAGCACCCACTCACCCGGCGTATAGTCCGGATGGTTTGACTGCTCCACGCGGCTGACCGTTCCCCCCACCATGACCGCCCCAATTTCCACTGGCGGTGAATAGGAAGGTGCATCACTCATGCGGCCACGCATGTAAGGATCAAGCGACAGCCAGACCGTGCGCAGCAAAAGCTGTCCTGCCTGAGGTTCAGGAACAGGCTGCTCTTCCAGACGGAAATTCTCCGCGACCGGCGCACCGTGCGGACGAGAAGCCAGAACCCAGCGGCGATTTTGCGAAACAGATTGATTCATCAGGAACTCCTTCTGGTACAAATGTCATTAGAGCCTGGCTCATGATCGGCGTAAACGCTTTAACTTTACGAGCCAGACTGGTTAAGCCGCACAACCAGATAGATACAGGTTTCATTCGTCTCATTAATGAACCGGCAGTCGTTGGGCGGCCCCAGTTCCAGGCAATCACGGCGTGCATTTCATGACGGGTATCGCCCTCCTGGAAAACCAGTTCGCCAGACTGCAGCCAGATAAGCTGGCGCGCCAGCGCATACGACGAGGCGGGCATAGGGACATCGCTTCCCGCCGGCAGCTCAACCTGAACAAGATCGATGGGCAGATCGGTGCGGGGTGAAACGTGGCGGCGGAGGTAGTGTGTCTGAGGGTCACGCCAGACGGGCTGGTTTTCCAGACGCAGCAGCTTTCCTTCCTGCATTTCGGCTCTGGCGATCAGCGTTGACATGCTGATGCCAAACGCGCCGGATAACCGCGCAAGCAAGGTCGCCGTCGGGCTGCTGTCCCCGCGCTCTATCTTGTGGATCATGGCGCGCGAGACGCCGGCCCGGTCAGCAAGCTCGCTTAATGACCATCCTCGCGACTCGCGTTCAAGGCGAATTCGCGCGCTAATCCTTTGATTCATTGTGTCTGCCATAGTATTCATGACGTCATACTATAGTGTATGAACGGCATTTCAACGCGGTTTTGATAACAAAAAAATCTGGCTTATGTCATAGCCATCCGTCTGTACAGTTGTGTAATATCGTACTCATAACGTAATACTATAGTGAACAACACACTCAGAGGTTCAAACATGATCGTTCGTCATGCCTGCAAAGAAGACTGCGCCGCTATTGGGGAGATTTACAACCACGCGGTGCTGCATACTGCCGCGATCTGGAATGATAAAACCGTCGATACGGATAACCGCATTGCCTGGTTTGAGGCGCGTGCCCTCGCAGGCTACCCGGTGCTGGTGAGTGAAGAGAATGGCGTTATCACCGGCTACGCCTCGTTTGGCGACTGGCGCGCCTTTGACGGTTTCCGGCATACGGTAGAGCATTCTGTCTACGTTCATCCGGATCATCAGGGCAAAGGTATTGGCCGCACGCTGATGAACGCGCTGATTATTGAAGCGCGGACCCTCGGCAAACACGTCATGGTGGCGGGCATTGAGGCGCAAAACCAGGCTCTATTCATCTTCATGAGACGCTCGGTTTTGTGACCACCGGCCAGATGCCGCAGGTGGGCACGAAGTTTGGCCGCTGGCTGGATCTGACCTTTATGCAGTTGCAGCTTGATGAGCGCAGCGATCCGGATGCTATCTCATGAATCAATCTCTGACGCTGGCTTTTCTGGTGGCGGCGGGAATTGGCCTGGTGGTGCAAAACACCTTAATGGTGCGCATCACTCAGTCCTCCTCGACCATTCTTATCGCGATGCTGCTGAATTCGCTGGTTGGCATTGTGCTATTTGTCAGCATTCTGCTGCTAAAACAGGCTTCGCCGGAATTAGCGAGCTGGCCTCAACGATCCGCTGGTGGACGTTGATCCCGGGGCTGTTAGGGTCGTTTTTTGTTTTTGCCAGTATCAGCGGCTATCAAAATGTTGGCGCAGCGACAACCATCGCCGTGCTGGTGGCAAGCCAGTTGATTGGCGGGCTGGTAATGGATGTACTCAGAAGCAATGGCATCCCCTTGCGCGCGCTGATTGGCCCGGTGTGCGGTGCCGTAATGCTGGTGGTCGGGGCGTGGCTGGTCGCGAGACGCCAGTTCTGACCCCCGGCTCACCGCTACAGTATCGTACCGCCTTTGGTCAGCAATTCCTGACGGGCGTCCATCTCTTCTTTATGTTGCTTACCGTGATGTGCAATCGCGGTACGCAGACGCTGCTGCTGACTGTA